>Ga0180216_1002430_pt1 | contig 15478 bp, 6 predicted proteins | sample eDN3rd37CBELigMG_FD_128879 | JGI IMG/M metagenome (GOLD analysis project Ga0180216, IMG submission 128879) | Enriched Miracle-Growth compost microbial communities from Emeryville, California, USA - eDNA 3rd pass 37_C BE-Lig MG (version 2)... ... | reverse complement strand
ATGAGGCCTTCCTGGTGGGTCAGTTCCTGGGCCAACTTGCGCAATTGCTGCGTGGCCTGACCTTCCTGGTACGGGATGCCCAGGTCGGTCAGCAGCGTTTTCATGCGATCGAAGAAATTATCGCGCGAGCGCTGGGTATCGCGGAGCTCGTCGCGGCGGCGTTCCAATTGCAACTGCCATTCCTGCAAGCGGTGGCAACTGTCGTTGAGCCGGCGGATATCGTGCGGGCGGAGCTTTTCGGGCAGGCGGGCATCGCGGAGGGCTCGCAGCCAGCGTTCGCGGCAACGCTCGGCATTGGCCATGGCTTCTTGCAGTTCCGACTCGGCAGCCAGGGCGCGGCTTTCGGCCGAATCGCGGGTGGTTTCCAGCGGAGCCAGCGCCTGCAACTGCTGCAGTTCGCGTTCGGCCGTTTGCAGCCGCACCAGCGGGATGCCGCCACCGCCGGGCAATTGCCGGTCGATTTCGTCACGTTCCTGGCGAGCTTTCTCGATTTGCGGCCGCAGGTGTTCCAGGCGGTCTTCGCATTCGGAGAGCCGCATTTCGGCGGAGCGTTCCAGCATCGACTTGACGACCATCGAGCCGATGATCATCGCCACGCCAAACACCATGAAGGCGAAGCCCCAACTGGTGTTGGTCAGTTGCGGCATGAACAAGCCCGAGAGGGTCATCGTCATGCCGGCGACGAAGATCGTGCCCAGGTACGCCAGCGCCCGCCCCGAGAGCACCTGCTGGTCGACCAGGCTTTGGCCTTCGAGGCTCAGGTCGCGGGCGTGCTCTTCCAGCCGTTCGAGCTGTTCGTCGATCTCCACGCGGCGGCGCAATAGCGCCACGCGTTCTTGCGTTTGTTTCAGCCGCGAAGCCAGGTCGGTGCCGTTGGTGCTCTGGCTGGCAAAACCGGCTTCCATCCGCTTGGCAGCCTGCTTGGCTTCTTCCTCGGCGTATTGCGCGGCAAGCTGGGCCTTTTCGAGCTTGCGTTCAGCCGCCTTCAGCGCCGTAGCCGGGCCGCTGAGCCGGGCGAGCGTGGTCGTGCGGAAGCGTTCCAGGTCGGTCGCCCGCTGCTGGCCCAGGCCGGTTTCCTCGTACTCGGCGTTGATCTTCTTTTCGAGGATCGCGACGTCTTCGGTGAGCAGCCGGGTTTTCTTTTCCAGGCCTTCGATCCAGTCGCGGTTGTCGACCATGGCCGTGACCCGTGGTGCCTGCATCCACAGCGAGTCGTTGATGCCCAGGTTGGCGATCTCTTGCTTGATGTCGTTGGCCTGGTGCTTCAGGTCGGCCATCCGGCGGCGGCGAGCGCGGATCCGCGCCCCCACGATGTCGACCTTCTGCGGGAGGTTCTCGGGGATCTCGGGCACGTCGCCCAAGGCTTCGATCCGCGATTGGAGGATCGCGCGGTGGGTCCAGTGGCCTTGGGCGGTAATGCCCACCTCGATCAGCGAGATCTCCTGCTGGGCCTGGGCGATGGTTTGTTCGAGGCGGGCAACGCTGGCCTTGGCTTCGTCGCGGTCACGAAGCAGCCGGGCGTAGCGGCGGTTGAGCGAGGAAAGGTTCTCGATCTCGGTTTTGAGTTCGTCGCGCTGGGCCAGCAGGCTGGCGATCTCGGATTGGCCGGCCGCCTTGATCAGCCGCTCGCGGCGGCTGGCCAGGTGGGCCATCACGTCGCTCAGCGAAACATCCAGGCCCGTCGAAAGATCGTACAGCCGCCGCGAAACCTCGCGGTCGCTCAGCACGCCGATCTCTTGCAGCTCGCTCAGGCTGAAGGCGAAAACGTGGTTGAACACGCTTTCGGGAATGTCGCCCAAAATGGCCCGCAGGCTCTGCGCGGGGTCTTCGCCGCCGGGCAATTCCTCCAGCGGAATCTTGCCGCTGATGATGATGCTGCCGTTGGCGGTGCCGTTGTCGTGACGGCTGATTTCGAACTTGCCTAGCGGCGAGAGCGCGGCGACGGCGCCGCCGGGGCTGCCTCCAAACCGCGGCGGCAGGAACGGTTGCCGCTGCTTGGAAAAACCAAAGAACACCGCGCGTAGAAACTCCAGCACGGTGCTCTTGCCCGACTCGTTGCTGCCGTAAAAGACGTTCAGGCCGGGTTTGAGTTGGTCCAGGTGCAGGCCAGTCCAAACACCAAACCCGTCGATCCGTATGTCGGTGAGTTTCATCCATCGACCTCCTGGCCGCTCAGCAGGCCGCAGCCCAGATGGGCGACCTGGCTGAGGACGCGTTGTCGGTCGGCCTGGTCCCTCAGCCGGACCAGCCGTTGCAAGCTTTCAGGCGTTTCTGGGTCGAGAAACGGCTGCAAATCGAGCTTGCGTTCCTGTTCGCCCTCTGCGTACCGAGCAACGGTGCGGAGAAAATCGCCCAGGAAGTTTTCCTGCGCGGTCGTTTCCTCGGGCAGCGGGGCCTGGTAATCGGCTTGCAGCGACACGCTCCAGATCGGCGGCACGCCGCGTCCGTAGCGATTGCGCAGCGAGTTCAAAATGGCGGCGCCTTGCTTGGAGTGCTGAAGCGGCGCCGTCAGATGCGGAGGGCCGCTCACGATCCACCGCACCAAGTGCGTGATCGGTGCCCCGCCGGCGGAAATCTCCGCCACGTGCTGCTCGCACGCGGCTTCCAGCAGCTCGCGGAGGTTCTCGCGGGTGACACTGTCGGGCAGGCTGACCCGGCCTTCGCACCACCGCATGGCATCGGTGGCCAACGGCCGGGTTTCCACCACGGTGCCGCCTTCCACGTGAACCAGCAGACAGTTGTGCACCGCGGTGGCCTCGGGTGTGCGGCCCTGCGGCGAACCGGGGTAATGGAACGTGCGCCGCTGGCCCAGGGCCGACTTATACGTGTGCTCGCCGCCCAAGGCCCAGTAATCAACCGGTGTCGATTCCAGCGACGAGAGTTCCGACTCGGCGGCGTGCAGCACGCCGATCGTGAACAGCCCGTTGGGATCGCGCGAGAAATCGCTGGCGTTCACGCGGCGGCCGGCCACGCGACTTTGCCCCAGCAGCCGGGCCACGGGAAAGCCGCCCTGCTGGAACAAAAACTCGGCCGTGCTGCCGGCGGGAAACTGCCGCACGTTGCTGGGCAGCGGAAAGCCATCGGGCCAGCGTTCGGGGCCATCGAGCGGGCTGCCCGCCCAATAAACGTCGATGCCGTGTTCAGCCAGCCGCTGGAAATGGTCGATCAGAAAGAGCGGCCCGCGCGGGCCAGTGGTGTCGGCTTCGAGCAGATCGCCGGACAGGATCACGAAATCCACTTCTTGCTCGATGGCGAAGTGGAACACATGACCGGCTGCTTCATAGGCCGCATCCAGCAGCAAATCGCGGAGGTGGTCCGGAACCTCGGTCAGGCCACGAGGCGGCTGCTCAAGATGAAAATCGCTGGCGTGGATGAAGCGAAAACCTCGAACCTTCGCCATCGGAGCCTCCTTGCACCGAGGTTTCTCGCGGGCGGGAGAACCTCAATCGATCCATGATACAAGCCGGCCCAGTTTATCCGGATTGGGCTTTCATCGCTACCGCGCTTGCGGGGCTACCGCTGAGATTCCAGCACTGCGGTGCTAGCAGTGCTGGCAACAGACCGCCGATCGCCGCGAAACGCAGTTTCGCTGGCCTCCCTAATCTTCCAGCGTGATCTCCGCCAGGTCAGGCTCCTGCGGCACGGTGCGGTGCTTGAGCATCGTGACCCGGTTGCCCTGCTCGTTGTACTGCACCTCGTCCATCAGGCTGTAAATCAGGTGCAGCCCCTGGCCCGGAGCCCGCTGCCAACTAGCCGCGTCGGCCGAGTTGGGCAGGTTCGAAGTATCAAAGCCCGGCCCCTGATCCTCAACCGTAAACCGCGCAACATCCTGCCGCAATTCAACTTGCACGTGGATCGTCCGCTCGCGGTAGGGCGATTGACCACTCCGCTGCCGCACCAGGTCGAACGGTTCGCCGGCCAGCATCGCAGCCCTGGCTTCTTCAAACGACTCCCGGCTGATCTCCAAGTTGCCGTGATACAGGGCGTTGCTCAGGGCTTCTTCGAGCGCAATGCCCACGCGGACACTTTCGGTCGCCGTGCAAAAGCCAGCCCGGGTAAGCTGCTGCTGCAAATGAGCAATCAACGGCGGGATCAGCTTGGGATCGTTCTCCAGCACGAACGACGTATCGGCGTGCGACATGAACTTGAGCAGTCGGCTGAACCGCTCGTCGCCGCGGAACAGCTCCACCACCTGCTGCAGCGAAGTGGCCAGGCGATCGGCCAGTTGCGTCTTGGGCACATACGTAGCCGCGCCGGCTTGCAGGGCCGCGGTGGCGATTTCCTCGCTGCCGTGAGCGGTCATCAACAGCACCGGCAGGTCGGGGAACTCATCGGCCAGGATTTGTACCAGGTCCAAGCCGGTTAAATCCCCCATCTGCAAGTCAGTCACCACGGCATCGGGAGTCAGCCGCCGGATGCGTTCCAGGGCTTCCTCGCCGCTGGACGCAAACGTGACGGTGAAGCCAGTGCCTTTCTCGATCAGCCCACCAGCCAAGGCCCGGTCGGCAGCAACATCATCAACCACCAGCACGGTTGTCATGGAGAGAACCTGCTTGTCGAGTGAGAGGGGGCCAGGCGACGGACGTGCGTCAGGCTGATAGGTTCGCCAGGCCATTGTATCGCACCGTGGCAAGAGCCGTCGGACCGCGAGGGAAGCATGAATGGCAACTTCTTACCGCTCGGCGGTTCGCACGCGGCCCGCGGCTTCAGCCAGCTTGTCCTCTGGCAACAGACAGGCAATGACTTCCGCCAACTGGTGCATTCGGACCGGCTTGGAAACGTAGCCATCCATGCCGGCCGCGAGACACTTGTCGCGGTCGCCTTGCATGGCGTGAGCGGTTAAGGCCACGATCGGCACGCGACTGCGCCCCTCGGCAACCTCGGCGGCTCGAATGGCACGCGTGGCGGCCAAACCGTCCATCTCTGGCATTTGAATATCCATTAACACCAGGTCGAAGGTTCGCGTGCTGGCGGCCTCGACGGCCTCGCGGCCGTTCTCCACGGCGACGACTTCGTGCCCTCGCCTGGTAAGCAACCCGTGTGCCAGGCGGCGGTTCACCAGGCTGTCTTCAGCCACCAGGATGCGAAGCGGCGGCAGCGCAATCTCGCACGGCTGATGTTTGGTTTCCTCGGGCTGCTGCATGCCCAGCGCCGCCACCACCGCCGCGCCCAGTTCATTGGGCCGGATCGGCTTGAGCAGATGCGCGGCCACTTGCAGTTCGCTGCCGGCCTGCCCATCGCAGTAGTGATCGCCCGAGGTCAGCAGCACGATCGGCAGCCGGGCAAAGCGGCGATCGGCTTGCACGCGTTGGGCCAGCATGAAGCCGTCGGTCTTGGGCATCTGCACGTCCGAGAGCAGCAGTCGGTAAGGGCAGCCGTCTTCGTGGGCCTGGCACAGCCGCTCAAATGCTTCATCGGCCGAAGCCACGCAGGCGACGTCGGCCTGCCAACGTCGCAACATGGCTTGCAGCACACGGCGATTGCTGGGGTTATCGTCCACGGCCAGAATCCGCACGCCGGCCAGCACGTTGCTGTAATCGGCAGGCGGCGGCCCTTGTGGACACTTTTGAAACTGAGCCGTAAAGCGGAACGTGCTGCCCACGCCTTCGATGCTCTCGGCGTAGATGATGCCCGACATCATCTCGACCAGCTTGGCCGAGATGGCCAGGCCCAGGCCGGTACCGCCATACCGCCGCGTGGTGCTGCAATCGACTTGTTCGAATGCTTCAAAGATCTGGCCCAGCTTGTCCTGCGGGATGCCGATGCCGGTGTCGCGGACGGCGAACGCCAGCGTAACGTGGTCGCACGCCTCGTGATCGAGCCGCACTTCCAGGGCCACTTCGCCCTGGTCGGTAAACTTGATGGCGTTGCCAACCAGGTTCATCAGCACTTGCCGCAGCCGGCCCACATCGCCGATCAATTGGCACGGCACGGCGGCATCGACATCGTAAATCAGTTCCAGCCCCTTGGCATGGGCGCGCACGGCCAGCGACTTCATCGTATCGCCCACGCACTGGGCCAGGTCGAACGGCTGCATTTCCAGCTCGAACTTGCCCGACTCGATCTTGGAGAAGTCCAAGATGCCATTAATCAAAGCCAGCAGCGACTCGGCCGACTCGCGTGACATTTGCAGGAACTCGCGTTGTTCGGCGGCCAGCGGCGTATCGAGCACCAGTTCGGTCATCCCGATGATGGCGTTCATCGGCGTGCGGATTTCGTGGCTGATATTGGCCAGAAAGGCGCTCTTGGCCCGGTTGGCGGCTTCGGCCTGTTCCTTGGCGCGTTTGAGTTCCGTTTCGGCCTCGACCATAGCCGTGATGTCCTCGGCCGTGCCGGCGATACGGTACACCTGGCCTTGCGCGTCGTGCACCGGATAGCCGCGATCGTAGATCCAGCGGATATTGCCGTCGGGCCGGATGATCCGGTAACGAATCGCGAAGCTGCCTTCCGAGGTCGACTGCGCGAATACCTTGCTTACCTTGGGCCGGTCCTGGGGATGGATCGCCTCGATCCACGCCTCAGGGTGTTCCTTGAGCACTTCGCAAGGTTGTCCCCAGATGGTTTCAAACGCGGGGCTCACGTACTCAACGCAGTCGCCGTTGGCCGTGGTGATCCAGAACACTTCGTTCAAATGGTCGGCCAATTGGCGGAACCGCTGCTCGCTTTCTTGCAGCGCGATCTCGGCCAGCTTCCGTTCGGTCACGTCCCAGAAGATGGCCTGGGTTCCCGACGGATTGCCCTGGGCGTCGTACAGCGGCGTTTTCAGCACGTGGACGAAGAGCTGTTTGCCGTCGTCGCGGACATGTGTTTCCACGTCCTCGAACAGTTCGCCGCTTTCGATGATCCGCTCGTCGTCGTGGCGGTACTTGGCTGCCAGTTCGGCCGGGAAGAAATCGAAGTCGGTGCGGCCCAGGATCTCTTCGCGGCTGCGATGGATGAGCCGGCAGAACGCCTGGTTCACAAACGTGAACCGGCCTTCTAGATCTTTCCGCAGCACATAGAGCGGCAGATTCTCCACGAGCGAAGCATATAACGCCTCGGACTCGCGAAGCGCCAAGCGGTAACGATCGAGGGCCGCGGCCGTATCGTCGCCGGGCGTCTCCGGCGCGGCCGGGCGCGCGCCTTGGGTGGAATCGAGCTGCTGGGCCAGGCGGCGCAACTGGTAAGCCATGCCCAGTGCGCCGGTTACACCCAGAGCGGCGGAAGCCAGCACGATCAGCCAGCGCCAGGGCGAACTGCTGGCCAGCCACGGCCAGGCTTCGCCAGCCAAGGCAGCGGCAACGAGCCCAGCGGCGCCGACAGCCAGGAGAATCCCGGCCGGCAAAATGGGGTGCGGTGGCCCATGCCGCGATAGCGTCTCGTGCGTGCGTTGCACGGCGGCTCCTGTGACGCAAAGGCGTGCGTGGTGCGATTGGCGGGCGGCCTGGAACTAGCGGAGCCCAGGCAGCCCGGTCGGTGCCCTATGACGTCGCCTGTTATTATGGCGCGTTCGCCGCCGATTTGGCCAGCAAATTGGAGCGGCCGGCTAACGGGGGGCAAGCCCTACTGCTCGCGGAAGAAGCGGCGGTCCAGCTCTTCCTTGCCCTGCTCACCGTAGTACTTCACCAGGGCCACGCGGAGATCGCGGGCCATCAGCGTGCCCTTGAGGAACCGCTCGTACAGGTCCTGGTGCCGCTGGCGCAGCATGCGGAACTGTTCGACCTGTTCCGACGAATAGCCCAGCCCCGGCAGCCGATCGAGGTCGCCGCAGGTGACGGCGAAGCGAGCCATGGTGAACAGGTCGCTATGGCCGTAGGCCACTTCGTCGAGCGTTTCCACCACCGCCTGCGTCTTGGCGGCGGCCACCAGGTCCATCTCCCGGCCGATGTTCTCCTTCTTGCGCAGGGCTTCGGCCAGCACCGGGTTCTGCTCCGCGGCTTCGGCCAGCTTGACCCGCAGCGATTGATACAGGTCGGGCGAAGGCGTAAAGATCTTGTTTTCCAACCCGTACGAGAAATGGTCGAACACCATTTCTTCCACCTCGCGGGTTGGCTCGTACAGCGGCGTGACACGGCCGGCGATAATCAGCTCCGGCGAGAACAAGCAGCCCGTCGGCGAAATGAAGTCCTTGCCGATCGAGAGCCCGAGCTTCTGCATGTTTTCGGCCGTGTTTCCGCCCCGGGCGGTTTCCGGGATGGGGAAGAACCGCTGGCGCGGCAGCGGCGTTTCCTGGGCGCACAGCAGCAGCAAGCCGGCGCAGTAGGTTTTGATGGCCACGCCGTCGAGCGGCTTGTTCTTCAGGTCCAGCACGCGATCGGTGCGGAAGTTCAGGTCAAACGACGAATCGTTGCCGATGATCGCCGCGGCCCGGTCGCCCATGATCTTGGCGTACTCGGGATTGGGATGCCGCAGGAAGGCAAAGTGCAGCGTGTCGCTGATGTAGGCTTCGACATTCTCGGCCGGGATCCGCGAACCGCGTTCCGGCAGATCGACGATCACCATCCGGCGTTTGCCATCGCTGCCTTTCTCAATGGTGGCCACGCCCACGTGCGTGAACAGGCCGGGGTGCAGATCGGTGAACAGGTTGTAAGGCGAAGGGTTGCGCATCAGCAGCCAGTCGCCCGGCTGCACATCGAAGTGTCCCAGCCGGTACGAATTGCCTTCCAGGCCGTGCTTGCGGCGATAGTCCAGCCACTCGAGCAGTTCCTTCCGCAGCTCGGCTGTCTTGGCATCCAGCCGTGTGGGCGGCACGCCTTCCAACAGGCCGAAGACTTCGTCGGCGGTGATGACCGGCGGATCAACCTCGTCGTTGCCGACATCCTCGGGCCGCAGATCCTGGGGCAAGCCGATCTTGCGGATCGTATCCACGGCATGCACCACCAACTCCATCGGCGTTTCCGGATCGCGGATCAGTTGGGCGAGCCGCGGCAGTTGGCTCCGCTCGCCGGCGGCCGCAATCAATTCCATAATCCGCAGCTTGGTGGCGTCGCTGACCGGCGGCAAATCCTGGGGGGCCTGCGGAGGCGGCGGCAGAATCAACACCCCCACGACCGCCGCGCCCACTTCGCTATTGCGGCGGATGCACAGGTCGACCAGCCGTTCGCGGAGCGTTGCATCCGAGGCCACGCGGAACGCCGCATAGTTGACCGATTCGCTTAGTTGCAGTTTCAGCCGGCCCGACAGGTCGATCAGGTTGGACATCACGCCCAGCCAGACACGAATGCGGTCCTTGTCGATGTTGCCCTCGATGAACTGGCCGCGCATGGCGAAGCCTTCGTCGAGCAGTTCGTCGATGCGCTGCTTGGCAGCCAGCAGGCGATCGATCCGGGCAAGTACGTCGGCGCCTTCGCTCACGCCTTCGAAGCGGGCCAGGAACGCGGCCCAGCTTTCGACCATGTCGGCCGCTTTCTTGAACGGTTCCAATACCTGCGGCGTGCAGTCCTCGGCCCGTTTGGGCATCCGCTGGGCGTACAGATCTACCCACTGTTCAAATGCCGCGTCATTCGCCTGGGCCCATGCGGTGGAAGCGGACACCGCCAGCAACAGCACGGCAGGGCACGCAACACGGAGGAAAGCAATGGCTGGCATGGCAATGTGGTGGGGGGCGGGAGGAAGGATCGCAAACAGGTGAGGGAGAACCACTGGGCGCGCACGAGCGCAAGCGTGCCCCTGGGGCACGGGTTCTTCTTACCTATAGCTTGCATTTTGCCCCACCGCCAGCGTCCACCAGCACCACAGTGGAGGGGGCTTTCCCTACGGCCTGGAACGATCGCACGTGCTGTAGGGCCGGAAGCCGGCCGGGATTCCCCCACTTCTAGCTGTTTGCGTTGCGGCCGCGGGATCGGAATAATCGGAGTTCTGTTATCGATTCCGCACAATCGATCATCATCGTTTAACTACCTGTCGCACATCCTCGTGGAGGTCCGCAAATGGGCAAGCTTCGCGCCGGCGCCGCTGCCAGTAACATCACTCCGCCGCTGGGCGTTTCGCTCAACGGAGGCATGAGCGACCGCAAAGCCACACATATCCACGACGAACTGCACGCCCGCTGCCTGGTCCTCGACGACGGCAAGACCCGCCTGGCCTTCGTGGTGTGCGACAGTTGCATGCTCGACCGTGAACTGATGGACGCCGCCAAGGCGCAGATCGCCCAGCAAGGCGTGGTCGACGCCGATCGCATCCTCATCTCGGCCACGCATACCCACTCGGCGCCGACCTCGGTGGGCGTGTTCCAAAGCGATCCCGAGCCCGAGTATCGCGCGTTCCTCCAGCAGCGGATCGTCGACGGTGTGATCCGAGCCGCCAACAACCTGGAGCCGGCGAAGCTGGCTTGGGCCGTGGGCAATGAACCCGGCCAGGTTTTCAACCGCCGCTGGTACATGAAGCCCGGCACCATTGGCACCGACCCGTTCGGCAAAACCACCGACCGGGTGAAGATGAACCCGCCCCGCGCCAGCGAGAACCTGCTGGAGCCGGCCGGCAAAATCGATCCCGATGTGTCCGTCATTTCGGTCACTTCGCCGGAAGGCCGCCCCATCGGACTCTTAGGCAACTACTCGCTGCATTACGTGGGCGGCACCGGCGCCGGTCACGTGTCGGCCGATTACTTCGGGCTGTTCGCCCAGCGGATGCAGGCTCTGCTCAACGCCGATCGGCTGGATCCGCCGTTTGTGGGCATCATGAGCAACGGCACGAGCGGCGACATCAACAATGTCAACTTCCGCCAGGCTCCAGACCGCACGGCGCCGTACGTGCAGATGCAGCGTGTGGCGCACGACGTGGCCTATGCCGCGTACCAGGCGCTGCAAGAAGCCGAGTACCACGACGACATCACGCTCGACTCGCGCCAGGAACTGCTCACGCTGGGCCGCCGCCTGCCGCAGCCGGACGAAGTGGCCCGGGCTAAGTACATCCTTTCGCAGGTGCCCAAGGGCCAGCCGCTACGGGGTATCGAGCAGATCTATGCTCGCGAAACGGTACTCATGGCCGACTGGCCGGCCACAATTGAAATCGTGCTGCAAGCCCACCGGATTGGCGACGCGGCCATCTGCGCGATCCCGTGCGAAACGTTCGTGGAGATCGGGCTGGCGCTCAAGGAAAAGAGCCCGTTCAAGCCCACCTTCACCATCGAGCTGGCCAACGGCTACGCCGGTTACCTGCCGACCGAAGAGCAGCACAAGCTCGGCGGTTATGAAACCTGGCGGGCTCGCTCGAGCTTCTTGGAAGAAAAGGCCGCCGGCAAGATTCAGACCACGCTCGAGAAGCTGCTGAAGGATCTGAACAGCGCCCGGGCATAGCTCAACCGTCCGGGTATCAATCGAATCCCACCCCCACGCGTCAGCGAGGGCAATTCCACGCGCCGCGATGGCCACACACTCGCGCCGTTGGAAGCCTGAAGCGCTAGCCCATCCTAACCCGAAACGTAAGTGAGGGTTCCTCAAGCCTGAAGCGCCAGCGAAGGAACACAAGGTACCGGCGCGGTTATCACGCAACGTCCTCGCGCTTCTGCCTACAAGAACAGCGGACCTACGTACGCCGCGCACAACAAAAAAACGCATGCCGGGCCGCAAACACCCGGCATGCGTGTTCGTTTCGTATCGCTATGCGTTTCAACGCCGCTACTTGCGGTCCGCTTGCGGCACGTACGGCGGCAGCTTCTGCGTGGCGTACTTGGGCTCGAAGCGGGTCATCCGCAGACGGCCGCCCACCAGCGGCAGCGTCACCATGTCCTCGCCAATCAGCGGCGTGGCGTAACGGACAAATTCGTCGGTCACGTCGTAACCGTTCTCGGCAATCCACTGGGCCGGGAACTTGCGATCGGCGGCGGCCACCTTCTCCAGCGGCACCTTGTCGTACTTGGCCCGGTACACCGGCCCTTCCTCGCGGAGGATCGTGGCCATGTAGCCGCTCTCGCCGTTGGCGGCAAGCAGGGCGGCCATCTGACCGGCCTTGTACGCCTCTTCCAGGTCGACCGTCGAGGCCAGCGCCATGGCGTGCCGCTGATCGGTGCCCGGCACGTTGCCGCGAGCACTGCCCTTGGCCGCCAGGCCCTTCTGGTTGAGATAGTTCACAATCACCTGGGCCACGGTGGTCTGGCTGCTGCTGAACTTGGCGTGGCCGAAGGAATCCTTCAGCACGCCCAGGTCGCCGACGTCGAACCCTTCGCTCACCACCACGATGCAGCGGCCGTCGCGGCGGAGCTGGTCGTTGATGTTGTCGGCCATCTGCTCCAGACTGCAGGGGCTTTCCGCCAGGTAGATCTGCAGCGGCAGCTCGCGATTGGGGTCGGCCAGCCGGGCCGCGGCCGGAATGAAGCCGATCTTGCGGCCCATCGCCTGGAGCACCAGCACCGGGTCGGCCGGGCAGCTGCCGGCGTTCTCTTCGTTGGCCCACTGCACCATGTGCGCCCAGTACTTGGCCGTGGAGCCATAGCCGGGCGTATGGTCGACCAGCTTGAATTCGCTGTCGCCGACGTCGTTGTCGATGGTCTTGGGACCGCCCACCGCCACCAGATCCAGCCCGCGCTTCTTGGCCAGCACGCTGATCTTGTGGGCGGTATCCATCGAGTCGTTACCGCCGATGTAGATGAAGTAGCCCACGTTATGGGCTTTGAACACGTCGATCACGCGCTCGTAGTCTTCATCCTGGCCATCCTTGAGCTTGTATCGGCAGGTGCCGATGGAACCGGCGGCCGGCGTGTAGCGCAGCAGGGCCACTTCCTCGGGCGACTGGCTGGACAGGTCGAGCAGTTCTTCCTTGAGCACGCCCTCGATGCCGTGGCGGGCACCGTACACGGTGCCAATCTGGCCACAATCGCGGGCTGTCTCGATGATGCCGCGAAGCGTATTATTAATGACGGCACTGGGGCCGCCGCTTTGAGCCACAACCAGGTTAGCAGGGGCAGGCATCGCTCAGGGAAATCCGTGTCGAACAAGGGGAAGCTGGAGGCTGTTGGCAGCCCTAAAACCCGCAGAATGCCCCAATGTATCGTCCCCCGGCGTACCTGGCAAAGGGGGCGAGGCAGGTACTGACTCGGCCGCCGGCTCCCAGTACCGGATGCCAGCAGCCCGGCGACAGCTTTTGACCTTTTCTCCCCGAAAACCCGGCCGCCGGGAGCGTATCCCCCTATGGTTCGGCGTGCGGCGGGGCAAGGCACCGCCGGCGCACCGCGGCCGCCTTGTTGCCACCGGATTTCGCCCGCCGCACCGCCCATCTCCCCACTACCACGCGTGCAGCCAGTTATGAGCACATCCAATCAGCAATCGCTGTTTGAAACCGAGGCCGAACGCTGGGAACTGGACGACCAGAACCAGCAACTGATTGCCCGGGTGGTGTTTCCCACGGTGCTCGACCAAACCTACGACTACCGCATCCCCGACGCCCTGGCCGGCGAAGTGGAGCCCGGCCGCCGGGTGCGCGTGCCGCTAGGGCATGGCAACCAGACACGGCTGGCCTACTGCGTGGAGGTCGATACCCAACCGGCCACGCGGCGCAAGCTCAAAGACGTGGCCAGCGTGGTCGATAAGCGGCGGCTGCTCAGCCCTTCGATGTTGCGGCTCACCCGCTGGATGTCGGAACGCTACCTGTGCAGTTGGGGCGAAGTGCTCGAAGGCGTGCTGCCTGCCGCCGTGCGCGACAACGCCGGCACCCGCGTGGCCGAGCTGTTGAGCGTGCCGCCGGAAGTGATGGAACGGCTCGACGAACTGCAACTGCCCGCCAAGCAGAAGGCGGCCCTGGAAGCCTTGGCGGCCTCGCCCGAACCGCTCACGGCGACCGACCTGGCCCGCGTTGCCGGCTGTACCACCGCACCCATCAAAGCCCTGAAGGAAAAAGGGCTCGTGCAGCTCCAGCGCGAACGCATCCATACGCGGGTGATGCAAGAGGCCGAAGCGCTCCGCGAGAGCCACCTAACGATGCACGCCGATCAGCAGAAGGCGCTGTCGTCGATTGTGTCGGCGCTCGACGAAGGCCGGCACGAAACGATCGTGCTGCACGGCGTCACCGGCAGCGGCAAAACCGAAGTCTACATCCAAGCCATTCAGCACGTGCTGAGCTTCGGCCGGCAAGCCATCGTGCTGGTGCCTGAAATCAGCCTTACGCCGCAAACCAAGCAGCGGTTCCGCGCACGCTTCGGTAGCGTGGCCGTGCTGCACAGCCACCTGAGCGATGCCGAGCGGCACTGGCACTGGGAACAGATCGCCAAGGGCGAGGTGGCGGTGGTCGTCGGCGCCCGCAGCGCGGTGTTCGCTCCCACGCCACACCTGGGGCTGATCGTGCTCGACGAAGAACACGAATCGTCCTTCAAGCAAAGCACCGTCCCTCGCTACCACGCCCGCGACGTGGCGTTGCAACGGGCCAAGGCCGAGAACATTCCGCTGGTGTTGGGCAGTGCCACGCCATCGCTGGAAACCTGGCACCGCGCCCAGCAAGGCGAGTTTCGCCTGGTGGAAATGCCCGACCGCGTGTTCTCACGCCCCATGCCCGACGTCGAAACCATCGACCTGCGCGTGGAGTTTTTGGATCGCCGCCAGCGCGGCGCGCTGAGCCGGCCGCTCCAGCGGGCGATGGAAGAAACGCTCAACCGGGGCGAGCAGGTCATTCTGCTGCTCAATCGCCGCGGCTACAGCACGCACATTCAATGTCCTGCCTGCGGCGAAACCATCCGCTGCCCCAACTGCGATATCTCGCTGACGCACCACCGCGTGGAAGAACTGGCGGTTTGCCACTACTGCGACTATCGCATCGACACCCCGCAGCAATGCCCCGCATGCCAGTTCGCAGGCATCCGCTACAGCGGACTGGGCACGCAGCGGTTGGAGCACGAGGTGCAAACACGTTTTCCGCACCATGCCTGCCTGCGGATGGATACCGACGCCATGCAAAAGCCCGGCAGCCACGAACGGGCGTTGGCGGCATTCCGCGCCGGCGAAGTGCAGATCCTGTTGGGCACCCAGATGATCGCCAAAGGCTTGGACTTCCCCAACGTCACGCTGGTCGGCGTGGTTCAGGCCGATACCGCGCTCCACCTGCCCGACTTCCGCGCGGCCGAACGTACCTTCCAACTGCTGGTACAGGTGGCCGGCCGAACCGGTCGCGGCGACAAGGGCGGACGCGTGCTGGTGCAGACCTTCTCGCCAGAGCATCCGGTGATTCAAGCCGCTATCCGGCACGACTACCACAGCTTTGCCCAAGGCGAACTGCCTAACCGCGAGATGCTGGGCTACCCACCGTACTCCGAGATGGTGCGGCTGGTGGTGCGTGGCCCCTCGGAAGCGCAGACCGAAGGCTTTGCCCAACTGATTGCCCAGCGGCTGCGCAGTGCCATCCTGGAGATCGAGCCATGCCGGGTGTTGGGCCCGGCTCCCTGCCCCATCACGCGGCTGCGCGGTTTGTACCGCTTCCAGGTGCAGGCCCAGTCGCCGCACGGCGCGGAACTTCGCGCCGCCGTGGCCAAGGCGGTGGGCGAAGTGAAACCGCCCGAAGGCGTGCAGTGGATCGT
>Ga0180216_1002424_pt1 | contig 15505 bp, 16 predicted proteins | sample eDN3rd37CBELigMG_FD_128879 | JGI IMG/M metagenome (GOLD analysis project Ga0180216, IMG submission 128879) | Enriched Miracle-Growth compost microbial communities from Emeryville, California, USA - eDNA 3rd pass 37_C BE-Lig MG (version 2)... ... | reverse complement strand
GAGAGCGGTCAGCTGGCCGCGCGTGCGGCCCTCCCCGCGCCCCCGTCTACCAAGGTCCGCACCCCGTCGATGGGCGCGGTCAGGATGTCGTTGAGCATGGTGAACTCGCGGCTCAGCGCGTCCGACACGAAGAGGTGGTCCGGCGACGTCGGCGGCCGGCCGTTGCCGGCACCGTTGCTGGCGCCGCCGCGGTCGCCGTACGGCATGGCGAGCGACCCCGGTGTGGTCCCCGGCGTGTCGACCTTGGCGCCCGTGGGCGACGCCACGTTGCCGTCGGTGCCGGTGCTGTCGGCGTGCAGGCCCGCACCAACGGGCCGCGCCCACACGAACGGGTCCGCCCCCGGGCGGCGCACGGCGGCCGCGGCCGAGCCCGCGGGCGCGGGGCGGCCCACGAGCGCGCCGATGGACGACGGCGGCGCCAGGCCGACCGGCGGCAGGTGCAGCGACGACGCGTTGAACGCGCCGCCGACGCGGCCGGCGCCGTACGCCAGGCCGCCCAGCTGCGCCGGCGGCAGCGCCGGCGAGATCATGGTGGGCGCGGTGCCGCGCAGGTCCTGGCCCGAGCTCGGCATGGCGATGCCGGGCAGCGTGAAGCCGCGCACCAGCTGCTGGCCATCCTGGCCCCAGCTGTACCGGGCGGCGTCCTGCGTCGTCTGGCCGCCGCTTCCGGGCACCTTGCGCACGCCGTCGCGGCAGGTGGCCGCCAGGCCGCGCTTAATGCACCGCGCGCATGGCCGGCCTAGGCGTCGGGTCGGCGGAGGCGGTAAGGGCGACAGCAACGCGTCAGCGGCGCTGCGCACGTCGGTCAGCGGCGGCGGCGGGCGCGGACGTACCCGAGTCGCAGTGCATGTGCGATATCTGGCAGGCCGCGCACGCGCGCTGGGTCTTCTTGCGCTTCTCTGGCGGGCCCGTCCGCGGCGTCGACTCCTTGGAGGACGCCGTCGCCGGCGACGCGGACCCCGCGGTCCGCCCGCGGGCCGTCCCCGCGGCTCCTGGCGAGGCCGCCATGGCTGCCGTGCTGGGGTGCCGGGAAGGCCGCGCTTGGTTGCTCCGGGCAGTGTGGGCACAACTGCCCTGGCGTGGTCGCACGACGGCGGGTCGCTCTACAAGCGAGCGCGCACTCGGAGGAACGTCGAGGACGACCCGCGTACAAACAAGGGCCAGCCGCGTACAACCAGTCGGCACCCTCTTCTGCTCCTCCACGTCTTCCACCGGCCTGCGCCCCACCAAGTCTCAGGTGTGGTGTAGTCCGCGTCGACCTCGATGGCGGCGGCCCTCTTGACGTGCCAACCTTGTTCCTACACACTTCACGCTGCTCGTGTTCTCACACTTTGTCCTTTTTGTCGTCCGCTCCGTCCTCCGCTACGCCGTCCACCCCGCTTCCTCCGCTGCGTCGTCGGCCGTGGCGTCCGTGGCGTCGTCCACGTCGACCGCTTCGTCTCGTGCTCTTGGTCCCTCCTCGTCGTCCACTGCGTCGTCCTCTACTGTCCTCGTCGTCCTCGGCGTCCGCTGCGTCGTCCGCTGCGTCGTCCTCGTCCTCGTCTTCGTCGTCGTCCGCTGCGTCCGCTGCGGCGTCCGCTGCGTCGTCCGCTGCGTCGTCGTCCGCTGCGTCGTCCTCGTCCTCGTCGCCGAGGTTATTTTCGCGCCAAAAATGTCTCTGACAGACTTCTGACAACAGCGTCCCCAATTTCGGAGCGGCGCTCGGAAGCGGTTCCGATGCTCTTCCGAAAGCAGTTCCGATAGACAGCGCCAAACGTCCGCACGATACGCCATCGCGAGACCATGCAGTCCACCACGGACCACGCGGGATCCCATGGGCAGGTAGGGCCACGCACCCTCGGCGTGTCATTCACCCGACCCGGCGGGACACGTGGGGGACACGGTGACAGCGCGAAACATCCTCCAGACGGCACAAACGGGTTGCCGCAGTGCACGATGGTCAACCTCCGTGCCTCGGCAGCTCAGCAGCATCAGATTCTGTCGTCCGTCTATCTAATTCAATTGGCATGATGCCCTATACAACGCGGAAATAGCAACAGGTCGCAGTGGGTAGCAATACAACAGCAACAAGGCACACCAGCCCGGGCCGCGAGGGCTCGCGCTGGATTCACGCGCCGGCTCACGCCGGCACGGGGTTGTCGCGCAGGAAGTTGGCCGCCGTCTCCTTATCGATCACAACCACCGACGAGGCCTTGTTGGCCAGCGTGACCGCGTAGAACTTGTCCGCGTTCTCCAGCATCTCCGGGTGGAACGTGGTCGTGATGAACTGCGCCTCCTTGGACAGCCGCGTGATCATCGCTGCGCATGCGGCGGCGGGCCGCCACAAAGAGAACCACATCCACGCCGGTGATTAGCCGAGCCCTCGGCCCAGCGCGCGCGCACGCTGCACACGGCGCACCGCAGACAGCGACGCGGTACTCGCGGTCCAGGTTGGCCAGGATCTCGTCGAACAGGTAGAACGGCGCCGGGTCGCAGCGCTGGATGGCAAAGATGAGCGCGAGCGCCACCAGCGTCTTCTGGCCGCCGGAGAGCTGCTGCAGCATGTGCGACTCGCCCTTCTTGCTGTCGAAGCAGACCTCGATGGCGACGCCGACGTACTGCTCGACGGGCGCGGTCTGCGTGGCCTGCGTCGCCTGCGACGCCGCCGTCGCCGACGCGGCGCTGCCGGCCACGAGGCTGTCGGCGTACTTTTGCATGATGAGCCGGCCCCAGCCGCCGGGCACGAGCTCGGCAAAGATCTCGCCAAAGTGCTTGGCCACCTGGCGGAACGTCCGCTGGATGGCCTCGTCCTTGCGCTTGTCCAGCACGTCGACGAGCTCCTGGATCGACGCCGCCGACTCCTCCAGCTCCCGCTGCCGCTTCTTGAGCTCGGTCTGCTTCTCCACGCAGGCGCGGTACTGCTCCACGGCCTTCTTGTTGACGTGGCTGAACTTTTTCAGCTTCTCGTTGGTCTTGCGCAGCAGGTCCTCCAGCTGCAAGCCGGCGGCGGGCGGGCGGGCGGAGACACGGGCCGGGGGCCACCGCCGGCGAGCGCGCGCCGTCAGCACCACCGCGGGCGTGCCACGGGCAGCGTCCAACACTGGCGCGGCGCACCTTGCTCAACGAGTGCTTGAGATAGTTGGCCGCCTCGCTGGGCACCGTGCCGACCTCGCGCAGCTTGAGCGCGGCCGCCTCCTTCTTCTGCTGCAGCATCTGCTGCCGGCTCTGCGACTTGTCGCGGCTCGCCGAGTGCTCCTTGAGCTGCGCCTGCAGGGCCTTGTGCTCCGTCTGCCCCGCAGGAACGCCGAGCGCGGCGGCCGCGCCGGTCCACGTCAGCTCCGCGATCGGCCCAACGCGCGCAGACTGGCCGCGGCGCGCGGCCGTACTTCGAGCTTGACCGCCTCGTCGCGCAGGCTACGCGACTTTTGGTCGTTCTCCTCGAGCTCCGCTTCCAGCTCTGGCCACGGCCAGCGAAGGGGAGGCAGGACACGCCGCGCATGAGCCAGCGTGGCCAGCGGCACCCATCACGGCCGGAGGGGGCGGCACGCACTGCGCAGGCGCTCGGACGATTCGTTCAAGTCGCGCTCCACGTCGGCCAGCTGCCGCCGCACGTCCGCGACACGGTCCGCTTTGCCGCGCTGCGACTGCTCCTCGAGCTGGCGCTTGAGCTCGGCCTGCCGCGGCCGCAGCAGGTTGTTCAGCTCGCTCTGCAACGCGTTGCGCTGCGCCTCCGCCTGCGCGTGCGCGTTTCAAGGGGCCGCTGCGTGGCTCGGTTCGTGTTAGCAGCGGCGCGGCACCCCTGCACGCACACCGCACGCGCGCCTTTGCGCCACACCTCGACGCGCTTGTCGGTGAACTCGGCGAGCTGCCGCTTGAGCGTCTCGATCTCCTTGGTCAGGCGCGCCTTCTCGCGCTGCTCGGCGGGGCTGAGCGTGTCCGCGAGGTCGGTGCCCAGCTCCTGGGTCAGCGACTCGATCTGCGCCTGCATGGCCTTGATGCTCGTCTGCAACGACGCCAGCGACTTGGTCTGACGCCCCGCACACCGCAGTGGCCACAGCCCATCCCAAAAGATGGCAGCGTGAGCGCCGGACCACAATCCCGACTAGGCCGAGGCCAAACGCAACCGCACCTTGGCCTGCGCCGCCTCCTGCAGGTTGGCCAGCTCCTTGATGCGGGCCGACACGTCCAGACGCAGGTGCTCTTCGGTGCTGTTGATGTCGTTGCCCAGCTTCTCCAGCTTGGTCTCCTCGGACACGGCCTGTGTGACCTCCTGGTTCTTCACTGGGTCCGTGGGGTCGGCGCCCTGACGACCGCGCGGTCCTGCGTTAGCGCTCGCCGCGCCACTCTGCCTTGCACGGTGGCGCCTCGACGGTCGCGCGCACCGTCGATCTGCGCCTGCAGCTTGGACAGCTTCTCCTGCAGCTGCTGCACGTTGGCCTGCGCGCGCTTGACGCGCTTGATGGCCTCCAAGCGCGACGTCTTCTGGTCGCGGTAGCCGCCGGTGAGCGCGCCCTTGCGGTTGACCTCGTCGCCTGCACCAGCCGGCCCGCGCCCGGTGCACGAGCGACGCCGCGCATGAGGACCACGCCACCCGCAGCTACGCACGCTGCCCACCACCCGCAGTGGACCTTCGAGGGTAATGCAGTTGAAGCTGTGCGACTTGGCGTACGCCGACGCCACCTCCAGGTCGCGGCACACCAGGCACTTGCCAAACACCTGCCATCCCACCCAGACACCCCACCCCCACCCCCACCGTAGCCCACAGCCCGAGGTGAGCGCGCCGCCGGCACCACCATCGCGCGCTGCCACCCCGCCGCCCGGCGTCCGTGCCTGCTCCATGGCCACGCGGTAGATCGGGTTGAACTTGAGCCGCTTGATGAGCGGGATGGCCTCGTTGGAGGCCGCCGGGTACGTGTACGACTTGGGCCGGAGGCGGTTGAGCGGCATGAACGTGATGCGGCCCGACTTTTCGCGGTTCATCACCTCCAGCACACGCTGGGCGGTGTCGTCCGTGTCCACCACAATGTGGAACAGACTGCGCCGTCCGTCCGCGGGAGGCCGCACCGCGCCCGCGCGCCTCGCGCAGTTAGTGCTGTTGGATCGCGCGCGCCTCATTGCGCGCTCGCCGGACCGTACCTGGCGCCGGCCGTGACCTCGACGGCGGTGCGGAAGCTGTCCTCCACCTCGAAGAGCTCGAACAGCGGGCCGTGAACGCCCGTGATGCCAAACCGCTGCGTGATCTGCCGCACCGACTCCATGGCCATGCGAATGTCCTGTGGCATGCCCAAGACCGGTCCGGCGCCATGGCTTGGTAAGCGGCCATGCCCGAGCGGCGGGGGTCCCCCGCGTCCCTCTGCGGGCACCGTGCCTTGGCGATGGTGGTGCCCAGCGCGTTCTCGGCCTGGCCCAGCTCGTCCTTGAGGGCCAGCAGCTTCAGGTTGAGGTCCCGCTCCTGGCGCTGCAACTCACTGTGGGGCGCGTACGGCGTCACGACGCAAGCCGCTCGAGCGGTCAGCGCCAGCGAAACGCTGATCGCCATCCCCGCGGCGGCGGCGGCGGCGGCGGCGGTTGCACCCGCCCCTCACGTACTGGCGCTCCTGGTGCAGCTGGTCGCGCCTCTCCTTGGCCTCGGCGAGCTGGACGCGGTTCTCCTCGCGGAGTTTGTGCCGCATCTCGATCTGGCGCTTCCGCTCGTCAATCTCCCTGGACAGCTGGTCCTGCCGCCGGCGGTCGTCGGCCGTCTCGTTCTCGAGCGCCTTGGCCTGCGGCACCGCCCACAGCAGGCCGCACCAACAGCTTGCGCTGTGAGACCCGCGGCCGCGCGCTCGTTCTGCCGCGGCGTGGACGCGCACGCGCGCACCTCCTTGGTCTGCGCCGCGAGCGTGGTCTTGATGTTGGCGATCTCCTTGTTGATCCACGCGTCGCGCTCCTTCTTGGTCGCGAACCGGTTCTTGCGGTCCTGCCGGGAGTACACCGCCGCCAACTGCACTTCGGCCGTCTCCAGCCTGCGTGCCGGCGCGACAGGCTCGGCCCGGCGCCACGGTGCTTAGTCCATGTCACCGCCCGCGTCGCTCGGCACGGTGGCGGCCGTCGGACGCACTGGTCCTTGAGGGACGACTCGTCGTTCAGCAGGCGCTGGAACTGCGGGAGGACCGTTTCGCTGAGCGCCTTGTCTTTCTCGGCAATCTGCTTGTCCACCTTGTCGAGCTCGGCGCGCGCGCTCGCCTCGCTGCTGGCGTCCTGCTGAATGGCGGTCTCGAGCGCGCGCAGCTCCTGCTGCAGGCGCTCGCGCTTGGTGACGTCGTCCTGGCGGTCGTCGTCCACCTGCTGCTTCTGCTGCAGCAGCTTGCCCGTCTCCGTCTCCAGCGCCTTGATCTGCAGCTCGAGCGCGCGCCGCCGCTGGTCCAGCTTGGCGATCTTGTGGCTCGTCTCGCGGCCCAGCAGCTCGCTGTCCTGGTGCTGCTGCTCCATCTGCGCACTCGCAGGCGGTACGCGGGCGGCCCGGCGGAACACGTGCGTCAGGCCATCGACGGTCGCGGCGCGGGCGAGGGCGGCGGCTCCCCACGACGCACCTCGCGCAGCTTCTCGGTCGCGTCGGCGAGCTCCTTGCTGTAGATGCAGTGCTCCAGCATGCGGCGGTCCTGGTCCAGCGCCTGGAAGCGGTCGAGCTCGGCCTTCTCCTCCTCGAGCTCCTCCAGGCGTTTGGTGATGTCGGCGAGCATCTCGTCGATCTGCTTGCGCTTGTCGTTCGTCTCCGTCACGATCTTGAGCGTCTCCTGCCGCTTGTCCTCGTAGACCTTGGTGCCGGCGACCTCCTTCAGCACCTGCAGCCGCCCGGCATCCTGCGCGTTCGCCAGGTCCGCAATCTGGCACATGGAGCAAAGCAACCGGGCAGGGTGGCGTTGGTGGGAGGGCGTGCGTGTACAAGGACCCGAGCTGGTCGCTGCGTACGCGGCCCTGCGGCACGATGTAGTACGGGTTGGACCGCGAGAAGCCGGCGCTCTCCAGCAGGTTGAACACCTCGGTTTTGCTACAGTCCGGTCCGAGCGTGGCGCCGTGTGGGCGGCCGCGGTGAGGCAGTGGCACACCCACAACCATGGCCAAGGCGGCTGCACACGCACGTGACCGTGTTCTTGTCAATGGTGTAGATGTCCTTGGCCTGCGTGCCGCCCTGGTTGTTGATGGTGCGGCGCAGAACGACCTCGTCGCGCCCGGTCTGTGCACAAAGAGCCAGCGGCACGCAAGGTGTGCTGTTCATAAGCGCGCTGCGGGGCCGGCGCGCTCCGACGGCTTCCCTTGGCTGCGGGGCGCCGCACCGGGAAGCGGTGGGACGAGTTGTCAAAGACGATCTCGACGAAGGCCATCGTCAGCGGGGCGCCAATGCCGGACTGCAGCGGGCGCAGGCCACGGGGGCAGACGGGGCGGCCGCGTCTAGCGGAGGCAGGGCGCGAACAAACCAACGCCAGGGCGGGGGCCGCACGTGAATCAGGTTGACGCGGTCCTCCAGGGACAGCGAGCCAAACGAGTCGCTCAGGACGAATTGGATGGCTGCAGCATTGTCCGCGGGTCCGCGCAGCCCGGTTGGGTCAGCTTCGAGACGCAGCAGCCTCGCCTGGGCGGGGCGCGCGCCCGCGCGCCAGTGCGCACCTTGAAAGAAGTTGCTCTTGCCCCAGCCATTGGGACCGACTGCGCCGGGCAGCGGGCGCACGTCACGTCGCACGGGCCGGCACGTCGGTCAGCCGCGCGCGTTCCCGCCATGCGCTTGCTGCTACAGGGCGCGCCCACGCACCGACAACGTTGTGCGCCGGGTGGAACGGGTCGACGATCACCTGGTCGCGGTAGGACTTGAAGCCCTGAATCGTGATCTGCGGCGCACGTCCGCCCGCCAGCGGGGCGCAGCCGACGGCCGTCAGGGCGCTTCGCTACCTTGCACGCCTCTCCTGCTTCTTTGACGGCGCCGTACCTGCTTGATGTACGTCATGGTTGCGGCGGCGCCAGCGCGGCGGCGCCAAAGTCAAGCTGGGGAAATCCGCTCGCACCGTACCGTACGCCCCCACGTCCACTGCTTCCTGCTGCAAGGACCCTCGCCGTGCGTGCGTCCAGCGGCGTGTTCGTGTCCGGCAGCGTCGCAAAGCGGCAGGGCGCGCGGGCGGTGTCGACGGCGCCGTTCGCAGCCGCGGCGCGCCACTTTTTTTCTCTCTGATTTTTTTCGCGCCAAAACTCAATTTTTTCGCGCCAAAACTCTTTTCTGACAGCATTTCTGACACATGTCAGAAGCGAGTCAGAGCCCGTCGGAAAGAAGGTTCTGGAAGGTTCGCGCAGGTTCGGGAACGTTCCGCCGCAAGGGATGATGGCGGCAGAATCGAGCGGCAGAAATTGGCAGGCGGCAGTGCGGGCGCCGGGTGGACAGGGTTGACGCGATGCGGTGTATCGGGAGCGCACCGGCCGGGATTACGTCAGTCACAACAACGGCGCCCACGCTCCCACATCGACGCCCCCGATCGCGCACAATTAATCAGCCCGCGATAGCCGAATCGCACCGGACCCCACGTAACTCGACGCAAGCACGATAGCACAACGGCGCTGGCAACCGCGTTTCGTCTTAGGATGCAAGGGTTATAAGTGATCTTCTTCGACGTTCCGCTCACACATCAACTAAGGCTTCGCGCCAACCCGCAGCCATGTTCAACGATTTGCTGTTCGGCGACCCGTTCTTCGGGCGCCCCGCCGCCAGCGCGTACCGCGGCCCGCGGTACGGCGGCTACCCGGTGCCGTTCGAGGTGCCCTTTGAGGGCGCGTACACCGCGCCGCGGCCCGCGGCGCGCCAACCGGTCGGCGTGTGGCCGCCCTACCCGGAGCGCGCGGCGCCGGCGCGGCGGCGGCCGGCGCCGGTGCACGACTACGAGGAGGACGACAGCGACCTCGTAACGGACGGCGTCAACGTGTACAAGCCGGTCTACCACCCGCGCAACCCTTACAAGCCCGCCGGCTACAAGCTCGTCTGCTCGCTCAAGGACCTGCAGCGGCAGCAGCAGCGGCAGCTTCGGCAGCAGCAGCAGCAGGAGCAGCAGCAGCAGCGCCGGGCGGTGCCGCAACAACAGGCCGAGAAGGAGGAGGAGGAGGAGGAGGACGACACCGTGCCGCTGACGCCGCCGTCCGCGGCGCCGCGGCCGCGGTCCCGCAGCATTCCGCCGGCCCGCCGCGACGCGCACGAGGAGGCGCGCCGGCGGCAGCAGCGCGCGCGCGTGCTCCACCGGCTGGCCGTGCTCCGGCGCGCCCAGGCGGCGCGCGTCATCCAGCGCGCGTGGCGTGCCTACCGCGATGCCAAGCGCGCAGCCGCGGCGGTGCGCCTGCAGGCGGCCGTCCGGGCCTGGCTGGCGCGCCGGCGCGTGCGGCAGCTCCGCGAGCAGCTGCAGCAGCGCCTGGCCGAGCTGAACAAGTGCGATGCCGAGCTTGCCGAGCTGCGCGAGCGCAAGTGGCCGGGCGTCGTGAACGGGCCCTACCGCGACGCGCAGGGCCGCCCGCGGTACCAAGTGCTCGAGTACGAGGAGCTGCTCACGCGGCTGCTGCTCAAGGTGGACAGCATCCCCTCCGACGGCTTCACCACGATCCGCGCGCGGCGCAAGCAGCTCGTCGACGCCACCAACCGCGCGCTCGAAGAGTTTGACCGGTACAAGAAGGCAGCCCTCCAGGCCGAGGCCGAGGCGGCGCGCATGGGCGCGGCGGCCGACCACGCCGACACCGCCCTGGCCGAGGCGGAGGACGACGAGGTAGAGGACCCAGGCGCGGGGGCCTACGAAGCAGCCCACGACGACGACGACGACGACGACGGCGACGACGTGCCGACGGAGGACGAGGCGGCGGACGACGATGAGTATGTCGACGCCGCGGACGAGGCGGCCGGCTCGGACGACGACGAGAGCCAGGCCAGCGACCTGGACTGGCACGTCCTCAAACGCGGCAGCCACCAGGCGCCAGCCGCGGCTACCGAGTCCAAGGGGAAATTTCGTGCGGGCGCGGCCAGCGATGTCGCTGGCGCGCGGCGCGCCGCCAAGGAAACGGCAGCGACGTCATAAGCGCCGTCGGCTGGAGGCCCGCTGTCGCATCGATGTCGCACTGTAAATAGCCAAACGCAACAGCTGTACAGCCGGTATGGCGCGCCCCCCCCCACGCAAACTGCACAAAACTATACACCTGTACAACCGCATCGGTGCCCTGTCGTAGGCCCAGCTAGGAACCAAAGAGCTCCTTGCCGAGATCGTTCAGGAACGCGTTGACGTCTTTGGCCTGCGCGCCGGCGCGCCCAGCCGCCGAGCGGTTCGCGTGGTGAGCGGGCGTCCTCGGGCCGCGTGCAACCGCGCGGGGCGGCCGCGTACCGCAACGTTGCTCTTGGCCTGGGCGAGCTTCTTGCGCGCGAGCTCCTGGCGCGTGGACAGCCGCGACTGCCGCTGCTCGCGCAGCTTGGCGGCGCGCGCGCGCTGGGCGTCGGTCTGCTGCCGCAGCTCGTTGAGCGCCCGCAGCTGCGCCTGGCGCTCCTCCTCGTCCCGCGCAAACTTGAAGAAGCCCACGCCCTTGGTGCGAATCTCTTCGTCCGCGTTGTAGTGCACCTCGATCGGCTTGCTGGCCGCTGCCGCCCGCCGCCCCGCGTCGTGGGCCGCTTCCGTGGAACAGGTGAGGGCCGGCAGCGCCGCAGCAGGCGCGGCGGTTGTGCGCAGGGTACCTTCGCGCTCCTCGTCCTCCCAGCGTTGGCGCTTGAGCTCGCGCGCCATGTCCTCCGAGAGCAGCGACGGCCCAGCGTGGTCGTCGCCGGCCCCGCCTTCGCCGGCGCGCACAAAGCCCGAGGCGCGCTCGTAGCCCGCCCCGGAACGGCCCCGAGGGTCGCCTGCGGCCGCCTCCGCGGCGCTGCGGTGGCGACGTGCGCGCAAGGCGGACGCAGCGCCGTTAGCGCCGGTGGTGACGGCCATCCGGGAGGGGCTAGGGACCGGACGTACAGTTCCGGCAGCTCGCTTCGCCGGCAGGTGCGCGTCCGGCCAAACTCGTCCACGTACTCCACCCAGGGGTCTTCCGGCTGCGTCGCGAAACCGTCGCAGGAAGCCACTGCCGGGGCGCGTGAGCGTGCGCCGCATAGCCTGTGCACGCGCGCGAGGATAGGGACGGCTGCGCACCTCGGCGACCGCGCCGGCGCCGGGCGATGCGGGGGCGGCGGCGGCGTCGTGCTCCTCGCGCTCGCGGCGCTTCCGGGCAAAGTCGACCAGCAGCTCGTCCTCCTGCTCCAGCGTCAGCTCTGCCCAGCAGCGCGCCCCGACCTTCGGCGGCGGTGCGGGGTGAGCCGCTGGCGCGCGCACCGGCCGCTGCGGCGCCGCACGACCTACCGACTTCGCCCCGCTCCAGCTTCTCGTACATACGCACACCCCGGGCCAGCGCGGCCTCCGCGTCGGCCTCGGTGCGGTGCGAGGCGCGCTCGGCTTCCTCGTCGCGCCTGTGCCGCTCCTCCACGCCCTTGTTGGGCTTGGCCCATACCGTCGGCTTCTGTCGGGGCCGCGGCGCGCCATGCTGGAGGCCTTGGCGGCGCCGGATAAGCGCGTGCATGCCCTCCCCCGCCCACCGCGCGAGCGCTGGCGGCGCGTACCTTGGCGGTCGCTGGCCGCCGCTGCGCCGCGCCGGCGAGCCGCTGCCGGTCAAACTCCTCGGTCTTCTTGAAGAGCTCGGCCTTGAGCTCGACGACCGACGCGGCGCCGACGTCGATCTTTTTCGCGTACTGCGCCATCGCACGCCGCGCCCTTGCCGGCCGCCGCCTGCCGGGCGACGTCCTGTGCGTCGTGCCGGGTGCTGTGGTGTGCGTCCGACGGCCCTGCTCTGTAGGTAGGCTCGCGGGCGGCCGCGCTCGCCAGGCTCTCTCTCAGTGCCGCTCTGAGGCCGCCATGGCGCCCAAATCCACCCCAAATCCACCCCAAATCCACCGCTATTCCGCCCCCGTTCCACATTACCCGCATCGCCACAGGTACCTCGTTTCTTCCCGCAAAGTGATCACAACGTTGGCCAAATGCACACCAAACAATTCGCGCCGAAAAATGGAGAAATGGGGGTGATTTGGATGCTGTGCATGGACAGACACACCGCCACCGCCGACGCCAACCACACGACACACACGCACACGATCGAGCCATAGCGAAGCCCTCGATGGGCCGCAACACCCCCCGACGACACTAACGGGGCCGACGCGTCGCCCATGGCACGCGCTACCGAACGGTGCTACGTTGGCGCGCCAACGACGATGCAAAAGATTGAAGAAGCCACGGGCGGCCGACGCGTTTGACGCTGGGCGGCGGCGGGAGGGCCCCGTCGTCCCCAGCCGCGGCGATCACCCATGCGGCCATGAGTGACGCCGTGCGGCGGCGGTGGAAGCCCCCATGTGCCGCTGTGCTCTCGCCACTTGCGCGCTGGCAACAACGACGCTCGAACGATGCTCCTCCATCCCTGCTCGTTCGCTGCCGCCGATTTGACCACGTTCGCAGTGTCCCCCGCCGCCGCTCTCGCGATGTCGCCCGAGATCCCCACGATCTCCCACGTCGGGCCTCCCGTGGGCCTCCATCCGCAGCGTCCCAGCGCGTTCACACAGGACCCAAGAAGGTTAATGTGTGGACGAGGCGGCGGAGGTCTTAAACGACGCCGGCCTGCCGCAGTGGCCCACCTCGTCCAATTTTTTCACGTGTCATTTTCACGTCGCGCCAAAACGTACGATGTCGGGCGCCGCCGCCCGCCGTCGCCTGCGGAGGCGGTGCTAACCTGCCTGGCGCCCGCGTGCCCCCCCGCGTGCCTCTCCTCCGGGAACCCCAGAAGGCAGTACTGCGTCGGTAGGCCGGCCACCCGTCGTCAGCAGCAGTCGCTTGTTACACCGCGCAGCGCGGACGACAGACTGACCGGCCACCGGCGAGCAATCGCACGCTGCTGCGGCAATGCCCACCACGGCAGGACTCGCAAGGATGGCGTCCGCACAGCGCCTGGCCGCGCTGCTGCCGGCGGCGGCCGCGCGCCGCGCCGTGCGCCTGGCCGGCACGGTCCCGGCCCGCCGCGCCCTGGCCACCTCGGCGCTCGTGCGCCAGGCGGCGGTCGCGGGCTCGAACGCGTACGGCCGGCGTGCCGGGCCCGTCGGCGCTTCGGACCGCTCCAGGCTCACACCGATGCGTGACCTTGGCGTGCTCCCCCGGCGCCGCCTTGCAGGGCCGCGCTGCCGTCGTTCGTGCGGGGCTTGTACGAAGGCCGCATCGAGGCCGCGCAGGTCTTCCCGTACCCGGACGTGATCGACGCCGAGACCCGCGGCAACCTCAGCATCATGGTCGACTCGACCTCCAAGTTCTTCGAGACCGTACGCGGCTGCCCGGGCCCGGGGCCCCGCGCTGCTTTGACCTGCCGGGCGTCCGCTCACGTGTCCCACCCGCCCGCCGTGCACCGTCTCATGACTCGCGGCAGAGCAACGACGCGGCCAAGAACGACGAGACGTCGTCGGTGCCGCCCGAGGTCACGCAGGGCATGCGCGACCTCGGCCTGTTCGGCCTGCAGGTGCCCGAGGAGCTGGACGGCGCCGGCCTGAGCAACTCGGCGTACGCGCGCATGGTCGAGATCGTCGGCGGCCACGACCTCGGCGTGGGCATCTACCTGGGCGCGCACCAGTCCATCGGCTTCAAGGGCATCCTGCTCTTCGGCACGGACGCGCAGAAGAAGAAGTACCTGCCCAAGCTGGCCACCGGCGAGCAGGTCGCCGCCTTTGCGCTCACCGAGCCCGGCTCGGGCTCGGACGCCAACTCGATCTCGACGCGCGCCCGCCTGAGCGAGGACGGCAAGCACTACATCCTGAACGGCAGCAAGATCTGGATCTCGAACGGCGGCATCGCGTCGGTCTTCACCGTCTTCGCCAAGACCGAGGTGACCGACCCCAAGACCGGCGAGAAGAAGGACAAGGTGACCGCGTTCATCGTCGAGCGCGCGTTTGGCGGCGTCACCAACGGCCCGCCGGAGAAGAAGATGGGCATCAAGGCGTCCAACACCGCCGTCGTCAACTTTGACGAGACCAAGGTGCCCGTCGAGAACGTCCTGGGCGAGGTCGGCAACGGCTTCAAGGTGCGCGCCCGTGCGCGGGGAGGGGCCGGGTGAGTATGAGCGCCACGGTCGCGCCGACGCCGCTCACCGCCACACGAGGTGGCGCCCTGCGGCCGCGCTCGCCCAGGTCGCGATGGCGATTCTGAACAACGGCCGCTTCGGCATGGGCGCCGCCCTGACCGGCACGATGAAGGCCCTGATGGCGCGCGCCGCCGAGCACGCCAACTCGCGCAAGCAGTTTGGCGGCCTCATCCGCGACTACGGCTTGATCCGCGAAAAGTTTGCGCAGATGGCCATCAAGGCCTACGTCGCCGAGTCGATGGCTTACCTGGTAGGGCACGAAGCTAGTAGGTGGGGCGGGGCCGCAAGCCAGCGCGGCTCATCGTCCGCGCACAAGTGCAAAGCGCGCTGGGGGGCGAGGCACGGGCGCAGGTGAGCGGCACGATGGACCGCGGCGCGCAGGACTACCAGCTGGAGGCGGCGATCAGCAAGGTCTTCGCCTCCGAGGCCGCGTGGTCGGTGTGCGACGAGTGCATCCAGGTGATGGGTGGCCTCGGCTTCATGAAGGGTGCGCCCCGTCGCGGCACCGCCACCGCATCGGTCGGGCGCGGCGATGCTGAAAATGCTCCCGCTCCCTCCTTGAGCCGATGGCACCCGCCCCCTTCGCGCTGTGCGGCAGAGTACCCCTTCGAGCGCTTCCAGCGTGACCTGCGCATCTTCCGCATCTTTGAGGGCGCCAACGAGATTCTGCGCCTGTTTATTGCGCTGGAGGGCGTGCGCACCGTGGGCGCCAAGCTCAAGGACGTACGTGCCCCCCACCCGAGCCGCATGCGCCGATCGTGTCTACGCCTCGACCAGTGGCTGACGCGCTGCCCGCATCCGCGCCTCGCTAGTGTACGGTACAGCTGCAAAAGGCGGCCAAGAACCCGCTGTCGAACCCGGGCCTGCTGGCCGACGTCGTCGCCAAGCGGCTCAAGCGCACGATCGGCTTCGCGCCGGCGCCCAAGGGCGACAGCCTCACCCGCCTGGTGCACCCGCAGCTGCTGCCGTGCGCGCAGGCGATCGCCGCGCAGTCGGCGCAGTTTGGCGACACCGTCGAGGCGATCCTGATCAAGTACGGCAAGAACGTCGTGAACGAGCAGCTCGTGCTGAAGCGCATCGCCGACAGCGCCATCGACCTCTTCGGCATGGCCGCCACCACGGCGCGCGCCACGCGCTCGCTGCGCGAGGGCACCCCGAGCGCGGAGCACGAGGCCAAGCTGACGCTGGCGTTCTGCCAGGACGCCAACCGCCGCATCACCACCAACCTGCGCGACGCGCTCGCGCCGGGCCAGACCTCCGACAAGAAGCTCTTGGACATTGCCGGCGACGTCTTTGCCAAGGGCGGCTACGTCCCGGCACACCCGCTGCGCGTTTAGAGCGGTCGCTG
>Ga0180216_1002422_pt1 | contig 15512 bp, 15 predicted proteins | sample eDN3rd37CBELigMG_FD_128879 | JGI IMG/M metagenome (GOLD analysis project Ga0180216, IMG submission 128879) | Enriched Miracle-Growth compost microbial communities from Emeryville, California, USA - eDNA 3rd pass 37_C BE-Lig MG (version 2)... ... | reverse complement strand
CGACGTCGACGTCGAGAACCTGCGCCTTCACCATGTCGCCCTTCTTGTAGTCGTCGATCACCTGCTCGCCCGGACGCTTCCAGTCCAGATCCGAGAGGTGGACCATGCCGTCGACGTCGCCGTCGAGACCCAGGAACAGGCCGAACTCGGTCTTGTTCTTGACCTCGCCTTCGACAACCGAACCCGGCGGGTGCTTCTCGACGAAGACTTCCCACGGATTGCGCATGGTCTGCTTGAGACCGAGCGAGATGCGGCGCTTGACCGGATCGACCTCGAGGATCTGAACTTCGACTTCCTGCGAGGTGGAGACGATCTTGCCCGGGTGGACGTTCTTCTTCGTCCAGGACATCTCGGAGACGTGGATGAGGCCTTCGATGCCCGGCTCCAGCTCCACGAAGGCGCCGTAGTCGGTGATGTTGGTGACGCGGCCCTTGAACTTGGCGCCCACCGGATACTTGGCCTCGATGCCCTGCCACGGATCCTCGAGCAGTTGCTTCATGCCGAGCGAGATGCGGTGGGTCTCGTGGTTGATCTTGATGATCTTGACCTTCACCGTCTGACCGATGTTGAGCACTTCGGTCGGATGGTTGACGCGGCGCCACGCGATGTCGGTGACGTGCAGCAGGCCGTCGATGCCGCCGAGGTCAACGAACGCACCGTAATCGGTGATGTTCTTGACCACGCCGTCGATGACCTGACCCTCTTCGAGGTTCTGCACCAGCTCCTGACGCTGCTCGGCGCGGGTCTCTTCGAGAACGGTACGACGCGACACGACGATGTTGCCGCGGCGGCGATCCATCTTCAGGATCTGGAACTGCTGCGGCACGTTCATCAGCGGGGTGACGTCGCGGATCGGGCGGATGTCCACCTGCGAACGCGGCAAGAAGGCCACGGCGCCGTCGAGGTCGACGGTGAAGCCGCCCTTGACCTGGTTGAAGATGATGCCCTGCACCTTCTGCTGATCGTTGAAGGCCTTCTCGAGCTTGCCCCAGCTTTCTTCGCGGCGCGCTTTGTCGCGCGACAGCACGGCTTCGCCGAGCGCGTTCTCGACGCGCTCCAGGTAGACTTCGACTTCGTCGCCGATCTTGATTTCGGCCTGGCGGCCCGGGGCCGCGAATTCACGGAGCGCGACGCGCCCTTCGGTCTTGGCGCCGACGTCGATGACCGCGAGATCCTTTTCGATGCCGACGACCTTGCCCTTTACAACGGTGCCTTCCGAGGGCGTGCCGCCCTGGGAGAAGGACTCGTCGAGCATCTTGGCGAAATCTTCACGCGTCGCAGTAGCTGTAGCCATGTAGTCTCCTAAAGCCGGCGCCGGCGGGTTTGAATGGCGTTCGACAATGCGGGCCGCTGGCTCTGGCAACGCCAACGGCGGCCCCAGGAATCCCCGGTGGGCCGGCGCAAAGTCCGTGCTGTCGAACGATTGGGTTTGGCGGGCTAGCCTTACGCAGAGGCTCGAGCGGGGCTTTGTCCTCCAACGCGAGGGGCGTTAATCGCGCCCTCGGCCCGCCCGGCTGGCCTCGACGATGTCGATGGCGGCCCGGATGGCTGTGGATATATCCATGTTGGTGGTGTCGAGCAAGTGCGCATCCTGCGCTTGTTTCAGGGGGGCGGCGGCCCGGCCCATGTCGCGCTCGTCGCGGCGGCGGATGTCCGCCAGCACCGCGGCTTCGTCCATCCCGGTGCCGGTCGCCGCGAATTCGAGCGCCCGGCGGTGGGCCCGCACCTCAGGCGTCGCGGTGACGAAGATCTTCACGTCGGCCTGCGGGCAGATCACGGTTCCGATGTCGCGGCCGTCGAGCACGGCGCCGGGTGGCGTCGCGGCGAAATCGCGCTGGAAGGCGACGAGGGCGGCGCGCAGTTCCGGGATCGCCGAGACGACCGAGGCGGCCTCGCCCACGGCCGGCGCCTTCAGTGCAGCCGGGTCGAACTTGGCCGGGTCGAGCGTCCTGGCCGCGGCGACCGCGGCGTCCTTGTCGTCCGCTGGCCGACCGGCATCGAGCAGGGCCTTGGCCACCGCCCGGTAGATCAGGCCGGTGTCGAGATGGCGCAGGCCGTAATGGGCCGCGAGCTTCTTGCCGAGGGTGCCTTTGCCTGAGGCCGCCGGGCCGTCGATTGCGATGATCATGGCGCTCCTTTTGCCGCGAATTGCCGGATTCTCTCAATAAGAAAATCTGATCGCAAGTCGCAGGATTTCTTAATCGACTTATGATTGTGCGAAGCAATATTCTCTTTGTGCGCCGCAACAAAAAGATGCTGCGCAAGCGTTTCACAACTTGAAATAGGAATGGGCAACTCTCATGCTTGGAATTGGCGAAAAACTCCCCTCGTTCTCGGTGACTGGCGTGAAGCCCGGCTTCAACGCCCACGAGGAGGCCGGCAAGTCGGCCTTCGAGCCGCTGACCGAAGCGAGCTTTCCCGGCAAGTGGAAGGTCATCTTCTTCTACCCGAAGGACTTCACCTTCGTGTGCCCGACCGAAATCGCCGAGTTCGCCCGCCTCGCCAAGGATTTCGAAGACCGTGACGCCGTCGTGCTCGGCGGCTCGACCGACAACGAATTCGTCAAGCTGGCCTGGCGCCGCGACCACAAGGATCTGAACAAGCTCCCGATCTGGAGCTTCGCCGACACCAACGGTTCGCTCGTCGACGGTCTCGGCGTGCGTTCGCCGGACGGCGTTGCCTACCGCTACACCTTCATCGTCGACCCGGACAACGTGATCCAGCACGTCTACGCGACCAACCTCAACGTCGGCCGCAATCCGAAGGACACGCTCCGCGTCCTCGACGCGCTGCAGACCGACGAACTCTGCCCGTGCAACCGCGAAGTCGGTGGCGACACGCTCAAGGCGGCCTGATCGCTGTTCTGTGGATGCGGGCGGCGTTCGCGCCGCCCGCATTTTCGCGTCTGTCGAATTCAAATTTCCGGAGAAATTGTCTTGCCCATCGAGAGCCTCAAAGAGCGTCTGCCCGCCTTCGCCAAGGACGCGAAGCTCAATCTCTCGTCGATGCTGTCCGATGAAACGCTGAGCCCGCAGCAGCGCTACGGCCTGTTCCTGGCCTGCGCGATCGCGACGCGCAACGCCGACGTCGTGCGTGCCTTCGAGGCTCTGGCGCGTCAGCATTTGAGCCCGCAGGCGCTCGACGCCGCGCGCGCCGCCGCCACCGTGATGGCGATGAACAACGTCTATTATCGCTTCGTGCACATCGCTTCGAACAAGGCTTACGAGACCAAGCCCGCGCGGCTGCGCATGAACGTGATCGCCAATCCCGGCGTCGATAAAATCGATTTCGAACTGTGGTCGCTCGCCGTGTCGGCCATCAACGGCTGCGGCAAGTGCATCGACGCGCACGACAAGGTGCTGCTTGACGCCGGCGTCAGCGAAGACGTCGTGCACACCGCGGTGCGCTTTGCCTCGATCATCCAGTCGGTGGCCGTGGGCCTCGAAGCCGGTGAAGCCGCCGCGTCGCTCTCGCAAGCGGCTGAATAATTTATCGCGCCAGAGCCGCCGTCATTCCGGACGCCGCGTAGCGGCGATCCGGAATCCACAAGCGCAACGAAAATCAATGAGGCTGGATTCCGGGTTCACGCCTTCGGCGTGCCCCGGAATGACGGAACAGGGGACCTTCGCGGAAAGGAGCGGACGACTTACGCCACATCCGCGCCGAGGCCCCGCATCAGCCCGACGAAGTCGGGGAAGCTGGTGGCGATGAAGGCCGAGTCGTCGATGCGCACCGGCTGCTCGCTCGCGAGCCCCATCACCAGCGCCGACATGGCGATGCGGTGATCCATATGCGTCTTCACCTCGCCGCCGCCCTGCACGCTGCCTTTGCCGTGCACGATGAGGTCGTCGCCTTCGATCTCGACCGCGATGCCGTTGACGCGCAGCATGTCCGCGGTCGCTTCCAGGCGGTCTGACTCCTTCACGCGCAGTTCTTTCAGCCCGCGCATGCGCGTCGTGCCCTCGGCGAACGCGGCCGCGACGCCGAGGATGAGATATTCATCGATCATCGCCGGCGCGCGCTCCGGCGGCACCTCGACGCCCTTGAGCTGCGAGGTGGTCACGCGCAGGTCCGCGACTTCCTCGCCGCCGCCGTCGCGCTTCTCGACGATCTCGATCTTGGCGCCCATTTCCTTGAGCGTCGTGAACAGGCCCGTGCGCAGCGGGTTCATCATCACGTTCTCGAAGATCACGTCCGAGCCCGGCACGATCAGGGCCGCGACCATCGGGAAGGCGGCGGAGGAGGGATCGGCCGGTACGGTGACGTCCGCCGGCTCGAGCTCGGGCTGGCCCTGCAGCGTGATGCGGCGGCCGAGCTCGCCGTGCGGCTTGCTCACGATCTTGGCGCCGAAATGCTTCAGCAGGCGCTCCGTGTGGTCGCGCGTCGCCTCGGCCTCGATGACGATGGTCTCGCCGGGCGCGGCGAGGCCGGCCAGCAGCACGGCCGACTTGAGCTGCGCCGACGGCACGGGGGATTCGTATTCGATCGGCAGCGGGTCGCGCGCGCCCTGCAGCGTCAGCGGCAGCCGGCCGCCTTCGGCCTGCTCGATGACCCGGGCGCCCATCTTCTCGAGCGGGTCGAGAATCCGGCGCATCGGCCGTTTGCGTAAGGAGGCGTCGCCGTCGAAGCTCGCGACGATCGGGCAGCCGGCGACCGCGCCGATGACGAGGCGGCAGCCGGTGCCGGAATTGCCGAAGTCGAGCGGGGCGTCCGGGGCGGCAAAGCCGCCGACGCCGACGCCGCGGATGCGCCAGAGACCGTCGTCGCCGCGCTCCACCTTGGCGCCGAGGGCGGCCATGGCCTTGGCGGTATTGAGCACGTCCTCGCTCTCCAGGAGGCCCGTGACGGTGCTGCCGCCGACGGCCATCGCCGCCAGGATCAGCGCCCGGTGGGAGATCGATTTATCGCCCGGAACGCGGACGCGGCCCTGCAAGGGCCCGCCCCGGCGGGCGGTCAGAGGGGTGAGGGCAGTCGTATTCACCGGCGGATATCCTTAAAAAACCGCGCCCTCCTACCACGCGGGCGCGCGCGGCGTCATCCCGCCCGCCGCCGGCACGCCGATATGCGACGGCCTATTGACAGGCCGCTCGCAACTAGCCAAGTGAAGCACCGATTTCGCGACATCCCGAGGAACCCAGACCCGTGGCCAAACCTGAGCTCGGCACCAAGCGCATCTGCCCCGACACGGGTCGTAAGTTCTACGACCTGAACAAGACGCCTGTGATCTCGCCCTATACCGGCAAGGTCGTGCCGATCGCGGTGGCGCCGGTGCGGGGTGCGCGTCCGGACACGGCCAAGTCGGTGGCCGACGAAGCCGAAACGCTGGTGCCGGAGACGGCGGACGCGGAATTCGTCTCGCTCGAGGACGCGGAGGCCGAACAGCAGGGCAAGAAGAAGCCCGCGACGGCTGGCGCGTCGGTCGAGGACGACGACGTGGAGATGGACGACGAAAGCCTGGACGATGCCGCCTTTATCGAGGAAGAAGAGGAAGGCGACGCCGATGTGACCGATATCATCGGCGAAAGCATCGAAAAGGAAGAAGAGACTTGATTGCTGTCGCTGGTTAGGGTACCGGCGCATTGCGCAGGTCGCGCGCGTTCCCACAGCGACCAAGAATTCGAGATTGGGGCCATAGCTCAGCTGGGAGAGCGCCTGCATGGCATGCAGGAGGTCGGCGGTTCGATCCCGCCTGGCTCCACCAACCCTTCGCTCGCTTCGCGGGCAAGGCTCTGCAGGCCCGAACGAAGGCTTGCGATATCCCAAACTTGAAGGCCGCCTTCGGGCGGCTTTTTTATTGCGCGGCTGCTGACACCGGCCGCGACGGCAATGCATGATGCGCGTCCCTCAACCACGCCGAGAGACCAGGTTCATGCAAGGCAAGATTGCGCTGGAAGAACATGTCGCCATTGAAGCGACGCTCAACGACTCAAAGGTTTTCGGCGCGCATGTGTGGGACACGTTGGGTCCGCGCCTGATCGACGTGCAGGGCGCCCGCCTGCGCGAGATGGATCAGCACGGCATCGAGATGATGATCCTGTCGCTCAATGCGCCGGCGGTGCAGGCGATCCCGGACGTCAAGCGCGCGGTCGATATCGCGCGCCAGGCCAACGACGCCATGGCGGCGGACGTCGCCAAGCATCCGGACCGATTCGCCGGCTTCGCCGCGCTCGCCATGCAGGACCCCGAGGCGGCGGCCGCCGAACTCACCCGCTGCGTCAAGGAGCTCGGCTTCGTCGGCGCGCTGGTGAATGGCTTCTCGAATGTCGGCACGCCGGACAACGCCACCTATTACGACCAGCCGCAGTATCGGGCGTTCTGGAAGACCGTCGAGGCGCTCGACGTGCCGTTCTATTTGCATCCCCGCAACCCGATGCCTGGCAACCCGCAGCTTAAGGATCATAACTGGCTGCTCGGACCCAATTGGGCTTTCGCCGCCGAAACGGCGGTGCACGCGCTGCGGCTGATCGGCTCGGGCCTGTTCGACGAATGCCCGAACCTCAAGGTCGTGCTCGGCCATCTCGGCGAAGGCATTCCGGTGCAGCTCTGGCGCATCGACGGCCGCAACGGCTGGATGAACGCGCCGCACAATTATCCGGCCAAGCACGGCGTCGCGCATTACTTCCGCAAGCATTTCTATCTGACGACCTCGGGCAACTTCCACACGCCCTCGCTCGTCAACGCCGTGACGGAAATGGGCGCCGACCATGTGATGTTCTCGGTCGACTGGCCGTTCGAGGATGTCGGCCAAGGCTGCGAGTGGTTCGACAAGGCGGAGATCGGCGAAACCGAGCGCGCCAAGATCGGCCGCGACAATGCGGTGAAGCTGTTCAAGCTGAAGATCTAGCCCGTCATTCCGGGCCGTCCGCCGGCGCGAAGAAAAGGCGGACGAGCCCGGAATTCAGCAACCATCCCGGAAGGTGTCGAGGTCCGGATCGCGCGGTGACGCGCGTCCGGAATGATGCGTCGCGGCTAATTCTTCTTATTGAACGCCGCGGTCTGCGCCCTGGCCCACAGCGGCTCGTCGGCACCGTTGCCCCAGGCATAGGGCCGGTAGAAGTTGTGGATGCCGAAGCGCACGTTCTTCTTCATCTCGCGCGCCCAGACCGGCCGCACATATACCGCGTGGTAGTGCGTCGAGGTGCCAACCGCAGTCTCATAGAGTTGGCCGTCGAGCGCCTGCTTGGCGATGCGGCTCGCGCGCGCCCAGGAGCCGCGATCGTGGATCGCCTTGCTCTTGCCATCGCACGCGAAGGTGAACTGGCAGGCGAGATGGCGGTTCGCGTTCTGATAGACGACGCCGCAGATGTCGTTGGGATAGAAGCCCGAGAAGGCGCGGTTGATGACGACCTGCGCCACGGCGATCTGGCCCTTGAGCGGCTCGCTGCGCGCCTCGAAATAGATCGCATTGGCGAGGCAGCGTTCGGCCCGCGCCCGTGACTTGCCTTCGAGGTTGAGGCGTTCGGCCGGGGTCGGGGGCGCCACGCCCGGCGCGCGCGGCGGCAGAACCGCGATGAGGTTCGGGAGCGAGATCTGTCCGCTCGACGCGGCGGCGCTGCTGAGCAGGCTGCTGGCCGGCAGTGCGCCGGCATCGGCGCTGGCGAGCTGGTAGGACGCCGGCGTCGCACCGAGCGCGAGCGCAGGCTCGGCCCGCGGCGCGATCATGGCATTCGCGGACGCCATCGCATATTCGACCGCATCTTCATGGTGGACGGCGGCGAGCTCCGCGATCGCCGCGCGGGCCCGCTTCGGCGGCGCCGGGGCGATGACCGGTTGCGCAATGAGCGGCGGCGCCACGCGCGCCGGCATCTTCTCGCTCGCGGCGCGCGGAATGAGCACGGCGACTTCGGTCGGATAGGCTTTGAACGACGGCAGCGAGAGGTTCTGCACGCCGCCCATCAGGGCGTCGGGCAATTGGCCGACATTCAGTCGGCTGTCGTGAATGAAGCGCGCGGCTTCGACGACCGGTACGTTCATGAGGTCGAGCGCGGCGATGGTCACCGCCAATCCGGCGAAGCCGAAACAGAACCGCTTGCCGCCCTCAACGATCTTTTCTTCGAACGTCAGTCCACACGGATCACTGTCGATACTTCGCCTCAGCATTTGCAGCCCCCACGATGCTGAACGAATTTTCGCGGGCGATCATACCGAAGCTTCGAATGCTGTGACGTTCGTTGAGAGTTTTTTGACCAAACAAGGCAAACATCGATGCTTAATTTAACGATGTACGACGCGCGTTTTGCGAGTTTTTCGACGTTCGTTGCTTCCTCGCCGGCGATTCATACTTAACGGCGCTGCTGTCTCGACTTGCGACATCCGCGTAAACCATACGCGCCGCGCGCGAGACTTCGAACGCCGCACTCTCGACGGTCCTTTTGCGGAAGCTTGTCGGCCGCGTCCGGCCGGCGCAGCAGCGCAGCACCGCCGCCGCTCTCCCAGGCCGCCGACAGCAAGGGCGTAGCCCTTTAGGCATCCCTTGGCGTGTCCCTGGGCATTTCGGGCAGATTGTCTCGTGTTCTTGAACCCTTAACCGCGGCGGCCCATATTGGGCTTACCGGCGGGCGGGGTGTTCGCCGGGTGGGGTGCCGAACGGGCCCCAAACGTCAAAGTCGCTTCAAGCGAGGGCTTTGAGACCAATGTCACGAGTTCCGTCCCTCTCCAGCCCGTTTTTGTTGGGTTTTGACGAAATCGAGCGATTGCTCGACCGCGTCGTCAAGGGCGCCGACGGCTATCCGCCCTACAACATCGAACGGCTGCCGCGCGACGGGAACAATCCTGAGCGTTTGCGCATAACACTGGCGGTCGCCGGTTTCACACGGGATCAACTCGACGTTTCCGTCGAAGAGAGCCAATTGGTGATTCGCGGGCGGCAGCAGGACGACAAGACCCGTCAGTACATCCACCGCGGCATTGCCGCGCGCCAATTCCAGCGCACTTTCGTGCTGGCGGAAGGCATGGAAGTTCTGGGTGCGGACTTGAAGAATGGGCTTCTTTCGATCGATCTCATCCGGCCGCAACCGGAGCGGATCATCCGAACGATCGCCATCAACGAACTAGAATGAACCCGCTGACGCACTCGTGAACAGGACTCGACCACGTCAAGCGTTGAATGGAAAAGGAGTCGAGGGCCATGACCAAGACTGACAAGATTGTTGAACTGGACGCCGCTCATCCGGTTTTGACGCAGGAAGCGCTGGCGCAGCTCGGCGACGGCCGCCTGGCTTACGTCAAAGAAATTCGCTCCGAGGATGTCGCGGACATGTTTCCGGAAGCGCCGGATCTGCAGCCGGGCATGAAGCTCTTCGCCCTGCACGCGGCCGACGGCACGCCGATTATGCTGACCGATACGCGTGAGGCCGCTGTCGCCAACGCCTGGAGCCAGGAGCTCGAGACCGTGAGCGTGCATTAGGCACGCATCGTCTGTCACTGGCGCGCCCGCACAAGCGGGAGCGAAGGCGCGATAAACGCGCAACGGACACGCCGATACCGAAAGCGCAGCCGCAGGGCTGCGCTTTTTTGTTTCAGAATGAAGGTTAGATGCGGCGTCTAGGCGCGGCTGCGCGGGGACGGCAGCTCGACTGAGCGCTAAGCAGCGGCGCCCGTCGGCGGCATCGACAGCACCGCATAGATCGCATCGGCGTCGCGGGATTCACGCAGCTTGCCCGCGATGTTGCTGTCGCGCAGCAGGCGCGCGACGCGCGCCAGCGCTTTGAGGTGATCGGCGCCCGCGGCTTCCGGCGCGAGCAGAAGAAACACGAGATCCACGGGCTGGCTGTCGAGCGCTTCGAAATCGATGCCGCGCTCCAGCCGCGCGAACAAACCAAACAGCCTGCCAAGCTTCGGCATCTTGCCATGCGGTATGGCGACGCCGTTGCCCACAGCGGTCGAGCCCAGCTTTTCACGCTGAAGCAGGATCTCCAAAATCTCACGCTCGCTCTGGCCAGTCAGCTCGGCGGCGCGCGCCGCCAGTTCCTGCAGGGCTTGCTTCTTGTTGTTGACCTTCAGCGCGGGAATGACCGCGTTCGGTGCAACAAGATCGGTGAGCGTTAAGGACATGACCGATGATCGTAAGGGACGATAATGATTTTCAAAGGGGGGGTGTGGAAGGCGGCGGACCATAGGAGCGGCCCGCGACCGAAGTCAATGGGGCCGCCCCAGGCAGCCGTTGCCGCTTTTCCACGCATATTGTTGAGTACCGCTCACCCGCCACGGCGGGCTTGACTGTCCTTTCGCCGGCGTTTGTAGCGACGCAGACGCTTTTCGATGCGTTCGGCGGCCTCATCCGCGCTTTCGTAAGCGCCGGCCGCCATGCCCTCAGCTTCAAGGACCGTGCCAGAATCCAGACGCAGCAAACAATCGGTCCGGAAACCGAAGCCGTCGCGTCCGATCGTTGCATGACCGGAAAAACCGCCGTTGAAATATTTCGTTGCTGCTTCTTCGACTCTGGCGGAGATGCGCTGCTGCAGCGCCGAGCCAACGTTGATGTTCCGTCCCGAAACGCGCAAGGGCATGTGACCATCTCCCTCTTGCCGGGCGGGCGTACCGCCCGTTTATGTCATCGCTAAATATTTGAGCCCAGAAACGTTCCTTGCGCAATGCGACGCAGGGGTCATACCGCCGCCTGCTTTTCGCGCCGGCGCTGCACCGAAGACGGAATCCGCATGGCTTCCCGATACTTGGCGACGGTTCGGCGGGCGATATCGATGCCCGCGGCGCGCAGTTTTTCCACGATTGTATCGTCCGAGAGAATGTCGCTGGGCGTTTCGCCGTCGATGAGCTGACGGATGCGATGGCGCACGGCCTCCGCCGAATGCGCTTCGCCGCCATCGGCCGAAGCGATGGACGAGGTGAAAAAGTATTTCAATTCGAAGATGCCACGCGACGTCGCCATGTACTTGTTAGCGGTGACGCGCGACACCGTCGACTCGTGCATGCCGATGGCGTCGGCCACCGTCTTCAAATTCAACGGCCGCAGATGTTGCACGCCTTTGGCAAAGAAGCCGTCCTGCTGACGAACGATCTCGCTCGACACTTTGAGGATCGTCTTGGCGCGTTGATCGAGCGCGCGCACGAGCCACGTTGCCGTCTGCAGGCAATCGGCGATGTAGCTCTTGTCCTTGTCGTTCTTCGTGCCTCTGCTCACCTGCGTATAATAACGCTGGTTAATAAGCACTTTTGGCAATGTGTCGGAGTTTAGTTCGACTTGCCACGTGCCGTCGGGCGCCGCGCGCACGAGCACGTCAGGCACGATCGGCTGCACGTTGGTCGAGCCGAAAGCGAGGCCCGGCTTCGGATTGAGGCTGCGGATCTCCGCGATCATGTCGACGAGATCTTCGTCGTCGACGCCGCAGATGCGGCGCAGTGCTGCCAGATCGCGCTTGGCAAGAAGATCGAGATGCGAGACCAGCGCCTGCATGGCGGGATCGAAGCGATTGCGATCCTTCAACTGCAGCGCCAGGCATTCGGTGAGATTGCGCGCGCACGCGCCGGCGGGATCGAGAGTCTGCAGAACGGCGAGCACGTCTTCGACGTCGGCGATCGAGGCGCCGAGCTTTTCGGCGACCGACGCCAGATCGCCGGTGAGGTAGCCGGTCTCGTCCACCATATCGATCAGGTACTGGCCGATCATGCGGCGCACCGGATCCGGGATCGCCAGCGCCATCTGTTCCGACAGGTGGGCCGCCAAAGTGGTCTCGGCGGTCACGAAGGCTTCGAGATTGTAGTCGCCGTCTTCGCTGCCGCCGGAGCCGGCACCCGACCATTCGGAGTAGGCCGGCGCCGGGGTCTCCGGCATCGCCCGCTTCTCGCCGCCGTCATCGGGGAAGACGTTCTCGAGCTCCGTGCCCAGGCCCTGCTCCAGGGCGCTGCGGCTGGTTTCCAGCTCTTGGCCGACCCAGTCGGTGGCCGTGTCGTCCCTGGCCTCTACGGCGGGCTCCGGGGGCTCTGAGCCGGGGAAGGGGGCGTCGTCCTCGCTGCTGCGCTCGAGCAGCGGATTGCGCTCCAGTTCGCCTTCCACATAGGCCACGAGATCGAGGCTGGAGAGCTGAAGCAGCTTGATGGCCTGCATCAGCTGCGGGGTCATCACCAGCGCTTGGGTCTGGCGAAACTCCAGTCGTTGCGACAAAGCCATGCGGTTTCCCGGCGGAAACTGGTCCAATTCTTGCTTGGAAGGCTACACCAGTTCGGCCGGGTTGCGCTATGTGATTCCGCGGTGCGGGAATGCGCAAATGTTGTGCATCCGGTCACCGTCTGCCGAATTTACAGGCGGAATTCCTCGCCCAGATAGAGGCGGCGCACGTCGGGGTTGTTGACGATGTCCTCCGGCGTACCCTCCATCAGCACCTCACCCGAGTAGATGATGTAGGCGCGGTCGGTCAGGCCGAGCGTCTCACGGACGTTGTGGTCGGTGATCAGCACGCCGATACCGCGATTGGTCAGGTGGCGGACGAGCTGCTGAATGTCGCCGACGGCGATCGGGTCGATGCCGGCGAACGGTTCGTCGAGCAGCATGTAGCTCGGCCGCGTCGCCAGCGCGCGCGCGATCTCGACGCGGCGGCGCTCGCCGCCCGAGAGGGCGATGGTCGGCGTCTTGCGCAGGCGGGTAATGTTGAACTCTTCAAGCAGCGCGTTGAGGTCCGCGTCGCGCCGGCGGCGGTCGGGCTCGACCACTTCCAGCACCGCGCGGATGTTCTCCTCGACATTGAGGCCGCGGAAAATCGAGGCTTCCTGCGGCAGATAGCCGATGCCGAGGCGCGCGCGCTGATACATCGGCAGCGGCGTGACGTCGTAGCCGTCGAGCTCGATGCGGCCTTTGTCGGCCGCGATCAGCCCGGTGATCATGTAGAACACGGTGGTCTTGCCGGCGCCGTTGGGGCCGAGCAGGCCGACCGCCTCGCCCCGCCGCACATAGAGCGTCACGCCGCGCACGACCTTGCGCGTGCCGAAGCTTTTCTCGACGCCGTGCGCGGCGAGATAGGTGTGGCGCGTCTGCTGCTGCGGTCCGCCGTCGCGGCGCGGCTGAACGGTGGCCGGCCGTTGCGGCTGCGCCGGGGCCTGAGCGGGGCGCGCCTGCTGCGGCTGCGGTTGGGCGTAACCGTGCGCGGGCGTCTGCTGCGGGTGGGGTTGCGGCTGGGCATAGGCGTGGCCGTGTCCCGGCTGCTGCGTCTGCCGGGCCATCGCGGCCTGCTGCGCGCGCACTTCCGCCGGCGTCAGCCGCCGGCGAGCGGGCGCCGGCCGCCGGCGCTGGAACAGCGAAAGGATGTTCACGGGGCTACCTCGCAGCGTATCGGCCCGTCCGACGATATCCCCGCAAGTCGCGAGGCATTCAAGACTATCTGATTCCGCGGCAGCGGGCGCGGGCCCTCGGCGCGGGCCATCAGTTGGTGGCCCGTCCGGGCGCGGGCCGCGCCGGCTGCTGGCCCGGCGGGGTGGCGCCAGGCTTCATCTCGGGGCCGCTGCCCGGCAGGAACAGGCCCTGCACGCGGCCGCCCCCGCTTTTGCCGGATTCGACGCGCGACACGCCGGTGGTCATGTCGACCATGAGCTTGTCGCCGCGCAGCACGTTCTGGCCCTGCGTCATGATGACGTTGCCGGTGAGCGTGATGGTGTTGGTCTTCATGTCGAAGATGCCGAGCTCGCCGGTGGCGGTCTGGTCCTTCTGCGTCACCACCACCGCGCCGTGCGCTTCCAGCCGCTTGATGCGCTGCTCGCCGTTCGGGCCGGGGGTTGCCGCCGGCATGGCCTTGGTGTCGCCGGCCTTCGCGCCGTCGGTCTTGGCGCCCTCGGGCGCATCCTGCTCATAGAAGACGACGAGGCGCTTGCAGCGCAGGCCGGTATCGCCCTGCTTCACGCGCACATCGCCGGAGAAGGTCGCGACCTTGTCCTTGTCGCGCACTTCGAGCGTCGCCGCTTCGATATGCACCGGCTGGTCGCGGTTCTGCGAGAAGCCCTGCAACGCGTTGGGCGGGCCCTTGGAGGCTTGCGATTGCGGCTGCGATTGCGCCAAAGCGGCGCCGGCCGCCGACAGGCTCACGAGGAGAACGAGCGCGCGGACGATCATTTCGCCGCGGCCTTTTTCTTGGCCTCGTCGCTCAGCAGCATGTCCATGACGACGCCGCCGTGGAACCGCACCAGATCGCCGTTGTCGACGATCTCCAGCTTATTGGCGTTCAACGTTCCCTGCAGCATTTCCAACTCGACCGGCTTGTCGGAGACGACATGGCCCTTGCGGGTGTCGATGGTCGCCTCGATGAGCTTGCCTTTATAGCCGTTCGAGGAGGACAGGAAGATGTCGCGCTCGAGCTGCAGCATTTCCGTCTTCGAATTGTAGAGGCCGGTGGCGGCCGTCATCAGCATCGACGTCTTGTCTTGCATATCCATTTTCGCGCGGATGCCGCGCAGCTCGATGAAATCGGGTTTGGTCATATCCTGCGCGGCCGCGTCCGCCGAGAGCTCATAGGCGCGCGAGTCTTGCGTGAAGCCCGACAGACGCGGCTTCTCCATCGTCACCTTCGTGCCGGAGATGACCAGGTCGCTGATGTCGATCGGCAGCTTGGCGAGCATGCGCAGCGGATTGAGATAGGTGGTCAGGACCAGCAAAGCGAGGCACGAGACCACGGCGATCGGGATCGCGACGCGCAGGATGCGCACCATGCGGCTGTGATGGCGCGCCGCGCGGAAGGCGCGGTCGCTGTCGCGGCTGCTCATCGTCCAATGGGCGCGCGCCGTCTCGGGATCGGTCCGGGCTGTGATCACACGGTTCATCGTCGTGGCGCGGTTGCCTGACATTGGAGCGAGCATACGGGCATCGGTTTAACGGTCCTCGACCCGCGCTCTCGCGCTTCGGTGACGTTCAATGCGTTGGAATTCATGCCCCGCAACGCAACTTGGCCGATGAATATGGCTCATCGGCGGCAATAGGCCAGACATCGGGCCGCAGGCGGCGCGAATACCGCCCAAGCGAATCTACACCGAATGCGAGAAAATGTCCTGATCCGGCCAGCCGGCGAGGTCGAGACGGACCCGCTCGGGCAGGAACGCGAAGCAGGCGGCGGCGAGCGCCGAGCGGCCCTCGCGGGCCAGCATGACGTCCAGCTTTTCCTTCAGGGCGTGCAGATGCAGCACGTCGGTCGCGGCATAGGCGACCTGGGCGTCGGTGAGGGTATCGGCGCCCCAGTCGGACGATTGCTGCTGCTTGGACAGGTCGACGCCGATCAGCTCGCGCGCCAGATCCTTGAGCCCGTGTTTGTCGGTGTAAGTGCGCGCCAGACGCGAGGCGATCTTGGTGCAATAGACCGGTTCCGGCATGACGCCGAAGGTCTTGGCCAGGATGCCGAGGTCGAAGCGGCCGAAATGGAACAGCTTGAGCACCGACTTGTCGGCCAGCAGGCGCTCGATATTGGGCGCGCGCGTTTGGCCCGCGCCGATCTGCACCACGTCGGCCGAGCCGTCGCCGGGCGAGAGCTGGACGACGCAGAGGCGGTCGCGGTTCGGATCGAGACCCATGGTCTCGGTGT
>Ga0180216_1002419_pt1 | contig 15528 bp, 23 predicted proteins | sample eDN3rd37CBELigMG_FD_128879 | JGI IMG/M metagenome (GOLD analysis project Ga0180216, IMG submission 128879) | Enriched Miracle-Growth compost microbial communities from Emeryville, California, USA - eDNA 3rd pass 37_C BE-Lig MG (version 2)... ... | reverse complement strand
GACTTCGACGACATTGCCGTAGCCCTGCCGTGCGCCGACATAGCTGATCTTGCCCGGCGCCGCGGCGAGAATCGGCTGGCCATGCCGGCCGGGGAAGTCGATGCCGGAGTGGAAGGCGAGCGAACCGACGAACGGGTCGCGCCGATAACCGTATGAACTGGTCTCCATCGGCGCCGCCGTCGGCCGGCCGGAGGGGATGGACGCCAGCGCCGTCTCCATCGCACGCAGCCGCGTCAGCAGCGTAGCGAGATTGCGCAGCCCCTCGTCGGAGGCAATCGCAGCGCTGGCGGGAATGAACGGACCGCCCTGGCCGCGCCGAGCCGCGCCCAGCGTCGCGGGATTGAGGCCGAAGCTGCGGATCGCCTGTTCGACGCGCGCGAGCCGCGCCTGCGCGGCCTGCGCAAGGTGGCCTTCCAGCGCATCCTGCTTGCGGCGCAGCGTTTCGAGACGCGCGGCCTCGGGTGACAGGGCACTGAGGGGCTTGCCGGCCGATGCGCCTTGGCCATCCTTGCCGTCCGGTGCCCGGTTATCCGAGCCGACCACCGCCGTTCCCGCCGGCGCCGTCCCCAGATTGGCGCGCACGATCTCCTCGATCGCATCCTGCCGCGCCTCGATGTCGTTGGCGATATCGTCGACCGACCGCTTGTAGGCGCTCACCTTCGCCTCAGCGTTGGCGATAGCAGCCCGGTCATTGGCCAACGAGGAGCGCTCTAGCGCGATATTCGCCTGGTTCCACAGCATCGACATGGTGCCGAGCGCCCACAGCAGCAGGACCGTCAGCACCGAGAGCGCCGCAATCCACTGGAAACGCGTTGAAACCTTGAGGAAGCGAACCTGCCCCCCGGTGCGGAGGAAAATCTCCCGCTCCGGTGCGAGAGCGCGCAGATATGTCAGTGCCCCCCCGGGACTAAGGTTGAATCTTGCCACCCGATTGCTCTGTTATATATCGTTTCGTAGGTGGCGGGGCGCTACCAGATGCCCCCGCCGCTGGCGAATCGCACGGCTCGCCGCAGCGATGAGTCGAAGGCCGAACGCGTTGAATCGAACCGGGCCCGTGGAGTCCCCGGCGATGTTCCGGCTTGGTTCCCCGGATTCCATCGAGACCCGGCAACGCCCGAGTCGCGCGTGCCTTGCAGGCTCGAAGCAGCGAAAAATCAGCTATTTCCCAATGGGTTGCGTACCGTCGGCACGCTCCTGTTCCGCGCCCCGAAAAGACGGAGAGGCTCCACTGCCAATGATTGCGCACCCGAATACCGCCCAGCGTTGCCATCCCCGAGCAGCGCGGTTATAGGCCGCCTTCTGCCGCGCGGGCCGCCACTTGCCCCGCCGGCGCGCGGAGACGTGGGTGAGTGGCTGAAACCAGCGGTTTGCTAAACCGTCGTAGCCTTAAGGGGCTACCCCGGGTTCGAATCCCGGCGTCTCCGCCATTATTCGGTATATCCTGTTGAAATTACGTCTCTTTTTATGAAGAGACTATTTCATTCCCACCAATTTACACACAATCAAAAATTGCTCGTCGCCGGCGTGCCGCGCTGGGTAAACCTTGGTCCTCCGCGAGCCCATGACGGTGTAGCGAGCAGGCGGCGGCACTCTTACTGGTTTCATTCGCACTCAATTGAACCCGCGCGTTCCTGATTCGGGCATCATCGCGACTGCCAGTTCCTGCGCGCGATGTTGCGCAAGGTTTGCCAGCCGTACCGCCGGCCACTGCACCAACAACACCTCCAGTCGGAAAGACGATGGAGTCGCAGTGCAGTGCGGTGCCGAGCAGGCCGGTCGCGGTCTATCGAAGATATCGTTCGCGTTCGCGATGAGCCGGCCCACTTAACCCGAGCGCATAACACCGTATCAAAACCAGGCGGACGTCTGGTGTTCCACGCGGCAGGTGAACTCCACCGGCAACTCCGCCGGCAGGAGACGATCGATGCATGAAGTACTTCGGGAACGCCGCGCCCTTTACGACCAGGGGATGAATGACGCGGAAATCAGCCGTCAGCAAGGCGTGAGCCCGTCAGCCATATATTTCTGGCGGAAGCGGCAAGGGCTGGCCCCGAATGCTCGCACACGTGCCGCTCACGACAGCGTCACGCCGATGCGTAAGCTGCTTCATGAATTGGGATGGAACGCCAAGCGTATCGCGGAGTTTCAAGGCGTGTCGCGAGACGCCGTGCATGACTGGCTGACCCGAAGGGGGTTGCATGCCAACAATCGTAGAAGGCGCATGAGCGCCGAGCAATGCCGGCAACAGCTTCGCGAGCTACAGCAACGTGTGGTTAGAGCCGTTGGCCATCGGCTACCATTCGACATTGCCGCAGACGCGTCGGCCGAACTGATGCTTGCGGTAATCGAAGGCAGAGTACCCCTTAATCAAATCGAGAAACACGGCCGGGCATTCGGCAACCGAGCGCTGCGCGAATATGCGAACCCGTTTACAATGAAATCGCTGGACGACGATCTTCCCGACCACGAGGGGCTTCGGCCGGTCGATCTGCTTTCCGATGAGGGATCGTCGGCCTGGCTAGAGGAAATGGGAGCCACCGTGCACTGAGCGATATGGGCCCGGCCGAGAGGATGTTAGGATTACCGCCATCGGGGGAAGGCGTGATGAAGAGATGCGTAAAGTGTGCCGAGAAAATTCAAAGCGCAGCAGAGGTCTGCCGATTCTGTCAGGCTCCGCAACCACCTGCAAAAAAGGGTAACTTCGCCCTCATCGGCATCGCTGCAATTATCGGCGTAATCGCGTTCGGCAAGATATCATCTGGAGACAAGGCCCCAGAGGAAGGCGCGACTGCCTCGATTGCCGCCACCGCATCGGCAGCGCCCAAGCCATCCGGGCCATCAGCTTACAAAGTGGAAATCATGGCGCTCCAACGATTGAAGGATAGCCTCAAAGACCCCGATAGTATGACGACGCGCAACATTTCCGTCCCTGTCGGGGCCGGTTACCTTTGCGGCGAAGTCAACTCGCGAAACGGGTTTGGCGGAATGACCGGTTACAAACGCTTCATTGCGGGGGCAGCGTCCACGATGCCGGTGGCCATTGACGGTGAGACGATGGAATCGTTGGAATTTCAGAAGTCGTGGCAGGATCTTTGCTGAACGAAGGAGCTATGGGTTTCAGATTCAGAAAGAGCATCCGCATCGCACCGGGCATTCGGATCAACCTCAGTAAGAGCGGCAGAACTAAACTCCGAACGCGAGGCGCGGATGGAAGCCTCCAACCGAGAGAGCCTGCGGATTGCCAACAGCGCGAAGAACGCCGCGTGGGCGGCTGCGATCGCCGGTAGCATCGCCATAATCATCGCGGTCGTCATGCCGTTCGTTATTCGGCGGTTTGGGCTGTGAGATTACCGCCGTCAGGGCGACCCGAAGGCCGCCCCTTGCCTTCTAGGCCGCGAGCCGCCTCGCGTCGGCGAGAAGGATGACGATGGTTTCATCATCTGGACGGCCACCCTCTTTCCAGAGAGCCACAAACTTCTGGGAAAATTCGTGTGGCGTTTCCGGCGGCGTGTCGATCAGCTTGTCGCGAGCCGAAATAAAGGCGTCTTCGAGCGCGCCTATCTCGTTTTCGGGAATGTCGTCAGCGCATAGCGCATCGTAGTAATAGTTGTAGCGCTCATGGATGGTGGCGAAGGGGCCGCCGCTCGATCCGGCGAGGCCCGGCACCGCAATAGCAACTGGGGCCACCGCAGCGGCGGCGATGAATGCGCGACGGTCCATCACGCCCTCCGCATTTCGATCACGTTGCCGCCATTGGCAGCTTGGCAGGCGGCTTCATATTCCGCCCATTCGGCCTCGATCTTGCTGATGAGGCCGGCCCAAACGAACATTCGGAGGGAATCTGGCGCGAAGCCTTCCTTGAGGCGCGCGGCATACCGGCGCTTATTGTCCGCGATATCCTGCGGCGTGGTAAGCGGACGCTTTATGCCGAACGCGGCAGGCGCGGCCTTCACACGGTCAGTGGGGAAGGGTATGATATTCTGAGCCATGACGTTGCTCCTCTAAAGCACGTTGGGGTTAGGGCTGGCGCAAGGGGCCTAATCCTTGCGTCGGCTCGCCTTTCATGGCACCACTAAAAAGGCATGTCAATTAGTGGAACCACGAAAAGGCGCGGACGTCCTCCCAGCACTGGCCCTGGGGTTGGTATCAACGTGCGTCTCCAGCCCGACGAACTAGAGCTACTCGATTTCTGGATTGCTAAGCAGCCTGAGCCCATGTCTCGGCCGGCGGCGCTGCGGGAGATGCTCAAGCGAACGGCAACGGGGCTACGCCTCTGATCGCATCTAGCCGGCGCTGCCTGTAATTGCGGCGTTGTTGTCGTTGCGCAAACCGACGAACTGCAATGGGGCTATGTCTCTGACCGATCGCGGTGCGCACGGCGGAGGAATATGACTGAGCCGGACCAGAACGACGAACCGATTATTATCGAGTCGGAGCGCTCAAGGGAGGCGGACGAGGGCACTCGAAGCGATGGCCTGGTTGCCATGCTGATCGTCGGCCTGGTTGCTGTCGTCCTGGGCATCATCATCGTCGCGACGGTGATGGTTTAGCTCCCATCTCTAAACCCACGTCAGCCCTTCTCTCCGATATACTGCTGGTCCCCCATCCTACTACGCAGTCAGCCGGATCAGGATCACACCAGCCGTTGCCGCGCGCTGGGCCATGATGTTCTAGGCGTCAACTGAGCCGGCCTGTACGGGGCAGCGCCGGTCACCCGTCAATAATTCTGCCCAGCTGCTCTTGCTTATCCTCGACACCTCCTGCCGCCCGGCTTTTGTTCGTGTGGCAGCTTACGGCGCATTAAACATGAATAGTGAGTATGCGTTTCGATTCGGGACGTAAAAGCGCGGGGCAAACAGGAGGGAAATATGAAGCTATTGATCGCACTCGTCGCTGTGAGCATGGCGATGCCGGCCTACGCGGGCTCCACATACGTGAAAGGTCACGTTCGAAAGGATGGAACCTACGTGGCTCCGCACGTGCGCACCACACCGAACCAGACGAAACTGGACAACTATTCGACGAGGGGCAACTACAACCCATATACGGGCAAGCAGGGCACGGTGGATCCGTATAAGCCTACACAGTCCAATCCCGCCGGGTCTCCATACAATAAGCCGCGTAAATCGACCTACGGGTATTAATGGACCTGCGAGCAGTAATGTCAGCGGCGGCGCTGCCAATGCTTTTGGTGTCGTGCAGCGCCTCCGACAATCCTCCGGGCTATGATGGTCTGGAGCGATATGTCGAAGGCCACCAGATCGGACACGCGAACGATCACTGGATCGAGATGAACAATCTATCCGGCGAGTGGGAGAGGACGGGGCTCATCTTCGGCTATGTCGACGACTATGACGAATGCACTAAGGCAATCGCGGGGCTTCACGAAGCGAATCCCGCCCGTCAATATCGCTGCGTGCCAGCTAACTAATGACTACATCCTCACTCACGATCCTCGGCGTCGCCGCCGTCATTGGCCTAGGGGCAGGCTCGGTCTGGTCCAACATCGAGCACCGGCAGGCCACTGCACAACCGATTGCGCTGACCGGCTCAGCGGCAGTGGCCTCCCGCACGTTCTCGCTCTGCCACACGGGCGGGGGACCAAACTGCGTCGTGGACGGCGACACGATCTGGCTCCACGGCGAGAAGATCCGCGTTGCCGACATCGACGCGCCAGAGACGCATCCGCCTCGGTGCCAGCGTGAGGCTGAACTGGGCGAGAAGGCGACCAGGCGCCTGCATGAGCTGGTCAACGCCGGGCCGTTTGAGGCGCGCATGTTCGATGGCCGGGATACCGATCGCTACGGGCGCAAGCTGCGGGTGCTGGTGAGGGACGGGCGGTCACTAGGGGACGTGCTGGTCAGCGAGGGGCTAGCGCGGACATGGACGGGTCGGCGGGAGCCGTGGTGCTGAGGTTATGAGCAATCTATTGCCAGAATCGCCTCAATGCGGCCAAGCACCTCACACATGATCTCATCTGTTGCTTTAGAACGGAACTCAGCGTGACGGGCCAGCCAATCGAGTGAACGAAACTGGTTTGCCAGAACGGCGCCGGTGACGCCGACCCCCTTGGGTAATTCAACCTCCCATGGCGAACCCTTAACCTGGTTCGTTACTGGAACAACCACAGCTAAACTCGTGGCGATATTATATTTCTGAGGAGAAAGGACCAAGGCGGGCCGACGCCCGCCTTGTTCCGTTCCAGCATTGGGAGTGAAATCCAAAAAAACGAAATCTCCCCTGTCTGGTTGATAGAAGTTTCTCACCAAGCCTCGTCTCCCTTTGGCTCGCCCCATTCCACTTCGGGGTGATTGCTATCTTCGTTCATCTGGGCGAGCAACTCGTCCAACTTGAACTTTTTGCGAACGGGGGTCACAACGACCTGTCCGTTTCGGACAACCAGCTCAACAGGCGTCCCCTCGGCGAGATTGGCTTCGTCAATCACGTGACGGGGAAGCCGAAGCGCCAAGCTGTTGCCCCACTTGGCGATCGATTGCTGCATTCATGGGCTCCTTTCTACGTGTCTCCGCCCCACACGGGACGACCGTCTCCCACAACGTAGACACACTGTATCTACATACGGATTAACAGAGTCGCAACAGGATTGAGATGGGGTGAATTTGCAGCGGGGCGGCCCGTCTCTGAAAGGAGGCGGGCTTTTTCGTGCGAGGCGAGCGAGGGTGTGGAGGGTGTCCTGCTGCACCCAGGGCGGCCCTATTGCGATCGGAATCGCGCCGTCCAGCGCGCTCCCCTCAGATCCTCTTTAACCACCGGGCTTCCTGCACGACTCTGGTGTCGCCCTTGCGATATCTCTGCCGGGGGCAGAGCAGCCCTCCGCCGATCCTGTCCATAAACTAACGGAATTCCTGTATTTCCGTGGCCAATGCGTTGGGCTCCCCACCCGGTTCCCATCTATCCGTCGCGGGCACAATGTCTCGCGCCAGCGGACGCCTTGAGGGCAACAGGTTCAACGAAGTGCCTCCCCGTGCCGTCACGGTATCCTGTTCCTCGCGCGCCGGCTCATGCTGTTCTGGGCAAGGTTCGATCCGGCCATAGCTCCACCTACAGCAGCACCCTGCGCCATCTGGTTCATCTGCGCCAGTAGCTCCGGCGTCAGCACAGCGTTGGAGAGGTCGAGCCGGAGAACCTGTGTCACGTTGGTGACGTTGCGGCCAGCAGCAGCCATGTTCGTGTTGGGGATCACCCTCGCGCCACGCGGGAGCATTACCGTCTCAGGGCCAGCCTCACCGACCCGGTAGATCCCGCCATGAGCGAAGTCCGTGCCGGATGCGGCATTGCGAATACTCATCACACCGCCATATCCTGGGATTTTAGACGGATCGAAGCCCGGAAATGAGGCGGACGAAGGCGTGGAAGCGCCAAAGATCTCAAAGATCTTGGACACGCCACCCACGATGCTTTTCACGATGGTCTGCTGGATGGCAAGGCGGACCAGGTCTTTAATCAGGCCGTTAATCACATCACCCGCAATTCCGCCGAGCTTGAGGTATTGCGTTGCGGTGTTTGCTACACTGTCTCCAAGTCTATCCATGGCATCTACAGCCGCCTGTTCGCGAGCGTCGTCATAGTCGAAGCTTTCAAGGTCGCGCTGATAGCGCCCCAGGGGGGATTCGTGATCCCGCTCCGTGCGCTGCCTGCGCGCCCCCTGCATCGTTTCCAGGTCAGCGCGAGCCTTGGCAGCATCCGCGATCTTCCCCGCCGCAATGGCCGCCTCAAGCTCGGCCTGCTCCCGTTGCTCCATCCAGTCGAGAATACGGCGTTCGGCTGCGAGGGAGTCCTTGCGTGTATCAGCGAGATCGGCCTGCGCCTGCAAGGCATCGTGCTCGTAGCGGTCGTTTTCGCGGCGGGCTTCGAGGGCGCGCTGCTCAATAGCTTCGCGCTCATCCCGACTGATCCGCAGGTGCTCCAGCGCGGCGGTTTCCCGTGCCTGCTCGATCAGTTGGGCTTTCTGCCCATCCGTATATTCCTTGTTGGCGCGAGTTTCGGCCTCATACTGCCGCACGGCATTATCAAGCGCCTGCCGCTCCAAGGCGGCCTGCTCCTCCGCTGTTACCGCGAGATTGCGACGAGCAGAGAGCGTGCGCTGGATTTCGTTCGCCAACTCGCTTTGGAACCGCGCCTCGATCTCCTCAGCGGTTGGACCGGTCGGCTTTTTCGACTTGCCCTTGTCGGCTTTACCCCCACTCGTGGATGATGGAAGGGCGGGCGAGGTCAACCCATCATCCAACTCCCGAATACGACGCTCCAATGTGGCAATATCAGCCTTTGCTTCAACCGCTGCGGCATCAGCTTTCGCAATACCGGTTCGCCCAATGACCCCGACACCCAAGGTGGTGAAACGACGATCTTCACCGACCCCCGTTTGCGTACGCGCCGTGTTCATCGCGGACTTGGCTTGGGCGGCGGCCTTTTCTCGCTCCGCAAGTGCAGCCTTTAGGGCCGCTTTTGCCTGCACCAGATCGGCCTGAGCCTTTTCCCGTGAAGCCTTCGCCGCATCTCTCGTCGCTTTGGCACCTTCCCCCATTTTTGTGGTGAGGTCGGAAAGGACCTTCTTATGCTCCTCCTCCGCCTTGGATGCCTGCCGGTTGGCGATGGCGAGGTCCAAGGCAGCCTCTCCAGACTCCTTCGTGCGTGTGGCAAAATAGATCACCCCCGCAGTCAGAGCCGCCACCGCGAGGCCAACAGGCCCGCCAAACGCCGCCAGCATCGACGCGCCGGCCGCGCGACTCGTGATAGCCAGCGCTTCCATCGTGGTTGCGGCCCCGACCGCACGAGCCTGCAAAGCAAACATGGCAGTCGACGCGCCCACCGTGGAGGCGGCGCCCGCCGCCATGCTCGCGGCAAAGCGGCCGATCATCACCGTAGAAATGATGCTCAGTGCCGTGACGACCGTATCCAGATTGTCCGCCAGCGATTCGATGCCGGAAGCGATACGCTGGGTGGCTGAAACCGATTGATCGGCCTCGCCGATATACTTGCCGAGCGCATTGTTGAGGACGGTGAAGGCGTTGCCGATGGTCAGTGAGGATTTTGCTGCCTGCGCCTCCAGATCCGCTGACCCCTTGAGGAACGCACGGAAGAAGGCATCGCTGGTGACCTTGCCGTCATTGACCATGTTCTTGAGCCTGGCGACTGATCCGCCGGCCCCATCGAGATTCGCGGCCACAGCCTTGAGGATCGGAAGCGCGCCCTCATTGATGCTGTTGAACTCCTCAGCCCTGACAACACCCGAGCCAAGCGCCTGTGAGAGCTGGAGCAATGCGCCTTGGGATTGGGCGGCGCTGGCACCCTGCACCTTGAGAGCGGCAGCGACGCCATTGGTGAACTTGAGCAAATCCTCCTGCGATGCGCCGAGTTCCTTCGATACCTGCGCCCCTCGGCTGAACAGTGTGCCCAGGCTCTCCAGCTCGACACCATAGCGCTGAGCAGTCTGGAACAGGCGCTCCTGCGTCTGGGCTACAGCCTCGCCCTCCAGCCCAGCGACCTTGAGCTGGTTGGTGAACCGCGTGTAGCCGTCCGCCATTTGCTGGGCTTCACGGACAGAGAAGGCCGCAGCCAGTGAGCCGGCCAGACCACGGATAGCACTGGAGGTTCGCGAACTGCTGCCACGGATCGCACGCTCCATGCGATCGGCCATATGTTCGGCGGAATTCGCCATGCCGTTAAACTTGATATCCGACATGCGTTCAGCAGCTGCTAACCGGCGCTCATACTCCCCGAACCTAGCGGTGAGCTGGATGACGACCTCTTCATCGACCATGTTATCGTCCTTTTCTTGAGCGGGCTGCGACAGACACCAGCTTGCGTGCCGCCGGAGTCATCTTGTCCATGGCCGGGCGCATGAACGGACGCGCTGGCATCTTGGATGTGCCGTACTCGAGCGCTGAGGAGTAATGAGCGTTGCTCAACACCTGAACACTGACGCCGCCCTTGCGCTGTTTGGGCTGGCTGACGACAATCATATCCGCGAGGTTGCCAGTATCATAATTAGGCGGGCGGCCCGGTGGCGATGGCAGATGATGTTTGCCAGAAACCGCGCCTGTGCTGATGCTGATCTGCGCTTCGACAGCGATCATTTCCCCGGCGGCATGCAATACGGCGCCGATCCGTTTCCGCGCGGCTGGTCCGCTCATAGTCTTGAGGCGCCGTTTCAGGCCATTGAGACCATAGGGTCTAGCCATGGTGGGGAATTCTGTGGGTAAGATATGGATTGCAGGCACCTGTTGCGCCGCTTTTCGTTATCTCGCTGCTATAAACGGCGGATAATGCGTCTGCCGCCGCTTCCGGATCGAACCGGATTAGCCATGCGAGCTGCTGGGTTTCGGTCATGTGCGCCTTGCGCTCCCACGCGGGGACGTGGCGTGCTTCGGGCGGATAGGCAGCAGCGATACGATAGAGTTCAGGCGTCGGGACCATGACGCATCCTCCTGCAAATATCATTCAGCCGACGCTGCTCTGCTGTGGTCAGCAGCGCTATCGCTGCATCTAAGGGCCCACCCTCCTCGTCATAGATCGGCAAGGCAGCCACGAATTCCAGATCATCGTCGCTGATCGCGGCGAGATATTCCCGATTGAAAGAAAGAGGTTTCGGCGAGACTTGTTTTTCGAGTCTTGCGAGACGTTGGGCGCGCGCATTCATACGAACAGATCCGCAGGGTGGCAGTTGAGATACAAACGCGCGGTCATGGGGTGCATGGCCTGCAACATCTCGCGGAAACCATCGGGCGGCACGAAGCCTTCGCCGACAATCATTAGACCTTCATAATGAGCAACGGCACCAGCGATCTCAGCCTCTTCCAGCTGCCGACTGTCGCCCGCGTCACGAGCCGCATTCCGTTCCAATAGCTGGAGGCGGCGCTTCAAATCACTGGCCATGCCGCTCCTCCAGAGACGAAAGCCTGGCATCAATATCTGCCGTCTCAATTGCTTTGCGATGTTCAGCGAGCATCCCTGCGAGAGCTTGCCCTTCGATTGGCGTCAGCTCTCCCAATGCCACCGCCCTCATGATTGCGAACAGTGCGGTGGGATGATCGGCAGCCCCATCAATCTTCGGCAGTTTAAATGAAACGGGACGGTCACGGCGCGGCGGAGCGAGTCGGTCCATGCATAGGCGCAACGCGACCTGATCGCCCGCCAGGGCCATATCGATGGCTTTCTGGGTCAGCTGCTCAACCTGGCCATCCAGCAGGGCTTCGCAGGCCAAAGTCGCTTTGCCTCGCGCGCCTTTGGGGCGTCCGGGGTTGCCCGGCCCGAAACGCCCATTGCTGGTACGTGCCTTACCGACCGTCATCGCCGCGTTCCACCACTCCAGCAGCAGTCTCCGGCTGCGGATCAACGCCCATCATGACGGCATACACAAGCGCCGCCGCTACGTTCCAGGCCTCCTCGACAGGGCGCTCCGGTGGCCCATAGGTGTCGACCAGTTCCTTGGCCCGGCGTGGGTTTACCGTCGCCTCAACACCTTCTTCGACGCCATGATTGCCACCAATCAAACCCTGAATAAGCAGGTCACGGAGCATGGGAACACTGACCGCCGAATGGAAAGGGCTGCCAACGCTGCTTTCCGCATCGGGTGAGAATGGATTACCATCACCGCCAGAGCCAAGCGCAATGCGCCCTACCATGACATCGCCGGCGATCTTGCCGATGCTGCCCCACTTCCTCTCCAGCTCGAGGCATTGCGGAACGCCGAGCGCAAACTTGTAAACACCAGTGCCAAAGGGATGCAGTATCCAAGTCTGCTTGGGCTTCAGGTCAGCCATAGGTTCCTCCAGGAGTTCAGCCAAAATCACGGGTAGGTTGGACATCGGGATAATTCTCGAGGCGGGCCTCTAGATAATCCGCCATGTGTCGAAGCCGGGCCGCCTCGGCGAGGCAAAGCGCCGGGTTCAGGTTCCAACCGATATCCGGATCGGGAATCCCGAAACGCTGCTCTCCTACTTCGGAAGGATCGAGAGAGTCGGCCCTCCCCCGGAGCTTTCGACACAGCCCGACCACAGCCATACGGGGGAGCCCCCCCTCATTGGCGAGGGCCCACATGCACTGACCCACCAGAAACTGGCGCGGATCATAGCCATAGCAATTCGGGTCCCAGCTCTGCGCATCGAAAGTTTCGGGCGTGAAGTATGCGATCGTCATGCCTCACCTCCATCTTGCGCTACGATCCCAGCCCCTCCCGTCCATGGCTCAACGGTTAACCCTCGCTTGCGGTTGAACTCGACCTGCTCCGGATACATCCAGCAATCCAGCGGCGCGCCGCGCACTGGCGTCATTCCGTCAACATGGACTGCGGCCGGGAACGAAACTCCGCCATGGCACGACACGAGATATCGCCCCTTCGAGGCTTCCCGATCGGCGGGCGCCCTGGCTCGCGCTTCATGGGCATGTTTGCGTTTTCTGGCAGCAGCCTCGGCATCACGGGCCCTACCCTTGGGCGCCGGCCACATCTTGCCGGGCAGGGAAAGCAAGGGAAGCTGGATATCGATCAGGCGCGAGACAATACTCAGATCGCGCCCATTCCAACTCCGGACGGTCACATAGCCGCGAGCCACCTGCTCAGCGCTCACCAGCTCCGGTTCACCGCGCGGGCGGTCGAGGTTCGCTGTGGCGCATTCAGTTTCGCTGCGCAGGATGCGTTCCGCCATCTCCGCGAGTTCCATGGCCAGCACCGGATAGCGATCGCGAATGTGCGCCGCCAGTTCGTCGCGTTCCGCCTTCGCCCTATCATATCGCGTTCGGCGCTTGCTCTCCGCATCATCGGCAAGGATGTTATCCCGCTTTTTCGTCAGGAGATCGAGCGAGGCATGAAGCCGCCGGATATCGTGCTCAAGATCGGCAGCGTTGTTCCTGGCTTCGCGCGCTTCCGGCGTGGATAGCGCCGGATCAACCGAGCGGGCTGTTTCCGCTTCGGACCTGCTCCGGGTTGCTGCCACCGCAGCTTCAACATCAGCAATAACCCGAACGACATCCGCGAGACGGGCGCGATCGCGAAGGGCGGCGGTGATACGACTTTCAAGGGGCTGGGCCATCTTCGTTCCCCCTCAGCAAGGTGCATAACGTCGACGACGAGCGGCGGCGATATCGGCCTTCATGCGCCGTTCGTCGAACACATAAGCCCGACTATCATGCTGGCGCAGAGCGGCAGGTTCATTCCCGGCAGCAGCGGAATTCCGATCATCCCGATAGGCGGTAGTCAGGCGGGCGCATCGAGCGCGGCGGGCATCTGCAACCCTCTGCGCGCCGTCACTGGCTGCGATCTTGTGGGGCCTGCCGATGGCACCTGGAGCATCCGTAAGGAACACGCGTCCGGCAGGAGCCGCGTCCATGGACATGATATCATAGTGAATGCTGCGGCCATTTCGGAGAATCAGCCGACCATCGACCTTCTCAAAGTCCCCATCTGTGCTGGGGCGGCCTTGTCCATCGTAATACATGTGCATCTCCATCGCCCCATCTGGTCGGGGGTGAACCATGCGTGCGGACCGGGGCGAATAACGGTCAGCGCGATTGCTCAAGGAGATTAGGCAGTCAGGAGGCGGCCATTACCGCCGTCAGCGCCATAATCAGCCAGCGCTATGTAGGCGACGTTTGCCGCGCTGTTTTACGACCTCCGCGCGTGCGGCACGCAGTTCATCACCCCCGCATTCATCGATCCAGCGGGCAATGCAGGGCCAGTTGCAGCGGTAGTGCTCCTGAATGCCATCCCAGCCCATGTCGAGATAGGTCTCCCGAAAATCGGCAGGGCATGGGCGGACGGGCCTTTGTCGTCCAGGAAGAGCTTCGCGCGGCATGCGCAGGGAGCGACCGGTCATGCCAGCCGGATAGGCAGTGCGGCGACAGGTCAGTCCCGCCGTCAATCGGTCGGGCGTAGCTAAAACCCAATCCATCCTCCGGAAGTCCCAAGCAGACGCAACCCTTGGCGGACATAGCCTCTGCCAACGTTGTGATGATTTTGCCTGTAATCCGCCGTTGGGTCGCTCGGGCCTACGACAATCCCCACTGCCCTCCCCATAGGCCGGCCGATCAGAGGGCGACGCACAACGCGCCGGCGCCCGCGCGCCCGTATGCGAGCCGTTGAAACGGAGCGTCTTCACTTTACCACCATTGGTGGAAAAGCCCACGCAGGGCGTCTGGCAGCCATCAATGAAAGCGCTCCAGATCCTGCTCGGCAATGGTCAGCGTACCGAGCCAGTGCTTCACCTGCTCGATCGCTTCCTGAGCGTTCATGGTCCGGTTCAACGCCTGGAGTGTGGACGCGAGTAACAACGCCGGAGCCTCATCCTGGCCGGCAACCAGAGCAGCGAGGTCGGCGAGCCGCATGGTCGCCTTCAACATGATGGCGTCATTCGCGAACTGAACCTCTTCTTCCCTCATGAAATACCTCCAGCACAATCGTCATAACCACCGATGAAGTCGTCCCGCTCCTCCAGAGAAGCGGTCGATCTACCAGTATCATTTAGAGAGGGCGCGGCGGCCTCATGGGCCGCGCCCTCCATATACGTAGTATATGGGTGTGTGTGCGGGGTAGTGCGGGCGGCGTCCGGGAAAGGTTCGGGAGCCGTTCGGGGACACGTCCGGGAAGCGTCCGGGACCACGTCCGGGGACGTGCGGGAGGCCCGGCGAAGGGCTTTCACCGAGCGTCCCTTGCCCTTGTTTTCGTGGTCGTAGACTTCGATCTCGCCGATCGCGAGAAGCCGCTCCATTGCCCTGCGCAGCCTGTCCTTGCCGATGCCCCTTGCCGCTGGCATCGCCTCAAACTGGGTAGGTGCATAGTTCGGCGAAATGTTCGGAGAGACAATCATCCCGTCGCGCGTGCGGGCATCAAGGCAATCCAGGAACAAGCCGTTGTCGCCTGCCGCCATCGCGGTCGCGACCATCTGTTCCCGCCAGCCGGCAGGCAGGTCCTCGTCGCGCACCAGGGCAAAATCATGCCACCGGAAGCGCAGTTCCGCACCTTGTCGGGCATAGTTGGCCTTGCCGAGTGTCAGCACCCGCTCATCGGGATCAAGGCTTTCCTCGGGATGCTGGAGCACAATTTGCGACCGGACGGCGTTGAGCCAGGCCGTCGAGCCGGAATAGCTATCGCCGGCCTTGTTGCTGTGCGCGACGAGAATGATCGTCGTGCCCAGATCGCGGCACAGCGAATAGAGCAGGTTGACGAAGGCCGTGACCTGTTGCCGGTCGTTCTCGTTGCCAGCGAACAAATGGGCGGCGTTGTCGAGCACGACGAGCCGTGCCTTTGATTGCTCGATCGTCGCTTTGAGGATCGCGAAGGTCGATGAGGGGCGCAGCTTGCCCTCGGCGTCGAAGGTCGCGAGTTCATTGCCCAGCCGACCACGCAGGCTCGCCAGATGCAACCTGCCAGCAAGCTCGGTCATGCGGACGCCAAGCGCGCGGCAGATATGCTCCTGCATCCAATGCAGCCGGTCGTCGTCATCTTCGGCGGTGATGTAGAGCGCCGATCCCTGCTGAACGTCGACGCCCAACATTGGAAGCCCTGCCGCGCAG
>Ga0180216_1002418_pt1 | contig 15530 bp, 14 predicted proteins | sample eDN3rd37CBELigMG_FD_128879 | JGI IMG/M metagenome (GOLD analysis project Ga0180216, IMG submission 128879) | Enriched Miracle-Growth compost microbial communities from Emeryville, California, USA - eDNA 3rd pass 37_C BE-Lig MG (version 2)... ... | reverse complement strand
CCGGGGATTGTCGGGCGCCGCCACGATACGACCGTCCTGAACGTAGATGTCGCGAACCTCTCCATTGATCCCGTGTTCAGGATCATAGACCTTCGCGCCGGCGAGCTTGATCAGCATTTTAGTCGACCTGGAGATTAAATCGTTGCGTGGACAGCTTCGAGCACGTCGGCGACGCGCGGCAGTTTCGAGCGCTGCAGATCCTGCAAGGGGAGGGACACAACGCTATCGACGCGAATCATGCGTCCGCGATGATCGATCCCCGGTGTTCCTACAGGAATGAACACTTCCGGTTGGCGTTTCAGCCTGAGACCCGGTGTGCCAAGGACGATCATCGGCATATCGGTTTCAGGCGGACCCGTCTGCGGCGCGATGGACGCCACCCAGACCAGCAAATCGCCCTCCTTTTCGGCAATCAGACGGTCCATTGCATAGAGCATCGGGTCATAGTCCGGCTTGCCACTTGCAAAGCTCACCCGAAGAGGGAAGCCGCTCTGCCAGCTGCAAACGGAACTGGCGGTCGTCAGAGCCTCATTGCCGCCCAGCGACAGGCCACCAGCCCGGGTCGTCAGGTTCAAATCCTTGATGATTTCGGTCAGGACATGAACGGTGAGGTGTGCGTTGGGGAAGTTGAACGCGGCAGGAGCCCACACCAGAGTGCTGTAGCTGGCGTCAAGCAGCCTCGCCGCCAATGCTTCAATGTCCGTCAGCGCAACGCCGGCGACGTTATCGCCCGCAACCGGATAGCCACGCATACGCGCGCGCAGGGCGGACAACAGATCGCCAACCTGATCGATCGGGCAAGGCAGGTTGATGACTTCGCCGATGCGCGGGCCAACCGCGCCGGAGGTGTCCAGTCCCTCACCGATGAAGATGACGGTGCGTTTCATCGGAGTCGTCTCGAACATCGATTCCGGCGCGCAGACAATCCGCTCGAAAAAGCGCGGATGCAGCTGCTGCACGTCAGTGCCGACGATCACGATGACATCGGCTCGATTGCGGACCTCCGTCAGCGTTGACATGATCCAGCCTGCCGACTGCAAGACATTCATATTACGGTCGAGCGTCGCGCTGAGGGCATGGTCGACGGTCCCGCGCGTGCGATCAGCCAGCGCCATGATGGCGCGCACCCCGTCGACGTCGGTAGCCATGCCACCATAAAGCGGGCGCTTCGACGCCTTTATAAGTTCAGCAGCCTTTGCGACTGCTTCGCTCAAATCAACATCACGGCCTGCAAGCTGGGGCCGGGCATCGCCGATCGGCCGCGAAAAGCCAGCCACGGCCTTCGGGCAGCCGTTCTTGATGACCTCAAGGCCGCCCGAAGCCGAGCGGGCTACTTCCAGGTCGTCGCACAGCATCCCGCAAAACGGGCATGTGACGTTTGTAAAACTCTGGGACGCAGCGAGTTCGCTCATCCGTTACCTCTGACTGAGCTAGATCCTGCCTTGGGCGGCTAATAGACGAAAGCTTAAACCACGGGTCGCGACTTTGAGCAATCAGGGTTGAAACTCCCGTCCAGGGACGGTTTCCTCTAACCGGCGGCCTTCGCTGCAGAAAATTGCCGACTGAGGTCTGAAGCCCTGATAGGGCCGTTCGCGTCAGTAGCGGCAGGTTCTCTCGTGATCTAAAGTCGCGATATGGCTCTTTACCCTATTGCAGCCCTGCATTGCTAGCCAGCAACAAGACCTTACCGACCGGTTCCGATGCGACATCATCAGCACCATGATCCGGTCGTATAGTGCAGGCGCAGATCCAAATCGCGACAGCGCTCCGGATGCTACATTTTGTCACCACGACGGCTGATTACGTCCCTGGTGACGAGCCGATTGCCTGGCGATATCGACAGTCATTCTTTTATTGCATCACCACCATTACGGTTCAATTGGCCCCGACCAACCCATTTCAACAGCATGTCCGTTTGGCAGCCATAATTAGCTCACAATCAACTTCCAGCGTCTAAAGACGGATGCATGCAAGACGCCGCCGATTAAAATACGAAGCTCCAGATTTTGCCTTATTTCATTCCTTCATTTTGCCAAATACAAAACATTAACGATTGCTTCCCTGATGGCGCCCGCACATTGATGAACGCGAGCCGAAACTCAAGAAAAGATGGTCCATTCCAGACTTCAGGCCGGCCGTACCAGCCAGCAGCTACTGTCGCCCGCGCGACTATGTCGCACGGGGAGCCTCCGCGCCCTGAACGACTGAAAACATTTTCTTATACAGTTGCTTGTTAGGCAGTCCACCGCATCCGTCCCATTGCGTTCTCAGGGTCGGGCGGATGCCCGGCAATGATCAGACCGTGGCTACAAATCGAGCTATCAAAGGCCGTCAGGTGCCAGACGCCTAATGTTGCACATTCACCCCTTTTTCAGTTTTGCATTTCTCCGGCGTGCAGCAATACAGGACATGCGACCAATCGGACCTTGAAATTTAATCGGTGATGCAAAGATGTCGCTGTCGGGAAAGAACCCATTTCTGTCATCTTTCCGTCGAATGGGATGTAAAGAGTGTCGCCGTGATTTGCCGCTGGACCAAGCCGTATTCCACTCCGGCAAAGGCGTTTCGAGTTTCGCAAATCGCGGACGCGCCAGCGCGCTTCCTGCGGCAGTCAATCGTCCCCGTAACTCCAGTTGATCAGAGCGACAATGCAATACACCTCGGATAACGTGCAGGTTCCGCACGAGCATCTGTCTGCGCGAAATTCACATTACACTCCACGCCCGTGGGTTGTGTTGGCGCGGCGCTTCACAATGCTCGGGTTGAACGTCGTGACACTTGCTGCGCTTTTCATAGGCGTCGGCCATATCCTTGGCAGTGGCGGCTGGACAATGATCGACGTCCTGATCATGGCTTGCGTCGTCCTCAGTGCCCCATGGACGGTGCTGTCGTCATGGAACGCCATAATCGGACTGGGACTGACCCTGTTTTCCCGCGACCCCGTAAAACTGGTCGCACCCTTCTGGTCGGAGGCCTATGCCCGCAATCCGGTCAAGGGCCGGTGCGCGCTGCTCATGACAGTGCGCAACGAAGATCCTGACCGCGCGTTTGCGCGACTGGAGGCTATCCGCGCGAGCCTGGAGAAAACGGGACAAAGCGCGGCCTTTGACCTGTTTGTGCTGAGCGACACAGACAAGCCGGAAATTGCCGAGCGCGAGGAACGGCTGTTCGCCGACAAGCTGCTCGCGCTTGCCGGAAGCGGTAGCGCATTCTACCGCCGCCGCAACGAACGCACCGGGTTTAAAGCCGGCAATGTCTGGGAATTCGTCGAAACGCGCGGCTCCAAATACGATCTGATGATCCCGCTCGACGCCGACAGCCTGATGTCGGGGACAACGATCGTGCGCATGGTCGCCACGATGGAGCGTCATCCGGAGATCGGCATCCTGCAGAGCCTGGCCGTCGGCGCCCCCACCGAGAGCGGATTTGCCAGAATTTTCCAGTTTGGAATGCGTCAGGGCATGCGTTCGTTCACCCTTGGCAGCGCATGGTGGCAGCAGGACTGCGGTCCATTCTGGGGTCACAATGCGGTGATCCGCGTGGATGCCTTTGCCAAGTACTGCAAGTTGCCTGTGCTGCCTGGCTCGGCTCCGCTCGGCGGGCATCTTCTCTCGCACGATCAGATCGAGGCTGTTCTCATGCGGCGCGGCGGATATGAAGTGCGGGTCATTCCCGAAGAAACAGAAAGCTGGGAAGAAAACCCGGTCACGATCCTCGATTACATGCAGCGCGACCAGCGTTGGTGCAACGGTAACATGCAGTACTGGCGCCTGCTCGCCATGCCGGGCCTGAAACCGATCAGCCGGTTCCAGATCGCGCAGGCCATCATGATGTACATCGCCCCGCTTGCCTGGATGGCGATGATGATGCTGGCTGCCATCAAGGCCATGACTGAGACGGTGGAAGTGTTCGACCCCGCTCTGGCCATCACTCTCTACGTGTCGATGTTCGTACTCAGCCTGATGCCGAAGATCGTCGGTGCGGTGCAGGTCTCACTGGAGCCGAACGGGGTCGCCAAACTTGGTGGACCGGTCCGGTTCGCTGCCAGCATGCTGGTCGAGTTCCTGTTCTCGTTGCTGATGGCGCCGGTCGTCGCCTTCCGGTTGACGATCTTCATGATCGGCCTGCTGTTCGGCGCCCGCATCTCGTGGGGCGGACAAACGCGGGATGCCTATTGCCTTAGCTGGGCAGAGGCGGTTCGCACGATGTGGCCACAGACGCTGTTCGGCCTGACGCTCACCACTGTGTTCACCATCTATGCGCCCCAGGCGCTGCCATGGGCCGCTCCGGTGCTGTGCGGGCTTCTGGTTTCGATACCGTTCACCGTCATCACGGCATCTCCCCAGTTCGGCGAGTGGATGCGCCGCAATATGATTGGACGCACGCCGGAGGAAGGCCGCGAGCAAGCCGCCTATATCGGCAAGTTCGCGCCAATGGCCGGGTGATCCGATACCTTGTGGCAAGCGGGCGCCTTCGCCCGCTTGTTGCGTTCTGTGCGAATTCACTGGTCACCCCCCTTGACCTTTCGAGTCGCGTTGGTGCGCTCCCGGCTCAGCGCAACAGGAAGGCCTGCAAGGCGATTGATGCCGTGAGCTGACCGGCCCCGAGCCAGGCGGCGTAATGTGCGAAATTCAGAAAGGCGTCGCGGCGAGCCATGGATATGACCCGTTGCGCATACTCGGGCCCGGGACGATCGGCCGGGTCCAGCATCAGCCAGACCTCGGTCCTGTTATAAGGCCGGTGGTGAGCGTCCATCGCCTTCAACGCCAGAATCAGACAGGCGATGAGGCATATGCAGCCTCCCACGGCGAAAGCGATTTCCAACCGGCTCGACAGCCCGGCAACAATCATCCCCATACCGATAAACGCAAACCCGCATGCGCGGGCAACCGAAATGCGGGCCAGATAATGAATTTGGCTCAACATCATTGGTCGTCCTGTGCGGACGCTAAAACAGAGCGTGGCCCAATCTGGCCCGCCGAATAAATATGGAAAAGGAATATTCCCGCGCAAGTGGCGGCTAACGGGCACCCGCCGACAGCAAAGCCGGAGCCGTCAGCAGCACCGTCGTGGCCAGCCAGATGCCGAGCGACCACGAGGTACTCTCCTTGTGCCCGCGGATCCGTTCATAGATTGCCGCCGGTACTCCGGAAATCAGCAGCGTACAGGCGGAGATGAATATCGAGGTCAGATAGAGGAACACCAAGGGTGACGCCAGAAGGGTCCCGGCAACGAAGGGCCTCAGCAGGATCGAGACCGGATCGAACCATGGCGAGAAGTGCATGCCGTTGACGAGGGATAGTGCGGCGGTAGCGACAAGGAGCACATCGCGCCGCAGCAGATCTTCGCGGTTCTGCAATTCATCCATTGCAAATCAAGCTCCCACCGATGCCCGCATACCTGCCGCCACCGCGGTCAGGAACCAGAACATGCGTGCCGCCATCAACCAGATAATCGCGAATACCAGCACCAGTCCATTGGGCACGACGGCTGGCGTTATAAGACGCACCAGCTTGAGCACCGGATCGGTGACGCGCCGGAAAACGTGCAGGATCACGGCCTGGCTTTGCGAACCGAAGATCAGGTCGAGAATATAGCGCCCGATCAATGTGTAGATCAGGGCGGACATCACCAGATTGGGGATGTGAAACCACCAGTGATGGATGAAGGTGTCGGCGGGGGTCATGCTGAGACCTTGCTGTGGAAGCTGTAATGACAAAAGGACGGCGAGGCTGACACCCCGCCGCCCGTGATCATCGGAGTCTGCACCTAGCCTGGAGGCAGGATAGCATCCTTGTCCTTGATGATCGTATCGCCCGCCGCCTGGCGCGTGGCGTCTACCATATCCTGAATTTTCTGGCTGGGTGCCGCCGTCAGAAGCGACACGATCCAGATGGTCAGGAAGCCGAGCGGCAGCCCGAACAATGCGGCCGAGATATTCCGGACGCCCCACCAGTTGGCGATCGTTTGAGCGTGCTTATCGAAGGCAGCACACTGGGCCGCGTCAACAGCACATGCCGCCTGCAACTCCGCGAACTTGGCAATCTGCGCTGGAGTGGCGTTCGAAAGGAAACTCCACGTCTCGTAGAAGCCAGGGGCGAAGTAGCGTGTACCAACCAGATAATAGGCACAGAACCCGAACCCGATGATCATGCCGAGAACGGCTCCCATCGTGTTGGCCCGTTTCCACCAGATCCCGAGCACAAGAGCAGGGAATATACCTGCCGCTGCGAGCGAGAAGGCCCACGCCACCATCGACAGGATATCCGCCGGCTTGGTCGACGCCGTATAGGCCGCGGCCACGGCAACCAGGACAAGCAGCACGCGGGCAACGACCAGACGACGGAACGTCGGCGCGTTCTTGTCGAACATCTTGTAATAGATGTCGTGCGACAACGCGTTGGCGATGGCGAGCAGCAGCCCGTCGGCGGTCGACAGGGCAGCGGCCAGGCCACCGGCAGCGACCAGACCTGCGATCACGTAAGGCAAGCCCGCAATCTCAGGGGTTGAAAGAACGATCACGTCCGGATCGATGACGAGGTCCTGCAACCGTAAGACGCCAGGATGGCCGGCGATGTTGCTGCAAGCCGCCTTCACCGCCTCGAGATTGACTGCGTCGACGCCGCAGACCTTGATGAGGCCGATGGCGCCATAGTTGAACAGCCACTCACGAATATCGCTGATGGGCCTGCCAACCACGTCAGAATAAACCTCCAGCTTCGCGAACGCTGCATAGGCAGGAGCCGTGAAGTACAGGAGGAAGATGAAAAACAACGACCAAGCCACTGATTTGCGGGCTTCGCGCACCGAAGGTGTCGTGAAGTAACGCATCAGAATATGCGGCAGGGACGCCGTTCCAATCATCAGACAGAAGATCAGCGCAAAGAAGTTGAGCGGATCGTAGGTCGTGAACGGTTTGACGTGAGGCTTGAGCGTCGCCGGGTCTGCCAAGCCATTGGTGACCATGGATTGCTCAAGAAGCCCGATCTCCTGAATCGCCTGACCATAGGTCAATTGGGGAAGCGGGATGCCGTACTTCTGCGTCGACAGGATGACGACCGGCAGAAGATAGGCGACGATCAGCACGATGTACTGTGCCACCTGCGTCCACGTTACCGCCTTCATACCGCCCAGCATCGAGCACAGCAGGATACCCACGAGGCCCACATAGACGGCGATCGTAAAATCCATACCGAGGAAGCGCGAGGCGATGATCCCGGTGGCGTAGATCTGTGCCGTCACATAGGTGAACGAGCAGCAGACCAGAACAATCACCGCGAGAAGCCGGGCGAAGTTGCCGCCGTAACGCTCGGCGAAGAAATCCGGCACGGTGAACGCACCGAACTTGCGCAGGAACGGCGCGATCAGAATCGCGACCAGGACGTAACCGCCCGTCCAGCCCAGCACAAAAGCCAGACCATCATACCCAAGCAAGAAAAGCGTTCCCGCCATACCGACGAACGAGGCACCAGACATCCAGTCCGCGCCGGTCGCCATACCATTATACACCGCCGGAACGCGGCGTCCGGCGACATAGTATTCGCCAACTTCGGCCGTCCGCGATATGACGCCGATGACTGCGTAGACAGCAATCGTCAGGAAGACAAAGCCATACCCGATGTACTCGTTGGGTACCCCCAATTGTTCGAGGATCGCCAGAACAATAACGAATGCGAAAAAGCCACCCGTATAGAGCGTGTAAATCCGGCCCAGATTGGAGATAAAGTCTCCGTCGGCCTTATTTGCTGCAGCGCTTTCCATCGACACCTCCCTATTCCTCGGCAAAGCCTTCCTGGCGATCGATGTTGTCCTGCAGTCTTGCGAAGGTGAACAACATCACCACAAAGGCGATCAGCGATCCCTGCGCGGCCATATAGAAACCGAGCGGGAAACCGAAGATGACGATGGAGTTGAGCTGGTACACGAACATATGGATGATGAAGCTGAAGAACAGCCAGAGCGTGAACATCACCCACATCAGGTGTTTTGTTCTACGCCAGTGCCTTGTTCCATCTGGTTGCATGGTCGTCACTCCCTTGGTTGCGCAATATGCGCGGGACCGAGGTCCGTCAGCCGCACACCGCAATGCGAACCCGGCGCGACAAACAGCCCCATGCAATGATTAATGTTCCGGGAAAACGACGTATAGAAAACTAAAGTCGAAATCGTCGGGGCATTGGAACGGCTTTACTCGGTGTGCAACGCAGCAAAATCACTTGTCTTTGGTTAGCACCGGAGAATCAATACTTGCTATCGCTTTAGGCGACGAAGAAGCGCCGTCGCGGAGCTATAGAGAAAAATCCCGCGTTATCAGCTACATTAGTCCAATTACTCGCAGCGCTGGGAAAGCTCTGAAATCCTCAGCTGAATTGCGGCCCATTGCCCAAAGGTTTCTTGGCAACTGCGAAATGACAGTCGACTTCGCGTTGATGCCACAATCAAAAATTTTTGAAGAAAATCTTTGTCGAGCCTTCTGAAACGAGGGCCACGGACCGCTGAAATGTTGATTTGACACCTCCAGCTGGAGGTCCGATCGCTCCCGGAACAAGGGGAGGAGGGCAGAGCGACATCTGCCCTGGCTTCAAGACCGGCTTATTTCTGCAGCCACTTTCCGCATCGTTGGCGCAGCCGCCAGCCGACCCAGGCGCCGAGAATGCAGAACAAGGCGAAGACCCAGCCTGAAGCTGCTCCGGCCATGATACCCGAGAGCAGCACGCCGACGGTGCAACCCAGCGCAACCATTGCCCCCCAGCCCATGAGTACGCCGCCGAAAAGGGCACGCAGACACTCGACCACGCCGGGCACTCGTGGCTTGAAGTCGCCAGCCAGGAGAGCGGAGGCAAACGAGGCCAGAACCAGGCCTATGACGAACACACCATTGCGCGACAGCACCGTCTCCTTGACGACGGTGGCGCACCCGGCGAGGGTATCGAGACCTTCGAGACGGGCGGGCAGCAGCCCCGCGTTGTTAGCGGCCGTACGCGCCAGCGATCCCAATTCAGCTGTGACACCGAGAGGGCCAACCCGGAAGTAGGCGACGGTGGCGACAATACCAATCAGGATGCCGCCCACGTATGTGGGCCACCGGCGGAAGACTATTGCGTGGAGGGGACTGGCCGCCGTCTCCTCGCGTGGCCACGGATAGCGCATCAGGAACAGCGCCAGCAGGGCCAGCACGCCGAGTTGTACAGCAAGAGATCCGCCATAACCCAGGAGGTTCGGCAGCCAGATGGTCGGTGCTTCCTGGATGGCACGCAGGTAGAGCTCGTTCCAGGTAAGGAAGCCCACAACAAAGCCGATCGCGGAGCCTGCGAGCGCGATAGGAGAGGCGAGCGATCCCTCACCCAGACGATAGAGATGCGCGCTGATGCAGGATCCAGAGACAGCCATGCCGATGCCGAAGGCAAAAGCGCCGGCGGCCAGCACCCAGGACACCGGGCCGATATGCGCATCGGGTGGCAGGCGGCCAGCAGCCGGAACCGGCAGCCAGGCGCCGAACACGGCGTGATAGCCGATCAGCCCAACGGCGAGGGCCGCGATGATCCCGACAAGGCCGCGTGCGTCGCGGTTATCGAAGAAGTCGCGCGAGATGCAGAAGAAGCAGAAGCGGGAGCGCTGCAGCAAGAGCCCGAAGGCTCCGCCAAGCAGCATCGAGACAGGCAGTGACCGGCCCAGCGCATCGCTTTCCGGAAGCAGCAGGACACAGGTGAAGAATGCGAACGCAAACGCGGCGGCGGCCAGGCCGTTCCAGCCGGTGCGCGGTGATGCGGTAGTGGCGATGTTCATGTTCAGCGAACCGAAAAGGCGCGCGGTTGCCCGCGCGCCGTTGAGTTGGCACCTGAATGGTGCGGGGAGGAGCTTACTTGCCGGTCCACACGGTGCCCGCAAGGTTGACGACAGGGACACCAACGGCGTTGCCGTATTCGGTCCAGGAGCCGTCATAGTTGCGGACGTCGTAGCCGAGCAGCTTCTTCAGGGCGAACCAGGTGTGGCTAGAGCGCTCGCCGATCCTGCAGTAGGTGATGATGGGCCTGGATCCATCGATGCCCTTCTCCGCGTAGATCTTGCGCAACTCTTCCACCGGCTTGAACGTTCCGTCCTCCGCCACGGCTGTACCCCACGGTACGTTGACAGCACCTGGAACGTGACCCGCACGGATAGCGAGCTCCTGAACGCCCGCGGGTGCAATCACCTTGCCGCTATACTCATCCGGAGACCGGATATCGACGAGTGCGACATCCTTCTTTTCAGCAGCTGCGACCACGTCAGCAAGGCGGGCGCGCAGGCCCGTGTTTGCATCCTTGAGCGTGATGTTGCCGGGCTTGTGAGCGACGACCTGTGTTGAAAGCGGACGGTTTTCCGCCTCCCACTTCTTGCGGCCGCCGTCCAGCAGCTTGACGTTTTGAACGCCATAGATGTCGTAAACCCAGGCGCCCCAGGCGGCGAACCAGTTGTTGGTATCGCCGTAGAGAACAACGGTCGTATCGTCATTGATGCCGGATTTGCGCAACAGGGACTCGAAATTTTCCTTGGTGGCGATGTCGCGGCGGACAGGATCGACAAGATCCGTGTGCCAGACAAAGTTGACCGCACCCGGAATGTGACCGCGTTCGTAGACGCCCGGATTGACGCTCACTTCAACGATACGAACCTTCTCGTTCTTCAGGTTCTGTTCGAGCCAGTCCGTGCTGACGAGAAAGTCGGATGCACTTGCGGCAGTGGCAAGCAACGAACCGGCCGCTGCCACCAAAGTTGATCGAAGCAGTCGAGACAGTTTCATATGTCTGTATCCTTTTCAATAAGCCGATCTTTGATTTGCAGGTGTTTTGCAGTTCTTGCAGTGAATGTTGTTTCCAGGAACAATGCCCAATCTGCCGGCGGAGAGACCACCGGTTCTTTCCGAAAAAGATCTTGATTGCTGAATGGCAGCCAAACGGGCGTGACCGAATGTCGGATAGAAATTTCCGTCGAGGGCGGCGACGCGTGGCGTTGCAGCAACAAACCTGAAACCGCCTTCCACTTCGAGTGCCAGGGCTACGGATTCGCCCCACACTTCGATGACATTTGCATCGGACATGGCGTATTCTCCAGCCGTCGGCACGACGGCTTCTCAGACGTTACAGATAGTACGACTACGTGACGCTTCAGTGGCAATCAGAGGCCAAAAGCGAACAGGCGTGCGTACACATCGGCACGAATTGCCGTAGCCGTCCGAGGCAGGAGAAGGTTTCTGGGGGAATGCTCGTCGTGGTCATCGCAAAAACTCCTTTTGCAACGGAGCCCACGAAAACGTTTCGTGGCGCTTTAGCTTTTGATGACGCGGTGCAAGCTGCTCCATCAAATTCCGCGGCCGCTTATTGCGGCGAACTCCTTAAAGAATATCAGGACACGCAGCGCGTGCAAGAAAAGCGATTTCTTTTCTTTCGCGCTTCGATGGATCAATCTTGCTGCGGCATGGCCCCCGGAGAGACGAACGTGTTCTCCTGCTCTGCACCGTTGCTGCTTTGCGCTCATTTTAGGGATGGCACGTCGCATGGACCTCATTGACCGCAAGATCATTGCGCTGCTGCAGCAGGACGCGACGTTGTCGATCGCGCAGATCGCGGATCGCGTCGGGCTCTCGCAGACTCCTTGCTGGAAGCGCATTCAGAAACTGGAGCAGAGCGGGGTCATCGTCGGGCGTGTGGCGCTGATTGCGCCGGAAGCGCTTGGTCTCAAGCTGACGGTCTTCGTAAATATTGAAACGGGAGATCACGCGCAGGAATGGCGCAACCGGTTTGCCGAGATCGTCTCGGCAATGCCGGAGGTCATGGAGCTGTATCGCATGGCAGGAGAGGTCGACTACATGTTGCGTGTCGTCGTCAGCGACATGGCGGCCTACGACGAGTTCTACAAGAAACTGACCGAGGCCATACCGCTGAAGAACGTCACCTCACGCTTCGCCATGGAACGGATCAAGGCCACCTCTGCCTATCCTGTCGACACTACCACGCGAACGTCAAAGGTCAGCAAATGAGCCGTCCAAAATCTGCCTTCCGGCTTTGACGAATATCATCGGCAAACTCATTTCAATCATTGATGCTTCCGGTGCCTCTCTGATGGCGAGGCAAATCCATGAAACGCTTCAAAAAATTGATACTTGTCGCGGATGGCACCCGTGCCTTTTTTTGAGTGCCTGGAAACCCGCAGAGACATTCAGATCGCATCGTGATGACGGTCTGTAGCGCGGCGCTCGATCTTCCAAACCGCGCGGCAGAACTCGAAAGTTTTCAGCATGACGCTCAAGTACGTTCGCCTCGAACTCGCCAGGGATCCCGAGTTTCCCATTGGCAGCCGCGACAGGGGCTATGAATTGGTCGCACCGCTCGATGCTGACGGGCATCTGAATGTTCGGGAGTGGCGCGCAAACCGTGACCGATGCCGTGTAAAGCGCCTCTGGCCCGGAGAAGCCTTTCCGATAGGCCATCTCGTTCACAAGTCCGGCGGAGACTGGGCCTTCGACTACGATCCAGAACGCAGCGACGATGACGAAGCCGGTTTCAAACTCGACAAGCACAAACTGGTGCCGGGCGAATACGTGTCGTTTCGTGAAAGCGACGGGGAGCTGCGTACATTTTACGTCGTCACCGTCAGCGATCTTGATGGATAGCCTGATTTTCATACCCTGACGGAAAACGCGGCTTCTACTGTCTGAGGACGTACCCGCGCATGCGGATCAAATTCAGCGATCACCGCACTGGAATGCGCCCGCAAACAAACCCCTGCGCTGCAATCAGGCGATTCCGGAGCGCTACGGGACGATTACAGCCGCACCGGTCAGCCGGCCGGCTCTCAGATCCGAAAGCGCCTCGTTGGCAGCGGCCAATGGATATGTCGTGGTGCAGGTCTTTACGCCGGCGTCCCGGGCGATGGCCAAGAACTCAGCTGCGTCGCGTCGCGTGAGGTTTGCCACGGAGACAAGCTCGCGTTCGCCCCAGATCAGCGGGTAGGGCATCGTCGGAATGTCGCTCATGTGAATGCCACCGCAGACCACCCGTCCGCCTTTACGGACCGCTGCAAGCGCAACCGGCACAAGTGCGCCTACGGGGGCGAAGATGATGGCCGCATCAAGAGCAACGGGTGACGCCTCATCCGACCCCCCCGCCCATGTTGCGCCAAGACCCAGGGCGAAATTCTGCGCGGCTTCATCGCCCGGCCGGGTAAATGCGTAGACCGCGCGCCCCTGCCATACGCAGACCTGAGCAATAATATGGGCCGCTGCGCCAAAACCATAGAGGCCGATCGTCCTTGCCTCGCCGGCGCGCTTCAACGATCGCCAGCCGATAAGCCCCGCACAGAGCAGCGGGGCCGTCGCAACGGGATCGGCTTCAGGACCCAGGTCGAACGCATAGGCGCTATCGGCAAGTGCGTGTGTGGCGAAGCCGCCGTCGCGCGTGTAACCGGTGAAGATGGGATGATCGCAGAGATTTTCCCTGTCCGACAGACAGTAGGGGCATGTGCCGCACGTATGGCCAAGCCAGGGGATGCCAACGCGTTGGCCGAGCCGATGATGAGAAACGTAAGGGCCACTGGCCTCCACGATCCCCACGATCTCGTGGCCGGGAACCAGTGGCAGTTTCGGACTGGCAAGCTCGCCATCGACGACATGGAGATCGGTTCGGCAGACCGCGCAGGCCTCGATCCTGACCCGCAATTCACCGGCTGCCGGAACTGGATCCGGGCGCTCGACAAGTTGCAGGGGCCTACCGGCCTCCTGCAGGACCATCGCCTTCATGCGAGACCCTTTCGGATCGATGATCAGGCCTGCCCGTGCATCCCGCCGACCGGCAAGCGCGCCTGGATCATCCGTCTTCAAGACCCCAAGTATAACCGTGCCAACGCTCATTGGCAGTGGCGCAGTGCAATGAAGCGCGCGCCGGATGACTTACCGAAACAAGTCCCGGGCCCGCCTGATATTGCAGAGGTTAGTTTCAAAAGGCGATCTCATGCAGAATGCACTCACAATCACCTTCAGACACCTGGATCCCTCAGAGGCCATAGAGACCCTGGTGCGACAACGTTTCGACGATCTGGAGAAGCTTTTTCCAAGGATTGTCAGCTGCGGCGTCGTAATCGAAGCGCCTCAGAAACGAAAGGTCTCCGGACGAGAGTTCAAAGTTCACCTGAAGATTTCGATTCCCGGGCCAGACATCAATGTCACGAGCGAGGGACGAGACGGTGTCGCCTCAGAAAATGTCAATCTGGCAATTCATGACGCGTTCGATACTGCGGGCCGTCTCCTGATCGAACGAAAGCAGAAGATGGCTGGACGCTGACCCGGCTTCAACCGCTGGAGAACGTCACCTCGCGCTTCGCCGCGGAACGGATCAAGGCCACGTCGGCCTATCCGGTCGATACCACCACACGGACGTCAAAGGTCAGCAGGTGAAGCAAGTCGTGAGACGAACTTCAACGCTCGGAGTGCGGGGCAGCTAGCGCGTTCCAGCTGGATGATGGCATTGGAGCGGTGGCGCGCGGCTCGCGGGGCTGGCGGCATGCGTCCGGCGACACCAGGCCACTTTCGACACACAGCCTGGCCGGCGGTGACGCCTTTATCATCGCGGGCGCGCCAATCGGGCGGGATGCCGCCCTGATCGAAGCCGGTCTCGACCTCAGCAACGCCCACGACGCAACGCTCGCCTGTCCTACTCGGGTCAGATCGCAAGCCATGCCCAGGATCACGGCTTTGCGCTTGGGCTATCTATTCGTTCTGAACGGAAGACGAAAAAACTTCAGATGAAACAGCATGGGCCGGGTTGGTCTCAGGAGACGATACCAACCCGGCCCACCTGTTGCCTGTCGACGGCCCCAGGTAGCGCCCTGGAGAGACACGTCACCCGATCAAGCCATCGATCCTGGCATTCTGAAAGACGTTCCGGTCTGCGGACTGGCGGGCTTCTGCAATCGCCTGCCGTCCTTTTTTCACTTCACCTGATAGCGGATCGGCAGGGTCAGTTCGAATTCGTTGCCTGCCATCTCCGCAGGTGGTTTCGGCAGAGGCGAGGCCCGATCCAGAATCGCGATTGCGGCGTCATCCAGTATCTTCGCTCCAGAGCCGTTCGACAGTGAGCGGGCAATCACGCGGCCGGACCGGTCGATCTTGAACTTCACGACAGCCTCGCCCTGCACCCGCTTCCTGCGCGCCTCCCCAGGGTAGCGCTTGTGGGCATGAAGATGGAGGACCACCTTCTTCTGCCATCTCGCAATTGCCTTCTGGTCCTGCTCCGAAAGGCCCGCAACGGGAGCCGCGGCGCGAGGTGCCACCTCCTCAGCCTGCATCGGGGGAGGAGCCGTTGTTTCAGGTGCCGGTGCGGAGGCAGCGGCGTCGGGGCGTTCCTCCTCGACCTCCTCTTCCTCCTCCTTCTTCTCTTCCTCGGGCTCTTCCGGTCTGGCCTCCGGAAGTTTCAGTTCCGGGTCATCCGGCTCATGCGCCGTCTTCTGCAAAGGCGGGTTATCTTCAACTTCCGACGGCTTGAGCTGTTGTTTGGATT
>Ga0180216_1002417_pt1 | contig 15538 bp, 10 predicted proteins | sample eDN3rd37CBELigMG_FD_128879 | JGI IMG/M metagenome (GOLD analysis project Ga0180216, IMG submission 128879) | Enriched Miracle-Growth compost microbial communities from Emeryville, California, USA - eDNA 3rd pass 37_C BE-Lig MG (version 2)... ... | reverse complement strand
GCCGGCGCTGACGCTGGACCAGCGCAGCAGCTGTCGGCCGTTGTCTCAGACGTGGACCGCCAGTTTGAGCTGGCGTCGCAGTTCATCAACTCGGCGCGCGGCCTCCGGATCGACACGGACACCAAGCTGCTGCTGTATGGGCTGTACAAGGTGGCCACGGCGGGCCCCTGCCGCGTGCCCAAGCCGTCCGCGCTGGACGCCGTCGCGGCGGCCAAATGGTACCGCGCCTGCACCGGACCGCGCGCCGGCGCGGCATGACGCTGTGCTAACCACGACGCGCGCCACCTCGGCCGGCCGGGCGGGACCGTCGACGGCGGCAGGAGCGCATGGACCAAGCTCAGCTACCTGGACGCGCGCGCGGCGCGCGCCAAGTACGTCCACGTGGTGCGGGAGCGTGTCCCGCAGTGGACGCCGGTGCCGCCGCAGGCCACGAGCCGTGCCGCGGCGGGTGGCACGGGCAAGCCGTCGGCGGACGCGGGGCCCGGCGACGCCGGCGCAGCGGCCAAGGCCACCGCCGGCGCCGACGCGGAGGAGGTCGCGGAGACCGCCGACGACGAGAGCGAATCGGACGAGGAGGCCGACCCCAGCGACCCGAGCCAGCGCGGCTTTGGCGCCAGCGTGAGCATGCCGTCCTTTGTGCGCGAGCACGTGCGGTACGTCGGCTCGCCGCCGTGCGCGCGCGCCTGGCCGCTGGCGTAGGCGCTGACGCCACGTGCCGCCGGTGCAGACGGGCTCGCGGCGTTCGCAGGCCCGAGGACGAGACGGCCGCCCACTGGGCGCGCGACGGCGCGGTGGACAAGCTGGCGCAGTGGCTGCAAGGCCGCTCGGCCGACGCCGTGAACGCGCTGGACGACGATGGCATGGCGCCGCTGCACTGGGCGGTCGACCGGGGCCAAGCGGAGGCCGTCCGCCTGCTCCTCATGCACGGCGCCGACCCCAACCTGGCGGTAGGCTCAGCGCCGGGAACGCGCGATCGGCGGCGGGGGAAGGGAGCAGTGCGGCTCACGAGAGAGTTGGGTGGCGCCCTCCTCCCAGCGGGATGGAGCCACAGAGCGAGGACGGCGAGACGCCGCTGTCCTTTGGTATGCACGGCAGCGCAGGAAGCGGAGCGTCGTAGCCTGTGGCTAACCACGCGCTCGTGCTACCCTGACGATGTCGGCGGCGGTCGCAGCGATCGCGTGCGACCACCCCGAGGTCGCCGCGCTGCTGCTGGCGCACGGAGCGGACGTCGGCCAGGTCGACCATGACACCATGGAGATGGCCTCGAGCGCAATGCGCGCCGTCCTCGCCGGGCCGGCCCCACCGCCCGCGGCCGGGGGCGACCGCGGCGACACCGCGGGCGCGGGAGCGGGCGCGGACGCAGACGCGGAAGCGCCGTCGGCCTCGCCGGTCGCGGATGACGCGTAACGTGTATAGTGTACATGGACTTTGTACAGACTCCAACTTTAGCTTATACCTTGAAAAAGACGCGTTTCCGCCACAGCACGACGGCCACGACCGTCCACAGCACGCAGTCGCATGCGGCCCACAGGATCAGGCCGTTGTGCGCGTCCGGCACGAGGCCCGCGACGCCGTCGCGCAGCACGTAGTAGAGCGAGTTGGACGGCACCTCGTAGTAGGCCATGTTAACCACCGGCCACAGGAGGCTGTCGCCAACGTAGATCATGATGGCGTTCATGCCGACGCACATGAACGGGAAGTAGAGCGCGCGCACGACGCAGTGCCCGACCACGTCGGCGGTCAGGTACACAAACGTGAGGACGCCGCCCGCCATGCCCGCCGTCAGAAGCATGTACGACGTCGTGTAGAGCTTCTTGTTGATAGGCACGCCGCCGTAGAGCGCCAGGACCACGCCGGCCACGGTCAGCAGCGCCGTCGCCGCGCCCCACTGCGCGACGCGCCGCTGCCAGCGCCGCGAGCGCAGCAGGACGATGCCAAAGTACAGGCCCGCAAAGGCGCTGCCCATCGCCGATGCGGTCGACATCAGCCCTTCGGGCTCGTGCGGCACCGCCGGGAGGTACATGTGCATGTTGCCCAGCACCTGGTGGGGGGCGTCGTCGCCTAGCAGCGGGCGTTCGACTGTACGGTCAGCCACGCCACAGCTGCGGGCGATCAACGGCGGCGCGCCCGTGGTCCGTACGAGCGAGTCGACGTAGTCGGCGGCGTTGCAGGTCTCGGTGAGGTTGCCGACGGTGTCGCACTCGACGTAGATGGGCGGCGCGTCGTCGCCGACGTACAGGTAGCGCGAGGGCACGAAGAGGGCAAACATAACGGCGTTGTAGGCGGCGCTGAAGACGGCGCCGACGAGCCACAGCGGCAGGTACCGCACGAGCACGTCCAGCGCGCGGCCCAGGGCGGTGCGCGGCCGCCCGCGGAGCGGCAGCGGCGGCACGAATAGGAACGCGAGGGCCGTGATCACGTAGACGATGGCGATGCGCTGCAGGACGCCCATGATGCGGAGGATCGTGAGGTCCACGTAGGGGAACGGGTACACGGTGCTGCGGAGGCCCTGGCAGAGCAGGCCCAGCGCGAACATCTTGACGGTGCGCACGAGCACGCGCCGCACGCGGTCCCACCGCTTGGGCGGCGGCGGCGCGGTTGGCCGCGCGCGCGCCTTGTCGGCGTCGTCCTCGTCCTCGTCCGCACCCGCGCCGTGGCCGGGCCAGCCGTCGCGGAAGGCCAGCGCGATGGACGTGCCGACCATGAAGAGGAAGAACGGCATGACAACGTCGGCGAGGCCCAGGCCGTTCCAGGCGGCGTGGGGAAAGTGCTCTGGCGGCGGCTCGTGCGGGCCGTTGTTGACAAGGATCATGATCACGACCGTGAGACCGCGCACAATGTCCAGCGACACGAGTCGCTCCTTGGCGGGCGCTGGCACGGTCGCTGGCGCCGGCGCCTCCCTACGAATCAGGTGGTCCAATGCGAAGAGAGCGGCGCGCAGTGAGATCGGTCGCCGTCCTCAAGCAGGCGGCGTAGCCACCCAAGCGTACCCGTCGCCGTTGATGAGCAGGGGCATGGACATTTCGTCGACGGACGGCGACGCCCCCGTGGTCCTCCGAGACGACATGGCTAGGCGATGACTAGGGCGGCCCGCCCAGGCCGCCCAGGCCGAACGTCCAACAAGGCGTAGGCCGTCTTTGCCGTCCTTGCCTGCCTTGCCTGGCGGTCCAGCTCGATTGCCGCCGGTCCGACGACCGCGGTGCTGCGTGTGCCACGTACTGCCGCCTCATTCAGTTGACCGCTTCGTCGGCTTTGTCGTGCACTGCGCCGACCTCTCATCTTCAACGCCGTCCTCTTCATCCACTGCTTTAGCCTCTAAGACTATTTCTGCGTCGTCCTCCTCCTCCTCTTCAGCCTCCTCTCCGTCCTCTCCGTCCTCCTCGCCCGCGTCAGCGTCCTCTTCCGCGTCCTCTTCAGCGTCCTCTTCCGCGTCCTCTTCACCGTCCGCTGCGTCCCACGTGGCCAAGGATGACGTCATTTTGGCGCCAAATCGTGTCGACGAAGCGGACGACGAAGAGGACGACGACGTCGTCGTCGAGGACAACGTAGAAGAAGGCGAAGGAGAAGAGGCCCAGGGAAGAGCGAGTTTTGTGACCAAAGAGCGAGGACGGAAAGGACGGCGAGGACCAGAGCGACGCTGCCGACGCCGACGCGACCGACGCGACCGACGCGACCAACGCCGACGCCGTCGCCGCCGCCGACGACGACGAGGCAGTAGCTGAAGGCACAGCGATTTGGGTCTGCATGTGGAATGAGGCGCACGCCAGTAGCGGCGAAGGGTGACCGCGCCTGTAGATCTCGCGTCCCCAACCATGGGGCCCTCGGGGGAGCGCCGGGCGAGCCTGCGCGGCCGCCCGGCAAGTGCCGTGGGCGCTGCGCCACCGTCCGCCGCCACAGCGATCGAGAAGCCCGCCGAGCTGCGCGGGCGGGCGGCCGAGTGGGCGCGCCTGAACGAGCTGCTGCGGTTTCCTGCGGACGCCGGCTCAGACACACCGGCCAAGGTGATCGTGCTGGCCGGCCCGGCCGGCGTCGGCAAGGGCACGCTCGCCCGCGCGGCGCTGCGAGCAGCATCGGACCGGTTCGCCGTGACGGGCGAGCTGGACGGGTCCTGCTCGCTGGCGCTGAAAGCTAGCATGCGGACGTGGGCCACCCAAGCGCTGGGCCTGGCGCACGTCGTCAGCTCGTACCTGGGCGAAGCTATACGCACATCCCTGCGGCAACGGGACCGTGCGTGGGCCCTGCTAGTGACCGATGTCAACGGCGAGGACACACGCGAGAGCCTGAGCGCGGCGCTGCCAACGACCGGCGGATGCCTGATCGTCACCACGACGGACGCGCGGATCTGGACCGACGCGGCCGGCGCGGTGGTGATCACACTGGCGCCGCTGGACGCGGCGGATTACCCGCCGGACGCAGCCGTGGCAGTGGCGCGGTTGGGCGGCCTGCCTCTCTGGGTGGGCCTGGCGCAGGCCTACGCCACGCAAATGGCGCTGGCCAACGCCACCGGGCGCCGCGCCCGTCGCGGCCAGCACGCCGCGGCTGACGCGCTGGCGTCGCCGGACGCGCTCGTCCAGGCTGCGGCGGTCGCGGCGATGGCGCAGCAGCCCGCCGCGATGGTGGTGCTGCAGATGCTGCAGATTGTTCACCACCGCAACATCCTACGCGAGTGGCTGCAGCGGGCGGTCCGCGCATTGTTTGGCGCCGGCGCCGACGCGGATGCCGCGGTTGCCACGCTGGCCGCCTTTGGCCTGATTGCCGAGCAGTCGGACGTGACGGTCTCCCTGCACCGCGAGGTCCAAGCGCGCCTGGTGCCACCGTGCAAGCCAACGGTGGCCGAAGCCCTGGCCAATGCGGTAGCCTCGGTCGTCGACGAGCACCGCGAGTGGACGCACCACGACGACGCGCGGGCCGCCGAGGTGCACGCGGTCTACCTTGCGAACCGTCTTGTGGACATGGCCCCGACCTCCGCGGCGCTCGGCACGTTGTGGTCCGCCGTCTCGGAGTACCTATCGCTGCAGGAGGCCATCGAGCTACTGGAACGCGCGTTGGGCCTGCAGGAAGCGGCGCTGGGGACCCGCGCCCCCGCGGTGGCGCTCACGCTCCAGCGCCTTGCCCTCCACCTGATCGCCACCGGGCGAAACGGCGAAGCCGTCCGCTTTGCCGAGCGCGCTGTGGCGATATGGGAGCGCACCAAGCCGCACAACCCCTATGAACTGGGCCTCGCCCTCTGCACGCTGGCCCACGTGCTCCTGTTCTTCCCAGAGCCGCGGGGGCGCCACAGCAACTACGGCGGCACCCGCGACGACGACGACGACGACGACGACGACGACGACGACGACGCCGACGCTGACGACACCGACACCGTCAACGACAACGACAACAGCAACGACGACAGCAACGGCAAGGCCGCCGACGACGGTAGGGAGTTCGCCTTGCTCGCCGATGAACGTCCCGCGACGACGTCAGAGACGGCCGCCGCGCTGGTGAAGCGGGCGCTAAACGAGTTTGAGGCGGCCGCCGCTAGCGGTCGGCCCGTGCGGGACGCCACGCTCGGCTCAGCCTGGCTCGACCTGGCCGTCATCGAGGCTAACAAGTTGAACCACCTTGCGGCCATTGGCAGGTTGCAACGCGCGCTGGGGTACCTCACCAACTGCCCCATTCGGAGCGCGCACGAAGTGCGTTTGGTCGGCCAGGCCCAGTTCACCCTGGGCGTGCTGCACTACGAGATGGGGGCCTTTTGCCACGCCCGGCCCTACCTGGAGCAGGCAATTGCGACAATGGAGCAGCACCAGGGCCCGTTTGGCGAGAGCCTCCTCCACCGGTGGATGTTACTGAGCAACGTCTGCGCCAAGCTTGGTGACGACGCGGCGGCAACGGCGGCGGAGGCGCGCGCCGTCGCCATCTACGACCGTCTGCCCGCGGACGAGGAGGTGCCGGAAACCGTGGAGGAGCTGCAGCAACTCGTGACCACGTTTTGGAACTTGGGCGATCCGCTCAGCGAGGCACTGGCACGCCGGCGCATTGTAATGCGTTTGGAGCGAGACCCGGCGACGACACCTCTCAAGCTCTTGGACGCGCTCGACGGCCTCGTCCACTGCTACCTGGGGGCCAACCGAGTGGGCGCTGCCGTCGCAGCCCTCCAAGAAACGGTCGCCGTGTGCCGACGCGTGGCCTGGGACGGCGACGCCGAGTACAGCGCCATCATGAAGATCGCCAAAACGATGGGCAAACTGTTCTATGTCGCTGAGAAGCAAGGCGATGAGCGGACGGTCAAGGAGAGCATCGACGTTGGATTAGCGATGGTGGACGCCGTCGTTAGCGCGGCTGCGGGGGCGCGCGCCGCTTCCGGTCCGCTGCTACCGCGGGTGTGCGCCGAGGTCGCCAAAGTGACCGCGCCGCGCTCGCCGGGAGCCCAAGGCACGGAGGCGCTGGAGACCGAAGCGCTGGAGGCCGCCGTGGTGCAGCTTGTTCGCGACGTGCACACCGGGTGGTTCCTGCTGGATACGTTGCGCGAGTGTGCCGGCAGCGCCGACGACGGACGCATGGCGGACGCCCTGGCCGCCGCCAGGGCGCGGCGCGATGTCGCCCTGCAGGAGGCGCTCGAGGCGATGGATCGAGCGTGGCAGCCGGGCGCGTTGGACAGCGCGAGCGCCTTCATGGCGCTGTCTGAGCAAAAGCTGCTGGAATGCAGCGATGCGCCTACGGAGATGCTCGTGCAGCTCAGCAAGCGCCTGGTGCCGGTCGTGGCCGGCATTCTGGGCCGGGCCGCCGCCTACGTGGGCCGGCTGCGCGCGCTGCCACCGTCACTCGACGACGACGCGTGCCAAGCGGCGGCCAAGGCCGCGGACCCTTTCGGGGCGGACGCGGTCGCGGCGCTGCGCATGATCAGCGAGCCCATGGTGGCCATCTGGATGGCGACCCTTGACGACTTTGCACGCAACGTGCGGCCGCGCCCGGACCTGCGTGAACCACTGGCCCGGCTGGGCTACGTTGGCTGCGCGGGCGCGAACGCGTTGAACAGGTTCATATCGATCCCGGTGCACCGGCCGTGCGTAGTGCTCTTCCCCGAGCTCGGCGAGGCGTACAGCATGACGCTGCACGGCGTGGCGGCGGTGAGCCAGCTGGTGGTGCTCGCCTCAGTGGCGCTGGCCGATCCCTTGAAGCGGATTGGCGCCACGACTGCGGCCTCGCCCGCGCAGATCGCGGCCGCCGATGGCAGCGGGCCCATCCGGTCCAACGACCACTTCGCCACCAAGTTCCAACTCTTCCCGTGGCAGGCGGTCGACCCGACCACGCGGCAGCCGGTCGCTGGCCGCGCGCAGTGGCTCGCGCCGAGCGGCCGCGGCGACACGGCCTTGCCCGGGGACTTTATGGTCGGCGACGTGGCGGCGCTGCCGGGCGCCGCCGTCGACGCGCTCGTGCTCGTCGCTGTCGGTTGCCACCACCCGGCTGCGGGCAACATTGTTTACGAGATGGAGGTGGGGCGGCCGTGGGAGGCGCTCCGCGCCGGGATTGCCGACGTGCGTCAGCTCCCTGCCGTCGAAGCAGGCGAGTGGATGCAGCGGGTGCGCGCTGCCTCGGCGGCCCTCGGCCCGGCCGACCTGCGGCCGCCGGCGCTGAAGGACGCACCCTACCACCTGATGCACCGGAATCGCGTGTACAAGGAGCTGCTGCTCGCCCTGAACAACAGCGACTACGTCGCCGCGGCGTCCCTCCTTCGCCGGGGCGCGCCGCTGGACCCCCAGGAGGAGGGCGCCGACGGCCCGCTGCACGTGCTGCTGCGCCACGAGCCCAGCCTGGCGCGCAACCGCCTGCTGCGGCACCTGGTGGACAACGGCGCCGACGTGAACCGCCTGGGGAGAACGCACCGACCGCTCAGCCTGGCGTGCGAGCACAACGACATGGCCACGGTGCGGTACCTCGTGCAGCACGGCGCCGACGTGCGCCTCCCCAACAAGGACCGCAGCACTGCGTTGCACGTGGCTGCGTCCACGGAACGCCGCCGGCTGTACCGGTACCTGCTCGGCCAGGGCGCCGATCCGCTCCATGTGGACAGCACCGGCAAGACGCCCGCCCTCCTCGCGATGCTGGGCTTTGAGGGCCTGGGCGTTGTGTCTACCGCCGAGTTTGACCCGGACCTCGGCCGCGACAACGACGGCGCGGCGGCGACGGCGCGCGAGGCACGCGGCGGCGCCGACGAGGACGAAGTAGACGAAGTAGAGGAGGACGAGGAGGACGAGGTGGGCGAAGAGGGCGAGGAGGAGGACGAGGAGATCGAGGAGGGCGAAGACGACGTGGAGAATGACGACGATGGCGACAACGACGACGGCGACTTTGATCACCTCGATGACAGTGGCGACGACGACGACGTGGGGATCGGTCGACGTCGCGCGCGGCCGGCGGGGGGCGCAGTGTCCGAGGAGGAGGAGGAGGAGGAGGATGGCCCGCCGGCGCAGCGCAGGCGCGTGGACTCCACCGCGGACGACGCCGGCGACGTGAGCGAGGTGGTCGCCTTGGTCCGCCAGGCCGTGGGGGGCGTGGCGGCGCTGGTGCGCGGCGCGGCGCCCAACGTCCAGGCCGCGCGGCGGCGGCTGTGCGATCTACACGACGAACTTTGCGACGCCATCGCCGGCGGCATCCGACGGCCGGCCATCGTGGCCTACCTCACGAGCCTGGTGGAGGTCATGGCCAGTGCGGACGTGTCCGCCGACGCGGCCACGATGCTCGCCGCCTTCGCCGCGGCGGCGCTGCTGGCAGGTGTCGCAGAGGAACCCGAGGTGGAGAGCGTGCGGCAGGCGCGGGCCGCCCTGGCCGAGGCCCTCTTGACGCTGCTGCGGCGGGCGCTGCCGCCCGTGATGGAGCATGTCCGGCGGTTCCGGGCGCTGCCCCGGTCCGTCTATGCCGACGCCGTCACCCAGTACGGCCACTCGGCCGACCGCGATGCCGCCGAGGCCTTCTTGGCGTCCGAGGCGTCGCACCTCGCGCGCATCTTGCGTCCCCTACACCGCATCAGCTCCATCGCGCGGCTGGTGTGGCCGCAGGTCCCCGCGGTGCTGGAGGCGTTCCAGCGCGACGCCGAGCTCGTGGAGAGCCTCCGCGTCATGGGCTTCGACCACTGCACATACTGGCTGCGCGTCCTGCTGTCGGTGCCCCTGGGCCGGACGCTCATCCTGCTGCTGCCCGAGTCGCGCGAGGCCTACGCGATGCGCGTCGACGGCGTGGTGGCGATGAGCCAGCTGTACCTGCTCCTGCACAGCGACCCCACGCTGACGCCCAGCCTGGACCGTATCGGGGCACGGGACCCGCCGAGCGGCGAGCGCCACATTGTCGCGCAGACGGCGTCGCGGCTCCAAATTACGCCGCCGCAGTTTGCCGCGCGCGTCCGGTTCCACCTCTACCCGTGGCAGGCGATGTGGCCGCGGGACGAACACCCGGTCAGCTGGCGGTACTGGTGGCACGGGCCCGCGGAGTCGTCCCGTACCAGCTACACCGGCGAGGTTCTCGTGGGCGACGGCACACCGATTGACGGCCATCTGGTCTACCTGCTCGTGGGCCCGCGGCGCGAACGTGAGGCGACGCGGGACTACATCTTCACGGACAGCGCGCCGTTTGCGCACCTCCCCGCCCGACTGGACCAGGTGCGCCGCCTGCCCAGCGCGGAGACGGAGCGCTGGTTCAGCACCGTCCGCCGCGCCGCCTCGCTCGTCGAGCCGGTGTGGCGGAGCTTGTTGTTGTAGACGTTTATGTATTCGTAGCATGAAATGAGTGTGTAAAACACGAGCGAAGCAAAACACACGCACACGTACACTGTACAGCCAACTTGGAAGGACATTAGTGTTACACGCTTACACGATGGTTTTCGGCCGCGCCGTCACCGCTGTGCGCCGCTGTCGGCAACGGCGGCGGTAGACGAGGCTGCTGCTGCTGCTGCTGCTGCCGCCTTGGGCGCCTTGGGCGGGGCGCGGAGCACGGGCAGCGGAGGCTGGCCGGCGTCGACCTGCGCGACGAGGCGGCTGAGCCGCGACGCGATGGTCCGAAAGTCTGGCCGGTTCTCGGGCTTGATCTCGCAGCACTCGATGGCGAGGTCCACGAGCGCCGGCACGCTGGCCGCGGCGATCTCGCGGAATCGCGGCACGTCGAGGCCGTAGTTGCCCAGCCGCGGGATGCCGTCGTCGGACGGTGCGGCCTTGAGGCGCGTGATGATCTCGCAGAGCACGATGCCGAACGAGAACACGTCGGCCTTGAAGCCGTAGTCCTTCGAGTTGAGCATTTCGGGCGCCATCCAGTAGGGCGTGCCGACCTGGCCGGTCGACGTGGACCGCGACGACGGGAAGAACTTGGCCAGGCCAAAGTCGCAGATGATCACGCGGCCCTGCTCGTCCAGCAGGCAGTTCTTGCTCTTCAGGTCGCGGTGCATGACCTTGTGCGCGTGCAGGTACATCATGCCCTGCGCGATGTCGTGCGCAAGGTGCACCTTGTGGCGCTCCGAGATCGCCACGGCGTCCTTGGCCTTGAGCAGCTTGCGCAGCGTCCCGCCGGGGATGTAGTCAGTCAGCATGTGCAGGCCGTCCGGCTTGACGAAGAACCCGCGCAGCTGCAGCGTGTTGGGGTGCTTGAGGATGCGCAGCATGTCGGTCTCTTGGATGAAGGCCAGCCGCGACTGCGCGTCCCGGAACTCGCGGATCGACTTGAGCGCGTACAGCTCCCCGGAGCGCCGGTCCCGCACCAGGCTCACTTCGGAGAAGAAGCCGCGGCCCAGCGGCTGCAGCCGCTCCAGGTCCTCCAGCTTGAACAGCCGCCGCGAACGCCACTGCGCCGCGCCCACGCCGCCCGCCGCCCGGCCTGCGGCGGCGGCGGCGCCCACCGTGCCGCCCGGCGAGTCGCGCCGCGCCAGGTCCGGCAGCGTCTGGTGCCGCGGCACCGATGGGCCCGCCGTCGTGAGGCCATCGGCGGCCTCGACCGCGTCCGTGGACGCCGTCGCGCCCGAGTAGCTCGCGTGCCGCCGTGGGTCGAGCGTCTCGTGCTGCTTCCAGTACTCCTGGAGCTGGCGCTCCTCCGGCAGGTCGGCCATGTACATGTCGTCCGCGCACGGCTGCCGCCCGTCGCCGCCGTCGGCCTCGGGGCTCTGGCCGCTGGTGCTCCGGCGCGTGAAGAAGCGCAGCTTCATGAGCGACCACCGGCCGCGCGGCGGCGCCGCCACCGTGCCCTGCAGCGTCGTCGACGGCGACGCGCCCGCGCCCATGGTCGCCGCGCGCGGCCGGATCACGGACGTGGGGCTCAACTCGGCCACCTCCGCGGCGCCATTGGCGGCGGCGCCATCGCTGGCGGCCGCGGCGGCCGGCGGCGGCGTGGCGCCGTCGTTCAGCGACGCGTCCGCCATGGCCGCGGGCAGAGCCTCCGCGGCCAGCGCGGCCGTCGCCATATCCCACGGCGCACGCGATAAGTGGACGCAAGTGCAAACCACCTAATCCTTGGTGGGATGGGCGCGTCGTCGCGCCGCGTCACACGATCGAAGCGACGCCGCAGCCGCCAGAGGGCCGCGACGGCTCTGCCGTCCTCGACCGCGCGGTCCGCGTCGCGCCGGGGCGCCGTCGGTGGCGGCGGCCAGCGACGGCACCGGTCACAGCAGCCACGTGCCACGCGCTTGTGGCCGGTCCCGTCTTCGTCCTTGTCCTCTCTTCCCAAGCAGCAGCGCACAATCTAGCAGCCACTCTCCTCCGTCAGTGGCGCCCACTGGGCCGCCGCCCTTGTCCGGGTTGGCCGCCACGCCTCCGCAGCAGTGCCGGCAGCGGTGTCGTTTAGCTACGCCACGTCTGTGATCGTCGTCGCGTTACCTCGTCTCTATCGACCACTTCGTCGTCTCTTCGTGGTCCTCTTCGTCAGCGACCGCTTCGTCGTTGTGTTGTTGGCGGCCGCGTCGTCTGTGTCCTTGTCGTCGGCGTCGTCGATGTGCTCTTCCTCAACTCCAGGCCCTAGGCTTCGTCTGCGTCTTCGTCGTCCTCGTCGGCGTCCTCGTCAGCGTCCTCCTCTTCCTTTAGCGTCCTCTTCGTCGTCCAATCGTCGTCCTCTTCAGCGTCCTCTTCGCCGTCCTCGACGGCGTCCTCTTCGCCGTCGTCTTCAGCGTCCTCGACGGCGTCCTCTTCGTCGTCCTCTTCGTCGTCCTCTTTGTCCTCGTCAGCGTCCTCTTCTTCCTTCAGCGTCCTCTTCGCCGTCCTCTTCTTCCTTCACCTTCCTCTGCGTCCGCGTCGGCGTCCTCTTCGTCGTCCTCTTCAGCGTCCTCGTCAGCGTCCTCTTCGTCGTCCTCTTCGTCGTCCTCTTCTTCCTTCAGCGTCCTCTTCTTCCTTTAACGTCCTCTTCGTCGTCCTCTTCGCCGTCCTCTTCTTCCTTCAGCGTCCTCTTCGTCCTCGTCAGCGTCGTCCTCTTCGTCGTCCTCTTCGTCGTCCTCTTCTTCACCTTCCTCTTTGTCCGCGTCAGCGTCCGCGTCGCTGAGCGTCGTCTGCCGAACGCACGCGCATGCACCAAACCCTATCGCTGTCAGAAACACAGTCAGAAAACGGTGACGTCATCGCAGGTGCGCCGGCCGGAAGGCGGACGAGGAGGAGGACGAGGAGGAAGACGACGCAGCGGGGGCAGCGGCGACGGAGGCAGGAGGCCACGACGACCAAGGGTGGGGGCGCATGGGCGGAGGGCGTGGGAAGGCACAGGTGTCAGTTTGGTGGCTGTGTAGTGTAAGGGGGCTTTTGAGCAAAGGGTTTGGGAGCTTCCGAGGCGCCAGCGGCCGGAAGGCGGACAACGACGGCGGGGGACAACGGCGGCGGCGGCCTTCGCTGGACGGAAGCGGCCGCTGGCTGCCTGGATGAGAGTCTGCGTCGGCGTTGCAGGGGGCTCGTGTGCAGTGAGCGAACGGGAGGTTGGACATGCGGGCGACTGACGCGCTGGGGTACCGACGTTGAGCACACCGCTGCCGCCACAGACGCTCGACGACTCGCGCGCGCTGGCACGCGCGTTATCCACGCGCCACCATGCCGAAGAAGATGGCCGAGAACAGCAAGGCCGTGGCCGCCCGGGTGAGCACGGAGTGGGAAGCGAGCATGCTGGCGAGGCCGGCAAGCCGGCCCAATTAACCGGTAGCAACCACGCCCGCCAGCCTCGGTTTCACTGGCGCAGGAGCGCAAGGCGGCCGCGGCCGAGGTCAAGAAGGCCAAGGAGGACGAGGCCCGGCGCCGGAAGGAGGACGAGGAGTGGAGCGTGGGCGCTCGCAGCAACGACAAGGAGCGGCTCGAGGCCGAGAAGCGGGTCCGCCCTCGCGCAGCCGATGGGGCATCGCACCGCGTGCGCCGTCTGCTCACGATGTGGGCGCCACTTTGCCGCGCTCCGTGTGGCTGCCCAGGCGGCCAAGCTGGCGGCGAAGAAGGAGCGCGAGGCGCTGGAGGCCAAAGAGGCGGCCGAGCTCGCGGCCATGAAGAAGGCCAAGCCGCCGCCGGCGCTGCGCGGCGAGGAGAAGAAGGCGCAGGCGGCGACGAAGCGGATCGAGTCGTCCGCCAGCGCCAAGGAGCCCACGCCCGAGTACGAGGCGCGCAGCATCGACGCTGCGCTGGACCTGCTGACCATCGCAACGGCGCCGGCCGGCGCGTCCACCTCGTCCGACAAGCTGGACCGGCACCCGGAGCGCCGCATGAAGGCGGCGTACGCCGCCTACGAGGAGAAGTACCTGCCGATCCTCAAGGTACCGCAAGCCTGCCAATGCAGACGCTTTGGGTCGACGGCGCCGGCGCTGATGCCTGCTGCACCCTACGCCGAGTGCGGCTGTGCGCGCAGGCGGAGAACCCGGGCCTGCGGCTGTCGCAGCTCAAGGAGCGGCTCTTCAAGCAGTGGCAGAAGGCGCCAGAGAACCCGATGAACCAGGGCGCGGGCCGCTACGACCTCACGGCCGAGGAGGAGCGCGAGCTCACGGCCGCGCAGCGCGAGGCGCGCCTGGAGAGCATGCGCGTCGATGCGGAGCGGCAGCAGCGGCGGCTGTCGGCCGGCGACGACGAGGCCGTCAGCGCCAAGAAGGCCGGCAAGGCCAAGAAGGCCTCCAACGGGGACGCCAGCAGCAGCGAGGGCGAAGAGTAGGCGTCGGTGGTCCATTGTATATCACCGTGCGCTGGTGGGCGCCGAGCATGTACAGAGGCCGGTTGGGATACAGCAGGTGACGCGCACACGGCGACCGCTCGCTCAGTCGACCACCATGCGGCCGTCGACCTCGGCAAAGTGGCGGAAGAAGGCCTGCGATGGGCCGAACAAGCGCGGGAAGCAGGAACTCGGTGAGCCGATGGGATCTAGTGGAACGCGCAGCAGGCCCTGGCCGTACCGCAAACAGGTCGACCGCGTACGCGGCGTCGTGGCTGCCGCCGGTCTCGCGGATCGAGTGCATCGACAGCTGCGGGCAGCCCACATCTGCAGCACTCGCATGCCGCGGGGAGCGAGAGGGATCACCGCTATCAGCATGGGAACGGTATCGACCAAGGAGCGGCGTTGGGTGCCAGCTCGTACCGATCGTGCGCAGGCCCAGGCCGCTCGACAGAATGGGGCCGATGGTGCTGCCGCAGGGCGAGTCGTTCCGGACCACAAAGTCCTGTACCCAGGCGATGCCAACGCGGGGCGCGCAAGTCCGGTTAGTTTTTGGGCTTTCCTGACCCGCGACGCGCGGGCAGAGGCTTGCGCATGTACCTGGAGCACAACGCCGGCGCGGTCGGCGATCGCGCGCAGGACCGCGGCCGTGGCCGCGGTGGTCGAGTAGCGCTGGTTGGCGTTGTGCTTGATAACGACGCCCAGGTTCATCTTGGGCCGGTGGTTGTCCTCGTGCTTGCCGCTGCGCGCACGACAGCGCCGAACGCGGACCAGCGCCGGGTGAGGCGTGACCGCAAAGACGTGTGTCAGGGGCGCTGCGGGCGTACGCATAGTTGGGATGGACGGCGTGCGCCTGGTCCGCCGAGATCAGGAACGACTTGGCAATCGCCTCCTCGAACGCCGTCTGGGAGCCGCGATAATAATACGCACGCCTGGCCCCCCGCTGCAACCGTTGGCGCGGGTTCCGGCGCCGTCCCGAGTGCCGCTGCCTCGTACCGGGTGCGCGGCGTCGGCGCTGATGCGGCGGAGCAGTGACTCCAGCAGCAGGGAGCCGGCGCCGACCGCTGAGTCCGAGCCGACTTCCTCGTGGTCAAAGAGCGCGATGACGCGGACCTGCGGGTCCGAGGCCAGGCTCGCCTCGCCCTCGGCGCCCTCGACGCTCTCCACGAGCGCCTCCGTCGCCGTGTAGGCGTTGAAGAGGTTGTCAAGCCGCGCCGAAAAGACGAACTCGTTGCTGATGCCGCCCAGCGTGGCGCCCTGGATGTCGTACAGGCACAGCTCGGCGTCGCTCACCTCCTCCGCTACAACGGCACGCAGAACTACCGCGAAAGTCGTGGGACGCGGGTCAGCAGCACGGACAGCCCCCAGGCACGGAGTCAGATGCGGGCGGCATACGGCTGCACCCGGCGGCCTGGCTGACGAGGCT
>Ga0180216_1002416_pt1 | contig 15539 bp, 8 predicted proteins | sample eDN3rd37CBELigMG_FD_128879 | JGI IMG/M metagenome (GOLD analysis project Ga0180216, IMG submission 128879) | Enriched Miracle-Growth compost microbial communities from Emeryville, California, USA - eDNA 3rd pass 37_C BE-Lig MG (version 2)... ... | reverse complement strand
GTACCAACTACGTACGCTGCGCTCCTCGTATTCTAGTATCGTTCCATCTTCTCGGTGCTGAAAGCTGAATTGTTTGAACACTTATTTGAAGGGAAGTTCAAAAATTCAACTTTGATCACGATGTGCTGCGTTGTAGCTAATTCGACATCGAATCTTGAATTCAGCCGGGACTTCCGGTACTCACGTACCAACTACGTACGCTGCGATGTCGCAGCTTGAATATGGCTGATTCACTTGGATTAGCAGTTTATGAAAATTATTCTGAAAACCAAGAAAAAGATTTGACTTGACATTTCGGATATGTTAGTATTATAAAATGTCAGCATAAAATTGCTTGAATTGTGCTTAGTTATCTACTGTCAAGTGTCAAATTGCGGTATAACCAAAATAATTTGTACATCTTGGAGTATAACGATATAAATTTGGGCAAAATTACTTGATATGGACCATTATGTAAGATTACAGGTGGTCATCAGCCGGAAACATGCTCTTTTTTCGAACTATTCGATAAGGGCTTTTCTTTATTTTTATGATCTCTAACTATGAAAAATGTAGAGATTGCAACAGCTGTATAAAATATTGCTGCTGTTAGACAGACATGAGGGGTGAGGTTAAGTTGGCAGGACAACTTGTTCAGTATGGTCGTCGTACGCGTAGAAGCTACAGTCAGATCAGAGAGGTGCTGGAAGTCCCGAACCTGATTGAAATCCAACAAAAATCGTATGAGAAATTTCTGGAGACAGACTTGATCGAGTTATTCCAGGATATATCACCGATTACGGACTTTACGGGCAATTTATCGCTTGAGTTTATTGATTACAGCTTAGGTGAACCTAAATATTCAGTCGATGAATCGAAAGAACGGGATGTTACGTATGCAGCTCCTTTGCGCGTGAAGGTACGCTTATTTAATAAGGAGACTGGCGAGGTTAAGGAACAAGAAGTCTTTATGGGTGATTTCCCACTAATGACAGAGACCGGCACGTTTATTATTAACGGGGCGGAACGCGTTATAGTCAGCCAATTGGTTCGATCCCCAAGTGTTTACTTCAGCACTAAGGTTGATAAAAACGGTAAAAAAGCATACACGGCTACTGTAATTCCTAACCGTGGTGCTTGGCTCGAGCTAGAAACGGATGCGAAGGACATTGTTTATGTTCGTATCGACCGTACGCGTAAAATTCCTGTAACAGTATTGCTTCGTGCTTTAGGTTTCGGAACAGACGCAGAAATTCTTGATCTGCTCGGACACGATGAATATATCTCTAATACGCTTGATAAAGACAGCACGGACTCTACAGAAAAAGCACTCATTGAAATTTATGAGCGCCTGCGTCCAGGTGAACCACCAACATTGGATAACGCAAAAAGCTTGCTAGTAGCTCGCTTCTTTGACCCAAAACGCTATGATTTAGCGAACGTTGGACGTTATAAAATTAACAAAAAGCTTCATATCAAAAACCGTCTGTTCAATCAGCGCCTTGCAGAGGATCTAATTGATGCATCGACTGGTGAGATTGTTGCTGAAAAAGGCCAAGTTATTGATCGACGCTTGCTTGATCAAATTCTAGATCGTCTAGAATCAGATATTGGCTTCAAAACATATGGAGTAGCGAATGGTGTGCTTGATGCACATGACATTCCGCTGCAAACGATCAGCGTGTACTCGCCGCTTGATGAAAGCAAAGTAATTAAAATTATCGCAAATGGCATTATCGATAAGTCTGTTAAGCATATTACGCCTGCAGATATTATCGCTTCGATCAACTACTTCTTGAACTTGCTTCATGGCGTAGGTGACGTAGATGATATTGACCACTTGGGTAATCGTCGTTTGCGTTCAGTTGGTGAGCTACTGCAAAACCAATTCCGTATTGGTCTTTCTCGTATGGAACGTGTTGTTCGTGAGAGAATGTCCATTCAGGATGCGAATGCTATTACGCCTCAGGCTCTAATTAATATTCGTCCAGTGATTGCATCCATTAAGGAGTTCTTCGGATCCTCCCAGCTATCACAGTTTATGGACCAAACGAACCCACTGGCTGAACTAACGCATAAGCGTCGTTTGTCTGCACTAGGACCTGGTGGTTTGACGCGTGAGCGCGCGGGCTTCGAGGTGCGTGACGTTCATAACTCTCACTATGGTCGTATGTGTCCGATCGAGACGCCAGAGGGACCGAACATCGGTTTGATCAACTCCTTGTCTACGTATGCGCGTATTAACGAGTACGGCTTTATCGAAGCTCCGTATCGTTGGGTTGATCCTGAGACAGGTGTTGTTACAGATAAAGTAACGTATATGACTGCGGATGAAGAGTACAACTATATCGTTGCGCAAGCGAATGCTCCTCTAACGGAAGAGAACAAGTTCGCTGAGAAAGAAACGATTGTACGTTTTAATAAGCAGGCAGATAATATCTTGACTATGCCAAGTTCTCGCGTTGACTATATGGATGTATCTCCTAAGCAGGTTGTATCTGTGGCAACGGCGCTAATTCCGTTCCTTGAGAATGATGACTCCAACCGTGCGCTTATGGGATCGAACATGCAACGTCAGGCTGTACCATTGCTTATACCGAAAGCTCCTTTTGTAGGTACAGGTATGGAGCATAAAGCTGCGAAGGATTCTGGTGTATGTATCGTTTCTAAATACGATGGTGTCGTTGAACGCGTATCGGCAAATGAAATCTTGCTGCGCCGCGTTGAGATCGTTGACGGCAAGGAAGTACAAGGTGACCTTATTAGACATAAGCTTCATAAGTTTATGCGTTCTAACCAAGGTACATGTATTAACCAACGCCCACTTGTTCGCAAAGGTGACGTCATTAAAAAAGGCGATATCATGGCGGATGGTCCATCAACAGAGAACGGTGAATTGGCATTAGGTCGCAACGTAGTCGTTGCCTTCATGACTTGGGAAGGCTACAACTACGAGGATGCGATCTTGCTAAGCGAGAAGCTAGTTAAAGAAGATGTGTACACATCTATTCATATTGAAGAGTATGAATCCGAAGCTCGTGATACGAAGCTAGGACCAGAGGAAATTACTCGCGATATTCCGAACGTAGGTGAAGAAGCGCTTCGCAACCTTGATGAGCGTGGAATTATTCGTGTCGGAGCAGAGATTAACTCTGGAGATATTCTTGTAGGTAAAGTAACACCTAAGGGTGTAACGGAGCTTACTGCTGAAGAACGTCTACTTCATGCGATCTTTGGCGAGAAGGCACGCGAGGTTCGTGATACGTCCCTACGTGTACCGCACGGTACAACAGGTATCGTTGTCGATGTGAAAGTATTTACTCGTGAGAATGGCGATGAGCTTCCTCCTGGAGTGAATCACCTTGTACGTGTATATATTGCGCAAAAACGTAAAATCTCTGAAGGGGATAAGATGGCGGGACGTCACGGTAACAAGGGTGTCATCGCACGTATTATGCCAGAAGAGGATATGCCATTCCTACCAGATGGAACACCAGTAGAGGTTGTTCTTAATCCACTAGGGGTACCGTCTCGTATGAACATCGGTCAGGCTCTTGAGGTACACTTGGGCATGGCTTGTAAATACCTTAACATTCATGCAGCTACCCCAGTATTCGATGGTGCGAATGAGGAAGATGTATTCGACACGATGGAAGAAGCAGGTATGCAGCGTAATGGTAAGACGAAGCTATTTGATGGCCGTACAGGTGAAGAGTTTGAGCGCGAAGTAACCGTTGGTGTCATGTATATGATTAAGCTAGCGCACATGGTAGAAGACAAAATCCATGCTCGTTCAACAGGACCTTACTCACTTGTTACACAGCAGCCGCTTGGTGGTAAAGCACAATTCGGTGGTCAGCGCTTCGGTGAGATGGAGGTATGGGCGCTTGAAGCCTATGGTGCAGCCTATACACTACAAGAAATTCTTACCGTTAAATCCGATGACGTTGTCGGTCGTGTAAAAACGTATGAGTCGATCGTTAAAGGTGAAAATGTTCCTGAACCAGGTGTTCCTGAGTCATTCAAAGTATTGATTAAGGAGCTTCAAAGCTTAGGTATGGACGTGAAGATCCTGACAGAGGACGAAGAGGAAATCGAAATGAAGGAAATCGACGACGAGGATGATGGAACAAGCGAAAAGCTAAACCTCGATGAAGTCGATAACTTCGAAAGAGCTCCTGTCAGCGTCGGTGCTTCCGAGCTCGAAGCTGCTGGATTTAGCGAACAAGAAGAAGATATGGATGATCTAGCATAAAAGGTATAACGTAAGCAGAAGAGCTTCAGTCGGTGTGCGCACTGATTGAAGTTCGATGCTTCATTAAGACATAGTCATACATGACGAAGGAGGGTTGCTCCTTGTTGGACGTGAACAACTTCGAGTATATGAAAATTGGTTTGGCATCGCCAGACAAGATTCGCTCATGGTCCCGCGGAGAGGTTAAGAAACCGGAAACCATCAATTACAGAACTTTAAAACCGGAAAAGGAAGGTCTTTTCTGTGAAAAGATTTTCGGACCAACTAAGGACTGGGAATGTCATTGTGGTAAATATAAACGTGTACGCTACAAAGGTGTAGTGTGTGATCGTTGTGGTGTTGAAGTAACACGCGCAAAAGTGCGTCGTGAGCGTATGGGTCACATTGAGCTTGCTGCTCCTGTATCTCATATTTGGTACTTCAAAGGTATTCCAAGCCGCATGGGGCTTGCACTAGACATGTCTCCTCGTTCTCTTGAAGAGATCATCTATTTTGCATCCTATGTTGTAACAGATCCAGGTGAAACTCCACTGGAGAAAAAACAGCTGCTATCCGAGAAGGAATATCGCAGCTATCGTGAAAAATATGGCTACGGCTTCCAAGCAGGAATGGGTGCTGAAGCTGTTAAAAAATTGCTTCAAGATATCGATCTTGAACGCGAGCTCGAAACATTGAAGGAAGAGCTTCGCACAGCACAAGGACAACGTCGTAACCGTGCGATCAAACGTCTAGAGGTCGTTGAAGCATTCCGTAACTCTGGCAACAACCCAGAGTGGATGATTATGGATGTACTTCCTGTCATTCCACCGGAGCTTCGTCCAATGGTTCAATTGGATGGTGGACGCTTCGCTACATCGGATCTAAATGATCTTTACCGTCGTGTTATTAACCGTAATAACCGCTTGAAGCGTCTGCTAGATCTCGGTGCTCCAGACATTATCGTACAAAACGAAAAACGTATGCTACAAGAAGCAGTTGATGCATTGATTGACAATGGTCGTCGTGGTCGTCCAGTTACTGGACCTGGTAACCGTCCATTGAAATCACTTTCTCATATGCTTAAAGGTAAGCAAGGTCGTTTCCGTCAGAACCTACTAGGTAAACGTGTTGACTACTCTGGTCGTTCCGTTATCGTTGTAGGTCCTAACTTGAAAATGTACCAATGCGGTTTGCCTAAAGAAATGGCGCTTGAGCTGTTTAAGCCATTCGTCATGAAAGAGCTTGTGAATAAAGGTCTTGCGCATAACATTAAAAGCGCAAAACGCAAAGTAGAGCGCGTTAGTCCAGAGGTATGGGATGTGCTTGAGGAAGTAATCAAGGAGCATCCAGTTCTGCTTAACCGTGCCCCTACATTGCACAGACTAGGGATTCAAGCGTTCGAGCCGATTCTTGTTGAAGGTCGTGCGATTAAGCTTCATCCACTAGTATGTACAGCGTACAACGCGGACTTTGACGGTGACCAAATGGCCGTTCACGTTCCATTGTCTGCTGAAGCACAAGCAGAGGCGCGTATGCTAATGCTTGCGTCTGGTAACATCTTGAACCCTAAAGACGGTAAACCTGTTGTTACTCCGTCTCAGGATATGGTTCTTGGTTCTTACTATTTGACTATGGATAATAATGAAGCGAAGGGTAGCGGTTCGATCTTTGCTACGGTAAACGAAGCTGTATCTGCATACCAACGCGGTATCGTTTCTCTTCATGCTCGTATTGTTATTCCAGCAAAAGTATTGAACAAATCAAGCTTTACTGAAAAGCAAAACAATGCATTACTTTGTACAACGGTCGGAAAAGTCATTTTCAATGAAATTTTCCCTTCTGAATTCCCGTATATCAATGAGGCTACTAAATCTAACTTGATTAACGGAATTCCTGATAAATACTTCGTTTTCGATAAAGGTGTAGATTTGTTATCGGTGCTTAATGAATTGCCAATCGCTCCTGCAGTTGGTAAAGACTACCTAGGCTCCATTATTGCGGAATGCTTCCGTAAATATCACACTACGAAAACTTCGGTTATCCTTGACGAAATCAAGCAGCTTGGTTTCACTTACTCTACAAAGGCTGGTATTACGATCGGTGTTGCCGACGTTATCATCCCAGAAGAGAAGAAAGAAATTATGCGTGCATCTGAGGAAAAAGTTCAAGTCGTGATGAATCAATACCGTCGTGGTTTGATTACGAACGAGGAGCGCTATGACCGTATTATTAGCATTTGGAGTAAATGTAAGGATGATGTTACAGATATCCTGATGAGATCGATGGATCGCTACAACAACATTATGCTTATGGTTGACTCTAAAGCCCGCGGTAACAAATCTCAGATTACACAGCTTGGCGGTATGCGTGGTTTGATGGCCAACCCGTCTGGTCGTATCATCGAGTTGCCGATCAAATCTAACTTCCGTGAAGGTCTTACAGTCCTAGAGTACTTTATCTCGACGCATGGTGCGCGTAAAGGTCTTGCCGATACAGCACTACGTACAGCCGATTCTGGTTACTTGACTCGTCGTCTTGTTGACGTTGCTCAGGACGTAATCGTTCGTGAAGAGGATTGCGGCACAGATAAAGGCTTTACCGTTAGCAAAATCCAAGACGGTAAAGAGGTTATCGAGGATCTATTCGACCGTATCGAAGGTCGTTATTCCTTCGAAACTGTTCGTCATCCACAAACAGGAGAGGTTCTTGTTAATCGCAATGAACTAATCGATGCAGATAAAGCGGAGGAAATTGTAGCTGCAGGTGTAGAAAAGCTGCAAATCCGCTCTGTTCTTAGCTGCCGTGCTCGTCACGGTGTATGTAAAGTGTGCTATGGCCGTAACTTGGCTACAGGTAAGCATGTTGAGATTGGTGAAGCGGTTGGTATTATCGCTGCTCAATCCATCGGTGAGCCGGGTACACAGCTGACGATGCGTACGTTCCATACAGGGGGCGTAGCCGGAGACGATATTACACAGGGTCTACCGCGTATCCAGGAGCTTTTCGAGGCGCGTAATCCGAAAGGTCAAGCGATTATCTCTGAGCTTGATGGTGTCGTGAAGAAAATTCACGAAGCGAAAGATCGCCGTGTAATCGAAATCCAAGGTGAAGCAGAATCGAAAGAATATGCGGTAACCTATGGTTCTCGTATCCGTGTCACAGAAGGCCAGCATATTGAAGCTGGGGATGAGTTAACTGACGGTTCCATCGACCCTAAAGAAATGCTTCGCATTAAAGGGGTTCGTGGTGTTCAAAACTACATCCTTCAAGAAGTACAACGCGTTTACCGTAACCAAGGGGTAGAAATTAACGATAAGCACGTTGAAGTAATGATCAAGCAAATGCTTCGTAAAATCCGTATCGTCTTGTCTGGAGATACGAGCCTATTGCCAGGTTCCTTCGTTGACATGCACGAATACGAAAGTGCGAATCTGGAAGCGATTCTTGCAGGTAAAGAGCCGGCTATCGCTAAGCCAGTGCTGTTAGGTATTACGAAAGCATCACTTGAAACAGATTCCTTCCTATCTGCAGCATCGTTCCAGGAGACTACTCGTGTCCTTACAGATGCAGCGATCAAAGGTAAGGTTGACCAGCTTCTTGGTCTTAAGGAGAACGTTATTATCGGTAAGCTGATCCCTGCAGGTACAGGTATGCAGCGCTATCGCAATATTCGTTTCCAAGGGATGGAAGATGCGAACGACTCAGATCAAAATACTGACGAACAGCAAGAAGCATTAGCTGTCGAGTAACTTTGATATAAATTAAAACGACAAATTTCAAGCCTTAGTGGTGCGAGATTTGTCGTTTTTTTATTCAGGGCTACTCATATTCGTATCCAGAGGTAATGAAGAATTTGTCTAAACAAACGTGTAGAAATAAAGAGTTTGTAAATATGAGTATAACGGAGTAAATGTTGGTACAAGCTTCAAGTATTAAGCGTTATAATATGTGTGTGAAGCTCGAGTCGAAGCGATCCTAACAAGGGATATCATATGCTTTACAGCTATTGAGTACATTCGAAAAAAATGTTTCAGAAAGCAACAAAGATAACTTGACACACTCTACCCGCAAATGATACTATATCTGAGTGCGCCTAGGAATCAGGCTTAAGAATTCTTACGCAAAATTATGATTCGCCTGGATCTGTGGGCTTGAATTTAGGGTGAAATGTCTACCAACATAAATGACATAATTATGGGAAGGGGGTGGCACAATTGCCAACAATTAACCAGCTAGTTCGTAAAGGACGTCAAGCGAAAGTAGTGAAATCTAAATCTCCAGCTTTGCATAGAGGTTATAACGCGTTGAAACGTGAGATTACTGAGCTTAACTCTCCACAAAAACGTGGTGTTTGTACTCGTGTAGGTACAATGACTCCGAAGAAGCCGAACTCCGCGCTTCGTAAATATGCCCGTGTACGTCTAACTAACCGTGTAGAGGTTACTGCGTACATTCCAGGTATCGGTCATAACCTTCAAGAGCACAGTGTAGTACTAATCCGTGGTGGCCGTGTTAAGGACTTACCGGGGGTACGTTACCACATCGTTCGTGGTGCGCTAGATACTGCAGGTGTGAACAACCGTATGCAAGCTCGTTCTAAATACGGTACGAAACGTCCTAAAGCTAAAAAATAATCGTACGCTCATAAAGAGCAACGTCAAACCAACAACCAACAACTAATAACAATATTGATGAAAGGGGGACTTCTAAATGCCACGCAAAGGTCCTGTTACTAAACGCGATGTGCTACCAGATCCGTTGTATAACTCTAAACTGGTAACACGCTTGATTAACCGTATTATGATCGACGGTAAAAGAGGCGTTGCGCAAACAATTTTGTATGATGCATTCAAATTGGTTCAAGAACGTACTGGAAATGATCCAATGGAAGTTTTTGAAGCAGCTATGAAGAACATCATGCCTGTACTTGAAGTTAAAGCTCGTCGTGTAGGTGGTGCGAACTATCAAGTACCTATCGAAGTTAAACCAGAACGCCGTACGGCACTAGCACTTCGCTGGTTGGTTAACTACTCCCGCAACCGCGGTGAGAAAACGATGGAAGAGCGTCTTGCTGCAGAAATCATCGATGCTTCCAATAACACTGGTGCATCTGTGAAAAAACGTGAAGACACTCACAAAATGGCGGAAGCTAACAAAGCATTCGCACACTACCGCTGGTAGAATTAAGAGAATTGAAAGGAGAAAATCACTGTGGGTAAAAGAGAATTCTCCTTGGAAAATACACGTAACATCGGTATCATGGCGCATATCGATGCGGGTAAAACGACAACTACCGAGCGTATCCTTTTCTTCACTGGTCGTAATCACAAGATCGGTGAAACTCATGAAGGTACTGCTACAATGGACTGGATGGAGCAAGAGCAAGAGCGTGGTATCACTATCACATCTGCTGCGACAACAGCTCAATGGAAAGGTCACCGCATCAACATCATTGATACTCCAGGTCACGTAGACTTCACAGTTGAAGTTGAACGTTCCCTACGCGTATTGGACGGGGCTGTAGGCGTATTTAGTGCAAAAGAAGGCGTTGAGCCGCAATCTGAAACTGTATGGCGTCAAGCTGATAAATACAACGTACCTCGTATTGCGTATGTTAACAAAATGGATATTATCGGTGCAGATTTCTTGAACGTAGTCAAGGATATGCGTGATCGTCTACAGGCTAATGCGGTTGCGATTCAAGTACCAATGGGTGCTGAATCTGACTTTGTCGGCGTAATCGACATCATTGATCGTGTAGCTTACACGTACAACGATGATAAAGGTACTGATGCAGTAGCTGGTGAAGTACCTGCTGAGTATGCTGATCAAGTTGAAGAGCTTCGCAATGAGCTTATCGAAAAAGTTGCAGAACTTGACGAAGATCTAATGATGAAATATCTTGAAGGTGAAGAGATTTCTATTCCAGAAATCAAAGCCGCTCTTCGTAAAGGCGTAACTGAAACTAAAATTTTCCCTGTTGTTGCTGGTTCTTCTTACCGTAACAAAGGGGTTCAACCAATGCTAGATGCGGTTGTAGCATATCTGCCTTCTCCGGTTGATATCCCTGCAATCAAAGGTACACTTGAAGATGGTACTGAAACGTCTCGTCCTTCTTCTGATAGTGAGCCATTCTCAGCGCTAGCTTTCAAAATTATGACTGACCCTTATGTTGGCCGTTTGACGTTCTTCCGCGTATACTCTGGTGTTCTTACATCCGGTTCTTACGTATTGAACTCTACAAAAGGTAAACGTGAGCGTATCGGTCGTATCCTGCAAATGCACGCGAACCACCGTGAGGAAATCCAAGAGGTATTCTCTGGCGATATCGCTGCTGCTGTAGGCTTGAAAGATACTACAACAGGGGATACACTATGTGATGAGAAGAATGCAGTTATTCTTGAATCCATGAACTTCCCTGATCCAGTTATCCAGATCGCAATTGAGCCTAAAACAAAGGCTGACCAAGATAAACTTGGTGTTGCGATTTCTAAACTTGCTGAAGAGGATCCAACTTTCCGCGCTTACACTGACGAAGAAACTGGTCAAACAATTATCGCTGGTATGGGTGAGCTTCACCTAGACGTACTTGTAGACCGTATGCGTCGTGAGTTTAAGGTAGAAACAAATGTTGGTGCTCCACAGGTTGCTTACCGTGAAACATTCCGCGCTGCTGCGAAGGTTGAAGGTAAGTTCGTTCGTCAGTCTGGTGGTAAAGGTCAATTCGGTCATTGCTGGGTTGAATTTGAACCACTTGAGGCAGGTAGTGGATTCGTATTCGAAAGCAAAATCGTCGGTGGTGCAATTCCTCGTGAATACATCGCTCCGATCCAAGCTGGTATCGAAGAATCCATGAAAAATGGTGTGGTTGCAGGCTATCCACTTGTTGATATTAAAGCAACAGTTGTAGATGGTTCATACCATGACGTTGACTCCTCTGAGATGGCGTTCAAAATTGCAGGTTCTCTAGCGCTTAAAGCTGCTAAAGATAAATGTAATCCGGTTATTCTTGAGCCTATCATGAAGGTTGAAGTTACAGTTCCTGAAGAATACTTCGGTGATGTAATGGGTATGATCAGCTCTCGTCGTGGACGTATTGAAGGTTCAGATAGTCGCGGAGGCGCTCAAATTATCCGTGCTAAAGTACCTTTGTCCGAGATGTTTGGTTACTCCACAACTCTTCGTTCCGGTACTCAAGGACGCGGTGTATTCGCAATGGAGCTTTCTCACTACGAAGAGGTTCCAAGATCTATTGCTGAAGCAATTATTGCTAAGCATAAAGGCGAATAATTCAAATATTTGATTTTGGCCGAATTTAGATATAAAATAGTCTAAACTCGGCCTACACATAAATATAAATTAAGATACATTGAGGAGGATTAAGTTCAATGGCAAAAGCTAAATTTGAACGTACTAAACCACACGTTAATATTGGTACTATCGGTCACGTTGACCATGGTAAAACAACTCTAACTGCTGCAATCACTACTGTTCTTTCTGTAAGAAACGGTGGCGCAGCTATGGGCTATGACCAAATCGATAAAGCTCCAGAAGAGCGCGAGCGCGGTATCACAATCTCTACTTCTCACGTTGAGTATGAGACTGCTAACCGTCACTACGCACACGTTGACTGCCCAGGTCACGCCGACTACGTTAAAAACATGATCACTGGTGCTGCTCAAATGGACGGCGCGATCCTAGTAGTTTCTGCTGCTGACGGTCCAATGCCACAAACTCGTGAGCACATCCTTCTTTCTCGTCAAGTAGGTGTTCCTTACATCGTAGTATTCTTGAACAAATGTGACATGGTTGAAGACGAAGAGCTTCTTGAGCTTGTTGAAATGGAAGTTCGCGATCTTCTTTCTGAGTATGAGTTCCCTGGTGATGATACTCCAATCATCCGTGGTTCTGCTCGTGAAGCTCTTCAAGATCCTAACGGCCAATGGGCTGACAAAGTTGTTGAGCTATTCGAACAAATCGACTCTTACATCCCAACTCCAGAGCGTGCTACTGACAAGCCATTCCTAATGCCTGTCGAGGACGTATTCACAATCACTGGTCGTGGTACAGTTGCTACTGGCCGTGTTGAGCGTGGCGAAATCAAAGTTGGTGACGAAGTTGAAATCATCGGTCTACAAGAAGAAGTTCGTAAGTCTGTAGTAACAGGCGTTGAGATGTTCCGTAAATTGCTTGACTATGCTCAAGCTGGCGATAACATCGGTGCTCTTCTTCGTGGTGTTGATCGTAAAGACATCGAGCGTGGTCAAGTTCTAGCTAAACCAGGTTCTGTTAAACAACACACAAAATTTACAGCTTCTATCTACGTTCTAACTAAAGAAGAAGGTGGCCGTCATAAGCCTTTCTTCACTGGTTACCGTCCACAGTTCTACTTCCGTACAACTGACGTAACTGGTATCATCAACCTTCCAGAAGGTTCTGAAATGGTTATGCCTGGTGACAACATCACTGTAACTGTTGAATTGATCGCTCCAATCGCGGTTGAAGAAGGTACTCGCTTCTCTATCCGTGAAGGTGGTCGTACAGTAGGTGCAGGTGCGGTTGCATCCATCGAAGCTTAATAATTTCGCAGCATAAGCTGCTCAAAGCTCCCAGTTTACTGGGAGCTTTTTTTGTTGATGATACATAAATATTTTCCTTATCAATTTAATGTGTTGACGCGAAACTGCGTTAATATTAAGATGATGTAAAGTAGCTTATCCTATATTGTTCGAGAGGGGTCAACTAATGAAGAAGAAAAGTTTATTTGTTACATTATTAGCAACAATGATGCTGCTAATGACAGCTTGTGGGGAAGGCAATACGAATACAAATAAGAACAGCAACAGCAATACTGGGGAAGAGGCTTCGGGTAAAAAGTATAAAGTAGCAATTTCGCAGTTTGTTGAGCATCCATCACTAGACGCTGTTAAAGATGGTATAATCGCAGCATTAGCAGATGGCGGCATTAAAGAAGGCGAAAATCTTGAAATTGACTATCAAAACGCTCAGGCTGACTTTAATAACTTACAGCCTATCTCGCAAAAGATTAAAGATGGAAAACCAGATGTAGCGGTAGGTATTGCAACACCAAGCGCATCTGCACTTGTAGATGAAATTACAGATTCACCGGTTGTATTTGCAGCGGTAACAGATCCAATTGATGCGAAACTAGTTCCTTCATTAGAGGCATCTGGTAGTAATGTAACAGGGGCTTCGGATTCTAACCCTGATGCTATTCATCAATTGATGGATTTCATTGCAGCTGAGTTTACTGAAGTGAAGAAAGTTGGTATCGTAATTAATAAAGGTGAGCCTAATGCTGTCGTTATGGCGGATACTGCGAAAGCACGCTTAGCAGAGCATAACATTGAGCTGATTGAAGCGGCGATCGCGAATAGCTCAGACATTCCGCAAGCAGCTCAATCTCTTGTTGGTCAAGTCGATGCATTGTATGTAACGCTAGATAATACGGTTGTTGAAGCGATTGATATTATTCTAGATGTTGCACATAAGCATGATCTTCCGCTGTTCACTTCTGATCGTGACACAGTAGAGGCTGGCGCATTTGCAACAGTTGGTTTTAAATATTATGATCACGGCTATGAAGTCGGTGAAATGCTGCTTGAAATCTTAAAAGACGGTAAAAATCCTGGGGATATGAATATCCGCAAACCAGAAAATCTTGATTTTATTCTTAACGTAGGTGTTGCCGAAGAAATGGGCATTACGGTTACAGATGAAATGAAAGCTTACGTAAAAGACCCAGCAACTAATATTCTTGAATAGTATAGAACTTACAAGTATTTGCAGGGATCAGGATGTGCTGATCCCTTTTTTCATGAAAAACTAACTAGTAATAACATAAGTAGAATTGGAGGTAGATACATGTGCTGACTTCTTTGCTTGGTGCAGTAGAAAGCGGTTTATTGTATGCATTAATGGCACTTGGTGTTTATATCACCTATCGTGTGCTTGATTTTCCCGATTTGACCGTTGACGGAAGCTTTACCACAGGGGCGGCGATCGCTACTGTTTTGACACTTAACGGTACACCACCGGTCCTTTCATTAATATGTTCGTTTATCGGTGGAGCATTAGCAGGGCTTATGACAGGACTTCTTCATACGAAGGGTAAAATTAATGGGCTATTATCCGGAATTATTATGATGATTGCTTTATATTCTATTAACTTGAGAATTATGGGTAAACCTAACGTTTCACTTCGTGGTGAAGCAAACTTGTTTGATGGTGCTAATGTATTGCTCGTTGGATTAATTATTGCGGTTGGTGTGAAGCTGCTGCTTGACCTATTCTTCAAAACGAATGTAGGTCTAAGCCTGCGCGCTACTGGAGACAACAAGCGAATGATTCAAAGCTTCGGTGCAAACACTGATCGCACAACCATTATTGGTGTATCATTGTCCAATGCACTAGTTGCAACATCTGGTGGTTTGATCGCGTTTTCTACAAACCAAACTAATAACAACATGGGTGTCGGTATGATTGTTATCGGACTTGCATCTGTCATTATTGGTGAGGCCATCTTCGGTAAGTCTTCAATTTTCCGCACGACACTTGCTGTCGTGCTTGGTGCCATTGCATATCGCCTGATCTATGCGCTAGCACTTCGCGTGCCAGGTATGGATGCTCAGGATATGAAGCTGATTACAGCTATTATTATTGTAGGTGCACTCGTTATTCCGACGATAAGGTCGGCGATTCAGGATAAAAGTGTTTCGCGTAAACGAGCTGCTGAGGTCATTGAGAAAGTTGCCTCGAAGGGAGGCGTAAGTTAGATGCTGCATATTAAAGAGGTATCGAAATTATTTAATCCAGGGACGATTGATGAGAAGGTTGCTTTGCTTAAAGCGGACCTTCAGCTTAAGCAGGGTGATTTTGTTACGATCATCGGAAGTAACGGTGCGGGGAAATCTACGCTGATGAATATCATTTCTGGCGTTCTGAAGCCTGATATTGGAGTTGTCGAGATCGACGGTAATGATGTTAGTTCGTTGCCTGAGCATAAACGGAGTCAATGGATCGGTAGAGTATTTCAGGACCCTATGGCAGGAACAGCGCCGCGAATGACCATTGAGGAGAATTTGGCTGTTGCTTATAAGCGCGGTCAGTCGCGTGGTTTTTCTTTCGGTGTTACGAAGAAAACCAAAATGATCTTTAGAGAAGAGCTATCGAGACTAGGGATCGGTTTAGAAAATCGTATGAATGCGAAGGTTGGTCTACTCTCTGGTGGAGAGCGTCAAGCGTTAAGCTTGCTCATGGCAACCTTTACACGTCCGCAAATTTTATTGCTAGACGAGCATACAGC
>Ga0180216_1002415_pt1 | contig 15541 bp, 15 predicted proteins | sample eDN3rd37CBELigMG_FD_128879 | JGI IMG/M metagenome (GOLD analysis project Ga0180216, IMG submission 128879) | Enriched Miracle-Growth compost microbial communities from Emeryville, California, USA - eDNA 3rd pass 37_C BE-Lig MG (version 2)... ... | reverse complement strand
GCCCTCGAGGCCGCCGGCCTGCGGATGGACGACCGCCGGATCGACGCCTACGGCCGGCACGTCCGCGCCATCGCCGAAGTCGACCTCGAGTTGCTGCCGACGCACTCCCGGGAGGCCACCGTGGAAGCGGCCGTGCTCGGGACGGCCCTGTACGAACCGGTCCTCACGGCCATGCGCCGACTGGCCCACCAGCATCTCGCCGCCCGCGTGTTCGGGTCCGGTGAATCTCCCACGACCGGCGCCGATCAGGCCCCGAACGACGACCAGGAGCAGCAATGACTCTCACCGACCAGCCCTTCCTCGACCTGACCTCGGTCACCCGGGTGCCGGGGGAGCACCCCGACGGCACCTCTGCCTGGCAGGCGCACATCGATCCGGTGTGGACCATCGGACCCAAGGTGCACGGCGGATGCATGCTCGCGGTCTGCGCGTCCGCAGCACGCAGGTCGGTGCTCGACGCCGGTGTCGACCCGCTCACCCAGCCCCTGGCCGTGAGCGCCTCGTTCGTCGCCGCGCCCGATCCCGGCGACGTCGAGCTCACCACCGTCCTGCGCAAGCAGGGCAAGCAGATCGGTCTCGTGGACGTCGAACTGTCCCAGGCCGGACGCGTAGCGGTGCGGGCGAGTGTCACCCTCGGCGCCCCGGACACCGGAGAGCCCTTCCACACCGTGCCGCACCGCGCGACCACCATGCCCGCCGACCCGCCGGCCGAGTCGGTGCTCGTCACCCCCGAGCACCCCATGGGGCAGATCGTGAAGTTCGCCGCAACCTCCCGGCTCCGGATCGACTCCTCGACCGCACGCTTCCTCGACGGGCAACAGGGCGAACCACTCGTGTCGATGTGGACGCGGCCGTCGCCGGGCGACGAGGCGGACGTCGACACCTCGGTGCTGTTCGCGCTCATGTGCGGCGACGTCTCGGCTCCCGTCGCGATGAACCTCGGCCGCTTCGGCTGGGCGCCGACGGTGCAGCTCACCGCGTACCTGCGGCGGGTGCCGGCTCCGGGATGGCTGCGTGTCATCGCCGAGAGCAGCGTCCTCGGCAACACCTGGTTCGAGGAGGACCACACCGTCGTCGACTCGACCGGCCAGGTCGTCGTGCAGTCGCGTCAGCTGGCCATGATGCCCCGCTGACACACCCCACTGTGGTGTAGGCCGCACGGGCGGTCGTGGCAGGCTGTCCCCATGACGAGAATCGCAGTGATCGGTGGCGGCAGGATCGGCGAGGCGCTGGTCTCGGGCCTGCTGAAGAACGGCTTCGCGACCAAGGACCTCGTGGTCGCCGAGAAGTTCGAGGAACGACGCGAAGAACTGTCGCGGACCTACTCGATCCGGGTCACCGACAGCACCTCCGACGCCGCGGAAGGCGCCGATGTGGTGGTCGTGGCCGTCAAGCCCAACGACGTGGACGTCGTCGTCACCGCCCTCGCGGCGGTCGACGCCGGGAACGACGACGAGCAGATCCTGGTGTCGCTGGCCGCAGGCATCCCGACGGTCCGTTACGAGACCAAGCTCCCGGCGGGCTTCCCCGTCGTGCGCGTGATGCCGAACACCCCGATGCTCGTCGGGGAGGGCGCGAGCGTGCTGTCCGCCGGTCGGTACGTCAAGCAGCAGCACCTCGACACGGTCCGCGAGATCCTCGCGAGCGTGGGAACGGTCTCGGTGGTCCCTGAGTCGCAGATCGACGCGGTCACCGCGGTCTCCGGATCCGGACCGGCCTACTTCTTCCTCGTCGCGGAAGCGATGATCGACGCCGGTGTCTCGCTCGGCCTGACGCGGGCTGTGGCCACCGATCTGGTGGTGCAGACGATGACCGGCTCTGCCGCGATGCTCGCGCGTTCGGGGGACAACGCCGCCGATCTGCGCGCCGCGGTCACCTCGCCGGGGGGCACCACGGCGGCTGCGGTCCGCGAACTCGAGCGTGGAGGACTGCGTACGGCCTTCTACGAGGCGCTCGACGCCGCGAAGCGTCGCTCCGCGCAACTCGGTGCGGGATCGGATCAGCCGTCGCCCGCGGCCCGGGAGGGACTCTCCGGAACCGCCTGACAGGCGCCCTACCCGGGGCCCCGACAGGTCCCTCCGGAGAACGCGGACAGGCGCATCTGCGGAACGCTGACAGACGTCCCTGCGGGGCGTAGCGTGGCGACGAACAGCCGCCCGCCGGAAATTCCCCAGCTGCATCGTCGCACAGGAACCATTCGTCACGCTAAGCTCGAATCAGCACGTGCGTGTCTGTTCCGCCGGAGGGGAAGCCGGCGGCGCGGGCGTGCCGGAGGTGTGTAATGGTTTCAGGAAACACGCCGTCGAAGGGTCAACCTCAAGACGGACAGTCGGTTCTCGCCGGTACCCAGTTCCTGACAGTTGCCGAGGTGGCAGCTCTCATGCGGGTGTCGAAGATGACCGTGTACAGGCTGGTGCACAGTGGCGAACTACCCGCAGTGCGCGTGGGACGCTCGTTCCGCGTGCATGCGAAGGCCGTCCACGACTACCTCGAGACGTCGTACTTCGACGTCGGATAGAGGTAGAGCAGGGACGGTCGGCGCGTCGTCGGGGTACGACGGTACGACGAACGGATCCGGTGCGCGAGGGAAGTCGCGTTCCGGGGCGGACCTCGGTTTCACGCCGGGTGGGCCGCCCCGGTAGGATTGCTTGTCGTCGTACCGGCCAGCCGGTGTCGTGAGGCGCTGTTACTCGTCGCCACGAGGCCCAGCGTCGACATACATCAGGCGTACGTCACCGGCGTGCGCAGGAACGCTACAAGGAACGTGAGGGATGCCCACATGGGATCTGTGATCAAGAAGCGCCGTAAGCGCATGTCGAAGAAGAAGCACCGCAAGCTGCTCCGCCGCACCCGAGTGCAGCGTCGTAAACTCGGCAAGTAAGCCCTGCGCCTGTCCGATGCCCGTCACCCTCGTGGTGGCGGGCATCGTTCGTCCGTACATCCCGTACTCGTCTGCGCATCCCGGTCCCCGGAAGTTCACCCGCGAGTCGTGCGACGGCAGCGAAGTGGCCGTATTGTGGGACGGCATACCGCGTCGGGGCGAATGTGACCGATGACGCGTGTGGTGCAGCAGGGGGTTTCACGAGTGGTTTCGCATGGGCACGAGGTGGCACGTCCACGAGTCGTGCTGGTCACCGGAGCAAGTCGGTTCCTGGGTGGTTTCCTCGTCACCAGGCTCGCTCAGAATCCGGATATCGAGCGGGTGATCGGTGTGGACACCCAATCGCCGTCGAAGGACATGCTCCGGCGCATGGGGCGAGCCGAGTTCGTGCTCGCCGACATCCGCAACCCTCTCATCGGCAAGATCATCCGCAATATGGACGTCGACACCGTCGTCCACGCGTCCGCCGTCACGAAGGCCCCGAAGTCGGGGAGCCGCACGGCGATGAAGGACATGAACGTCCTCGGCGCGATGCAACTGTTCGCGGTGTGCCAGAAGGCGCCGTCGGTGCGCAGGATCGTGTTGCGCTCGTCGTCCGTCGTCTACGGCTCGAGCGCCAAGGATCCCGCGAAGTTCACCGAGGAGATGAGCGCCCGCCGACGACCCACGGGTGCCTTCGCCCGCGACATGATGGAGGTCGAGGGGTACCTGCGCGGCATCGCCCGCCGGCGCAGCGACATCGCGACCACCATCCTCCGGCTCGCACCCACCGTCGGGAACCGGCTGCCCGGCTCGGTGTCGAGCTATCTCACCTCCCCGCTCGTCCCCAACGTGCTCGGCCGCGACGCGCGACTGCAGCTGCTGCACGAGGAGGACGCGCTCGGTGCACTCGAACACGCGGTCGTCGCCGGACGGCCCGGGACGTACAACATCGCCGGTGAGGGGATCGTCATGATGACCCAGGCCGTGCGCCGGGCCGGGGGCGTCACCGTGCCGATGCCCTACGCGCTGTTCCGCACGGTCGGGCACGCACTCATGGGTTCGGTGATGAACTCCTTCACCAAGGAAGAACTCGACTATTTCCATTTCGGATGCGGACTCGACACCACGCGCATGCGCAACGAGTTCGGATTCGAACCACGCTGGACCACGAGAGAAGCGCTCGACGATTTCGCCCGGGGCCTCGCCCTCACCCGCATCGTGAAGACCGAATGGGTGGACAAGGCCGAGTCGATGGCGCTCTCCGTGCTCGGAGAGACGAGGGAGGCGCGATGACGGAGGTCGCGAAGGTCATCCCGTTGCACGCCGGCAACCGCCGTCCCGGCGAACGGGTCACACGCACACCCCATCCGTCGATGGGGCCACCGCCCACCCCCGAGCAGGTGAACCGCACCGACCGATTCCTCGACGACCTGCGCGGCACGCTCGCACAACAGGTCACCGCCACCGCCGAGTTCGTGCGCCGCCGGATGACCGGCGACTACGAGGTCGACGACTTCGGCTTCGACCCGCACTTCACCGAGAACGTCGTCCTGCCGGTGCTGCGACCCCTGTTCGACAAGTGGTTCCGCGTCGAGGTCCGCGGCGTCGAGAACATCCCCGCCGAGGGCAGCGCACTCGTCGTCGCCAACCACGCCGGCACGCTCCCCGTCGACGCACTGATGACCTCCGTCGCCGTGCACGACCACGCGGATCGTCACCTGCGGATGCTCGCCGCCGACCTCGCCTTCGGTATGCCCGTGGTGGGGACGGTGACGCGCAAGGCCGGCCACACCCTCGCGTGCCATCCCGACGCCGAACGACTCCTCCGGCAGGACCAGGTGGTCGCGGTCTTCCCCGAGGGTTACAAGGGACTCGGCAAGCCGTTCAAGGAGCGCTACAAACTGCAGCGGTTCGGCCGCGGCGGTTTCGTGTCGGCGGCCCTGCGCACCCAGGCGCCCATCGTGCCGTGCTCGATCGTCGGCTCCGAGGAGATCTACCCGAACATCGCCGACCTCACCTCGCTCGCGCGCCTGCTCGGCCTGCCCTACTTCCCGATCACCCCGCTGTTCCCGGCGCTCGGCCCGCTCGGAATCGTGCCGCTGCCGTCGAAGTGGTACATCGAGTTCGGCACCCCCATCGTCACCGACGTGTACGACGAGGCCGCGGCAGAGGATCCGATGGTGCTGTTCGAGGTCACCGACCACGTGCGCGAGACGATCCAGCAGACCCTCTACAAACTGCTCACGCGCCGGCGGAACGTCTTCCTCGGCTGAGCAGGCCGAAGATCGGGCTGCTCGATCGCGGCTGTGTCGTCGGGCTGCTCGATCGCGGCTGTGTCGTCGGGCCGCTCGATCGCGGCTGTGCCGTCAGGCCGCTCGATCGCGGCGGCGGCCCACGAGGACCGCGACTGCACCACCCGCGGCACCGAGACCGAGCGCCGTGGGTACCCCGACCTTCGCAGCCTTGCGCGCCGTCCGGAAGTCGCGGATCTCCCACCCGCGTGTACGCGCGACCTGCCGCAGATCCGGATCGGGATTGATCGCGACGGCCGTGCCGACCACCGAGAGCATCGGCACGTCGTTGTGGCTGTCCGAATAGGCCGTGCAGCGCTTGAGATTCAGGCCCTCACGGATCGCGAGGGCCCGCACGGCGTGTGCCTTGCCGAGACCGTGCAGGATGTCGCCGACGAGACGGCCCGTGAAGACACCGTCCTTCGACTCGGCGACGGTGCCGAGCGCACCGGTCAGGCCGAGGCGTTCGGCGATGACGTCGGCCAGTTCGACCGGCGTCGCGGTCACGAGCCACACCTGCTGGCCCGCGTCGAGGTGCATCTGCGCGAGCGCGCGGGTGCCCGGCCAGATCTTGTCGGCGATGATGTCGTCGTAGATCTCCTCGCCGAGCCGGCGCAGTTCCTCGGTGGAGCGGCCCTGCACGAACGACAGCGCCTTGTCGCGACCGGACGCGACGTCGTTCATGTTCTCCTTGCCGGTCAGGCGGAACTTGACCTGCTGCCAGGCGAACTCGAACAGGTCGGACTTGTCGAAGTAGTTCCGGGCGACGAGGCCGCGGGCGAAGTGGATGATCGACGCGCCCTGCACCATCGTGTTGTCGACGTCGAAGAACGCCGCCGCGGTCAGATCGCGCGGGACGGGAGCGGTATCGGGGGAGGGCTCGGGTTCGACGCGGGATTCCTGCAACGCGAGGGCGGCATCGGCGCTCGCCTCACCTGCGAGATTGGCGCGGACCTCTTCCTCGCTGGGCCCGAACTTGCGAGAGAAGAGCCGACGTCCGGGACGGATGATGCGCGCCCACGTCTCACCCATGCCCCATCCGTAGGGAAACGAACGTCCTGGCACTCGCACCTCCGGTGTCGTAACGGGCGGGGCTGTCGAAACGGGCGGGCCCCGTGTGACCCCTGCACTTCCGGGCGCCGCACATACGGCGACCGCATACACGGGCGACCCGCGCCAAGCCTAGCCCGCGATACGGCCCGTCACCGGGAGGCCGTCGCCCCCGTGACCGGGTGTGACGTTCATCTCGACAGGTCGTGCCGCACAGTGGAGGCATGAGTGAGCAATCGTCATCGGCAACGAGCGGCTCCGCGAGCCGTCATCACCTGACCCTTCTCGTGCGTGCCGGGTGCGGTGCGTGCGGTCCTGCGCGCGAGCAGCTCGAGGCGCTCGCGGAGGAGCTCGGCGTCGAGGTCACCTGCATCGACGTGGATGTCGCTGCCGCAACCGATCCCGATCTGAGGGCCGAATTCGGGGACCGTCTGCCCGTCGTTCTGCTCGACGGACGCGAGCACAGCTACTGGGAGGTAGACGAGCCGCGACTGCGCGCAGATCTCGCCGGCTGAGTGGGCAGGTCCTCGTCGTACAGCAGGTGGGAAGCACATTCGGGGTGCTTCGAGCAACTTTGTGCATGGCTTCACAAGCGGTTACCGTGGTGTGAACGAATTCCCGGATCACCGTGAGGCCAGGCGTGTATCCACCGGCCGGACGAGGAGCCACGTACCGTGACGCAGTTGCACCCACCGCAGGGCGAGGACGCTCGCGGCACCGCCGAGTCCGGCGAGGGTGCCACTCCCACCCCTCCGGTCCGCGATATCCCACAGGCTACTGTGACGCGTCTCGCGACCTACCTCCGGGTCCTCGGTGCGTTCGCCGAGGCCGGCACCCTCATCGTCTCCAGTGAGGAACTCGCGGCCGCCGCCGGCGTCGGTTCGGCCAAGCTGCGCAAGGATCTGTCCTTCCTCGGACCCAACGGAGTGCGCGGCGTCGGCTACGACGTCCTGCGCCTCCAGTCCCGCATCGAAGCAGCTCTCGGACTCGACCGGGGCCATCGCGTCGTGCTCGTCGGAGTGGGCAGCCTCGGCCGCGCCCTCGCCCGGTATCCGGGCTTCGACCGCCGCGGTTTCACGATGGCCGGTCTCTTCGATTCCGATCCCGACGTCGTGGGCACACGTGTGGGCGACCTCGTCGTGCGGCACGTCGACGATCTCGAGAACGGAGCCCGTGAACTCGGCGCGACCATCGGAGTCGTCGCCACCCCCGACGAGGCAGCGCAGCAGGTGTGCGATCGGCTCGTGCTCGCAGGCGTGCGCAGCATCCTGAGCTTCGCTCCCGTCGAACTCGATGTCCCCGACCACGTCGAGATCCGACGCGTCGATCTGTCCGTCGAGATGCAGGTTCTCTCGTTCAACAGCACGCGCAACGGGGAGACCCCCCGTGCGGCGACCGCCGACGTTCGTCCTGCAGCCGGCGACGTACGCCCCGCCGGCATCCCGCGGGTGTCCACCCGGAGCTCTGCACGGCGTACCACAACAGGAAAGGCGGGTCCGATGGGCTCGGCCGCGACCAGAAACGGATCGGTGATCGCACCGTGAGTGTTCTCCTCGTCGGGATATCGCATAGGAGCGCACCGGTCCCGGTGCTCGAGAAGGTGGCGGTCACGGACACCGACCGCCCCAAGCTCACTGACAAGATGCTGGCGTCGGACAAGATCTCCGAAGCGATGATCGTCTCCACCTGCAACCGGGTGGAGATCTACGCGGTGGTCGACGCCTTCCACGGCGCGCTCGCCGCGGTCAGCGAACTGCTCGCCGAGCACTCGGGTCTGCCCGTCACCGAACTGCACAAGCACGCCTACGTCCGGTACAGCGAGGCCGCTGCCGAACACCTCTTCTCCGTCGCCAGCGGGCTCGACTCGATGGTCGTGGGGGAGCAGCAGATCCTCGGCCAGATCCGTACCGCCTACGCCGCCGCCGACGCCCAGCAGGCCGCCGGCCGCACCCTGCACGAACTCGCTCAGCAGGCGCTGCGCGTCGGCAAGCGGGTGCACTCGGAGACCGGCATCGACGCCGCCGGCGCATCCGTCGTGTCGGTCGCGCTCGACAAGGCCTCGAACTTCCTCGGAGGCGACCTGAAGGGCCGCACCGCCGCGGTGATCGGTGCCGGCGCCATGGGCGGCCTCGCCGTCGCACATCTCGTCCGGGCCGAGGTCGGCTCGATCGTCGTCGCCAACCGCACCCGCGACCGTGCCGAGCGACTCGCCGAGACCGCACGGGCCGCCGGTGTCGACGCCGAGGTCGTCGGATTCGACGATCTCGCGACCGCACTGAGCCGCGCCGACGTCGCCGTCACCTGCACCGGAGCCGTGGGCGCCGTCGTCACGCTCGCCGACGCGCACCGCGCACTCGCGCAGCCCGGCCGCGGCGAACGCCCCCTCGCTATCTGCGATCTCGGTCTGCCGCGCGACGTCGACACCGCCGTGGCCGGTCTTCCCGGTGTGCAGGTCTTCGACATGGAGTCGCTGCAGCGCGACCCGTCGGCCGGCGCCGCCGCGACCGACGCGGAGGCTGCCCGCAAGATCGTCGCCGCCGAGCTGTCGCAGTACCTCACCGCGCAGCGACTCGCCGAGGTCACCCCCACCGTGACGGCACTGCGTCAGCGCGCCGCCGAGGTGGTCGAGGGCGAACTGATGCGCCTCGAATCGCGACTGCCCGATCTCGACGACGGCCAGCGCGGCGAGGTCGCCCGCACCGTGCGCCGGGTCGTCGACAAGCTCCTCCACGCACCGACGGTGCGGGTCAAGCAGCTCGCGTCGACGCCGGGAGGCGACCAGTACGCCGAGGCCCTGCGCGAGCTGTTCGAGCTGAGCCCGGGGTCGGTCGACGCGGTCGCGACACCCACCAAGGATCTGAGCTCGCTGACCGATCCGACCCTCTCGGGGGATCTGTCCGCCGCACTGGACCCCGCTGTCACCACCGAACTCCAGGCCTCACGAAAGGACGGCACCGCATGAGCACCGAAGCCGCATCGGTTTCCCGCGACGATGTTGCTCGGCAGGATCGTCCGTTGCGGATCGGTACCCGCGGCAGCGTGCTCGCCACGACCCAGGCCGGGACCGTGCGCGACGCACTCATCGCCGCCGGTCGCCCGGCAGAGCTCGTCATCATCACCACCAAGGGCGACGTGACGCCCGGCCCGGTGCAGCGCATCGGCGTCGGGGTGTTCACCGCCGAGCTGCGCGAGGCGCTGCTCGCCGGTGAGGTCGACGTCGCCGTGCACTCCTACAAGGACCTGCCGACCTTCCAGGATCCGCGTCTCGTCGTCGCGGCCGTCCCCGAGCGGGAGGACCCGCGCGACGCGCTCGTCGCCCGCGACGGACTCGTCCTCGGCGAGCTGCCGCCCGGCTCGAAGGTCGGTACCTCGGCGCCGCGCCGGCGGGCACAACTCGCCGCGCTCGGCCTGGGACTGCAGATCGAACCGCTGCGCGGCAACATCGACACCCGCATCGGCAAGGTCGATTCCGGCGAACTCGACGCGATCGTCATCGCGCGTGCCGGACTGTCGCGCATCGGACGCCTGGACCGCGTCACCGAGTCCCTCGAACCGGTGCAGATGCTGCCCGCGCCGTCGCAGGGTGCGCTCGCCGTCGAGTGCCGATCGGACGATCCCGAGATGATCGAGCTGCTCGCCGGACTCGACCACGCACCGAGCCGTGCCGCCGTCGTCGCGGAGCGCTCGCTGCTCGCCGAACTCGAAGCCGGATGCACCGCACCGGTGGGGGCGATCGCCGACGTCGTCGAATCGCTCGACGACGACGGCCGGGTGATCGAGGAGCTGTCGGTACGCGGATGTGCCGCCGCCATGGACGGATCGGATGTGCTGCGAGCCAGCGCGGTGGGGGCGCCGGAGAAGGCCGAGGAACTCGGTCGTCGTGTCGCCCGCGAACTTCTCGAGCTCGGTGCGCGCGAGCTCATGGTCGAGCACGGGGTCGTTCCCGAGACGAGACCTGCCGATGATTGACCCAGCTGTCACCGTCACCCGATTTGCCCTTACCGCTGATTTGACCGCACTGGAGAATGACCGATGAGCCGAGTCCGTAAGCACAACCCCGGGCGCATCCTGTTCGTGGGATCGGGTCCGGGCGATCCTGCGCTGCTCACCGTGCGCGCGCGTGACGTGCTGGCGGGCGCCACGATCGCCTTCACCGACCCCGATGTCGACAAGGGTGTCGTGGCCCTCGTGGGTGTCGATCACGGCACCGATCCGGAGACCGGTGAGCCCGTCGCCGAGGTCCGTCCCGCACTCGGCGAGCCCGCCGAGGTCGCCAAGACGCTCGTCGCCGAGGCGAAGGCCGGACGCGACGTGGTGCGCCTCGTCGCCGGCGACCCCCTCACCACCGACTCGGTGATCGCCGAGGTCAACGCCGTCGCCCGCACCCAGGTGGTCTTCGAGGTCCTGCCGGGCCTGCCCGCCGGGTCGTCGGTGCCGAGCTACGCCGGTATGGCGCTCGGCTCGTGCCACACCGAGGTCGACGTGCGCGGAGAGGTCGACTGGGCAGCGCTCGCCGCAGCCCCCGGCCCCCTCGTGCTCCACGCGACCTCCGGTCACCTCGCCGAGACCGCCAGCGCGCTCGTCGAGCACGGTCTCGCGCCGCAGACCCCCGCCGCGATCACCGTGCGTGGCACCACCCGTCAGCAGCGCACCGTCGAGGCCACCCTCGCGACCCTGAACGATGCGGGTTCCGAGCTCGTCGGTCCGCTGGTCGTCACCGTCGGCAAGGTCGTCTCGCACCGCAACAAGATGTCGTGGTGGGAGTCACGCGCACTGTACGGCTGGACCGTGCTCGTGCCCCGCACCAAGGATCAGGCCGGCGAGATGAGCGAGCGGCTCGTCACGCACGGCGCGATCCCGATGGAGGTGCCGACCATCGCGGTCGAGCCGCCGCGCAGCCCCGCGCAGATGGAACGCGCGGTCAAGGGCCTGGTCGACGGCCGCTACCAGTGGGTGGTCTTCACCTCCACCAACGCGGTGCGTGCGGTGTGGGAGAAGTTCGAGGCGTTCGGTCTCGACGCGCGGGCCTTCTCCGGCGTGAAGATCGCGTGCGTCGGTGAGGCCACCGCCGCGAAGGTGCGCTCGTTCGGCATCATCCCCGAACTCGTGCCCAGCGGCGAACAGTCCAGCCTCGGCCTGCTCGCCGAGTTCGCTCCGTACGACGACGTCTTCGACCCGGTCAACCGGGTTCTGCTGCCGCGCGCCGACATCGCCACCGAGACCCTCGCCGAGGGCCTGCGCGAGCGCGGCTGGGAGATCGACGACGTCACCGCCTACCGCACCGTGCGTGCCGCTCCGCCGCCGGCCGCGACCCGCGAGATGATCAAGACCGGTGGTTTCGACGCGGTGTGCTTCACGTCGTCGTCGACCGTCCGCAATCTCGTGGGTATCGCCGGCAAGCCGCACGCCCGCACGATCGTCGCGTGCATCGGCCCGAAGACGGCCGAGACGGCGATCGAGTTCGGTCTGCGGGTGGACGTGCAGCCCGAGACGGCGCAGATCGGGCCCCTGGTCGACGCGCTCGCCGAGCATGCGGCCCGGCTCCGCGCCGAGGGCGCACTGCCCCCGCCGCGGAAGAAGTCCCGAGCCCGCCGCTGATCTCTCGTGATCCGATGATCCGTGCGCGGTTCCGGTAGTCGCCACTACCGGGGCCGCGCACGACCCGTATGGAAGGTGTTCTCCCCATGTTTCCCGACATCCGTCCCCGCCGGCTGCGTAGCACACCTGCCATCCGACGGCTCGTGGCAGAGACCTCCCTCGAACCCCGCCACCTCGTGCTCCCGATGTTCGTGGCCGACGGCCTCGACGAGCCGCGCGAGATCGCGTCGATGCCGGGGGTGTACCAGCACACCGCCGATTCGCTGCGCAAGGCCGCGGCCGAGGCCGTGACCGCCGGTGTCGGCGGCCTGATGCTCTTCGGTGTGCCCCGCCCCGAGGACAAGGACGCCCGCGGTACCGCGGCGAGCGATCCCGACGGTGTGCTCAACCGCGCGTTGCGGTCGCTGCGCAGCGAACTCGGCGACTCCACGGTGATCATGGCCGACACCTGCCTCGACGAGTTCACCGATCACGGCCACTGCGGTGTGCTCACCGACACCGGTGTCGTCGACAACGACGCGACCCTCGAGCGCTACGCCGAGATGGCCGTCGCACAGGCCGAGGCCGGAGCGCATCTGCTCGGCCCGAGCGGCATGATGGACGGCCAGATCGGTTTCATCCGGTCCGCGCTCGACGAGGCCGGGCACACCGAGGTCGGTCAGCTCGCCTACTCCGCGAAGTACGCCTCGGCGTTCTACGGTCCCTTCCGCGATGCTGTCGGCTCGTCCCTCGAGGGCGATCGCCGCACCTACCAGCAGGATCCGGCGAACCGTCGCGAGTCGCTGCACGAGGTGGACCTCGACCTCGCCGAGGGCGCCGACATGGTGATGGTGAAGCCGGCGATGTCGTACCTCGACGTGCTGCGGGAGGTCGCCGACCGCTCGCCCGTCCCCGTTGCCGCCTACCAGATCTCGGGGGAGTACTCGATGATTACCGCGGCCGCGCAGAAGGGCTGGATCGATCGCGACGCGGCGATCCTCGAATCGCTGGTGGGCATCCGGCGGGCCGGCGCGGACGTCGTCCTCACCTACTGGGCCGCCGAGGTCGCGGGTCGCCTGTCATGAGCTTTCCCGCACCTCCTGTCGGGCCCGGCCCCGCGGCGAATCGTCCCGTTCCCGGAGACGTCACGACGGCCTACCAATTGTGGTGCGGGGTACTCGCCCTCGCCGTCGTGAGTTTGGCGGCAAGTCTCGCCGATCTGCTGAGTCGACGCGAGGAACTGCTCGATCTCATGAGCACGATGGCCACCGATCAGGCCGTCGAGGGCGTCACGACGGAGCAACTCGAGTCGGCGGTGCCGGTGCTGGTCGCACTGACGGCCGGCATCGGCCTGGTGATCGTCGGACTGTTGTATCTGGTGGTCAGGCAGCTGCTGAAGGCCAAGAACTGGGCCCGGATGCTGCTGACACTGCTCGGGGTGTTCATGTCGCTGTCGACCCTGCCCACCGTCTTCGGCGTGGGCGTCGGGGAGGGCGGCGCGGGCTGGATACTCGGTGTGGTGGGCATTCTGCAAGCCGTCGCGACCGTCGGAGCGATCGTGCTGATGCACCGGCGCGATGCCAACCGCTTCTTCCTGAGACTGCCGGAAGAATAGACGTACCACTCGGTTTCGTTGCGTGCGACGGAAGAGTACGGTGGGCTCACCATATGGGCCCGAAGGCCCTTCCCGTCGAGCGAAAAGGACGTCATGCAGGTGGAACCGCGGCCCTATGGGCGCCGTCGCGAACTGGTGTTGATCGCTCTCATCGCCCTCCTCGGCCTGGTGACCACCGTGCTGCTGGTGATCCCCGGCGCATTCGCCGCTTGACCGACCCGACGGTCCCCGAGCCGACGACCCCCGATCCGATGGGCACCGACGCGACCGGGCCGCTGTTCCACGAACCCGGAGCGCGCTGGCGCACGGTCGCCATCGGCCCGCTGTTCTGCGCCGTGGCCCTCGTCGTCGAACTGTTCACCGGTCCCGTCGTGCACTGGGCCGCGCTGCCGATCATCGCGATCGTGCTCGCCGGTTTCTCCTACGTGATGGTCGTGGCGGCCCGCCGGCACGTCAGCGTCGAGCTCACGTCCACCACCTTGCGGCAGGGCACCGAGGAACTACCCGTCGCCGAGATCGAGGCGGTGCTGTCGCCGCCACCGGAGGACCGGCGGGATCCGGAACGCTGGGAGACCGCCCGGAGCCTCGGCGAACTGGCCGACGTGCCGCGCGGCCGCAAGCCCGTCGGGCTGCGGCTCACCGGAGGGACGTTCGTGCGGGCGTGGGCGAAGGACGCCGACGAGCTGCGAGCACGGCTCGGCGAACTCGTCGGCGACCCCGGTCAGACCGCGACGTCCTGAGGCGGGACGACCGCTCCCTCACGATCGAGCATGGCCGAGCCGAGCAGGTAGTCGGGCACACCCAGTCCGTCCACGAGCGTCAGCGCATGCGGACGCAGGCTGCGGCACCGCTCGTTGATGCCGCGCGTGACCGCCTTGGCGCGTTCGACCGAGAGCAGGCGGTGCTCCATGAACCACGCCTTGTCCTCGTCGATGATCGTCAGCGCGTACAGATCGCACAGCTCCGACAGCAGCTCGCGGGCGGTTTCGTCCTTGCAGTCCTCGATCGCGGCGACGAACGCCTCGAGCACGACCCGGTCGATGTGCGCGCGGGCGGCGTGCAGAACGTGGTCCTGCACGAAGTTGAACGCGTCGAACGGGTTGTCCTCGCGCTTCATCGCGGCCTGCAGACGCCGTGCCGCGGTGGACAGCAGGTACTGCTCCCGGTCCTCGAACATCGTCACCTGGGTACCGCGGTTGAAGAGACTGCCGTCCTCCTCGTTGTCCTGGCGGGTGTCGACGATCGTCTGGATGATCTGCTGCGCCGCGGTGCGCTTCTTGACGATGTCGGAGATGGTGGTCGCAGCGAACCGCATCCACTCCACCGGGCTCATGCCCTGCACCTCGTCGGCGTAGGCGGTGAGCAGTTCCTTCGCGACCAGCTGGGTCAGGACGTGGTTGTCGCCCTCGAAGGTCGTGAACACGTCGACGTCCGCGCGCAGCGCCGTCAGCCGGTTCTCGGCCATGTAGCCGGCCCCGCCGCACGCCTCGCGGCACTCCTGGATCGCCTGCGACGCGTGCCAGGTGTTGGCGACCTTGAGGCCCGCCGCGCGACCCTCGAGTTCGCGCTGTTCCTGCGCGTCGAGTTCCTGCAGCGACGTCGACTGCAGCCGGTGCATCGTGGTGAGCAGCTCGTTCTGGGCGAAGCCGAGCGCGTACGAGCGGGCGATCAGCGGGAGCAGGCGACGCTGGTGGACGAGATAGTCCATGATCGGCACCTCGCCGTCGCGTCCGGGGGCGTCGAACTGGCGGCGCTTCTCGGCGTAGCGGGTGGCGATGCTCAGCGCGACCCGCGCCGCCGCACCCGCCGAGCCGCCGACGGTGATGCGACCGCGGACGAGCGTGCCGAGCATCGTGAAGAACCGCCGGCTCGGGTTGTCGATGTCCGAGACATAGGTGCCGTCCGGTTCGACGTCGGCGTACTTGTTGAGCAGGTTCTCCCGGGGGATGCGGACCTGGTCGAAGACGATGCGGCCGTTGTCGACGCCCGGCAGGCCGCCCTTGTAACCGCAGTCGGAGGTCGTCACGCCCGGCAGGTCGTTGCCGTCCTCGTCGCGGATCGGGACGACGAAACAGTGCACGCCGTGGGTCTCACCCTGCGTGACGAGCTGCGCGAAGACCGACGCGAACCGGGCGTGCTGCGCCG
>Ga0180216_1002413_pt1 | contig 15551 bp, 13 predicted proteins | sample eDN3rd37CBELigMG_FD_128879 | JGI IMG/M metagenome (GOLD analysis project Ga0180216, IMG submission 128879) | Enriched Miracle-Growth compost microbial communities from Emeryville, California, USA - eDNA 3rd pass 37_C BE-Lig MG (version 2)... ... | reverse complement strand
GCGTAACCGCAGTGCGCCATTCCCCTCGCTCGCGCCGCGACGCGGCACAGGGCGACCAAGATCACGTTCGTCACGGTGGGCTACCTGCTGCAGCGGCTCACGGGCGACCCCGCATACATCAACAGCATCACGCACCTCGTGCTGGACGAGATCCACCAGCGCGACCTCGACAACGATCTCCTCAGTCTGGTCGTCAAGCTGCTGCTGCTGCGCCAGAACACGGAGGAGAGCCCGTTTGCCGCGGCGTCGGCGCCGCGGACGCGCCTGATTCTCATGTCCGCGACGATGCAGGTCGGCCTGTTCAACGTCTATTTTTCGGCCATTGCCGGTCAGCAGCTCCAAGAGCTCATGGCATCCAGTACGGCACGGTCCGCTCGAACTATGTGTGCGACGCTGAATGGCTCACGCCGCGCAAGTCCACAAACTGGGCTGACGCTGCGCTGCAGCCATTCGCGTGCCGCCGCGGCGCACCGAGCCCCGCGCCGGCGGCGACGGCAGGGCCGCCAGGTCGCGGTTGCCCCAGCGCCGCACCGTCGACGACGACTCGGACGTGGGCAGCGGCGCTGGCAGCGACGCCGAGGACGTCAGCGGCGACGAGGGCCTCGACGAGTGGGACGAGGACGCCGAGGACGGTGCCGCCGCCGCGATGGACGAGGACGAGGGGGACGGCGAGGAAGAGGATGACGACGACAGCGCCGACGCCACGCCGCCCGAGCTGTCGGAGGACGAGCTGGCGCGGCACCCGCTCTTCCGGCCCGTCACGATTCACGTGCGCCGGTACCCGGTCAAGGAGGTCTACCTGGACAACCTGCTGGAGGCGTTCCCGACGCTGCAGGCGTCGAGTCACATCGGGCGGCTGCTCGCGCAGACGCAGAAAAAGTTCCAGACGTCCGTCCACATGGCCCAGTACGCCAGATGTGCTGCCCTGGCAGCGGCCAGTGCATGCCAATTGCGGCTAATCCGGCGCTGGGGCTGGGGCACTGGGTGGACGGCCGCAGAGCCGAACGGACGCGGGCGGGGCGCAACGCGGCGGCCTTCGCCGTCATTGACGAGAACCCCGACGACGGCGAGGACAGCGGCAACCTGCGCTCCAAGTCCAAGGTGAGCGACGTTGTGTGACGGGCAATGAGGCCAGTGGCCGCCGCCAGCTCGGCTTGCTCATCCAAGCGCAGGAGCTGCGCCGTATGGCTGGTGGTGGCAGATGCAAATCGGCGTCACCGAGGACACGATGATGATTGCGCTGGCGGTGCTGCGCGAGCTGCTGTGGGACCAAGAGTGCGCGCTCGTCTTCCTGCCGGGCCTGCAAGAGATCACGGCGATGATGGACCTGCTCTCGGACCACGGCATGGCGATGCAGAGTGCGTGGCAGGCCGGACACCCTGCCGACGCCGGAGCGGGACTGACAACCACCGCGACAGCGCCGCTGTGGTTTGTGGCGGTGCAGCCCGCGTGCCGTACCGCGTGTTTGTGCTGCACTCGCTGTCCCCGCAGGACGAACAGGACGAAGCCATGAAGACTATGCCGCCCGGCCTGGCCAAGGTGCAGCACCGGAAGGGCGCGGCGGGCGCGGCGCAAAGCGACGCGTTGACCGGCTCCGCCTTGCCAGCGTTGCTCGCCTTGCATTCGCAGATTGTGCTTGCGACGAACCTGGCCGAGTCCTCGTTGACCATCCCGGATGTCCGCTACGTCATCGACTTTGGCCTGCAGCGCAGCCAGGGCACCGACCCGCGGCTGGGCGTCGCGTCGCTCAACCTGGGCTGGATCTCACGGGCGTCGGCTGCGCAGCGTGTACGTCGCTGTGCCCTTTCAGACGACTTCATATCCGCTGGCGAGCACTCACGGTGTAGCGCACCGGCGGCGCGTATGCGAAGGGGAGTTGGGGGGGCGCGGCTGCAGGCCGGCCGCTGCGGCCGCGTGGCCCCCGGCACGTGCGTGCGGCTGTACAGCAAGGACTTTTACGAGCACGTGATGCCGCCGTTCGATCCGCCGGGCATCCAGCGGCTGCCGCTCGAGAACCTCCTGCTGCGCGTGCTGAGCCTGCGCGAGCCGCTCGGCATGTCGGCGACGGAGCTGCTCCAGCGGGTATGCACCACATGGCACACGCTCGGCGCCGCACCGCGGCAGTGCGGTTCACACTGGTTCGGGCGATTCCCGCTCGTCGGGGCTCCACGCGCGTAGACGCTGCAACCGCCGTCGCTGCGCCGCATCAAGGAGGCGTTCAAGCGCCTGTACGAGACGGGCGCAACGACCTCCATCGACGAAGAGAGCGTCCAGGTGACCTTCTTTGGCGAGCTGGCCATTTCGCTCGGCATCGATATCCTGCTGGCCAAGCTGTGTCTGCTTGGGTATGCGCGCGCCCGCGCGCATCCCTGCCGCGCAGGCGTCGGTCGCCAAAGCCGTCGTGCTGAGCCGCCCCTCGCTGCGCTGCCGCGACGCCGCCGGGCCCTTCTCCAGCTTTGCGCTCGGCTGTGCGGCGGAAGCGGTGGTGATCGCCGCGGCCATTTCGTCGCCTGACCCGTTCGTGATCCCCCACCGCAACTTTTGCGCCACGCCCGAAGAGTACCGCAACCTCGGCGAGTCGACCGTGCTGTGCGTGCGCCCGGCCAGAGGCCCTCTGCAGGCGCGCGGGCAGCGGCCGCTAAATGCGTGGATGCGCAACGTTGGGTGGGTAGGTGGGTGGGTGCTCTGTTCGGCCCCTAGGTCCCGCATCGAGTTTGACGCGGGCCGGTACAGCGAGCCGCTGGCGTTTGTGTCCATGTACCGCCAGTACCTCGCGGCGTGGAACAAATCGCAGTGGGTGAACGGTATGGGCGGTGTGCTGCGTCGCAATCGATGGCGCACAGTGCCGCATGGCGCCCTAACGGGTGTTGACTGGTTCGCGCATGCGATCGTGCCGGCGGCGGCGCAGAGCATGCGCTCTCGTTCATGCGGCTCAAGCACCTGTCGAGCATGGTCCGCGAGCTGGCCGCCCGCATGGCGCGCGCCATGGAGGCGCAGATGGCCGCGCGGCTGGTCTTTGACCGCACGGCCGACGTCGGTATGTGTGCGCGGCCAGGCCACTGCGCTGCAACGTGCGCCGGCGATGCTGAGAGGGGTGGTCCCCCCCCCTCTGGCTGCCGCTTGTGCGGGCACGTTGGCCAGCCCGCGGCGAAGGCACCGACTTTTACCTGGAGGAGGACGCGGCGGCCGCCAAGGACATCCGTCGCGACGTGCAGCGTCTGCACGGTCGCCCGGGCGGCGGCCAGTCGCCGGGCCCGGGCTACCGCGCCTCCGCGGCGGCCGGCCGGGGCCGCAGCCGGCCGGCCCCGCGCGCGCCCGAGCCGGCGAGCCGCCTGGACGCGTCCGCGCCCGCGGGCGAGCGGCAGATTGCCTCGCTGCTGGCGCTCGCGGAGGGCAACGTGCCCGAGATCGTGTGGTCGTCAGACGAAACCATGCTGCACGCCGCCATGACGCTGGCGTTCGCGCCCAACTTTATCACCGGCGCCGTCCTGCAAAAGAACCGCCGCATCGCGGCCTTCAAGTACGGCCGGCGTGCGGACGCGCGGTAGTGCGCTCGCCTGCGGGGTCTGACGGGACGATGTGGCGCTGCCACCGGCTGTGCCCGGTGGACGGCAGGTCGCTGGGCATGGACGATGCGCGGTCGGTGACGCTGGAGCGGGTGCCGCCGGTGCTGATGCGCGACCCCAACCTAATGCGGCACATCATGGAGAACATCACGACCTTTGGCGGCTACATCGAAAAAATGGGCGTGGTGCGTCGCTGGCGCGCATGAGGGGCGAGTAGTCGGCGGCATCAGCGCCGAGGTTGACGGACGCTGCTCGCGTTCGCTTTGTTTTGGGCGGCCGTGGGCGCTCGCAGTCGGGCCGCATGGTGGTCGTCCAGTTCGCCGAGCAGAACCCGCAGAGCCGCCGCTACGCCGCGCTCGAAAGCCGGCCCGGTACGGGAAGAGACCACCGCGCGACGACGCGGTTGCGGCGGCGGTTGCCGCTCATCGGATACTGCCTGCTCTGCCGCGAGCGTCGGCGTGGTCGCAGACGACACGGTGTACAACCTGCCGCTGGCCGCGCGCATGTTCCTGTACTTGATCATGGAGGACCCCGCCAGCGGCCGCGCCATGGCCACGCTGCCGTCTGTCGTGGACTTTACGGCTGTCGCCCCCGCGCTGCACCCGCGCCGCCGGGACCTGATCCTCATGGGCCACGCCGGCGCGCACCGCATGGTCGAGTGGTACGTGCCGCCACCAAGGCCGAAACGCGCGATGGGGGGCCGTGCGCGCGCTGCTGACGCGTTTCGCCGACGGGCGTTGGGTGCGCGCGCTCCCCCTCAGGAAACTGCTCCTGTCACCGAACGTCAAGATTGCCGCGCAGCGGCGGTCTGCGCTGCTGTACCTGTACGAACGGCGGCCCGAGGTCGACGGCTTTCTGGCAGTCAGCCCACTGCTGAGCAGCACGGGCACCAACGCGCCCGTGCAGGCGATCGGCCTGTCGGTGCTGCCGTCGCGCGCGCTCGGCACGCTGCTCGTGCTGAGCGCCGTGCCGCCCACGCAAAAGGTCAAGATGTACCTGGCCGGCGACCGCATCGTCAGCATCGCGTGCAACAGCCACCCGCTGCCCATGGCGGAGCTCGCACTGACGCGGGCCTCGCTGGCCCACGTGAACCGAGTGCGGCAGGCCGTGTCGGGCGTCGTGGCCGGCGACGCGGCGGCGCTGGTGCGTGCAGGGTTGGGCGTCACTTGCCTCGCAGATCGGTCGCCCGCTAAGTCCGCGCCCGCGTTCCGCATCGGTTGTGCCCTCGCGCCGACCAGGGCCTCCGAAGCCCGGCGCAGAGCGCCAAGACGGCCATCATGGACATGGTCGCGGCGCTGATGCCGCGCACCAAGGCCGCCGGCACGCCTGCGGCGGCGGCGCCGCCGGGCGCCGTGTGGTTCGACGTGCCCACGGAAGGCACGGGCTACCTGGGCGCCTTCGTGCTGGCGCAGGCGCGCGCGCTGGCACCGCCGCCCGTGCCGTCACTGGTGCTGGCGCCCGCACGCGCCGCGCCGCCGCCGCTGCCGTCCACGCCGGGCGCCATGCAGACGTACCGGCTGCTCGTGGAGGGCCTGCCCGGCGAGTGGATGAGCAAGGTGCCGCAGCTGAAGCAGCGGCTGGCGGCGTTCCAGTCCATCGCGACGTCGGCCAAGTGGCCGGCGCAGGACGTCACGCTCGCGCTGACCAAGCAGGGCAAGGGCTCGTACACGCTCGTTCTCTCCGGCCGCTCGGTGCGTCAGACTGCGAGGTGCAGGATCTGAGCACGCGCCGGCTGCAGTCTAACCCCGCCGGAAGCGCCTCCTGGTATTTAACGCGATCTCCGGGGACAGGCGACGCAGCCCACGCCGCGGCCGGTGGCGCGGGCGAGCGGCAAGCTTGTGACCGCGCTGGCCAAGGTGCTGGCCGCCGGCACGCTCGAGATCGCCAAGGAAGCGCGTCTGCCGCCGCCGGTGGTCGGCAACGCCCAGGCCGGCCGCGCCGGCGGCAAGGGCGGCCGCGGCCCCGCCCCGGGAGCGGCGGCCGGGTTTGGCGGCGGCGGCGCGGCGGCGGCGCCGCACGGCGCCGCGCGCGATGACGAGCCGCCTGCGCGGCTGGCGCCGCCGTCGCGACAGGATCTGGAGCTCATCGGGCTGGCCGACTCGGCGTGGTCGTCGGACGACGAGTAACTGCTGAACGTAGACTGTACAGGAAGCATGTTGTACGCATCTGGATGCATCCCATGTATGCTTCACGGACTGTACAGGTCGTGCCGGCACGATGCCGGGGCGATTGGAGGAGGATCGTGCGCGCGCGCGCGCGAGCGTGCATGCGCGAATCCGTGCGCCGCCAGCCATGCCGTGTGCATGCGCACATGTCTATCGGGGCGCCTGCTGTGTCCGGGCCTTGGTGCACTTCGGCGCAGCGGTGCCTGAACGCGGGCATCGCGTCGCCGGCACGTGTAGCGGCGTCCCGTCCAAGACACCACATTTGCCAGGACCAACGACGACCCAAATTTCCCAGTCGGTCGCAAACTCGCACGCCGGACAGTTCGCTATAAGCGCCTCGTTCGACGGCCGTTCTTCCCGCTAGAGCGCCTACAGCGCCGCCCTCGTAGCGGCGCCCTAGCTAGCTGCTGCGGCGCCATACGCCGCGGGAGTGAGAGGGCGAGAGAGGGAGTGCTCGACGGTGCATCGCCGGCGGCAGCGCGACGCCACGTGGATCCCGCGATCGCTGTAACGGCGGCGGAGCAACGGCCGCATGGCGGCGCCGGCACGATGATGAACAGCGACACGGAGCCGTGGCTGTCGCACCCGGCCGGCGGCCGCCGCCGGACGTCGTCGTCGTCGTGGGCGGCACCGTGGGCGGGCGCGCTGCCGCGCCACATGCGGACGCGGTCGTCCGGAACGACCGTGGAGCTGGAGCCGCTGGATGACGCGGCGATCGAGGCGAAGGTGCCGCGGCTGGACAAGGAGCAGCTGGACGAGATGGTCTGCAAGCACGACTCGCTCACCTCGTTCCGCTGGCGGCTGGCGCTCGTGCTGCTCTTCCCGTTCGCGTTCATCTTTGCGGGCCTGGCGCACGCCGCCCACGACCGCGCCGCCATCGCCGCCGGCGCCACCACGGGCGAGCTGGGCGTGAACGGCTACGACCTTATCGCGGTCGTCCCCATCGCCCTGCTGCTCGTGGCGCTCCACGTGTGGGCGGCGCGCGTCGACGGCACCGTGCGGCTGCTGCTGCCGCGGCGCCTGAGCGCCCTGCTCAACCCGCACGCCGAGCAGACCAACATTGTCGCGTGGTTCCTGCGCGCCGGCTCGCAGCAGTACGCCATCCTCTGGTCCGTCGTGCTGCAAGGCGTCCTAGCCTTGACGGTGCCGCCCGCCATCGCGGCGTGCCAGCGCGCGGTGACGATGCCCGCGAACGGGTCGCTGCCGGCCGAGCCGTGCCTCACGACGGCGTACCAGGTGCCGAACCAGTTCGAGGAGGCCGCCTGCCAGCCGTGCGTGGACATTGTGCTGTACGTGACCAACACGGCGCTCTACTCGCTCTTCGGCTCGGCGCTCGTGTACGCCACCGTGCTCGCCGTCGCGCCCACGCTAGAGACGCTGCAGAGCGCGCAGCGCGGGCTCAAGGACCTCCGCGAGTACTACCCGCTCGGCAACGCCATGGTCACGCAGAGCGAGCGCTACGCGCGCGCGACGCTCGCCCGCTACGAGCACCACCAGGGCACCGCCGCGCCGCGCATCCGGCGCATCCTCTTCCTCTTCATCAGCCTGAGCCTCTTCTTCGTGGCGCTCTTCGTGGCCGTGCGCCACCGCGTCAGCGCCAAGCTCGAAGCCTACGCCGACCTGCCCATCAACCTCGCCGTGCCGGGGCTCTGGGTCTCCGTCGCCATCGCGTCGCTCTCGGTCGTGCTCTCCATCACGCCGCTCACCGACCTCGTCATCTACATCGTGCCGTCCTGCATCGAGCACTACGTCGAGCCGCAGGTGGTCAACTTCACCGCCTACATCAACCCGGTGCTCCGCCTTGGCCTCAGCACCACCTTTGGGCCGGGCCTCGGCTCCGGTGGCACGACCAGCATGTTTGGCAACAGCGCCGAGGCGCTCCGCATGCACGACATCCGCGGCGCCGGCGTGGCCAGCGGCGCCACCTCCCCCGAGCTGCCGCGGCCGGGCTCGCCCGCCGCCGCCACCACCCCCACGTCGCCCGAGGCAGACCTCGCAGGCGCCGAGGCGGCGGTGGACGCCCCGGCGCCGGCGCCGGCGCCGGCGCTGCCCCCGTCGCCGTCGGGGAGCCGGCGAACCACGCCGCGGCACTCGGCGACCGCGGGCGAGGGCATGCCGCGGCTGGCCCGGACGAGCGTGTTTTCGTCGCTAGCGCACCTGCCGCTGGAGACCCGCACATCCGCGGGGTCTACCAGCGGCAGCGGCGTGACGGTCGTGCTGGACGGCGGCCGCGTCGTGCAGTGCCCGATCGCGACGGTGAGCGACGCGACGCAGCTGCTGATCGCCTGCGAGCAGTACCTGTACAACTGGGTCGCCGCGCGCCGGTACCAGCAGCGGCTCGTGCTCAGCAGCACGCTGGCGCCCGTCGCCGTGCTCATCCTGGTCATCTTCCTGCTCGGCACGGCGCTGTCGCTGGTGCTGCTCATCGGCTTCCTGATCCCCAACCAGTTCCGCCTGGCGTCGTTCCTCCACCCGGCCGCCATCCTCACGCTGTACACGTCGGTCTACGCGCTCATCAGCTCCACCCTCGTCGCCATCAGCCTCATCCGCCTCGTCGACCAGACCACGTACCAGGTACGCCCACGCGCCGCCTGCGGACGGGCGGCGCGCGGCGCGCGTGAGTATAACGCGGCATTTGGCTGCCAGGCACAGTCGGCGCGGATGCCTGCGTAGACGCGCAACCTGCATTCGCTGATGCACCTCTTCCTGGGCCGGAGTGACATCTTTTCGGTGACGTCGGAGGTGTACGCCAGCGCCACGTACAACCGGACACACGAGGCGCTGGCCGCCTTCATCAACCATGTCATCAACTACGTGGAGAACCACAGCCACGACCTCAAGCTGTTTGGCGTGCCGCTCCGCTTTGTGTACATCAAATCGGTCTTTGGCGTCGCCGCCGCCCAGTTCACCACCATCTTTGTGAGCATCGTTCGGTCGGTGGGCGGGTAGGTGCCATAATTATATGTATCTTCCTGTCATTTTTGGGCGTTTGTATCATATATAGGTAGCGGACAGGTAAGGCCTTAGCGCTTTTACATAATTATAGCGAAACGTAGACCTAGGATTGCTGGGCACTACCGCACCGCCATGCATGCATGCGCGTTCAAGCGTGCGGGCATGATGTTCTAGGTGCATGCGCGTAAACTAAGACCTCGATAGCAAAATATACAGGGCCCCTACACACAATAGGCATACGCGTGCATTGCACAGCCTGCATGCTGCCTGCGCATTTGCCTGCAAATTAGGCGCCTTCGCCCTCGTGGCCGGCTACTCATCCCTACTCGATCCGTGCGTGCATTGGTGGCTTGATCGACCTCAGCAGTGGCCGGGATCGAGCTGAGCTAGAGGCCCTAGGGGCCCTACACACACGCACACACACACACACACACACACACACACAGTGCCATGCGTGTATTGCTGCATGGTCGAGAGCCTGTGGCGTGCGCAGTTGCCGGCAGCGCGCCGTCGCCCTCGTGGCCACTCATCCCTCCTCCGTACGTGGGGTGCTTGTTCGACCTCAGCAGTGGGACGTGCGTCCAGTGCAAACGACGCCGCCACGCACGTCGATCGTTGCAGCCACGGAACGCCGCCGCGGTGATCACCCTCCACGGGCGCAGCGTAGGCCGACGCGGCGCACTAGCGGGCGGCTGCACGGGGCCGGCCATCCTAGTAGCGACGCCTGGTGGGCAACGGCAGCACGTCGTCGATTCGTCGGGCACCGCGCCGCTCCGCTCGGCTGAAAAGCGCTTGGCAGGCGCCCTGCCGCGCACGCGATCGCGCAGAGGCACCGGCTCGGTTTGCGGGCGCGCGCCCCAGCGGTGCCGCGTGGCTGGGCGGGAACGATGAGCGACCATCAGCGCATCGGCGGCGGCCAGCCGAGCTACTTGACGTTTCCGTGGGCCGCGTACGCGCTCGCGACCGAGAACGGCACGCCGAGCGGCGACGCGCCCGAAGCGGCGGCGGCCGAGGTGCCGGACGCCAAGCCACTTGGCGAACGCCTGAAGTTCGACGAAAAGGAGCTGGAAACGCTCATCAACACCCGGCACACGTCGCTATCTTTCCAGTGGAAGTTGCTGGTGGTGCTGCTCTTTCCTGTCCTGTTCATCGTCGCGGGCTTGGTGCACGCCGCCGTGGACCGCGGCGCGCTGGCGGCGGGCGCCTCGATTTCCGACCTGGGCATCAACGGTAGCGAGACCTTGGTGCTCCTCCCAGCGCTGCTGCTGGTCATTGTCTTGCAGATTTGGGCCATGCACACGCGCCGGGCGCCGCTCCTGCTGCCGCGGCACATGAGCGTGCTGGTGAACGCCGAGGCGCAAACGAAAAACATCGTTGCCTGGTTCTTGCGCTCGGGAAGGCACCAATACGCGCTCTATTGCGCCGTGGTCATCCTCTGCTGCATTCTGAGCCTCCTGACCCCCGCGACCATCGTGGCCTGCCAGCAGGCCGTGGTGCTGCCACCCCCCGGCGCCGGCCTTCCGAGTGCGCGGTGCCTCACGGCGGCCTTCCAGCTGCCCGCGCAGTTCGAGGACGCCGACTGCCAGCCGTGCGCGGACACGGCCCTGTACTTTACCAACACGGCGCTCTACTCGACGCTCGGCGCGGCTGTCGTGTACCCCTTGGTGCTGGCGATTGCGCCGAGCGCCAAGACCCTTGAGGACGCCAAGAACCGGCTCAAGGAACTGCAGAAGCGGTACCCGTACGGAAACATCATGGTGATCCGCAGCGAGGAGCATGCCGCTGAGAAGCTAAGGACGTACGACGAGGAGCAGGGGAAGACAAGGAAGCGCGTCAAGCGCATTGTCTTCCTGGTCATCAGCCTCGCCGTGTTCTTGCTGGCGCTGGGCGGCGCGGTGATCCGCAACGTGGAGGCGAAGCTGGACCGCTACCCGTCGCTGCCCCTGAACTTGGGCGTGCCGCAGCTGTGGTTCACGGTGGTACTCTCAATGCTCGTGATCCTGCTGGCCCTGGTGCCCGTGACGGATTTGGTTATCTACGTGGTGCCGTCCTGCATCTCGCAGTACGTCGAGCCCCAAGTCATCTACTTCACGGCGTACGTCAACCCCACCGTCCGGCTAAAGCTGGCCAGGCTCTTGAACGTCCCTGCTGCTCGTGCTCGCGCCGGTGAACCGGCGGACGCCACGCCGCTGGCAGCCTCCAGCAGCGGCCCGGCGGCGCAGTGGGCGCCCGCCTCCGCCGCGTCGGTGGTCGCCGACGGTCTTCCGAGCCTGCCGGCGTCGTATCAGCTGCCCGTTGTGCCGTCCGCTCCGGCGGGCAGCCAGGCCGAGGCCAGGTACCAGTACGGCGGCGGCGATTCAGCCGAGCCACTGCTGACAGCAAATGCCGCGACGCTCCGCCGGCGGCGCGGAACCGCCGACCTGGAGCGGACCAACAGCTTTGGCTTCATGCTGTCCTTGGACGACGTGCCTGCGCCGCCGGACGGCCACAGCGAGGTCGGGGGCCTGCGCGTGGTGGTGGAGCTGGAGGGCGGCCGAAGCATCGAGTGTCCGGTGGACCGGACCGCGGACGCCATTGAGGTTATCCTCGCCAGTGAGTACTACCTGTACAACTGGGTCGAGGCGCGCCGCTACCAGCAGCGCGCCGTGCTGAACTGCACGCTGGCACCCGTGGCGCTGCTGATCATCGTCATTTTTGTGATGGGCCTCCTGCTCTTCCTGGCGGTCCTAACCCTATTCCTCATTCCGAACAACTTTCAGCTCTCCGCGGTCTTCCATCCCGCGGCGCTGCTGTCGCTCTACTCGTCCCTCTACGCCCTCGTGAGCTCGACGCTCGTCGCCGTCATCCTGATCCGCCTCGTCGACCAAACCGACTATCAGGTACGCGCGCGCACGTGCGTTGCCAAGTGCTGCATGCGTGGCGGGTGGGCGGGCAGGGCGGCTCGATCGCTAACCACAGGTGCCGCCGGACTAGGCCTGCATGCAGGCGCGCAGACGCGGCATCTGCATACGCTGATGTATCTCTTGCTGGGCGGCAGCGACTTCTTCTCGGTCACCCCCGAGGTGCACGCCGACCCCAACTACCGGCGCGCGCACGAGGGCCTGGCGGCGTTTGTGCGGCACGCGGTCGACTATATTGAGAACCACGCCAACGAGCTGCGGTTCTTGGGCGTGCCGCTGCGCGCTGTCTACGTCAAGTCTGTTCTCCTCACGGCCGCCGTCCAAGCCGTCACGCTCGCCGTATCGGTCATGAAGTCCGTCAATACCAGTGCCACTCCGTAGCGCCCCTTGGCGCAAAATGTACTATTAGGCTTATTAACATAAATGCATGCAGCCATAATGCAGCTATAATGCAGCTATAATGCAGTGATAGTTTCTCTGCAAGCTCTGGGGCCCCAATCTTTTGCGGTTGCGCTGCCTGCCTGTTGCGGCCTTCTGACGCTGCGGGCGCTTGTGGTGGCCCTCCGACTATGCCTGCTGTTCGGGGACGCCACCGTCGCCGCGGCTCAGTTGTTCGGGTTGGTCGGACCCAACTTGGGTCGCCGAGGACAGCATCTCTGGCGGTACCTGTCGCGTACTTCGCGTGCAGCTGCAATTAATTTTACGACAACGTACGGCGTAGTCCAGGAACCGCGGCCACGCCGGCCGCAAGTAGCGATCCATCTGCATGCATGAAATTTTTGTTCGTGCCGCGGCCGACATAGTTAGTGCTTGCCCTGTGCTGAATACGTGTGCACCTGCTAGCATACCAAGCCATCCCACCGCTAGGTAGCACAATACGGCGTTAGTTGTTCTACGTGCAGCTGCTCTACGTGCACATGCATGTCATCGATCGCCGCATGAATCGTTTGAGGGGCATGCTCGTGCATTACCTTTGCCAAGCCAGCTACTAGCTCGGTCATGCTTGCATGCACGTTTCGAGACCAGCCCACGGGTCTAACCCCCCCTACACACAGAGCCGCTGCAGTATGTGTATCGCAGCCTGTTTACATGCATGGGGTCCTACGTAGGGTCCAACAGCTCTAGCAAGATCGATCAAGAGTTGATCGACTTGAAGACCGAGATCACGACGGTGAGCGCCTGGAGCGCGCCCGTGGCGATGACCGACTTAATGTACACCGTTCGCAGCGGCACGCCGAGGAATGTCAGCTCGTTGCTGTGGTGCTCGATGTAGTCGACCGAGTGGTGCATGAACGCCGCTAGTGAGTCGTGTGCGCGCTTGTAGTCTTGGTTCGCGTGCACCTCCTTCGACACGGCGAAAAAGTCGTTCCGGCCCAGGAGAAGGTTCATCAGCGAATGCAAGTTGTACGTCTGGAGAGGTCGACGTGTGAATACACGCTAGTGTTAGCAAAGTAAGGATCCATGCATGCAGGGCATGATCGGCTCACCTGTTTGGCGGTCTGGTCGACCAGGCTGATCAGACGGAGCGCGACGGCGGTGGAGCTGATGAGGGCGTAAGCGGAGATGTAGAGGGACAGGATGGCGGCCGGCTCCAGCACGTAAAAGAGTTGAAACTGGTTTGGGATGAGGAAGATGAGGAGCACCGCCAAGAAGAGGATGATGCCAATGAGGAAAACTATCAGAATCAGAAAGCCGACAGGCACGAGGGTGCAGCTCAGCACGGCGCGCTGTTGGTACCGCCGCGCGGCCACCCAGTTGTACAAGTACGACTCGCCCGCGAGCAGCACGGCTATGGCGTCCGCCACCTGGTCCAGCGGGCAGGTCAGGCTGCGTCCGTCAAGATTGACGACCAGGCGGAACACGGTGGCCTCCTTGGCAGCAGTCGACCGCACGCCGTCATGCTCCAGCGCGATGGCGTTCACGTCCAAGTTGGCCAACGACGAGAAGAATCCAAAGCGGGCCATCTGCGCTAGTGCGTCACCGCTGCCGTCGTAGGTGGACCGCCGGCTCAGCGGTTCCTTGGAGTTGCCCAGTGGGAGCCCACCGTCGCCATAGCGATATCCTTCCACAGGGGTCTTGGGCGGCCAGGGCGCCATCGGCGAGTGCGCACGTGCAAAGGTGGCCACCGGCTCCCGGTCGGGGCTGGTGGGGTTGAGCGCGGCCAGCCCCAGCCGCACGACGGGGTTGATATAGGCGGTAAAGTTGATCACCTGGGGCTCGACGTACTGCTTGATGCAGGACGGCACCACGTAGAGGATAAGGTCGGACAACGGGGCGAGCGCCAGGAGAATTACCACCACCGCCACGGCGACCGTGATCCAAAGCCATACGACAGCCAGGTTCAGTGGCAGGTCTGGGTACATGTAGAGCTTAGCGCGTACTTTGTGCACGATCGAGCCGGAGAGCGCCCCGAGAAAGATGGCCAAACTGACGCACAGGACAGTGAGCCGTTTGGTGCGTTGGCGGCACTTGCCTTGTTGCTCTTCGTACTTCTCCAGCACCGACCGCGCGTAGAGCTCGCTTTCGACCACCATTGCGTTGCCGAGCGGGTAGCGGGACTGCAGCTCGGCCAGGCTCTCCTTGGCGCGCTTCAGCGACTTCTTGCTCGGAGCGATGGCGAGCACGATAGCGTACACCAGGACGGATCCGACAGTGCAGTAGAGCGCCGTGTTGGTCACGTACATCGCCACATCCACGCACGGCTGGCAGTTGGCCTGCTCGAACTGGGGCAGCGCTTGAAAGGGCGCCGTGAGGCACGGGTCGGACGAGATGGCGCCTTGCGACGGCAGGGTGACGGCTTGCTGGCAGGCGACCACGGTAATGGGCACCAGCACGCTCAGCGCGCCGCAGAGCAGCAGGATCGCCCACAGGATGGCGTACTGCTGGCTCCCGGCCCGCAAGAACCACGCCACGATGTTGGTCGATTGCGCCTCCGGGTTGAGAAGATTGCCCATGTGCCGTGGCAGGAGAACGGGGTAGCGGTAGAACAGTCTCACCCACACGTGCAAGCCAACAATCAGCAGGAAAACGGGCGCCAGCACAAGGCACTCGACGGCGCTGACACCCAAGTCAGTGATGGCCGCACCCTCCTGGAGTTTCTTCTTGTCGATGGCCGCGTGTGCGACGCCGGTCACGATGAACAAGATCGGGAAGATGATGACTAGGAGCACCTGCCAGCGGAAGGCGATGGAGGTGTGACTGGTGCTCACCAACTCGGCTAGTTCCTCCTGCGAAAACTTGGGAATGTTCACGCCGACGGCGACGGCAGTGCCTGGTGCGGCAGACGCCGCCACGCTGGCGAATCCAGGATTGAAAGGGGCGTAGCCCGCCGCCGCGTCGGTGGTTGGGCCCAGTGGCAACGCCCACGGAACGCTGCTGCTGCTGCTGCTCTGGTAGCCACGCGGCACGAGCGGGGTGCGCTCGCCCATGGCAGCCATGGCTTCGTCCGCGCAGCGCAGGCCTGCCGGCGGCTCCTCCGCAAGCTCACTTGTCACGTCGATCGTTCTCGGCCGCGCAGCGCTACAGTGCAGACGAGCCTGAGCAGCCGACCCGGGGATGCGTTGTGTTCCTTCTTCATGTACCAGTACCAAGCGACGGACACGCCGAGGCTCCCGCCGTGGCGCGCCAACCCGTCCTCCGCGTTCTCTTTGGGGGATCGGGTCGACGCACTTGCATGGCTGTGCTGCACCGCGCCGAGGCTAAAAGCAGCATGGCAAATCTGCCTGGCCGCGCCAACCGAATTTGCATGGTTCGACTGCCCCACCCGCACACCCCCCAAACGACAACTAAGAGGCCACCACCACCTTTATTGGAGACCATTTTGCGCGCAGCCTCGCATAGACGGTGCACGTAATGACGGTGTAGAACGCACGCCCGCTCTTCGTTGTACGATGCGTAGAACATAAGCGGGAACCGTAACGTTTCTTTGCCCTCAACCCCATCGGCCATCTGGCGTGCCAGCCGCG
>Ga0180216_1002410_pt1 | contig 15566 bp, 8 predicted proteins | sample eDN3rd37CBELigMG_FD_128879 | JGI IMG/M metagenome (GOLD analysis project Ga0180216, IMG submission 128879) | Enriched Miracle-Growth compost microbial communities from Emeryville, California, USA - eDNA 3rd pass 37_C BE-Lig MG (version 2)... ... | reverse complement strand
GTACACGCCTTCGGTACAGACGACGATCCGCTGAGTCCCGTCGCGGGTGATTCCGTGCAGGACACGTTCAAGTTCATCGACGTCGTTGTGGCGAAACAGGTGGATCTCGCCTCTGGACAATTGTGCACCCTCGACCAGCGACATGTGCGCGGTGCTGTCGAGAACGACATGGCCACCCGGCTTAATGATTGCCGATAGCGTCCCGGTATTGACGTTATAACCGGTCGTGAATAGCGACGCCCCGCGATTTGGCACGCCAAGGAAATTCACCAGCGCATCTTCAAGCTCTCGATGGAGCATGACCGTGCCGCCAGCGATTGGAGAGCTCGATACACCGAGGCCGTATCGATCGAGCGCGTCCTTGGCTGCCTGGATGACGTCGGGGTGATAGCCCAAGCCAAGATAGTTGTAGCTAGCCATGTTTATGACCGGCAACTCGGAACCGTCTTCGCGAACCAGGATATTTTCCGGACGTTGGGCGGCACGGCGTGGTATCTCGAACGTGTACCGACCCGCGGCAATACCTGCCTCCACCCAAGCATCGAAACGAGTGATTTCGCTAAGCTCTGGATCCGAACCCGACACGAACATGTCGTAGCTCTGGCGGAAAATATCGACGGATGCTGGAGAGTGCTTCTGGTCCGCCTCTTGTGTGTGGCGACGGCGTAGGGCTTCGCGCAGCAGTGCGCGCTTCTCTGCAGGCGACAATCCGTCAAAGTCAATTCTGCTTTCCGTCATTGCAGAGTGACACACGTAGCCGGTCGAGCCAGCCGAGTGCAGCCATCGTTTGTTGATAGGGGATGCCGAAGTCGATCATGCAGGCGATCTCGTTGGCGCCCGCGTCACGGAACTCACGGGCTTTGTGCAGGCACGTCTCCAACGAGCCAAACAGGGTGCTCCGATGGAAGTAGCGCTCGAAGACCATGTCCTCCAAAGCCTCCTGGGACACTTGGGGCCCAGTACGGAGCGCCTCGACGGTTTCCTTCCACAGGCTCTGCACCGTGCGCATGTAGTTGAGGAATGGCTCGCGCACGGTGCGCCGCACAGCTTCGTCGCTCTCGCCCACGCAGGTATGAACCATCAGTGTCACGCACCCGCCTGCCGGATCGTGTCCAGCAGCTGCCCGCGCATCACGATACATCCGCACCCGGCGGCCGAAGTCATTCACTGACTGTATAAGGAGCGCGGTTATAATATTGAGGCCCAACTCACCGGCGCGCCGAAAGCTTTCGTCATTCGCCGACGTTGCGATCCAGACCGGCAGCTCAGCCTGCAACGGGCGGGGGTGAAGACGCACAGGTATGTGTTCGCCTCTGCCATTGAGCCGGGCTAAGGAATCTCCGCGCCAAAGCCGTCGCACTGACTCGAGGCGATCGAATACCTCGGCCCAGCGATTCTCGTAGAGCTCGGGCGCCAGCACGAAGTCATTCGGGTTCCAGCCCGGAACCACACCAAGGTCCACCCGACCGCCGGAAAGATTATCCACCACCGACCACTCCTCGGCGACACGAAGTGGATCATGAAGCGGTAGGACGACGCTCCCCGAACGAATGCGGACTCGCTTGGTCCCTGCTGCCAGTGCTGCTCCAAGAACAGAGGGATTGGGAAAAAGACCTCCGACGGGGTGGAAATGGCGTTCAGGTAGCCAGACAGCTTCGAACCCCGCCCGGTCGGCAAAACGCACAGCGGTATCAAACAATTTGTACTTCTCAGTCCCCTCGGTCTCTTCTGCGGAGAAAAAAAAGAGACTGAAGCTGAGCTCTTGCTTTGGAGCTACTACGGCCCGACCGGAATCGATACTGATCCCAGAGCGCGCGGGAGCCAGGCCAAGGGCATCACACAAGTACCGTATCGCAATTTCCGGTGCATCAAGATGGAAGAGGTGTGGTCCGGGTGCCGTGCGGAATTCGAAACCACCGCGCGTCATCGTCGCCCATTGGACCATCTTGTCCGAAGTGAACAAGCGGTCATCGCGCGCCGCTGCTATCGCGAGAATTGGCGCGTCGATAGCAGCATGTGACCGCTGTTTCCACGCTTGCAATAGCGACCTGTCGGCCTCGGCGCGATCACGAAGCTGAGCGCTGAGCTGCGGATTCGAAAGGATGCGGTCCGTGATCCGAACGTCCTCCGCAGGGTTCAAGGTCACATCGGATTTGGCCACGCCTGGAGCCGCCATCGCTGCGATCACAACGAGGCGAGGCGGGGTCATCCCACGGACCTGCATTGCATTTGCGACAGCAAACGCTAGGGCGCCGCCGGTACTGTGCCCGTAAAAGACGATCGGACGCTGGTCACTATCAGTCAGCTCTCCAATTATACCCTCGAGAACGGCGTCGAGTTCGACAGCGGCGGGCTCGTCGCCACGCTCACCGCGCCCCGGCAGGCATAAAGCCAGCGGCTCCACCTCGGGCGGAAGTTGGTCCGGCCAATTTCGAAATGAATCCGGACCTGCTGCGGCATGGGGAAAGCATACCAATCGAAAACGAGCGGCCGGCCGAACGGCAAGCGGCATCAGCAAGCGTGCGGTACGCGGCGCCTCAGTACGATCCGGTGCGCCCAAAGCTCTCCGAGCCTCGAGTGCTGCCTGCAGCAGCTTTCGTTTCTGATCAGGACTGAGGCCCTTTAGGCGCGGATCGTTTCTCATAGTTGTATGGCGGCAAGATCGATTTCGCCCGATTGCGCCAGCATTGCCAAGAGTGCGTCCGCCTCCTCCTCGCTCAGCTGGTCAATGTCCTGCTCGTCGAGGCCGTCGAGCCCGAACGCCTCGTCGATGATGTGCTGGGCGAGGACTTTCACCGTTGGCCCTTGCATAAGCAGCGAGGTCGGCAGCCGAACGCCCATTTCCTGCTCGAGCGAAAGGGAGAGCTCCACAGCCATCAGCGAGTCGACACCAAGACTTTCAAGCGAGCGGTCGAGCGGAATGCTCTCTGGTTTTTCGCCCAACACTGCAGCAAGAGCCCGGGTTAGCCGCGCTTCGAGAGCGCCTAGCCTTTCCGGCCCCGGAATTGCCGACATCTCACGGCGGAAGCGCGCGAGCCTGTCGCTGCCACTGGCTACCCCCGCCATCTCTGAAAAGCGTGGGCTACGGGCGAGCTCGGCGTGGTTGGCCCACCGGGCCCAGTCGACATCGGCGAATGCGATGCAGGCGGGTGCTCCGCCGTCCATGAGCTCACCTAGCGCGGAAAGCGCGTCATCAGTCGTGAATGGGCGCAAACCGAGCTGCTCCAACTGGTCTACTAGTCCGTCCGTTCGCGCCGCAACGCCTGCATTGGAGAGCACACCCCAGGCAACGGATAAAGCAGGTTGACCGAGCGCGCGACGATGGCGCGCCAGAGCGTCGAGTGCTGCATTGGCTGCGCAATAGGCGCCTTGACCCAGATTGCCGATTACCGCTGCAATCGAAGAGAACAGGACGAAATGATCGAGCGGATCATCCCTCGATGCGTGATGGAGCACCCAAGCCCCGCCAGCCTTCGGCGCCATGACCGCAGCAAGCCGGTGCGAGGTCAGCGTCGGGAGCAGACCATCATCGAGCACCATCGCCGCGTGGAAAATTCCCCCGATCGCTGGCCCGTCGCTGCGAATGCGGGCGAAAAGCGCCTCAACACCTTCGGCATCGGAGCAATCGAGCGCCGGGGCGGAAACTTGCACGCCGGCCGCCTCCAGCTCTTGCAGAAGCGCCAGCGCCTCCGGGCTCGTTGGACCGCGCCGGCTCAACAGGACTAGCCGCCGCGCACCCTCGCGCGCCATCCAGCGGGCCAGCGCCTGGCCGAAACCGCCGAACGCGCCGGTGATGACGTACGTGCGGTCGGGCCGGAACCGTGGCGCTGGCAGCGGTTGTGCAGAAACCACCTGCTCACGAAAATCTATGACCACTTTGCCCACGTGTTTTGCCCGCGACATCAGCCGGAAAGCGTCGGCAATCTGGCTGGCTGGGAAGGCCGTCGTCGGAAGCGGCCCGATTTTGCCGCTGGCAAATAGCTGGTCCACGTCGGAGAGAATCCGAGTGAACAGCGATCGCCGTTCGCGAAGCATACGGTCGACGTCGATAGCGGCGAACGTGCGATTACCATCAAAATGCGCCATCGGCAGCAACGCGTTTTCTTCGATGTCGCGCTTACCGATCTCAACGAAGCGACCATACGGTGCCAGCACTTCCCAACTTCGGAGCATCGCCTCGCCTGGCAGGCTGTTCAGCACCACGTCCACTCCATCGCCGTCGGTCAGCTCCAGAATGTGATCGGCAAAATCGAGGCTTCGCGAGTCGAAGACGTGAGAAACTCCCTGCTGGCGCAGAAATGAGCGCTTGGTTTCGTCCCCCGCCGTCGCGAAAATTTCGGCCCCAATCATTTTCGCGATGGCAATAGCCGCTTGGCCTACACCGCCCGATGCGAGGTGAATCAGAACACGTTCGCCCCGCTGCAGACGGGCTACGTCCACAAGGCCATGGAGCGCAGTGATATAATTGATGTAGACGGGCGCCTCGACAGGCGAAAGCGCAGCGGGACGGTGACGGGCGAGATCCTTGTCCACGACAAGGAACGACGAAAAATGCGCAGACTGGACTACCACCTCGTCGCCAGGGGCGAACTCTGCGACGTCCGGCCCGACGCGCGTGACGATGCCGGCCGTTTCCATTCCGAGCGTATCCCCGAAGAACGTGCGCTCAAGATACGCCCCGGAAAGCAAATTCATCGTCTTTAGGACGTCCTTGAAATTCAGCGCCGCCGCCTGCGCACGAATTTCAATCTGTCCGGACTTCGGCTCGGAGCGTGGGATTTCACGCCAGGCAAGAGAGTCCAAATTCCCGGCGCGCCGCTGGATGAGGGTCACGGGGACCTCGCTCACGTCGACGCTCCTCGCGATGGGATCCGGTGGCGTCCAGGTACGGAGACGTGCGACTTGCCGGCCCTTTTCATCGAGCCGCACCTCCCGTTCGGAAACAGGAGCGAGCAGCTCTCTTGCTAACCAGGTCGTCAGCCGCGCATCGTCTCCAGCGCAGTCGATGAGACACACGTTAAGGACGGGGAACTCAGTGGCGGCAACACGGGCCAGCCCCCATAGCGCAACATCCGCCGGGCGTGGCGTGGCGCCCGTGGCACCCCGGGTTACAACGGCGAACCGCGGCGCGGCGGCTCTGATGGAGCCTAGGCGCTGCAACGTTTCCAGCAGATCGGTCGTGGCGCGGAGCCCGGGATCGCCGTCCTTCACCTCTTCGGGCGATAGCCAGGCGACACCCGCCGCGTTCTCCAAGAGCCCCGGATCAGCTTCGCCCAGAGCCGCGATCGGGACGGCCTCACGCCCCTCGGCGCGGATTTCTTTCACTACTCGACTGGCCAGCACGCATTGGCCAATCACGATCCAAAGTCCGGTCCCGCTGCGGTCCGGTCGCGAAATCGGAGCGGGATCCCATTCGTCGAGGAATTTCGCCCGCGCGAAACGATCTCTTTCAGCCGTCGGAAGGCGCTGGCAGCGGAGGCCATCTATTTCAGCCAAAATCCTATTGGACGTGTCACAGATCGTGAGAGTCGCGCTAAAACTATTGGGAGAGCGCTCGGTAATGCGAGCAATTGTGCGCGCACGCGAACCGACAGGTGCATGTAGGCGCACCTCGGCGAGCTCTACGGGCACGAACGGGTCCTCTCCGCCGCTCTGGGTGCCCAGCAGCGCGAGCGCCTGAAAAGCGCCGTCCAGTAGGACGGGGTGAAGAGGATCCTCGCAAGTAAGCTCTTCTGGCAGTGTTAGCTCTGCGACAACGCGGTCGCCGATGGCGCATGCCTCCCGTACGACCTGGAAAGCGGGTCCATAGGCGAGGCCACGCCGATCCAGCATGGCGTAAAATGCAGCGCTGTCGACACGTGGCGCTTCGGCCGGTATCGCAGCATCGAGCGTCTCCTTGCTGGCGCCACGCGGAGCCAGTTCCGGGCCCAGCCGGGCAGTGGCATAGCGTTGCCAATCCGCGTCTAACCCGGTCCGGGCACTGACGGAACCGACCCCGGAAGCCTCCTCGATCTCGATCCGCAACTCGGCGCTTGCACCTATTGCGAGCGCTCTGTGAAGCCGCAGGTTACGCAAGGAGTTTCCGCGCCCCAGTCTGCGCGAAGCCGCAAGCAGCGCCGAGACATGAACCGCAGCCGGAAGAAGCACAGTGCCTGCAACCACGTGGTCTGCGAGGAAGAATAGGGGCGCGGCTGTGAGGTCCGTACACCACGCGGGCGAAGGTCCGTCGAGTCGCTGGTGCAAAAGAAGTTCATCCTCGGCGAGCTTACGGTTCAAGCTTGCCTGAGGTGCCTCGATCCAGTGCCGCTCGCGTCGCCATGGATACCGTGGCAATGGCGTGAACCGGCCGGGCGGGTGCATGGCATCCCAGTTCAGCGGCACCCCATCGACGTAAAGGCCGGCCATTGTCCGACGTAGCTGCGCCTGCTCGGGCTCTCCTCGTACCACTGAGGCATGGGTGGACACGTCCAGCTTCGCTGCTGCGGCGCAGCTGCGCACTGCGGCTGCCATCACCCGGTTCGGGCCGATTTCGAGTACGGCATCGAAGCCGTCCGCAAGAGCCGCCGAGACCGCAGCTTGGAAGTTGGCCAACGCTCGGCTTCCATTGATCCAGTAATCAGCGTCGTGACGGGCCGTTTCGATGCGCTCGCCGAGCAGGGTCGAGTAGACTGGTAACCGCGGTGCAGCGTGCGGTACGTCACCGAAGCGGCTGCGCAACGCCGCTTCAATCAAATCCACCTGGGAGTGGTGGTAGGCCACATCCACGTGCAGTCGGCGGTGGAAAACGCCATCAGCCGCCAAATCCTGCGCAAGACGATCGAGCTCGTCCCCAGGTCCCGCCACAACGACCGAATCCGGGCTGAGAACTGCAGCCACTGAGAGAGCGCCGCCCTTTCTGGCCAGCAGTTCAGTCCCGGTTTTGGCGCCAACACCCACGGCCATCATGGAGCCCAGGCCAGCAATAGCCTGAAAGGCTTCGCCGCGATGGTGGGTGATACGCAGGGCCTCTTCCAGCTCCAGCGCGCCTGCTGCCCAGGCAGCACCGATCTCGCCGACACTATGGCCGAGTGTGCCCGCGGGTATCACGCCCAGCGAACGCCATAGCTCCGTCAACGCCACCTGCATCGCGAAGTTCAAAATCTGCGCATCTTGCGGTGCGCCTATCGGCCGGCCATAACCCGCCTCGCTTGCCCCGCCGGCAAATACTGCGGCAAGTGGCCGATCGGTCCAACGTCGCAGGACCGCATCACATCGGTCGATGGCTTCGCGGAACGCTGGCTCTTTCGCATAGAGCTCGCGTCCCATCCCAACGTACTGGGCACCCATGCCGGTGTAGACGAAGAGAAGTCGACGGGGCTGCTCCTTTGCCCGGCCGAGCACAGCACGGCCGGTCTCGCGTGCGGCCTCGAGATCGCTCAGTGCGGCAATAAGATCATCGGACCCGCGAGCCCATATCGCCGCCCTGATCGGGTGATGTGTACGCCGCCGCGTCAAAGAATGGGCGATATCACGAAGCGGCGCGGTATCGAGGTGCGACGCCAAGCTCCGGGCGAAATCTACTAAAGCCGCTTCGTCACGTGCCGAAATTGGGTAAAGTCGATCGATCGGCTCTTCCGCCTCGGGCAATTCCGCAAGAAGCCTCTCGGGAGGCGATGCCAGGATCGCGTGCGCATTGGTTCCTCCGTACCCGAAGGAATTCACCGCAGCATACAACGTGCCCTTTGACGGTAGCGGCGTCGGTTCGGTAGGCACACGGAGCCCGAGCGACGGAAGATCGATTTCCGGATTTGGGGTACGAAAGTGCAAGTTCGGCGGCACCTTCCGATTGCTCACGACCAGCGCCGCCTTGATGAGCCCCGCGACGCCTGCGGCTGCTTCGGTGTGACCGATATTCGTTTTTATCGAGCCAACCAGCAGTCGCTCTTCTTCCGGTCGTCCATCTCCAAATAGCGATCCGAGTGACCGCGCCTCTATCGGATCACCTGCCGGCGTACCAGTGCCATGGGCCTCGACATAGGCAATGTCACGCCCCGTGAGCTCCGCGCGTCGCAATACCTCGGCAATAAGCGACTTCTGCGACTCCTCGTTTGGCATTGAAATCCCTGGCGTGTGGCCGTCCTGATTAGAGCCGGTCGCCAGGATGACGGCGTATATCCGGTCGCCGTCCGCGATCGCCGCCGAAAGCGGTCGCAGCACAACAACCCCAACGCCCTCGGCGCGAACATATCCGTCGGCCTCGGCATCAAAAGCCTGGCAGCGGCCCCGCCTCGAAAGAAATCCGCCCTTCGACATGGCAATGAAGGGCTCTGGCACCAGAATGGAATTGACGCCGCCGGCAATCGCGAAATGGCTTTCTCCTCGAGCAATGGACTGGCACGCAAGGTGTGTGGCCACAAGCGACGAGGAGCAGGCTGTGTCCACTGAAAGGCTCGGACCACGGAAATCGAAGGCGTGCGACAGCCGGTTGGACAACATCACCATCGTCGAGCTGGTAGCGGTGCTTGACGAGATGTGGTCCCGGCTGATCGTCCCCAAGCGCTCCAGCAGATTGTCGAGGCTGAATCCGCCAACGAATACACCGACCCGCTGCCCTGCTAATGCGGTACAGTCCCGCCCTGCGTCTTCAAAAGCCTCCCACGTCGCCTCGAGCAACAATCGCTGCTGCGGGTCGAGGACTGCTGCCTCACGGGCGGAGAGGCCGAAAAACCTAGCGTCGAACTCGTATGGCGATTGATCCAGAAAACCGCCGTAGCGGGCGTAGGTTTTTCCTGGCTGGCCAGAGTCAGGATGCCAGAATCGCTCGAGGTGCCAACGATCCCGAGGCACCTCGCTTATGGCGTCTATACCGTCTAGGAGCCGTGACCAAAAGAGAGCCTGCGCACTTTATGCCGCCCGGAAAGCGGCAACCGATTCCAACAATTGCAATTGGTTCAGACATCGAACTCCTTCAGAATATCAATGACCACCAAAAGAGGTGTACCGTATGGGTTTTCGGCAAGGGTGGCTTTTCCCCGACCGCAAATCGTGATGAAGAGTGCGGAAAGGTTGAAAGGGGAGTCTCCGTTGAGTTCGATATAGCTGCTTTCGATTCAAGCTACCTCATATCGAGGTCCCGCCGACAGATGGCTCTGAATTGTCGGAAGTACCGCAACATCGGAAAGCGACCAATTTGAACAACCAGCCTAGGCCCGATAGGCAACAGGTATGGCAAACAAGATCTCTAAACGGGTAAGGCACGCAGTTCGCACCAAATCCATAACTACGAACATAATCTGCGTCCAGCACGTCAGTATTAGGTATTCCAGCAGACGTTGCAAAAACGCCACATCGAGCAAAGTGCGACGGGCCTCTGCTTACGCGTGCGAGCGCCGGCAACAGCAATTGGAATCCGACCAGCGTGGAGTGGAGTTGTGCTGACGCGAATTATGCATCCGAGCTTTGCCCAGTATTCCGTTCCTGCGAAATCTCAGCAGTATTCATACCGCGTCTTCGAGCAGGAGATCGGCTCCCTTTTCACCCACCATGATGGTGGGGCGTTCGTGTTACCGGACGTTAGCGAGGGGAAAATGGAGGCGTCGATCACGCGAAGCGCATCCAGGCCATGCATGCGCAGGCGGCTGTCGACCACGGATGACGCAGGGTCGGGAACCCATGCGGCAGGTACCGACAGAATGAAACACGCTCGAAGCACGCTCGCGGATATCGTTGATGAGTTGGCAGCCATCTCGTGCGGTGCCAATCTCAATCCGGTCCCCGTGTTGCGCGCCAATGGCATCGGGGCATGCTCGCCATCCCGATCGTAATGCTGATCGTGACCTCGGCGCTCAAGAGCTATGACATGAACCGAGAGCTCGTCGCCCGAAGCCTTGGTGCCAACAGCCTCAAGGCCTTTCCTATCCTCGCGTTTCTGACCTCGTTCGATGAGGTGATCGTCATAATGTTCGTCTCCGGCGGCGAGAACTCAACGCTCACTCGCAATATGTCCACCGCGCTCCGTGATCAAATCGATCCCACCATAGCCTCGATCTCGACCATCATGATCGAAGTGAGCTCCCTGCTGCTGGCCCCTTCCCAGCTCTTCGGGCGGTCGACAAAAAGACTAGCGCATAGCGGCGATCGTGATGGGCGGTTTTTCGAAATTTGACTGAAGCTCGGACTACTCAGCAAAGATCCGAGCCGATTGATAGGATATTCGATGTCGGCCAGAAGTTCGCTTGACCAGTCATTCGCTCTTGAGCCCAAGCTCGATCGCCGCAGCAGTGATCCTGCTCGATGCGATCGAGTCGTCCCGAAAAGCCTCGAGTGCCTTGCGGTATGCTGTTGCCGCAAGCTCTCTCTCGCCAAGCACAACTCGAGAGCGCATGAGACGAGTCCAGCCCTCGACGTCTCGCGGAGAACTCTCCAAGCGCGCAGCCAGACCTTCGACCATCGATCTGATCGCGGCATCCTGCTCACCCACAGGCATCGCACCTAGTTCGGTCAATTTCTCGATGCCATGGCTGTTATCTTCCTTGAGGGCAGCCACCGCGTCGGGAGTTGAGGCTGCCCCTGAGTTGCTGTTTTCGGCGGCCTTCGCCTTGGCCTCCTCGTACGATAGCCTGAGCTCGGCGGAATTTGGATCAAGCTCTACTGCTCTCGCAAAGGCGGTCGTTGCCTGTTCAAAGCGGCCCGTGTGAAAATAGGACCAACCGAGCATCCGCCAACCTCTGACGTCGTCTGGCGTCGTTTCGAGTCGAGCCGCTAGCCGCTCGATCATCGTGTCGACATCGGGGAGCAGTTTCTCCTCCTTTGGCCCCGGTTCTGTTGCAATAGAGCGCGTGTAGTCCTGGAGGCGCTCTAGCACTTCGTCGTCCGCTCCCGATAGTGAGAATGAGTTCGCGTCCCCTGAGCCAAATGCCTGGGATGGAGCACCCACTTTGGAAATAGCCGAACCAATGCCTCCAATCACGAGAACAACCGCGACAGGCACGATCAAGGTCCTGGTGGTGCTTCGCAGGATCTGGCCGAACTCCCGGGTTGATGGCTGCGGCCGAGCGAGGAGAGCAAGTCTCGCCGCATCCGCTTCTGCTTCGTTGAGCTTTCCAATTTTGAGCTGAGCTGCGATCTCCTCCAGATGCGCTTTGATTTCCTGTTGGCCAAATCGCTCCCTGCGCGAGCCCCTCCCTCGCAGCAGAGACATGAGTAGCACCACGACTACGCATGAAGAGCCGAAAAGACACCAGCCCAGGAACGTCAAAGACATCTGCAAACTCCGAAACTCGAATACCGACCTCAACGCCAACGACTTTCTACAACCCCCAAGGGAACGGTGGTGTAATCATCCGCAACCCGTCAGAGCTTTCTGCGGAACTCGGCGCGGATGCCAAAATTGTCCTCCTCGCCGCCCCCGAGGATCTGATAGGTTGCATCAGCGCGGAACAGCCAGGCCCGGGTGATTGGAATCTGATAGCGCACACCGAATGCGTACTGCGGATCCGCGGCGCCGATATCGGTGATCGGTTCACCGAATGGCTGCACGGTAGCGACCTCGAAGACGAGTTGCTGATCAAGATTGAAGAGATATTGCAAGCCAATCGCACCGCCCCAGGCGTTAGAGCCCGTATCGTTGAGTTTCGGATAGCCAGTCAGAGCGTCGGTCTCGAAGTTGATGCCGACATTCTTCAGAATACCCGCGCCATTGCCGTCAACCAGAGGCTGCGGATTTCCGGAGCCGACAAAAAAATTGGCATAAGGGATCAGCGTGCTCGGCAAGCCCGAAATCAGGCTGTTCTCCGAAATGATGACAAAGCCTTCGTCATCCTTGCCGTTACCGAAGTTCGCGAAGACCCGGGTTGAGTTCGATATGGTGTTGGCATAGCGCCGGGTGTAAGCGGCGGTCACGAAGTTCGTGAGTTGGCCGTCCACCTCGCCGTCGACGCCTTGTATCAGGCCATAGCCCGCTTCGATATATCCGTTGAAGGCATCGATGAAGGTGGTTACGCCATAAACGTTGGCATTGTGCTTGTCGGCGCCGAGGATGCCCGCATTGTTGACGTTGTCAAACGCAGCGAAGAAGGTGATGTCGAAGTTCGGCAAGCCCAGCGCGGCCGAGTTCTTCGCGGGGAGGCTCACCGCGCCGCCGAGAATTGCGTCGTTGGCCCAGATCCCATTCTGCAAGAACAACGGAAAGAGGCCGACAGCGAAGGGCAAGTCGAAACCCGCTTCGCGGCCGGAGAAACCGGAATAGAGGGAGCCGAAATCGCCCTCGAAGAATAGCGTCTGCGGGTTGGGGTCGAACTCAAAGTTGAACCTCCCATCGCCATCGGCGCCCCCGAACTCGAAACGGGTGAACTCCGTGTTATTCCTTTGAAGCGGCGTGAACTGGGCATGTATTCGTTCGGTGGCGGTGAGCTTTAAGTCAACGTCGATGTTGAGCCGGGTTGCTATCTGGGCGACATCCTTGCCATTATTCCTATTGTAGGCGACGGCCGTCCGCCAATCGCCGTAGATGGCGAGGCCAGGCATCAGTGGGTTCAATTCACCGAGGATCGTGCTGCTCTCGTCGTATTCACCCGCGGTGTATTGCTGGCGCCCCAATTCGATTGGCGGGCGCGGCGGTTCCACCTCGCTCTTCGTACCATAAATGTCGACTTGTGCCTGGGCGTCGTAGTTCTTCCCGTACTGTGGATCCGGCAGGAAAGGGTCATCATTGGCATCCGCGCTGCTACGCACGGCCGCCGCTGGCTCTACGGTTTGGTCGACCGTTTTGCTTTCGGCGGGGCCGCCCAGGTAAGATGGCCGGCCCAGTGCACTGGCTAGACCTTGGGCAAAATCGAAACGTGAGGCGGGCGGGCTTTCAATTGACTGGCCGTCCTTTCGAGTCTCGCGGCTACTTTGGGCCGCCGCAGAATCCGGACTCGTTCCAAAAATCATAAGGTAACAAGCCATCAATGGGATAGTGGCAGTCGTTGCCGCCGTGCAGGACCATAGCTTGTCAATTGCGTTACAGGTCACGTATACGCTCCACATCGTGGCCCAAAGCTCTGCGGATACGAGGTCCCGCCTTTTTCGGACCCCGTTGCGGGTTTTCCATCCGATTGGGTTTTAAGGCTTCACTTCGAACTCCACCGTGCGGCCCTTGAAGCTCAACATCCGTTCGTTCATGCGCCGTTCCATTTCCTTGTCAGCACCGACGAAGCGCATGAAGTAGATCGGCTCGGCACGGCTCCGCATGCGGAAGGCGAGGCGATACTTGCCAGGCTGTCTGATCAGATTGCCCGGAACCTGATACTTGGCTTGCTTCGAACCCAATGGCGGTAGCGAGTGGTTCTCCATACGCACGAGCGGCGGATGGTTGAGGACGGTGGTTGGGATCTGGGGTGGACGAAGATGGGGCAAGGGATCAATGTCGAAGTTCACCGGCAGGTACATTTCGCGGTCCGTGCCCTTGACGTTGGTGGTCAGGAACTTGGTCTGGAAATTCACCAGCTGTTGGTCTGTTTTTATCCGCCCGGCCGCGACCTCCAGGCTGTGCAGATCGGCCAAGTCTCCATTGCGATCGACGTAACCGGATTCCCAAATGTTCTTGCCATTGGGATCGATGAGGGCGACGTTCACCCAAATCTGGGGCTGCGCGCCCAAGGAGCCGGAAGGCAGGTTGTGCCCCGAATTAAGGTTTGTGATCCTGTAGGAGAACGTCAGAGTCTTCCCGACCCTCGGGGCGCCCTCGAGGAAGGGACCATCCACCTTGGTGCCATTTTCCATGACCTGCCGCCGGAGCTCGAAACGCTCATCGAGCTTCGCGAGATTCTCATCAATGATCTGCCGGGCGTCCTCGCGATCGAGCGAATCGGCCCAGCGCTTTGGGAAATCCACCTTGATCTTTCCGCGTGCGACCTTGTCTTCGAATTCGGGCGTCCCCCAACCGGCGCGCCAGTCGAACTGCAGCCAATCCTTGATGCTAATGGCTTGGGCTTTCGGATTGTGAGGGAAAATACCGGGATGAGCGATCGAATAGCCCGGGCCGATAAAGCGGTGATTGGCATGCTTGCGTCCCGGATTGATTTCCTTGCCGCCAACTACGGCGGACGGCGCGGTATCATAACCCTCGGGCTTTCCAGGGACCTTGCCCATGTGACAGTCCTGGCAGGTGATGCCTTCCTTGCGTGCAGGGCTGTCGCGGTACTGGTCCCAAACGATCTCCAGCTTAATTCCCAGATTGACAGCCACCTGATGGCAGCTGACGCAGAACTCCGATTTTGAGATCTGGGGATTTGTCATCATGCCGTTGTGGATATCAGTGCCCCGCCCGTCCTTACTGGTTTTTACGGAGTACGTTTCCTTGTCGGCGAGAATGTCTTTAATGACGCTTTTTTCTCCGCTGCCATAGACCGGCTCGTAGATTTTGCCCGGCTCGACCCGACGCTCGCCGTTCACCTTTCCGTACTGCTCTTTCACTCGGTGGCAGGTGATACAGGTGATGCCCTCGCGCGAGATTTGACTGAGTGCCCAAAGCGGCGTATCGCGATTCTCGCCGAGCTGAGTTCCGACCTGCTGGTGGCAACGCACGCAAAAGGTGCCGACCGTACCTTGTGTCAGCTCCTGAAACTTCTGCTCGAACGCGTGGAACATCGGCGAGATCGACGCATAGGCATGCTGCGATGAGGACCATTCCTCATATATCTGCTTATGACATTCGCCGCATTGCGCGGCGGTGGGATAGAGGGAGAGCGTCTCCTCGTCGACCGGAGGAATAGGAGCTTCTTTGCCCTTCTCGGCTTTTGCGGCTGCTGAGAGAACGGACATTTCCCCTTTTGCGGCCGCTTCAGCTCCCGCAGAGACCTGCTGGCCAGCTCCGGTGCCGGGTTTTCCGACGGCTCCGGTACTCTGTGCCAGCCTCAGCCTGGGCTGTCTTTGATCGGCTCGGATTTGCTCGGCCTTCCTGAGTTCAGCGACAGCGTTCTGGCCTAGAATCGCCGAGCTCCCCAGTATGGCGCTTGCCAAAGCGCAGGAAAGCATCGCAGTACGCATAACCTTCTTCCCACTTGGATTCAGGGCTGTATTCCGACCGTCATAGCTTTCGCGCACAGCGCGCGCTAAGTAACCGAGCTGCACTGCTCAGTCCCGTCATTCTTCTCAAAGCGAAGAAGATCAGCCCATCAGAGCACTGGTCGCCTGCACGCCGGCAAGTATTAGGCGGGGTTGGCGCTGTCCTGGCTTTTCTGCTGGAGGTCCGCCGGAGGCGAGCCTGAAACGTCCGCAGCTCCGGTGTCGACCAAGCTGCACAGCTCAGCCGCTTTTATTCCATTCGAGGCGCGGAAGTTACGCCCGTGGAACCAGTTGTCAGTCTCATGGGCAAGCACCCGGAGCATCATGAAATCTCTCCCCCGATGCCTCCCCGACCCAGCATCAAGTCACCACGCGATAGCGACCAAAGTTTGACGCCTCATCGAACGCAGCACAGGCCTAACGCTATGGCCCTAATGCGCTAATCTGTCTGATCCAGCTATAACCATCAAACGGTCAATCTTTTATTCCAGGAGCATAGATCATTACAGACTATCGAGGCTCAGCATTGGGTGATGATC
>Ga0180216_1002409_pt1 | contig 15581 bp, 11 predicted proteins | sample eDN3rd37CBELigMG_FD_128879 | JGI IMG/M metagenome (GOLD analysis project Ga0180216, IMG submission 128879) | Enriched Miracle-Growth compost microbial communities from Emeryville, California, USA - eDNA 3rd pass 37_C BE-Lig MG (version 2)... ... | reverse complement strand
TCCCCTCCAGGAGGTGGAGGTCCAGGTCGGTGACCGCGTGGGTCCACGTCAGGCGCACGATCAGATCGTCCTCCGCCATGATCTCCAGATTCCGGGTCTTGCAGGGCAGAAGCTCGCTCCCGCCGGGGGCGCGGCAGGGGAGGCCCAGGGCGTCGTAGACGTCCAGACCGATCTTGTATTCGCCGGGTTGGCTCACGGTGAGCGTGGGCGTGGGCGAATGGGGATCGTCGAAGGTCGCCGTGGTCCCGACGGGCTGATCGAAGACGCGCCATTCGAAGCTCAGCGGCTCGTCGCCGTCCGGGTCGAAGGAGGCGGTGCCGTCCAGCGCGATCGGGAGGTTGGGGGCGTGGTTGGCCGGATCGATCGAGAACTCGGCGATGGGCGCGCGGTTGACGCTGGCGCGGAGCTCGATGTCCACCTCCCGGCGGTCCGGATCGGTGGTCCGGATGCGGAGGGTGCCCGAAAGATCGTTCTCCTCGATCGCGTCCGTGGGGGCGCAGGCGACCTGGACGATCACCTCGCCGCCTGGGTTTCCGTCACGGGGCGGGGGGAGCTCGGTCGGCTTGGTGGAGCCGAGGACCGCGAAGGCGGCGCTGCTCCCCTCGAGGATCTCGATCGACTCGACCAGCAGCGGGGCCGTCCCCACGGAGGCGATGCGCACGTTCTCCACGGCCTGCGTCCACTCGCCGACCACCCCGAAGTCGATGGAGTCGGGCTCGATCTCCACCCGCCCGATGGTGGAGCCCTCGCCTTCGAGGCCCACCAGCACCGACTCGTTCAGGGGGTCGTTGCTCTCGATGAGGATGGCGCCGGAGAAGGGCTCCTGTCCCTCGGGACGGAAGACCACCCGGATCTCGCGGGATTCGTTCCCCTGGATGGTCGCTTCCCCGAGGCCGTCGGGGAGGGAGAAGGTACCCGACTCGTCCTGGAGTTCGAAGGTGCGGATCCGGAGCGGGGCGCGACTCGGGTTCTCCAGGCCGAGCACGAGTTCCTTCCGGAGCAGGACCGGGACGGGGCCGAAGTCCATCAGGGGGTTGCCGTTCTCGTCCACGTGGGTGGCGACGACCACGAGCTTGGGGTTCACCTTGGTCGTGGGCGGCTCGGAGCAGGCCGCCAGCGCGACGAGCAAGAACGAAATGACGAGAGAAAGGCGTTTCACTTGTCCCTCGGTGTGTAGCGGACTTCGATGACGCTCCCCGGGCCCGGAATCGCGTCACCCGCAAAGACGATGGTGTTGTCCCGCGGCTCGAACCAGAAGCCATTCTGGTGGCTCAGGTCGTAGTAGGGGACGCAGGCGAGCACGCCGCTGTCCCCGTTGCAGCGATCCTCGACCCGGAAGCAGAGGTCTTCCGAGAGCTTCGGATCGTCCCGCGGGGTGGTGCAGGGGTACTGGATCTCGATCGAATGGAGCGACCTGAAGAGGACCTCGACGTCGGGCTCGTCCTTGTCCTTCCCGTAGTAGATGGGGGCGCTGAGCTGGAAGCGCTTGCGCAGGCCCAGACCGGTGTAGGCCAGCTCCTCGAGGGTCTGTGCCCAGTCCGCCTGACAGATGTTGCCGATCGTGCCACCGGTCAAGGCCGCCATCTTCTCGTACCGCGCGCCCTGCCGGACCCTCGGATTGCCCTCCTCGTCGAGGCACTCGTCCGGCAGAGGCGAGAGGTTCGGTCCCGCGATCGCGGAGACGATGACGGTTTTCTCATCGCCCTTGCCCTTGAGGGAACGGAAGCGGCGTTCGAAGTAGCGAACCTCGTCGCGGGACTCGTCGTCCTCGTCGGAGACGAAGATGAGGTAGAGATAGGCCTTCTCTCGCAGGAACGAGTCTCCGCCGCCGATGCTCCTCGCGGTCTCGACCGCGAGCTCGGCGGCGCGGAAGCCCTCCTCTCGGGAGGCGCCTTCGGTGCCGACGAGGGCACGGCTCCGGAAGAGCTCGAGCGGGTCGACGTCCTTGGACGGGCGGAGGACGGGAGGCTCACCAGGACCGTAGTAGATCTTGCCGGCGTCGTTGATCGCGTCCGTGGTGGCCACCGCCAGGCGGTAGTCGACCTCGCCCGGCTCGCCCACGCGACCCGGGTCCGGATCGATCAGTCGGAAGAAGTGCTCGAAGTTCTCGGAGAGCGTGAGCTGGTGCCGACGCATCGAGTCCGAGTTGTCGATGACGAAGAGGATGTCGATGGCCGACGCCTTCCTCTGCTCGAAGCGATCGATCACGTCGCCGCGAGGGGCCACGTCGACGACTTCGGGTTCCCCACAAGCGGCCAACGCGACCAGGGCCGTGAGCGTGAAGCACGATGCGACACTTCGATTACGACGAACCATCCCTGCCTCCTCGAAGCGCGATGCCTCGAGCTTTCCTATCCCGGGGGCCAGGAGTCTATCACCGCAGGGGGCCCGGCCCAAGGGAGGGGAAGAACGTTTCAGGTCGCTTCAGACGGTGGGGGAGTACGGTTCATTCAGCTTCATGGTACAACGCACCGTATGCGTTCGTTCCTTCTCTTCGTCCTCCTCGGCTTCACCGGTCTCCTCCTCGGGGCATGCGGCTCCGACCCCGACACCCAGGCGGATCCCTGCAAGGGGGTCGTCTGCGAGCGCGGTCAGGATTGCGTCCGTGGCCAGTGCGTGGATCGGCCGGATCCGGAGCCGGAGGGGTGCCAGACGAACGAGGATTGCCTCTTCGACCCCGCGGGCGAATTCTGCGAGCGCCAGTCGGGCCGGTGTGTCGCATGTTTCACGAACGCGCACTGCCCCGACGGCCGCACCTGCAAGGCGGGCCGTTGCGAGGGCAGCGTCTGCACGACCGACGACGATTGCGGAGCCGACGCGCCGTATTGCAACGAGTCCGGCACCGCCTGCCTCGCCTGTCTGCGGGACGACCACTGCGGGGACGACGAGACCTGCATCGAAGGCGCATGTGTCCCCCCGAACCTTTGCGAGACGGACGAGGACTGCGACGAGAACGCGCCCCACTGCGTGGACGGCGCCTGCGTCGCCTGCACGGAGGACGGGCACTGTCCGGACGGCCAGGCCTGCGCGCTCGACGGGAGCTGCCGCTCCCTCGCCTGCGGGGGGGACGAGGATTGCTCCGTCTTCGAGGGGAGGAGCTGCCGCGGGGGCGAGTGCCGACCCGGCGAGTGCGACGGCCCCCAGGATTGCCCGGCCGAGACCCCTTACTGCCAGGACCACGCCTGCGTGCGCTGCACGCCCACCGAGGGCTGCGCCGTGGGGGAGGTCTGCGTCGACGGTTCGAGCTGCGAGCCCCAGGCCTGCGAATTCCTCGAGGACTGCCCGGTGGGCGCGATCTGCGAGGACGAGCGCTGCGTGGCGGTCGACCGCTGCGAGGACGAGAGCGAATGCCTCGATCCCCGCGCGCCCTTCTGCATGGACGGCCACTGCGTCGTCTGCGATTCCGACGCCTCCTGCGGACCCTGGGAGGTCTGCCAGGAGGGGGAGTGCGTGCCCTTCGCGACCTGCGGCGCGGATGCGCACTGCAGCGGCGGTTTCGTCTGCGAGGAGGGGGGATGCGTGGCCTGCCGCGCGGACACGCAGTGCCCCCGCGGCGCCTGCGTGAACGGGATCTGTGCCCCGGCCGACTCCTGCACGAGCGACGCCCAGTGCATGGGCGGCGTCTGCGTCGGGGGGAGCTGCCGCGGGTGTGCGGCGGACGGGGATTGCCGCCCCGGACACTTCTGCGAGGCGGGCGCATGCGTGGCGGGACCGGCCTGCGGCGAGGGCGCGATCTGCCCGCCGGGCGAGGTCTGCGACGAGGGCGCCTGCGTCCCCGCCACCTGTGACGACGACGGCTTCGAGCCCGACGCGGGGCCGGCGGCGGCCCGGCCCCTGCCCCTCCGCTCCCCCGCGAGCCGCACGATCTGTCCGGGCGAGGAGGATTGGTTCGTCTTCCAGTCGGCGGCGGGGGCCGTGATCGACGTCTCGCTCCTCGAGGCGCCCGAGGACGTCGAACTCGCCCTCGTCTGGTTCTCCGCGGACGCCGAGCGGCGGAGGTTCGAGCGGAAGGCGACCGGGAACCTGATCGCCGGCGCGCTGCCGGCCGCGGCGGCGGGGCGCTACTACGTGGTGGTCCGCTCCTCGGGCGAGAGCGGGGACTACGTCCTCCTCGTCGAGCCCAGCCCGAGCTGCCGCGACGGCCTCGAGCCGAACGACACCGCCGGTCAGGCCAGGGCCATCGAGTCCGGTAGGCTCTACGAGGGCCTCCGCCTCTGCGGCATGGATCACTACCAGGTGGAGGTCCCGGCCGGCGCGGAGGCGCGCTTCTTCGCCTTCTTCGACGAGGGGACTCTGGACATCCAGGCCTTCCACGACGGCAGCCGCATCCCCGGCACCCCGATCGCCGTGCCCGAGCGAGGCGGCGGCCGCGCCCTGACGATCCCGGCCACCGGGACGGATCGCACGATCGTCTTTCGGCTGCTGGCGCAGGGCTCGAATCCCGCGCCGGGGCACTACGCCGCCTACGTCTCGGTGGAGGGTGCGCCGAGCTGCGGGGCCGAAGCGCCCCTCGCCGGAGCGGGCGAGACGCGGGCGCGCGTGCAGGGCACCACCGCGGGATCGCGACTTTCCCTCTCGGGAGCCTGCGGCCCGCTCGGCTCGGTCCGCACCCACCTCGTGGAGATCGATCGGCCCTCTCGCCTGGTGGCGCAGCTCACGGCCGACTACGTGGGCCCGAAGCTCGCGCTCTACGACACCTCCTGCGCGAACGCGCTCGCCTGTCGGACGGGGGGCGGCCGCGCGGCCTTCCTGGACGTTCCCGAACTGGCGCCGGGGACCTACGTCCTCGCCGTGGCGGCGGGCGGCGCGGGGGGCGGCTGGTACGATCTCGGCATTCGTCTGGACGATCCGCTGACGCCGCCCTCGAACGATCTCTGCGAGGACTCGGAGGCGTTGGACCTCTCCAATCCGGTGGTCGTGCACGGGACGACGGAGGGCGCCACCAGCGACTTCTTGGCCTCCTGCGCCGATTTCTCTCCGGACGTCTTCTACTCCTTCGAACTCGAGGACCCCGCGCGCGTGGTCTTCGATCTGACGAGCACCGAGCCGCACACCCTCGTCCTCGTCGAGGATGCGTGCGACGTGCCGCACTCGCCGTCGAGCCCCTGCTGGACCGAGCCGCGCCACGAACTCGAACTCGGGGCCGGGACCTACCGCCTCGGGGTCCTCGCCACCTTTGGCCGCGGCGCGCCCTTCGACCTCGGCGTCCAGATCGCGGAGACGCCGTCCAACGATCGCTGCCAGGACGCGATCCCGATCCTCGCGAGCGGTCCCGTCGACGGCGACACCACCTGGGCGAGAAACGACAGCTCCTACGACATCGGAGAGAGCTGCACGGGCTACCTCCTTGGCGGCAACGACGTCTTCTACTCGGTGGGGCTTTCCGCGGGGCAGACGATCACGGTGACCGTGACGCCCGAGCCGGGCTACGACGTGGCGGTCTACGTCCGCGAGAGCTGCGCTGCCGGCGCGAGCTGCCTGGAGGGCGTCGACGCCGAGCTCAAGGGCGGCGCCGAGGTCCTGGACTTCACCGCCCCGAGCGACGGGACCTACCTCATCGTGGTCGACGGCGCGGTGGGGGGCGGCGCCTTCCAGATCGAGGTCCGGTAGGACCGGGAAGCGGGATCAGGTGCCGAGGTAGGCGCGGCGGACCTCGGGGGAGGCCAGGAGCTCGGCACCGGTTCCCTCGAGGACGATCGAGCCGGTCTCGAGCACGTAGGCGCGGTGCGCGAGCTCCAGGGCCATGGCGGCGTTCTGCTCCACGAGCAGGAGCGAGGTGCCCCGTCGATTGACCTCCTGGAGCGCCTCGAAGATCCGCTCGACGATCCGCGGCGCCAGGCCCAGCGAGGGCTCGTCGAGGAGGAGGAGGCGCGGCGCGCTCATCAGGGCGCGCGCGATCGCGAGCATCTGCTGCTCCCCGCCGGAGAGCGTGCCGGCCACCTGCTCCATCCGCTCCCGGATCCGGGGGAAGAGCGCGAGGGCGTACTCCCGATCCCGGGCGACGGCCTCGGCGTCGCGGCGGAGGAAGGCGCCGAGCTCGAGGTTCTCGCGCACCGTGAGGTTGAGGAAGATGCCGCGACCCTCGGGGGCGTGGGCCAGCCCCCTGGCCACCAGGTGGTGGGCGGGGCGGCCCCCGATCTCCTCGCCCAGGAAGCGGATCGAGCCCGCGGTGGGGGCGAGCAGGCCGGAGATGGCGCGGAGCGTGGAGGTCTTGCCGGCGCCGTTGGCGCCGATGAGGGCGACGACCTCCCCCTCCCGCACCTCGAGCGAGACGCCGTGCAGGGCCTGGATCACCCCGTAGTGCGCGGAGACGCCCTGGAGGCGGAGCAGGGGGCCCGTACCGTTCCCGCTCATGCGCCGACCTCCTGGGATGGAGGCGTCCGGGCCGCGGTGGCCTGGCTGCCCAGGTAGGCCTCGATCACCCGGGGATCGCATCGCACCTCCTCGGGCGTCCCCTCTGCGATCGGCTTGCCATGGTCGAGGACGAGGACGCGCTCGCAGATCCCCATGACGAGGCGCATGTCGTGTTCGATGAGGAGGATGGCCAGGCCCAGGTCGTCGCGGATCTTTCGGATGAGTTCCATGAGCTGCATCTTCTCGGTGCCGTTCATCCCGGCCGCCGGCTCGTCGAGGAGGAGGCAGCGGGGCTGGGTGGCCAGGGCGCGGGCGATCTCCAGGCGGCGCTGCTCCCCGTAGGGCAGGTTCCGGGCGAGCTCGTCCCGGCGCTCCCAGAGATCCAGGCGCTCGAGGAATTCGCGGGCGCGCCTCCCGATCTCGTCCTCCTCGCGGAGGGCGAAGGGGGTGCGGAGGAGGCTGCGGATCCAGCCCGAGCGCACCCTCTGGTGGCAGGCGATTCGCACGTTGTCGAAGACGGTGAGCTCCTTGAAGAGGCGGATGTTCTGGAAGGTGCGCGCGAGGCCGCGGGCCGCGATCCGGCTGGGGCGTTCGCCGTTCACCACGTGGCCCGAGATCGCCACCTCGCCCGCGGTGGGGCGGTAGATGCCAGTGAGGACGTTGAAGGCGGTGGTCTTGCCGGCGCCGTTGGGGCCGATGAGGCCCACGAGCTCGCCCGGCGCGATCGCCAGCTCGAAATCGGTGAGCGCCGCGAGGCCCCCGAAGCGGATGGAGACCCGCCGCGCGTGCAGGACCGGGATCATGGCGCCACCTCCGGCTCGGTCTCCCGCCTCCGCCGAAGCATCGTCCAGATCTCCCGCCGACCGAGGAAGCCCCGGGGGCGGAGCAGCATCATGAGGAGCAGGAGCGAGGCGTAGATCACCATGCGGAGGTCGACGCCCGTGTGCTCGCGCAGGGGCCGCAGCGCCTCCGGCAGGACGGTGAGGAGGACGGCGGCGAGGATGGCCCCGGAGGCGGAGCCCATCCCTCCGAGGACGACCATCACCACCACCTCGACCGATTTGAGGAAGGTGAAATCCTTGGGCGTGAGGATGGTGAGGTAGTAGCCGAGGAGGGCGCCCGCCACGCCGGCGAAAAAGGAGGAGGCCACGAAGGCCCGCACCTTGTATCCGGTGGTGTCGACCCCCATGGCCTCGGCCGCGATCTCGTCCTCGCGGATCGCGAGGAGCGCGCGGCCGTGGGTGCACTCCTGCAGGCGCTTGGCGTAGAGCAAGGTGGCGGAGGCCCAGAAGAAAATCCAAAACAAATTGGTGAGCGGGGGGATGCCGACCAGGCCCGTCGCCGCGCCGAGCACCTCGACGTTCTCGATGGTCACGCGGATGATCTCCGCGAATCCCAGGGTGACGATGGCCAGATAATCCCCGCGCAGCCGGAGGGAGGGCAGGCCCACGAAGAGGCCCGCGATCCCCGCGGCGACGCCGCCGAGGAGGGTGGCGACGAAGAAGAGGATGGTGTCCGAGACCGGCTCGGAGATGTACATCAATTTGTATTCGGCGATGACCTTCGTCCCGAAGAGGGCGGCGGTGTATCCGCCCACCGCCATGAATCCCGCGTGCCCCAGGGAGAACTGGCCGGTGAGGCCGTTCACGATGTGCAGCGAGACGGCGAGGATCACGTTGATCCCCGCGAGTCCCACCACGTACATCGGATAGCTCTCCGAGGGGGAGGGGAGCACGGCGCTGGCGATGCCGACGAGGAGAAGGCCGAGAAGCATCCACGCCCAGCCCTGGAGGACGCGCGCGTTCATACCTTTTCCACCACGGCCCCCCTTCCGAAGATGCCGGAAGGCTTGAAGATCAGGACGAGGATCAGGATTCCGAAGGCGACGGCGTCGCGGTAGCTCGAGGAGCCGTAGCCCACCGCCATGGCTTCGACGAGGCCGATGGTCAAGCCCCCCACCATGGCGCCGCGGACGTTTCCGATGCCCCCGAGCACGGCGGCCACGAAGGCCTTCAGGCCGAGGAGGACCCCCATCGTCGGCTCGATGCGCGGATAGCTCAGACCCACGAGGATGCCGGCGGCCGCGGCGAGGGCGGAGCCCACCATGAAGGTGAGGGCGATGACCCGGTTGGCGTCGATCCCCATCAGCCCCGCCGTCCTCGCGTCGAAGGAGACGGCGCGCATGGCGGAGCCGAAGCGCGAGTGGAAGACGAGGCGGTGCAGCCCGATCATCAGGACCACGGAGGAGACGAGCGTCACCGCCTGGAGGCTGCTCACCCCCACGCCGCCGAGGGAGAGGAGGGTGGTGTTGGGGAGGAGCTCGGGGAAGAAGCGGGGGGAGGGGCCCATGAAGAAGGGGAGCTGGCCGATCGCCTGGATCAGCATGGAGACGCCCATGGCGGTGATCAGGGCGTTGAGGCGCGGGCTGTAGCGCAGCGGTCTGTAGGCGAAGCGCTCGATCACCGTCCCCAGGAGGGCGCAGGTGGCCATCGAGAGCGAGAGGATGACGAGGAAGCGAGGCTCGCGCTGGAAGGCCGGGAGCCAGCTCGCCGAGTAGTAGCCCGCGAAGGCGCCCAACATGAAGATCTCGGCGTGCGCGAAATTGATGAGCTGCAGGACGCCGTAGACCATCGTGTACCCCAGCGCGATCAGGGCGTAGACCGAGCCGAGGGAAAGACCGTTGACGAGGTGCTGGACGAATTCGGTCACGGTTCGATCGTGCTGGCGAAGGTGGCGGTGCGGTCGCGAATCCGGAGCACGGCGGCGGGCTTCACGGGATTGTGGTTCTCGTCCATGGTGATGGTCCCCGTCACGCCCTTGAAGTCCCGCGTGGTGGCCAGGGCGTAGCGGATGGCCGGGCGATCGAGGCTTCCCACGCGGGCGATGGCGTCGGCCGCCAGGCGGGCGGCGTCGTAGCCGAGGGCCGCCAGCGCATCCGGGACCTGTCCGTAGGCCTCCCGATACTTGGCGATGAAGGTCTGGACGACGGGGTCGGGGTTCTCGAAGGAGTAGTGGTTCGAGAAATACGAGCCATCGAGGGCCTCCCCGCCGATCTCGTAGAGCTTGCTCGAATCCCAGCCGTCGCCGCCCATCAGCGGGACCTGCATGCCGAGCTCGCGGGCCTGCCGGGCGATGAGGCCGACGTCCGTGTAGTAGCCCGGGACGTAGATGCCCTCCGGTTCCCGCGCGCGGATCTCGGTGAGCTGCGAGCGGAAATCGATGTCTCCCGCCGAGTAGCTCTGGTCGCTGACCACGGTCCCACCGAGCTCCCGGAAGGAGTCGACGAAGAAGTTGGCGAGGCCGACCGAGTAGTCGTTGCGCACGTCGCGCAGGACGGCGACCCGGGAGAGGCCGAGTTCCTCCCGCGCGAATTTGGCCATCACCTTCCCCTGGAAGGGATCGATGAAGCAGACGCGGAAGACCCAATCCTTGCCCTCGGTCACCCTGGGGTTGGTCGAGGCCGGGGTGATCATGGGGACGCGGTGCTCCTCGGCGATCGGCGCCATGGCCAGGGATCGGGAGGAGGCGACCTCGCCGAGGAGGACGTGGACCCGGTCGCGGACCACGAGGCGATTGGCGGCGGCGGCGCTCTCGGTGGGCCGTCCCTGGTTGTCGTAGGTGATCACGCGGATGGGCCTCCCCAGGACGCCGCCCGCCTCGTTGATCTCGCGCACGGCGAGGGCGATGCCGCGGCTCTGGGACTGGCCGAAGGTGGCTTCGGGCCCCGTCAGCGAGGCGACCTCGCCGAAGAGGATCTCCGTCGCGTCGGAACTCCCCCCGCCCCTCCCCTGGCCGGTCGCGGACCGGCTCCCCGATTTCTTCTCGCAGCCCGCGAGGGCGAGGACGCCGAGAAGCAGGACGAGGGCGGCGCTCCTCCGGGAACGGGGCCGGAGGGCCCCGGCGCCTCGAAAAGACGAGACGAGGCATGCACGGCTGGACATGTGGCCTCTCCGCTTCGTTGGAAGGAGACATTGAACAATGCAAAAGAGGAAGTGGTCAACCAAAGGCTTCGGGCGCGGGGGCAATTGACACCTCGCCGGGCCGCGGATACAGCCCAGGGAGATGGACGCACCCGAGATCCTCATCGTCGACGACAACGAGGAGCTTGCCTCGCTCCTCGGCCAACTCTTCGAGCGAGCCGGCTATCGGAGCCGGGTGGTCCACCGTGGACGCGAGGCGATCGCGGCCATCGAGGAGCGGCCGCCCGCGGCGGCGGTGGTCGACATCCTCCTTCCCGACGTCGTCGGCTACAAGGTGGCGAAGCACCTGAAGGAGAAGGACGTTCCCTTCGTCTTCATCACCGGCGTCTTCCGGGGTGCCCGCCTGGCCCGCGAGGGGACGGAGCGCGAGGGAGCCCGCGCCTACTTCGAGAAGCCCTTCGAGGCGGGGAAGCTGGTCGAATTCGTCCGGAGCCTGGTGCCCCCGCCCCGGCTTTCCCCGGCGCCGGCGCCCGACTTCGATCTGGACATCGATCTCGACCTCACCGAATCGGGCGAGCCCTCGACGGAGCTGGAGATGACCGGCCAGATCCGGGTGGAGGCGGGCTCGGTGCAGGCGCTGTTGACGGGCCAGGACTTCCACCTCCCCGCGGCCTCGCCCGGCCAGGTGGTCGTCCGCCCCCGGGCCGCGGAACAGGAGGAGAGCGCGGACGGCCGCACGCGACGAGGCGTCCTGCGGGACAACCTTCCGCACCTCATCGGCGCCTTCTGGCAGCTCCGCGAGACGGGGGAGATCCTCCTCGAGCGGGGGAAGGTGAAGAAGGCCATCTTCTTCGAGAAGGGCCATCCCGTCTTCGCCCTCTCCAACCTCGCCGCCGAGCGGCTCGGAACCTTCCTCGTGCGGGTGGGGCGGATCACGGAGGCGCAGCACCGGGAGGCGATGGCCCGGTCGGAAGGCGACGGCCGGCGGCTCGGCGACGCGCTGGTCTCCATGGGGATCCTCCAGGAGGTCGAGCGCATGTACTACGTGGCGCAGCAGGTGAAGGCGATCATCTACTCGGCCTTCGCCTGGGAGGAGGGGACCTACCGGATGACCTTCCTCGACAAGGCGCGCCACGAGCCGATCCGCCTCGGCCTCCACCCGGCCCAGCTCATCTCGCGCGCCATCAAGAAGATCTATCCGCTCTCGCGCTACAAGCGGATGCTCGCCCCGGAGGACCGTCTGGTTCCCACGGCCGATCCCATCTTCCACCTCACCGAGGTGGAGCTCGAGACCTGGGAGGCCCAGCTCCTGGCGAAGGCGACCAAGGAGCGCACCGTGGCCGAGCTCTTGGCGGCGACGCCCCGACCCCAGCCGGAGGCCTACGGCGCGCTCGTCGCCCTCATGGGGCTCAAGATCCTGGAAAAGTACGATCCCCGGGGGAAGACCGGCGCGTAGGCCGTCTCGTCAGGCGGCGGTGGGATCGGTGCCGGTGGGCTGGAGCGAGGCGAGCTGCGCGAGGGGAGCGAGCGCGCGGCGGTGGTCGTCGCATCCCAGCACGGCGCGCGCCTCGGGAGCGACCGGGGGCCGCACGTAGCGCTCCACGAGGCGATCGATGCGCCGGCCGGCCTCGGCGATCCGCGACTCGGGGACCCGGCCCTTGCGGACGGCGTCGACGAGGGCCTCGATGGCCTTCGCCTGCACCTCCTCGTGATGGCAGACGAGGAAGAGGTCCACCCCCGCGAGCACGCCCTCGACCACCGCCTCCTCCACGGGGAAGTGGTCGGCGATGGCCTTCATCTCGAGGTCGTCGGAGATCACCACGCCGTCGTAGCCGAAGCGATCCCGGAGGATGCCGTCGAGGGCGGGGCGGCTCATCGTGGCGGGGCGCTCGGCGTCGAGGGTCTCGAAGACCACGTGCGCGGTCATGATGGAGGCGACGAAGGGGGCGACGCGCCGGAAGGGGAGGAGTTCCACCGCCTCCAGCCGCTCCATGGGGTGGGGCAGGCGGGGGAGATCCACGTGGCTGTCCTGCTGCGTGTCGCCGTGACCGGGGAAGTGCTTCGCGCAGGCCGCGACCCCTTCCGCCTGCATGCCTTCGATCAAGGCCGCGCCGAGCCGGGCGACCACCTCGGGGTCGGGGGAGAAGGAGCGGTCGCCGATCACCGGATTGGCCGGATTCGTGTCCACGTCGAGGACGGGCGCGAAGTCGAGGTCGACGTTCACGGCCCGAAGCTCCCGTGCCAGCACGGCGCCCACCCGCCGGGCGATCTCCGCGTCGCCCAGCATGCCCACCGCTCGCATCGAAGGAATCGTGGAGAAGGGGGCTCCCCGCAGCCTGCGCACGCGCCCGCCCTCCTGGTCGATCGAGGTGAGGAGGGGGCGGTCGACCGAGCGCTTGAGCGATGCGAGCAGGGAGGCCAATTGCTCCGCCGATTCGAAGTTGCGGGCGAAGAGGATCACGCCCGTCACGCCGCGTTCGAGCAGTGCGCGCGTGCCCTTTGGTGGCTCGCTCCCGGGGAAGCCCACGCAAAAGAGCTTCGCCACCGCGCGTTCCAGAGATTCCACCGGGGCAGTCTAACCCGTGCGGGGTGGGGGAGGAAGGGTGTCGATTCCGCCGCTCGAAAGACGGATTTCCTGGTACCGTGAGGCATGGCGAACGAAACGAAATCGATTCGATGCGCGTGCGGCGAGGTGGTGGCCGAGGTCCTCGGACCCCCCATCGTCTCCGCGACTTGTTACTGCGGCGATTGCCAGGAGGCGGGCGAGCGGCTCGAGGCGCTGCCGGGGGGAAGGACCGTGCGCGACCCGGATGGAGGTACGCCGCTGGTGCTCCAGAACAAGCGCCGCTTTCGCGTGGTCCGAGGAGCGGAGAAGCTCGAAGGCCACAAGCTCCGCGAAGGCACGCCCACCAGCCGCTTCGTGGCCACCTGTTGCGGCACGCCCATGTATCTGGGCTTCGACCAGGACCTCCACTGGGTCTCGATTTTTCGTCATCGTTTCGGCGACGACGCGCCGCCCGTGGAGATGCGCCTCAATACCAAGTCCATGGCTGGCTTCCGCGCGCCACAGGACGGCATCCCCACCCATGCGGGCGTTCCCTTCTCCTTCGTCGGAAGGCTCGTCCTCGATCGCCTGATGATGGCGTTCCGTCGCTGATGCGGCGGTCGAAGAAGGCGCGCTGCTGGGGACGGGACGTCAATACCAGTGGCCGAAGCCCGCCATGACGCGGGTTTGGACCAGGCCGTCTTCGTCCCGGCGGACGGTGACGAGGGCGTCCAGGTTGAACGAGCGGAAGATCCGGTAGGAGAGGGTGGGGAGGAGCGGTCCGCCGTGGCCGGCCACGGCGCCGAGTTCGAGGAAGTTTCCGGGGCTCGATCCGAGCCACGAGCGCGACATCCCCTCCCTGCCGGCGGCGGGAGCCCCGGGGCCTACTTGCGAAGGAGGAAGCCCTCGGCGCAGAAGGCGAGGAGGCCGGCGAGGAGGAGGAGGCTCCACAGCGGGGTCTCGCGCTTGCGGCCGAGGCCCGCGTCGTGGGCGACCTCGGCCTTGGCGCCGCCGAGGAGGGCGCGGAGCTCGCGCGGGTCGAGGCGGCGGGTGTCCGATTCGCTCGGGCTGGGGAAGGCCGCGAAGGCGGGCTCCGGCTCGCCGCCCTCGGGGACGACGAGGTGGATGCCGGGCTGCTCGGGAACGACGACCAGGCTCTCGGCCTCGGTCCTCGCGTGCGGGAGCTCGCGGCCGTCGGGTCCGAGCACCGCGCCCCCGCCCTCGAGGCCCGGTAGCGCAACGCTCTCTCCCACCTGCGCCCGAGGGGCCTCGCGCTGTCCCAGGCTGCGGGCAAGGTGGCTCGCCATCTGCTGCATCGCGGGGAGGAAGCTGGTCTGGATGGCCCAATCGCTCCAGTCGCGATCCGCGGTGGAGGCGAAGAGGATCACCCGACCCTCGCCGATCTCCTTCTCCACCAGCGCGGGGGCGCCGTCGTCGAAGGTGGCGAGGACGCGCGCGGTCTCGCCCGGCTGCAGGAGGAAGTACCGGTGGGTGCGGACCGAGTCGAGGCCCTCGAGCGCCGCCCCGGAGAAGATCCGCAGGATGGGGTGGTCGAGATCGAAGTCGGAAAAGCGCGCCCCCACCGGCTCCTCCCCCGCCGCCGCGAGGGTCTTGGGCAGGTGGAGGGCGAGGGGGAGGAGGTCGCCGAAGGCGGCGTTGTAGGCGTCGGCGTCCACCTGATCCCCGAGGGCGAAGAAGAGCCCCCCGCCTTCGCGGACGAAGCGCGCGAGCCGCTCCGCCACCTTGGGGTCCGGGGCGCGCACGTTGAGGAGGAAGACGACGTCGAGTCCGTCCAGGGATTGGTGGGGGAGGTTGTCCGAGTCGATGGTCCGCACGTCGATGGGCGCGGTCCCGCCCGCCCGCAGGGCCGTTTCCACGAAGAAGGCCTCGTCGCGGTAGCGGATCGGCGAGGGCGCGCCGTTCACCACGAGCACGCGCAGGTCGGGCGAGACGTGGACCACGAAAGCGCGCGAGTCGTCTTCGGCAAGCTCGTCGGGGGTGAGCCGGACGGCGCCGGCGAAGGTGCCGCCCGCGGGAAAGCGGTGCAGGAGACGCTTGGAGGCGCTCCCGCCGGCCGGGACGTCCAAGAAGCTCCGGGTGACGAGTTCGTCTCCCACCCAGAGTTCGGCGCCGAGATCGCGGACGTCCTCCGAGCCGAAGTTGTGGACCGAGAAGGCGATGGCGTGGCCGCGCGAGCCGAGTTCGGGCGCGGGCTCGACGCGGAGATCGGTGATGGCCACGTTGGGGAGATCGCTTCCACGGGCGGCGTCCAGGACCACCACCTCCGGCTGCACCTCGCCCGCTTCCGTGGCGACCGTGGGAAGGGGCGCGTCCATCTGCCAGGCGTTCGCAGTCAGATCGGTGGCCACGAAGATCCGCTTGGCCGGAAGGGGGCTCTCGGCCAGCGCGGCGGCCGCGGCGGCCAGGCAGCTCGTCAGATCCGCCGAGAGGTGGCTCGGCTGCGCCTCGTCGATCCTCCGTCTCGCCCGCGAGCGATCGAAGCCGGGCGCCTCCACCTCCGGAGGACGGCCGTCGCAGACGAGGACGCTCACCGGCTCCTCGGGGAGGCGATCGGCCAGGATGCGGCGCGCGTCCTGCCGCGCGTTCTCCATCAGCTTCCCCCCGCCCCACCGCATGGAGAGGGAGGCGTCGAGGACGATGGCGGTGGCGGCGGGCCCGGCCGGGGAGGCGACGGCGTCCACGGCCGCCGCGAAGTGGGGGCGTGCGATGGCGAGGGGGAGGAAGAGGAGGATCGAGGTGCG
>Ga0180216_1002408_pt1 | contig 15584 bp, 18 predicted proteins | sample eDN3rd37CBELigMG_FD_128879 | JGI IMG/M metagenome (GOLD analysis project Ga0180216, IMG submission 128879) | Enriched Miracle-Growth compost microbial communities from Emeryville, California, USA - eDNA 3rd pass 37_C BE-Lig MG (version 2)... ... | reverse complement strand
CGGCCGGCGCCGGCGCGGCCTCGGCCGGCTTGGGCTCGCTCTCGGCGGCCGGCGCCGGCGCGGCCTCGGCCGGCTTGGGCTCGCTCTCGGCGGCCGGCGCCGGCGCGGCCTCGGCCGGCTTGGGCTCGCTCTCGGCGACCGGCGCCGGCGCGGCCTCGCCGGTCTCCTGTTTGGCCTCCTCCTGCTTGGGCTCGTCCGGCTTGGGCTCGGCGGCCGGCTCGGGCGGCACCGCGCTGTCGGCCGGCTGCTCGGCGGCCGGCGGCGCCTCGTCCTTCTTCGGCTCCTCGACCGGCACCGGCGCCGGGGCCGCCTCCTCAACAGCTGGGGCGTCCGACATGGTTGCGGCCTGCCGCGCCAGACGCGCGCGCGTGCAACGTCGATGCCGCTGCCCACCCGCGTGCCACCCGCGTGCCACCGTCCCTTTCTTCTGAAACACGCGTGGTCGCACACAGCCCCTCGTCGATATGTCTGTCACCCGATTCTTCTTTCAACGGAGCTGCCGATGACGAGATCTCGCAGGTTCTCTCCGTCCGCACAGTGCCCCGCTTGCCCGCGATGCCCTCTCTGTGCCGTCCGTTCCTTCGTTGCCCGCAAGAGTTCGCCCTCAACGCGCTGCTCAGCGCCCAACGAGTGTTTTCCGCGCCAAAAAAAATGCCATTGACCGTCGGACTCCCCACTTTGATGAAGGGATCCCCACATTACCCCCCGCGTGGGCAGGGGGGTACCTCATCGGGCGCTGGCAGTCGGACAGTGCGCACGACGGCGCGGCGGCGGCGGCGGCACGGCGACGCGGCGCGCGCGCTTCTTCTCCTGCCTGCGTCTTCGGCTTCCTCGTCGTCTCGTCTTCTTCTTGAGGCGCGTTTGTCGTCGCCCCCGCTTCGTCTGCTACAGCGAGTGCTGCTTCTGGAGTTTGGTGCCCTGCATCCTGCTGCTGCACGGCCCGGACCACCGGGTGCCGTTGGAAGGGAAGCGTGTACGTCGGCGCCGTTGCGGCACGCGCCATGCGACACGGCGGGAACTAACCGCCAAGCGCCGACCCGCGTGTGCCACGGAGGCGTGCGGGCGCAGCAACCATGTCGGCGATGGCCACCGACTACGACTATGGCGAAGTCGACCGCTGGATCGCCCAGCTCAACGAGTGCAAGCAGCTCTCGGAGGCGGACGTGAAGAAGCTGACGGAGCGGGTGCGCCGCCGGAACGCACGGGCGCGGGCCGGGCGGGTGCGCGGTCCCGGGCACTGACCGGCCTCGCGTTTGCGCGCACGCTGGCGCGCCGCTATCGCCGGCACACGCAGGCGCGCGTCATCCTCGAGGCCGAGAGCAACGTCCAGCCGGTCCGGTGCCCCGTCACTGTGTGCGGCGACATCCATGGCCAGTTCCACGACCTGCAGGAGGTGCGCGGCGCGCGCTTTCGTTGCCGCCATGACAGTTCGCGGTCTAACGTCCGGCTCTCCGCCGCCGCCGTGCGCGTCGCCGCGCTGCAGCTCTTCCGCATCGGCGGCAACTCGCCCGACACCAACTACCTGTTCATGGGCGACTACGTCGACCGCGGCTACTACTCGGTCGAGACCGTGACGCTGCTGGTGGCCATGAAAGTGCGGTACCCGCACCGCCTCACCATCCTGCGCGGCAACCACGAGAGCCGGCAGATTACGCAGGTGTACGGCTTTTACGACGAGTGCCTCCGCAAGTACGGCAGCGCCAACGTCTGGAAGTACTTCACCGACCTCTTTGACTTTTTGCCGCTCACGGCCATCATCGAGGACCAGGTGCGCCCCAGCGCCTTGAAGGCCGATGCGCAAGGTCCGTCGCAGGCTGTTGACTGGCGCGGGTCCGCGTCACCATTGGTGGTGGTGGTGGTGCCGCCGCCGCAGATCTTTTGCCTGCACGGCGGCCTGTCGCCCTCGATCGACACGCTGGACGAGATCCGCCGCTTCGACCGGCAGATGGAGGTGCCGCACGAGGGCGCCATGTGCGACCTGCTCTGGTCCGACCCGGACGACCGCTGCGGCTGGGGCATCTCGCCGCGCGGCGCCGGCTACACCTTTGGCCAGGACATCTCGGAGGCGTTCAACCACAACAACGGGCTGCACCTCATCGCGCGCGCACACCAGCTCGTGATGGAGGGCTACAACTGGTCGCACGACCAGAACGTCGTCACCATCTTCTCCGCCCCGAACTACTGCTACCGCTGCGGGAACCAGGCGGCCATCATGGAGATCGACGAGCAGCTTAAATACACCTTGTGCGTGCCGCGCCGAAAACCAAATCGGTCGAGCAGGTGGATGCTAACACCTCTCGGCCGGGGCTATGCGAGGCGCGCGTGACGCCCTACAGCCTGCAGTTCGACCCGGCGCCGCGGCGCGGCGAGCCGCACGTGACGCGCAAGACGCCGGACTACTTTTTGTAAATTAGCCCGCGCTCGCTCGGGCAGAGCGCGCGCGAGGAAAAAACAATGCGAAAGGACCCCTACACTGGGTGCACCAAAAACTGCCTGTGTAGCCATTGCCGTGCACACTTGTCAATATAGCCATGCGTTCACCACCCCCGCGCGTCGCCGGCTGTGCAATGGATGCGATCTGGCGTGCACCGTGGCGTGAAGCGCAATTTTATCACGTTAACAGGTCCGACAAAAAGCGAGCACACGCAGCGGTCTACGCCGCAAAAACAGGGGAGGTGTGCGGGCGCCTACAACAGACGGGCGGCCCCGACAAGCGCGAGCAACGGAGCTTGCCGCGGTGTTTACTTCTTGTCGAACTGGCGCTTGCAGACGGTCTCCTTGCCGTCGGCCTTGTTCTTGTAGGTGATGTGGGCGTGCAGGACGTTGCCGTCGACGGTGCGCTTGACGGTCAGGATGCCGTCGGGGCCCTCGGTGACGACGATCAGCGCGTCGCCCTCGAGCTTGGCCGAGCGCTTGGCCTGCTTGCCGTGCAGGTCGTCGGTGAACTCGACCGGCTCGCCGCCCAGGGTGATGGTGAACTCGCTGGTGTTGAGCGAGGTCTCCTGCTTGATGGTGAGCTGGTCGCCGTTGATCGTGATGGTCATGGTCTGCGACATGCTGTTCATGGCCTGGGGAGATGCCGCACGCACAACGCACGCAGCGTGCCCGTGAGCATTCCAAAACAGCCGCGTCAGGGCGCGTTTCTGTTTATTTCTTCAGGTTTTCGTTACCTTGCGCTTGATCCAGCCGACGCCCTGCGCGGTCAGCAGCTCGTCGGTGCTGTCCGACTTGGCCTGGTTGAGGACCCACGTGCCGTTGAACTGGGCCATCTTGGCGCGATCGTGGTCGGGCGCGGCGGCCGCGTCGAAGCGAAAAGAAAAGGGAGCGAAGAAGAAAAAAAGCAGAGGAAAAAACGGTCTGATGACGTCGTTTCGGTCACGTGTGCGTTGTCAGAACGCTGTCAGATCATGGAGTGGGGAGTGGTATGACGTCATGGTGGGGAGTCGACTTGAGTCAAAGCAGGAGTTTTCGCGCCAATTTTTCTCTCGCGCGACGCGTCGCCCACCGCCGGCGACGGTACGCGCCGCCTGGCCGCCCTCCTAGGGGCCCGCCGACCGCCGCTCCGGGCAGGCCAGGGAGCTGACAGGGTGCCGGGCCAGCTGGTGCCGGCGATCCGCGGCGGGGCGCGCGCGGCGGCGCAGGATCCCGCGCGACGACCATGGCGGCCATCGACGGCCTGGACGACCTGGACGACGTGCTCGGCGACCTCAACGACGCCATCTCCGGCATTGAGGATGTGCGTGCGAGGCGCGGCGAGGTCGGGCGGTGGACGTAGCGTGCCCAACTGACGTCCCAGAGTACAGTACACGCGCGCTAGGACGGCAGGTCGAGCTCGGGTCCAGCGGCTACGGCAGCCAGATGGTACGCCGGCGCGGCGGCGCGCGCTGGATGAGACGACGCGCGGGCCCTGACGGATGGCGCGGCTCGCGTTGTGTCTATTGGGCCGGCCGTGCCACAGCTGTCGGATGCCGAGCTGATCGCCATGGGCCTCCCGCCGCGGCAGCGACAAAAGATCTTGGTCGAGGCCATCACGGAGGACGACATTCTGCTGGACGAGGTGCGCGGCGCTCCGCGGGTCCCGGAGTGCGCGGCAGCGCGAAGCTGATGCCACGCGCATGCGTACCGCCTGGCGGCGCATGCTGCCCCCCCAGGATGACGAGGTCATGTCCAAGCTCATGGCCGCGGCCACCGAGGTAAACATGGCGAGCGCCCGTGCTGGGTGGGAACCGACTTTCCACGGCTAACGCCGACTGTCCTCGGTGTAGGCTGCATGGCGCGGTTAACAGCTCGCCAACATCGACCCCAACGAGTACGAGCGGCAGATGCAGCAGATGCGCGAGCAGCGGATCGCCGAGGCGATGCAAAAGCTGCGCGAGTCCAACGTCCGCAAGGTGCGCCGCGGCGCGCCGGCCGGTCTGCGCTGTCGGCCGGCCTGGCGACTCACCGGGCCGAGCGCCGCCTTTGCGTCCGGCCGCTCGTGCAGATGGAGCTGCGCATCTTTATCAACGACTACCGCTCGTCGTACCAGCTCTCGCTCACGTCGGACATGTCCACGGAGGAAGTCATCGCCGAGGCGCTCCAGCTGGCCGACCTGCCGCCGGACCCCATGTACACCATCTTTGAGGTCGTCACCGACTACGGCATCGGTGCGCATCCGCACGTGCGCCCATGACGCAGGCCAACGAGCGCGAGGGCTCACAGCGGGACCGGGCGCAAGGGACGCGCTAGTTGTTTTGGGGCTGGCGCGCAGAGCGCCCGCTCAAGTCGTACGAGCGCGTGGCGGACGTCGTGTCGACGTGGGAGGTGGACACGGCGAACATGATCATGATCCGGCCGTACCTGGACAAGCGGCAGCTCAACGTGGCCGTACGGGCCGCCCGACGCCGTCGTCGCCAACGGTGCCGGCGCAGCGCATGGGACTGAGGCACGCCGCATGCACTCAAGCTGCTCGCCCGCGCGCGCCACAGAAAACCAACAGCGAGTTCATCCGCTACGAAGGCTGGGTCTACCTTGAGAAGCGCGGCCGCTGGACCAAGCGCTTCATGGAGATCAAGCTGTCCGGCATCTACCACTACAAGGACACCCGCGTGCGTGGCGGTGTCCAAAGTCTCCAAGCGAGAGTGCGCGTCGCAGGCGCATCGGCTTAGCGTTGCCCGATGGCGCTGCCTATACGCTCCCCACGGACACAGATGACCGGCGAGGCCAAGCTATGCAACTGGACCGACTACGAGGCGTACACGCTCATCCAAGCCCCCAAGAAGGCGCCCACGCCGCACTGCTGGGCGCTGCGCGCCCAGGAGCGGCCGTCGGTCAAGCGGCCCAACGACGAGGAGCACGCCTACATCTTTTGCGTCGAGCGGCCGGAGGAGGTCAAGCGCTGGGTCTTTGCCGTGTGGAGCGCCCGCGTACGTTGGGGGCATTCAGGCGGGAGCGACCGCTTGTGCCCGCCATCAACGCTAACGTCGCCAGCTGCACGGGGGGAGCGCCGCGCTGCCCACCACCACAGAACCGCACGTTCTTGGCGACGCACCCCGAGGTGCTCAGCCAGCAGTTCCAGCGCGGCAGCCGGGTACGTCGCGGGGGGGTGGGTTCCATCGCCGTGGGAGATCATGACGGCCGGCTGATCGGTCGGTCTCGCTGTGTGCTGAACCTGCCTCTCGCCTATGCAGGCCGCCAACGACCCGTCGGTGCGTGGCCGTGGCGTTGTCGGCCTTGCAGCAAACAGAGCATGTGTGCTCATGGCATGTCGGGCTCGCCCTCTTTGCACGTTTGTGCGCCCCAGAAAAACCTCATCGAGACCGACGACGACGAGGTGTACCTGGGCCCGCCGCCCGAAATCAAGATTGACTTTAGCGCCACCACGACCCCCGCGGCGCCGGCGCGGCCGATGCACAAGGGCCGCTTCGTGTCCGCGCCGCCCGCCGGCGCCATGGCGCACCCGGGCCGCCAGCAGCAGAAGCAGCAGCAGCAGGCGCAGCACCAGCCGCGGCGCAAGATGGTCCGGCTGCGGCAGTTGCACCAGGTCGAGGCGATGCCGTCGCTGAACGATGTGGTACGCAGCGGCGCGCGCAGCGGGCCCGTGCGCGATGCGTGCTGGGCCGCGCTCACCCATGGAGCCCCACTGTGCCCTGGGTGACGCTGCGCTCGGCCAGCTGGCGATGCAGCCGCGCGCGGCCGCGAGCACGGTGCGGCTGGCGACGGACGACGCTGTGCGGCCAGCCCCGCCGGTGAGCCAGACGCCCACGCTCACCGACCTGATTGTCAAGAAGAAGACGGCGCCGCCGCCGCCGGGCGCGCAGCTCAGCTCGACGCCGTCCATCATCGTCAAGAAGAAGCCCGCGCCGGCGCCGCCGGGCGAGGGCGTGCCGGCGCCAGCTCCCGTGCCGGGCAAGGTCGCGCCGCCGCCGCCCGGCATGTCACCCGCGCCGCCGGCCATGCCGCCGCCCGGCGTCACGCCCATGCCGCCCGCGATGCCGCCGCTGGGCGTCACCCCGACGCCGCCGGCCATGCCGCCGCCGGGCGTGACCCCGACACCGCCGGCCATGCCACCGCCGGGCGTGACCCCGACGCCGCCGCCAATGCCGCCGCCGGGCGTGACCCCGACGCCGCCGGCCATGCCGCCGCCGGGCATGCGGCCCATGCCGCCGCCCATGCCCCCACCGGGCATGCGGCCCATGCCGCCGGCGATGCCGCCGCCGGGCGTGACGCCCATGCCGCCGGCGATGCCGCCGCCGGGCGTGATCCCGACGCCGCCGGCCATGCCGCCGCCCGGCGTGCGGCCCATGCCGCCGCCGATGCCGCCGCCGGGCTACTAAGTGGGCGCGACGGCGCGCGACGCTAGCGTATATCTCTGTACTTTTTTCACCACGTCGCCGGGGACATTGCACGAGTTTTTTTGTTGCGCTTCGCCGCGCGACAGCAGCCGCGCGTGTGCTCTTTTGCAAGGTGCGCGGCGCGACAAGGCGTTGAGAGGAAGCGTGGGCGTCTGGCTGGGCTGCGTGCGAAGGCGTGGCGGGTGCTGTCGCGCGCTTTCGCACGGGCCGTGTGTACAGGCGCCCATACGCTAATGCACCGTGACCACGTACAGGCGCCCATTCGCGAATGCGCCGTGACCCACAACGTGCGTGTCGTTTACAGTGTATTATGTGCACACAGGTGGGATAACAAAGGGCCGCGGCGGGATTAGATCTTGCGCTGTTCCCTGAGCTGCTTCACGCGGAGCAGGTACCTGGGGCCGCCGGCAAAGGAAGCGCAACGCCACGCGGGCGTCAGTCTAGGGGCGACTGCGTGGCCGGGCACACACGACGGCGGCGGCGTACTCGTCGTATTGGCACTTTTCGTACGCGTGCCGGAGGTCCTGGCACGACCACGGCATGTAGCTGGTCTGCTGCCGGCACTCGTTGAGCGGAATGAGCAGGTGGGCGCAGTGGTCCCGGTAGCCGAGATCCAGCCGTGCGGCCTCCATCTCCTGCTGGGTCGCCTTGGGCACTGTGGCAGCGACATGCACCGGGCGACCGGTGTGGAAGTCAGGTAGGCGATTCAAGCGCCAATTGATCCGTTGCTCTCTGCACCGTTTAGGTTACATAAACTAGCCCAACGAGCCACACGACCACGACCGCGCGGCGTCTGCTCCCCTGGCGGGTCCTGCGACCCCAGCTGGCTTTCGTGGCCAGAGCCCGGCAGCCGCCACGCCCGGCGCGCTGCTTAGCAGCGTGACCTTTCCTCCAGCCCGACGCGGTGTGGCGCGCTCAACCACGGCGTTGTGCACCCCGCTCAACGCGCCGTTTCGTCGCCCTTCTCCTGCTGTGCCTTCCTTGCCGCTACTGGCCGCCCGCGCCCGTCGTTAGGCCCCTCGCCGCCGTCGGGTTCTTCCGTGCGTGGTCGGCCCGCGGTTCAGGCCGCACAAACGTCCAACCAGCCCGCATCGACTGACCCCGCTTCTCCGCCTCGTTCGTCTTCTTCGTGCCCTGCTGCACTCCCCGTGCCTGCTGCTGTTGGCGTTCGTTGGGCGCGTGCTTCGCGGGGGCGGCCGTCGACGTACCGCGCGCGTCCGCCATTTTTCCTCAGCCACCGCGGCAGCGAAGCGCGAACAGCGGCAGAACAGCGGCAGAACTCACTAATGAAATCGGCAGAACACCCGTTTCTGCCGCGGCAGAATTGCTTTTCAGGGTCTCTGCATATAGCGGCTGTATATTACTGAGCGCCTTGAAAATCATTGGTAGAAGAGCGGCAGAATCGTGGCAGAAGGTGTTATTAAAACGAAGGAAACGTAATGAATTACTTTTATTGGGACCTCTCCTATTACAAAGGTTATTATTAATAGGCCCTTAAAAGTAAAGGAAGAATTGTGGCAGAACGGCGGCAGACGCCTCTGCGACCGCCTGCGACGTCGCAGGGTTGACCAGCGGCAGAACGGAAGAGGACGCAGAGGCGGACGAGGACGCAGAGAGGCGGACGAGGACGCAGCGGCGGACGAGGACGCGGAGGCGGACGAGGACGCAAAGGAGGAGGAAGAGCAGACAAGGAGGACGTCAGTTTTGAGTACTGCACGCGCCTGCCCTCTCGACTGGACCGGGACGAGGAAGCGCGGAACGGCGACGGACGCGACCATTCCACAGCGCTCGAGGCCTGGGACGGCGCACCACCATGGCGGCGGCGGCGGCGGCGGCGGCGGCCAAGCCACCGGCCAAGTCGGCCGAGGAGGCCCGGGAGGACTTTAAGCGCGCGTTCCTCGAGTCGCGCGCGCAGGCCATCGGCAAGAACGTCCGGTGCCTGGTGTGCGCCAACCAGAGCATTGAGGACTCGGACTCGGAGGTGGCGATCGCGCTGCGGCGGGCGATCCGCGTGCAGCTCGCCGAGGGCAAGACCGACGAGGAAGTGCGCGACCACCTCGTCGACCAGTTTGGCGACTACGTGCTGTACGCGCCGCCGTTCGACGTCCAGACGGCGCTGCTGTGGCTCGCGCCGATCACACTGCTGGCCAGCGCCGGCGCGTACCTGGCGTGGACGGGCCGCCGCCGGCCGGCCGCCGCGCTGGCAACGCCGGGCTGGCGGCCGCGCAGCCTGAGCTACCGCGCCATGGACGGCCTGCTGGACGGCATCCCGCTCGAGGGCGCCGAGGTCCGCACGTACCGCCACCTCATCCAGCTGCCGCCCAAGCGCGGCCTGCTGTCGTCGTTCTACTTTTTCCGGACCGCCGCCGCGCCCAGCCGGCCGGCGGCGCGCCCGCCCCTCTCGTGACATGGGCCACGGCGGCGCAGCGTTGGTCACGCAACACCACCCCAAAGACCGCCACGGCGGCTACAGCCTCCTCATCCGGCGCGCCCCCCACTTCGGCCAACCCGCGGCTGCCGCTGGGCTGCTTGCCGGAGACGCCGGCCATGCTACGACGCCTGTGTTGGCCGTGTACAGGCCGTCAAACCAATGTACATACGCCCGCGAGCCGTCTATAATACAAGAAGGAGGGCGCCCTATTCTGCCTCCCAGATGATCACGGTCTTGTCCTTGTCGACCGTGTACAGCTGCGCGCCCGAGGCGCTCCATGCGACGCCGGACACCGCGCCGCTGTGCGCCAGAGACCGCAACGTGGCTGGATGGGGGGGAACGACGGTGAGCACTCGCCGCCGCGCCAGGCACTGGCGCGCAGGTCCCGCGCACGTACGTGTGGCCGCGCAGCGTCTTCTCCAGCCGGCCGGTGTGCGCGTTCCAGATCATGACGCTGCCGTCCAGCGACCCCGCCACGACGTACTCGCCGTCGGGGCTGAAGTCGGCCTTGGCCCAGTTCATGCCGGTGCGGTACGTGTCGGCCGAGAACGTTCGGATCACGTTGAACATGCGCAGATCGATCAACTTGATGGTGTTGTCGCGCGAGTTGGTGAGCAGCTCCGTGTTGTCTGCCGGGCCGGCGCCGAGTGGGCAATGCGGGGAGGGAGCCATAAGTCAGCGTCGATAAGCGCAAGCAGCACCGCCAGACGCGGCGTACTGGGCGCCAGGTTGAGCGAGGTGATCTGGCCCGAGTGGATGCCCGTGAGCTCGTTGACGCAGTCGCCCGAGCGCATGTCCCAGAAGCGGACGTGATTGTCCAGGTGGCCCGTCGCCACGCTCGTGCTGTCGGCGCCGTAGCCGAAAAAAGGGCGCGCGCGAAACGGCGGACGGTTAGCGTGTGGTGACAGGCCCGCAAGGCGGATGGCGGGCGTGAGCGCACCCGCCGTCGTCCAGCAAGCAGAGGTCGTTGCAGCTCGAAAACGAAAAGATGGTTCGCATGCCTGCGTCCGCAGCGGTGGCAATCCGGAGGTTCACATGCTGTGAGCGAAACGGAATACGCTGGGCTGCTTGTCGCATGGCGGGGCCGTACAGTAGTTCTTGCTGAGGTCCCACACCTTGATCGTCCGGTCGTGGCTGCCGGTGATCTGTGCGGCCGTGCAGCAGCGACAGCTAGCGGTGGCGCCGTGAGCCTCCGGCGCCCCCGGGCCAGCGTCGTCGACGCGTCCCGTCGCACGTACGACGCGGCTCGCGTCGCCGGAAAACTTGGCGGCAAAGACCTTGCCGATGTGGCCGGTGAAGGTGAAGCGGGCGCGCCCCGACTCCACGTGCCAGATGCGGGTGATGTTGTCGTTGGCGCCCGCCAGGAGGAACTCGTCGTTCTTGGAAAACTGCACCGACATGATGCCCTGGTTCGCGCCGCGCATGATGGCCTTGACCGTGCCTGGTGGGGCCGCCGCATCCTGCGGAGAAAGCAGCAGCGCGACATGAGCGTCTGCCAGCTCTGTGCACGGCGGCGGCGCCTGGCCTACCTTGCCCATCAAACACCTTGATCTTCTGGTCGGCGCTGGCGGTCGCAAAGAGGCTGCCCTTGTGTGACGCGGCGACTGCGTTGATCTCGCCCTCGTGCGCCACCTGGCCGAGCACCCCACCGGGGGCGAGACACAGCGCGGTCAGCGCCGCCGTCACCGGAACGACGGCACCCCCGCGTGGAGGCGTCTACGCTACCAGCTTCTTCTTGGCCACCGTCGGGATGGCCACGCCGCCCCGGCCGCCGCTGCATGCCAGAGCCAGAGTGTGGGCGCCGGCCGTGAGGTTAGCTGCCTGGACGCGCGCTTGGTGCGCGGCGTTGGCCGCCGGCGCACGTACCGGGCAACGGCGGGCCCGGCGTCGGGGGCGTCGGAGAGCACAATGTCGTCCTGCGGCGTGCGGCTCAGCCGGGGGCGCAGGAGCCTGGGGACGGCCACGCCGCCGCTGTCGCATCGCGGGTTAGCGACGCCGCCGGCTGCCCTTGCCCGTGTGCCGCCGCGCGGACGCACTCTTCGGCGATGCGGTTGGCCTCGTTGAGCTTGTTGGCCTCGTCGTTGAGCTTTTTGAGCCACCGCTCCACCAGGCTCTTGTTCTCGGCCTCCAGCTCGGTGATGCGCGTCTGCCGCTGCATCAGCTCGAGCTGCAGCGCCTGCATCTCGTCGTGCAGCACCTGGGGTCAGCGTCGTCCTCAAACCACGAAGGCGGCACCGCGCTGTCAGCCCCGAGGGCTGCCGCAGTCGCTAGGCGTCGTGTCCGCGGCGTGCGACGTGCCTGGGTCGTCACGTCGGCGTTGTTGACGGCCTCCTGGAGCGCGCGGATCTTTTGCTCCAGGCTGATGATCTGGTCGTGGTACTTGATCTCGCTGTAGCGAGGGCCCCGGCTCAGGAGGCGCCGCGGATGGGTGAGCCCCCAGGGCGTACGGCGGCGACAGCCCCACGATGGCGGTCGGCCGCGCAACGCACTTGTCCTCGCGGCGCTTGCACTCTTCCTCCTTCTTCCGAAGCTGGTCGTTGAGGTCCACGAGCTTTTGGTGCGCCATGCTCTCGCGCGTGGTGGCGTCCAGCAGCCGCCGGGTCAGGTCCGCGTTGCTCTGCTTGAGCTCCTCGAGCTCTTTCGGGTTGGCACCGCTGCCGATCCACCGTCGCCACACAGGGGCCCACGCGACGTACCGGTCAGCGGGTCTGCCCGCGCCCCTCCGCCGTCCGTGCATGCAGCACGGGCGTACCCGCCCTTGCCGCCCGCGGCAACGGCCTTTTGTAGCGACTCGACCTTCTCCTTGAGCACGGCATTCTCGGTCTGGAGCAGCGAGACCGACTTGTCGAGGGCGCTCGCCTTGGTCGTCGCCTCGTTGTCTATCATGGGCGCGGCATGCGGCGACGCCGGTGCAGGCACGAAGGGTCAGCGCTCAGCGTCGTGTGCAGCGCCCGGTGCCCCGCCCGGCCGGGCGTACAGGTCTCAATGAGCGTGGCGAGGTTGCGGTACTGCGTCTGGTCGCGGTAGTCCAGCTGCTGCTGCAGGTCCCGCTGCCACAGCGGCACGGTCGAGGTCGCCATGGCAGGGCGGGGCGGGCGGCGGCGACTGCCGCCGGATCCTCACCACCCGACACCGCGGTCTCCGCTGCCCAACGTTTGTTTCGTGTCGTTTATCGTTCGGTCTGCCCGAGCGCGTTGCTGTCCGCCGTCTGCCGTCGACGACCGCGTCCTCGTCTGCGTCTTCATCTGCCACCGCGTCGCGGCAGTGACTCTAGTAGATTCGCAGCGCCGTCGTCAGTGCTACCGTCTCCACTGAAGCAGCTCTTCACGTCAGCCAGCGCCTGGGGTCTTTTGGCCGGTGCCTGGACACGTCGGCCGGCGCCTGGGGTCTTCGGCAGCGTCCGCGGCGTCCGCGGCGTCCGCGGCGTCCGCACCGGCGACTGCGTGTTCAACTGCGCGCCAAATGTCCATCTGATCTAGGGTTTGGGGTACGGCTTAGACTAGGGTTTGGGGTACGGCCATGACTAGGGTTTGGGGTATAGCATGGACTAGGGTTTGGGGTACGACCTTGATTAGGGCTTGGGGTACGGCCGTGATTAGGGTTTGGGGTACGGCTTTTACTCAGGTTGGTGTGTGGGTTTGACTAGGGTTTGGGGTACGGCCGCAACTAGGGTTTGGGGTATGGATTTGATCTAGGGCCTGGTGTATGGCTTTGAGTAGGGTTTGGGATACGGTCTAATATAGGGTTTGGGGTATGGCTTTGACAAGGGTTTTGGGTATGGCATGATCTAGGGTTTGATGTATAAAGCCATAGCTAGGGTTTGGCGTATGAGAAATGGGACTACTAGGGTTTGGTGTACGGCGCGCAGTCGCGCTTTCGGTTGGCACTTGCCGTTGTTGCTGACGGGCAGGTGAAGGTGACGAAGGTGCCGAAGGCGGCGAAGGGCGTCGAAGGGCAGCACAAAGGACGGAAAAAGCGGGGCAAAACGGGCCGGCCGACGGGCACGACGGCGTGTTTGGCCAGTAACAGCAGCGAATTAAGGGCGACACGGCACGGGATCCAGGCGTCGGTGCTGGCATAACATTTTTGGGGCGCACGTTGGGTTAGGCAGCCGGTAACTGAAGCGACTGGAGCCCTGGCAGGACGCCGTCCTGCGCACAACGGCGTTGCCATGGCCGCGCCTGGCGAGGCAGCCGCCAACACTGACGGCCTAATGTCTGCCGTGCTCGAGGAGCTGCTGCAGCTCGTTCCGAATGAACTCGAGTGCGCCATCTGCACCAACCCGCTCAACGCTGGGATGACGGCCATGCTGCCATGCACCCACACCTTCTGCCGGCCGTGCCTCACGCAGCACGTGAAGGCCACGGGCGCGCCGCTGGCCTGTCCGACGTGCCACTCCAAGCACGACAGCCTCAGGACGGCAGAAGACATTGGCAGCCTTCCGAAAAACCCTTTCGTGGAGGCCAGACTGCAGACACCCGTGTGGTGCGACGTCTGCAGAGAGGAGGGGATTCGAGAACTTGCAACTGCTCGCTGCTCTCAATGTGGCGTGTCGCTGTGCGTCGCGGACGAGTTCAAGCATCGCCGCCGGCCGACCACGACCACCCACACGCTGACGCCGGTTGCCGCCGTGGCCGTGCCGGACCTCTGCGGTACGCACCAAAAACTCCTTGAGGGGTACTGCATGACGTGTCGCCAGCTGTGCTGCATGCTTTGCCTGGTGGACGACCACCCGCACGGAGAGAAGCACCAGCCGGCGTCGCTGGTCAAGCACCTCTCAGCTCTGCAGAAGCAGCTGGGGAAGGCAGCAGCGCCTGCGCAGCAGCAGCAGCATCAATTGGCGGACCGACTCATTCGCGCATCGGCGGCCGTGTCGGAGACAGAGGCGGCACGGGAGCTTCTCAAATGCGACATAGAGGCCCGATTCGATGGGCTTGTGGCGCTGCTGACGGCGCGGAAGACCCGCATGCTCGCTGAGGCTGATGCTTGCTTCCTCAAAGAAATCGACAAGCTGAAAGCCCAGTCAGCAGCCGACAAGCTACGGTGGCTAGCGCTCCAGGGGCCGCTCTCGGTGGCCAACCGATTGATGGCTATTGATGCGGAACCTCGGCATGTCGGTCGACTCGCACCGGCTCTTTGCGATTGTCTGCAAGATACCACGCGGACCCTTGTGTCGCCTGCACTTTCTGCACCGACGATCAAGTTTGTACTTGACGATGGAATTGAACGAGTTGTTCGCGAGGCGGGTCGCCTTGTCCACGCGGCATACGGGCCAAACTGCACGGCCGCCGGGGATGGACTGTCCTTGGTAATGGTAAGACCGCTTTGTGCAGGAACATTTGTTATCAACACATTTACGCGGTCTGGTCAACCGCAGTTGGTTGGCGGAGGCAACGTCGTTGTGCGACTTTGTGCACGCTCCTCGACCGATGATGTGGCTGTAGATAAATCGATCACGGATAAGAACGACGGCACTTACCATGTGATCTACCGTGCACCTGCGGCCGGTGACTACACACTGCACATCACGGTCAACGGCGATGCCATTCAAGGTAGTCCGTTCATGGTAAAGGCTGCAAATACTGGCAGTTTCCCATTCAGTTTCGACAGGCCTCCTAGTTTCGCGTTTTCACCTCCGCGTGTTGCGCAAGTGGCCCAACCTGATACCTATGTCAAAAATGCGCCATTTTCGTTGCCTAACGTAGTCGCTCCTGTTGCACCGTTTTTTGGCACGGGGCGTGCCCCCGGCCCGGTACCTGCCAGTGCGGAGTTTGGTCCGTTCGTCTCCGCACAATTTGGAGGAGACAAATAGCTCGCATTACACGAACGAGCATTACCGGAAACGTGTATAGACAAACAGGATCGTTAACTGTAATAGTTGCAATAAATCGAACGTCGCTCATGTGCCATCTACCAGTACGCAGGCAACCTTTCCATTTGCGTGTGTAAAGGGGCCGGGCAACTACTCGAGCCACCGGCGGGCGGGCGTTCTCGCTGGGGGCGCCGGAAAAGGTTTCGGGCTTCGCGACTCTAACCGGTGCCGCCCCCCGCTTGTTGCTGTTGCCGTTATTGCTGCTCTCTAGGGCGCGCTCGCCGCATCGACCAAGAAAAACTTAAACGTCGAGCCAGACTAGGGCTTGGTCTATGCCCTGTCAGAACGTGTTGACGTCATCAGTTCGCCGGTGCGGCTGCGACGTGCAGACCGCGTGCCTGTCCCACTGGTGATGTCATCCGTTGCGATGACATCATCAGTTACTAGTCTTTTTTGGTCTGCCAACCGTACCGTCGGTGCTCCCGCCGCGGGCGTCCCAGCCGGCCAT
>Ga0180216_1002406_pt1 | contig 15599 bp, 16 predicted proteins | sample eDN3rd37CBELigMG_FD_128879 | JGI IMG/M metagenome (GOLD analysis project Ga0180216, IMG submission 128879) | Enriched Miracle-Growth compost microbial communities from Emeryville, California, USA - eDNA 3rd pass 37_C BE-Lig MG (version 2)... ... | reverse complement strand
GCCGGTACCGGAATTCCCGAAATCCAGCGGCGCATCCGGCTGGCGGAAACCGCCCAGCCCACGCCCTTCCACCTGCCAGACATCCCCGACCCTGGTTGCAGGAGCGCCCAGCGCAGTGACAGCCCGCGCCGTATTCACAACATCCTCGGATTCCAGCAGGCCCTTGATGCGGGTGGTCCCGAGGCTCAGGGCGCCAAACAGCAGGGCACGATGGGAAATCGACTTGTCGCCGGGCACCGTCACACGGCCCGACAGGGGGCCGGACCGGACTGAGGAAAGCGGCTTCAGGACGTGAGACATCGACGAGGCACCGGTCGTTCTAGAATTGCTGAGGATTTTCTGTCGGCATCGAGGCGGAGGCGCCCGGCTGCACAGATACACACGAGGTCTTAGAGCAAGCGTGTGCCATCCGTGTCAACGGGCGCCTGTCATAGGGCGGCGCGAACACCTCCAAGCGGCCTGATCATACCGCATTTCACCGGCCTCTCCGCCGCCCAAGGAAGCCTGTGGTCCGCTTCCATTTTACCGGGAACGATCCGGCTGCCGGAAGGTTGGTTTTGACAGCGCGTCGATGGTATGGCAGAGGGCACGCTCATTTTTCGACGATAAAGGCACAACCTCCATGGCCAATGACGCGCGCGGAACCAAACGCACCTGCCAAAGCAGCGAATGCGGATCCCGTTTTTACGATCTGAACCGCGATCCGATCGTTTGCCCATTGTGCGGCACGATCTACGAGATCGCGCATGCGCCACCGGGCGCCGTCGACAAGTCGGACGAGGGTCCACGTAAGGCGAAGAGCGAATTCGCCGATGGGGACATCGACGCCGACGTCAAGGTCGACGACGTCGATCTCGTCGACGCAGACGATGATCTGGCAGACGCAGACGATGATTCGTTCCTCGAGGACGAAGAAACCGATGGCGGCGACGTCACCGGCATCATCGGCGGTGCACACGAAACCGACGAAGAAGAAACCTGAAGCCGTCCTGGCCGTTTGATGACGCGCCTTGCGTCGATCAAGCGGCCGAAGCCGGGGCCAGGTGCCGGCCCCGGTGAGGATCTTGCAAATTCTGTAAGATTGGGCTTGATGTTTGCGACGGGTCGCTCTATTGAAGCCGTCCTGAACGGAACTGACAGCAGATCCGTCGAGGTCACGAAGACTTCCCAACGGTGGGGGCCGTAGCTCAGTTGGGAGAGCGCTACAATGGCATTGTAGAGGTCAGGGGTTCGATTCCCCTCGGCTCCACCAATTTTCCGCCAAGCCAGACAGACATCGCTTGAGCAAATCCTTCAGTCACTTGGTACCGGCTGCGGTTAAACCACACCTTCAAGTGCCCAAAACAGCGACTGACGCTTGTTCATATTCAGACGTTTCGCTTGGCTCTGATATCTCGCTCCAAGGAACATTGCCGCTTCACCAGGTTCCCGAATCAGGAGAGCTTTGATTCCTCTTGCACGCCGGTGGGCGCGAACCCGGGCTTGACCAGGCTTGGCGGTTCCCAACGACGACTGCTATTTAATCTCAACTGCCGCAGGAAATTGGGGATTTATTTTCGTGCAGTTCAGTCCATCGGATGCGGAGTGTCTGGCCCGGCTTCTACGTTGGCGGCGGGACGTGCGTCACTTCCGGACTGATCCGGTACCCGAGCCTATCGGGCAACGTTTGCGACAGGCGGTCGATTGCGCACCTTCCGTCGGCAATGCGCGTCCCTGGCGGTTCGTGCAAGCTGAAAGCCCGGAGTTGCGCTCAGCCGTGCGCGAGAACTTTCTCGCCGCCAATGCGGAAGCGCTCGCAACCTACGAGGGCCAAAAACGGGATCTCTATCTCAAGCTGAAACTGGAGGGTCTCGACCGCGCGCCCTTGCAGATCGCCGTCTTCACCGCCATGGACCCTGAGGCTGGCCACCGGCTTGGACGCCTGTCGATGCCGGAGACCCTGATGCAGTCCACCGCAATGGCCATCCATACGCTCTGGCTGGCCGCGAGGGTGAACAATCTCGGTGTGGGCATGGTCTCCATCCTCGATCCCAAAGCGATGGAGCGATGCTTCGAGGTGCCCGAAGACTGGAGCTTCACCGCCTACCTGTGTGTCGGCTACTCCGAGTTCGACGACGATCAGCCGCTTCTGCAGCGCGCCGGATGGCAGCACAATGAGACCGTGCAATGGGAAGTGCGCTGACGGCCCGATCCACCGTCGTGTCAACGCAAAGTGCCCGGGTGGCTGGCACCCGAAACGGGCCTGTATCTGCCTTGCGTTCAGGCGGCGCGGCTTTCCTCTATCGGCAATACGCGCGCCAGAGCGGCGAACAGGTCAGTCTGGGTGATCAGCCCGAGGATCTGCCGGTTCTCATCAACAATGATGACCGCCTGCGTATAACCATCGGTCAGATCCGGAACAAGCCGCATGGCAGGATCTGTTGCTGACGCGATCACAGGACGGGACATGTATCTGTCGATCTCACCCACCTTGTAGGCCAGTTCGCGCAGACCAATCGTGCCGGCGAGACGGTCCTCCGCATCGACAACGGGCAACGTCCTGATGTTATGAGCCAGCAGCAGGTTGCGCGCCCGCTCCGCGGTCTCACCCAGCGACACCTTGATCACATCGCGAGACATGATGTCACGGCAAAGTATCTCGCCATGAGATCGGACAAGCGCCTGCATTTCGACTTCCCGCAGCAAGCGGTTGAGGTCCTGCCGATCGATGTCGAAGGTTTCTTCCAGCGCCGCCAGCGCAGAGTCGATGTCTTCGTCCTTGAAACCGGCACGCATTGTGGGCGGGGGATCAACCGTTCCGTGGGTATTCTTCACTGGCTGGGCAAAGGCATTCAGATACGTCCGCCGCGAGAGCTTGTGAAATGCAATGCCAATCCCGACGAGGATCAGCGAATTCAAGGCAACCGGTACGAATGGAAACAGGAAACCCGACGCCGCAACCGAGGGGTCGCCAAGGATAGCGGTCATCGCAACCGCGCCGCCGGGCGGGTGCAGGCAACGGGTCAGGGACATGGCTGCAATCGCCAGGCAGGCGGCGAGCGTGACACCTACCAGCGGATCGTTGACGAGGCTGGCAACGGTGACGCCGACCAGAGCCGAGACAGTATTGCCGCCAATGATCGACCAGGGTTGAGCCAACGGACTGTTGGGGATGACAAACAGGATCACCGCGGAGGCACCAATCGGAGCAACCAGTATCGGAAGATTGGCGGTTTCACCGACGATCCACCGGCAGATGAATGCAGTAAGACCGATCCCGATGAGAGTACCGATGCATGCAATCGTTCGTTCGCGGAGAGTGGCCCCAGCAAGAATCGGAGCAAAGAAACGGAAGTGTCGCAACGCGGCCTCTGTCTGGACGGTAAGTTTTGGTTGAGGTGAGCTTTTGTCGAGCTTTGGCCGGTGGCCGCGGGGTGTGCCCTTCATCTTTGCCCCAGGCCGGATCAGGGTGCCCGCGCTGAGATCTTGCTGTTGTATGGCTGCTCACTCAGGATGCAGAAAAACTCTAGTTTTTTCATCGCGGCGAGAGGCCGCAGCCGTCTTCGAACCCCGCAAACAGCCACGGGTTTCTGGAAAACACTCTGAGCCTGCCGGCCATCATGCTAAGTGGATGCGGATGAACGGCCAACGGGGTCCCTGCCATAGCAGCACCTGGGAGCGCCGCCACTGTCGACCAGCAGAACGGGGAGCCTGCCTTTGACGCCTTCTCACCGGAGAGATCAGGCACGCGACGAGAACCGCGCGATCGCTCAGCGCTGCGGAAAGATACTGCTGCTTGTAACGGAAGACTGGTTCGCACTTTCGCACTTCAAGCCTCTGATCGCGACCCTGCGCGACATCGCAGATGAAGTTGTCATTGCGACGCGATCGTCGGGCCGCTTCCGTGAACTCGAGTCCCTCGGGGCGCGCGTCGTGCCGTTCGACTTCCGCCGCTCTTCGCTTTCGCCCTTTGAACAGACCGGAACGATACGCAAGCTGGCGCGCCTCATTCGCGACGAGAAACCCGACGTGACCCATGTCGTAGCGATGCAGCCCATGGTGCTTGCTTCCATGGCCCTTCGGCTGGCACCCGGGTGCCGGGTCGTCATGCATCTTACCGGGCTCGGTTTCCTGGGAATCTCCGAAGGTCTTGCCGCACGGGTCATCCGCCCGCTCGCCTTCGCCGCACTTCGCGGTATCCTCAACCGGGACAACGCCTGGCTGATCGCGGAAAACCCTGACGACCGTGACTATCTGACGGAAAACGGTATCTTGCTCGGGAACCGGTCGACGATCCTTGGAGGGGCAGGTATCGACGCCAGCGCCTTTCCGGCGCTGCCGCAGCCACAATCCCGGCCCGTATCAGCCGCGTTCGTTGGACGGCTCATCCGCTCCAAGGGGATCGAAGTGCTGGCGGAGGCCGCACGCTACTTGCACGACAGCAAACATGACCTCGACCTGAAGCTCTACGGCAAGATCGATGCCGACAACCCTGACGCCATCAAGAGTTCTCAGCTCGATGGCTGGCAGCGCGACGGCCTGCTAGACTGGCGGGGTCATGTGGCGGACGTACGGGAGGTCTGGGCGGACACTCACATCTGCGTGCTGCCTGCGATTACACGGGAAGGCATGCCCCGCGCCCTACTGGAAGCCGCCGCCTCGGCCCGGCCCCTGATTGTGACTGACGTTCCCGGCTGTCGGCACTTCGTGCGTGATGGTATCGAAGGCCGTGTCGTGCCGCCCGGCGATGCAAAAGCCTTGGCACATGCGCTCGCCGAATTGACAAGCGACCACGCTCTGCGTGCAGAAATGGGCATGGCGGCCCGGGCTCGGGTGCTTCATGGCTTTACCCTGGCCCATGTCCAGGCTGGCATACGTCGCGCCTATGCCGGTCTCCTAGAACAGCGGACTTTGTAAAGGTTGCATGGCTAATCCCCCTCTTCTCACCCTCAAGGACATCCATCTGACGTTCGGCGGGACGCCTCTGATCGAGGGGGCGGAACTCAGCGTAACGGCAGGCGACCGGATCTGCCTCGTTGGCCGTAACGGGTCCGGCAAATCAACCCTACTGAAGATTGCCGCCGGTCAGGTGCAACCCGATTCCGGTACGCGTTTCGTGCATCCCAATGCAGCAGTCCGCTACCTGCCGCAGGAAGCGGACTTCACCGGCTTCACGACAACGGGTGACTACGTGGCGGCCGGTCTTGCCCCGACGGACGATCCCTATCGCGGCCTGATGCTGCTCACAGAGCTTGGCCTGACCGGGAACGAGAACCCGCAGCAACTTTCCGGCGGCGAAGCGCGGCGGGTTGCACTGGCGCGCGTTCTGGCGCCGAGACCCGACGTGCTGCTTCTCGATGAACCAACGAACCATCTCGATCTGCCCGCCATCGAATGGCTGGAATCGGAACTCAAATCCACCAGATCCGCGCTGGTTCTCATCAGCCACGACCGGCGCTTTCTCGAAACGCTGTCGCGGACGACGGTATGGCTGGACCGCGGCCGCGCGCGCCGCCTCGATCAGGGCTTTTCGCGCTTTGAAGCATGGCGGGATCAGATCCTCGAAGAGGAAGAAACCGATCGTCACAAGCTCGATCGCAAGATCGCACGCGAGAACCAGTGGATGCACGGCGGCGTGACCGGCCGGCGCAAACGCAACATGCGACGCGTGGCGGAACTGCGGGCCATGCGCCAGGAGCGCGCCGAACAACGGCGTGTACAGGGAAACGTGGTGCTGGAAGCATCCGAGGCTCAGCTTTCCGGAAAACTGGTCATCGAGGCCACCGGCCTCACCAAATCCTATGGCGGCAGCCCGGTCGTATCCGACTTCTCGATGCGCATCCTGCGTGGGGACCGGGTCGGATTCGTCGGTCCAAATGGTGCCGGCAAGACAACACTGATCCGGATGCTGACCGGCGATCTGGAGCCTGACGGCGGCACGATCCGGCTCGGCACGAACCTCGAAGTGGTTGTCCTGGATCAGAAGCGTGCGGACCTTGATCCTGAGATGACGGTCACGGACGCATTGACGGGCGGGCGTGGCGATCAGGTGATCATCAATGGCAAGCCCCGCCACGTGGCGAGCTACATGAAGGACTTCCTGTTCCTGCCGGAACAGGCGCGCTCTCCTCTCAAGGTCCTTTCCGGCGGAGAGAGAGCCCGGCTGATGTTGGCAAGGGCCCTGTCAAAGCCGTCAAATCTTCTGGTGCTCGACGAGCCAACAAACGACCTCGACCTCGAAACCCTTGATCTGCTGCAGGAACTCCTTGCTGATTATCCCGGCACGATCCTGCTCGTCAGTCACGACCGCGACTTCCTGGATCGCGTTGTCAGCAGCGTTGTGGTTCCGGAGGGCGATGGACGCTGGCGTGAGTATCCGGGCGGCTATTCCGACATGGTGGTACAGCGGCAGGCTGCCCTTGACCAGCGCGCTGCCGGCGGGGATCCCGAGGCTGCCACCCGGAACGAGAAAGCGAAAATCTCCAGAAGCGGCAGTCCCGGACAGGGCACGGGCCAGCAACGCAAGCTATCGTTCAAGGAGAAGCACGCGCTCGAACAATTGCCGGGAAAAATCGATGCGCTGCAAAAGGAGATCGACGCGCTGCATGCGCGCATCGCCGATCCTGATCTCTATACAAAGAGCCCCGAAGACTTTGCTGCAGCCAGCGAGCGCCTCATAGCCGCGGAAGCCGAACTCGCCCGGCTGGAAGAAGAGTGGCTCATACTTGAGATGAAGCGCGAAGAGCTGGAGACCTGAAACTGAACAAGACCGTCATGCCGATGGATGGCGACGGTCTTGTTCAAGAGAGATCAGGCGCCCTGTTTCCAGACTGCGGTAGACCTGCAACGATTGCAAACCCGGTTGCCGGACCACGAACTGACGAAATCCTCGCGGCAGACGAGACAGGCTCTGATCTTCTCACCTTGTGCCAGGGTTTGAGTTTGAGGCTGCTTCCTTTTTTTCATCGTACGTCCCTTTCTGCATGAACATATAAGGAACACACTCATTTTTTCAAGGAGCAGGGGTTGACAGGCCCGTTTCCTCTTTTCGCCATAGTAAATCAGGTAGGGGGCTTTTACCGGCTTGAACTGCCTCTGCAGTTGCCCATATTTGCTTTGGACGCAGGACCTGGATGGCCCCTCGGGCATCGGGTCGGCGTGGAGGCCCATAAGGCTCCATTCAGCCGGGCGACCGGCGAGAAGTCGCTTATGCAAGGACTTGAACCGACGATGACACGAATGGGTATTCTCTCAAACCCATTGTTGCTGGGTTTCGAAGAGATCGAGAGACTGGTTGATCGCGCCGGGAAAGGCGCTGACGGCGGTTATCCGCCCTATAACATCGAGCGTATAGCGGTTGGAGACGGCAGCCCGGAGCTGCTGCGGATAACGCTGGCTGTCGCCGGATTTACCAGCGAACAGCTCGATATCACCCTTGAGGATAACCAGCTCACCATCCGCGGCCGCCAGCAGGACGAGCGACCGCGAGACTTTCTCTATCGCGGTATTGCCGCCCGGCAATTCCAGCGAACGTTCGTGCTGGCCGAGGGGATCGAGGTGAAGAAAGCCAATCTGGTCAATGGTCTCCTCTCCATCGACCTCGTCAGATTGGAGCCGGAAAAAACGATCCGCAGGATCGATATAGGCAACGGAAAACCGTAGATCGCTACGTTATGGTCTAAGGTGATGCAGGCTCCGGGCTCAGTTCGAACAAGCGAATCGAGCAATCATCCAGGTTGGAGGGCGTAGAGCGGTTCAACTCGCCCCGCCGTGGCAACCTGCCAGCAGGGCCTGGAACGATGGTGATTGGGAAGGCGGATGAAGGAATCGCGTCATGACTGGACATCGGGACCAATCGAAAACTGAATTGAACAAGACCATGAGTGTCACCGAGTTCGCTGCGCTTGGGGGTGGTCAGGTCGCATACATCAAGATGATGACCTCGGACGAGGCTCACCGGATGTATCCCGCGATCCAGGGCTTGCCCGCTGGCATCAACCTCTATGCGCTGCATGCGGCTGACGGCACACCTCTGGCCCTGACCGATTCGATGCAGGCGGCTCTCGGCCACGCAATTGGCGATGAACTTGAAATTGCCAGCGTCCACTAAGGACGGCCTCGGCGCAATCAAAACTGGCTTGACACACGAAGGTCCCGATCACTGCGATCGGGACCTTCTTTTTTTTGTCGTCCGGTTCTTCACGAACTGACTGGCGCAGTCTGGCTGCTGCCAGCGGGGCACCGTCAGCCGCGATAGCGGGCGTACTGCCCCTTCGGGTGAAAGCGCTCAAGGTACAACGGAACGATCAAGCCCGCCGCAGAGAGGTTCTCGACACCCAGGCTCTCAATGGTGCGGTGCTCGGCTTCCGCCGCTTCGCTGACGACATTGTCGCTTTGCAGCAAGCGCACCTGATCCAATGTCAGCGGCCTGACAGCATTGGGCAGCGGCCATGTTGCAGCGGCCATCATTTTCGCCAGCCAGAACGGCAGACTGACATAGCGCCGGTGACGACCCGACCACTCCTGCACGTGATCGAGTATCTGCCGGAAGGTGAGGACTTCGGGGCCCCCCAGCTCGTGGACCTCTCCGGGCGCGCCGGCGCCTTCGACAGCATTGGCAATTGCAGCGCCCAGATCGCCCACGAAGAGCGGCTGGAAGCGGGTTCGCCCGCCACCTATCAACGGCAACACCGGAGACAACCGCGCCATCGCCGCGAAGCGATTGAAGAACCGGTCTTCGGCGCCAAACAGGACAGAAGGCCGCAGAATGATGGCGCTCGGGAATTCTTCGAGGACGGCCTGCTCGCCGGCAGCCTTCGTGCGGGCATATCGGGATGGCGACTTGGGATCCGCTCCGAGAGCCGAGACGTGGATGAATCGGCTGACACCAGCGAGGCGAGCGGCCCTCGCAACTGCCCGGGCCCCTTCAACATGCACCGCAGTAAAGGTCTGGCGGCCCTGGGGCGTCAGTATGCCGACGCAATTGACGACCGCCTCAGAACCTTCGATGACCGGCAAGATCGAATCAGGGAAGCGCAGGTTCGACTGCACCGCATGGATCTGCCCGACAACGCCCATCGGCTGCAGGTATCCGGCGAGATCCGGGCGACGGCACGCTGCACGGATGCGCCAGCCACGTCTCGCGCATTCGCGCGTGGCATAGCGCCCGACAAAGCCGGAACCGCCAAAGATCGTGACCAGCCCACCGTGGAGAAGTTGCATCGTCTGATCCGCTCGTCGTTGAATGAAAACAAACCGGCAGGTGCCCGTGGGCACCTCTTGCAGAGGCTTTACACGAGGGAGAGGCGGGCTGGAAGCCGCGAAAAGTCACGGATGATATTGAAAAGTCACGGATGACGTTGACAAGTCCGCCAAGCCCAACTAACTCATGCGGCCTGACGACCTGAATGCCCAGGTGGCGGAATTGGTAGACGCACTAGTTTCAGGTACTAGCGCCGCGAGGCGTGGAGGTTCGAGTCCTCTCCTGGGCACCATCCCTTTGCTAAGGGATTGATTCGTCGGAACATCGAGCATCATTGAGAGATCGGTCGCACCACTGTCACACAGGGGTGCCACACAATGGTGCTGATCCTGGCCGTCCAACAAAACTTTGGGGTCTTCCAAACATCAGTTCATAAAGCGCGTCCCAGCCGACGTGCTGCAGGTCGCCCATGGTCAGCGAATCACGTTCTCGCTGCCAAAGGCGCACACCGGTGATGAGCACGTCCTAACCTCGGCAACTACGTACTCTCACGGAACCGGACAAACGCAGGTATCGTCCGGCTGCGGATATTGGGGGGATTTGGGAGCTATCGAGATCACAGCCCCGCCAGCTTGCAGCATCTCTTCGTCTACCGATTTCATGTAGAACATCCCTCTGAAAGATGCTCAACTCGCAAGAGTTCACGGGTTGGAGGGGCCATGTTCCGGATCATGAAGACGGGTTTGTCTGCGGCACTCATTCTCTGTCTTGTGAGCGCAAGCGCTCCTACTTCAACAGCGCAGGTCTCAAACGAACGCTTTCCGGCACCCGCCACGCCCTTTACGGGTGAAAGCCTGCAGCCCACAAATCTGCAGCATTTCCGCGGAAAGGTTGTTGTCCTCAATCTATGGACCGCCTGGTGCGGTCCATGCGCCGACGAAATCCCTTCCCTGCAGCGGCTCGCTCAAAAGCTTCCGGCCGAGAAATTTGCAATCGTAGCTGTCAACCAGGATGGAGAAGGTGCCACAACGGCCCGGGCTTTCCTGGAGAAGCATGGCGTCACGGAGTTGCCTGTCTACCTCGATCCCAAAGGCCGGCTGGCGAAAGAACTCACCGTTCAGAGTTTTCCCTCTTCGTTCGTCATCGTGGCAGATGGGACAGTCGTTGCGAGGATTGAAGGCCAGGCCGATTGGGACAATCCCGATCTGGTTGCGTATCTCTCTCAATTGATCGGTGAGTGATCCAGCTTCAGAGGGACAGTATTCACGATGAACTGGCCTCGTCGCGCTGATTTTATGCCGCCTTCGTTCAGACCGAAGGCGGGCGACAGATGGTCAGGCGAAGGATTTCGTCGAGGGTGGGATTGAAGCCATAGACGGTCCGCTGCCACACGGGCCCGGTGGCCGCCACTACAGCCAGCCCGAACAGCACCCAGATCAGAGGCGTCAGCGCGCGACGCAAAGGTTTCGAAAGCGGGATCATGGCTGGCGGATAACCTCCTGCCGGAACTTGCCCCGCCCCCTCCGCAGGTAGAAATAGCCCGCGCCGATCATGACAACGCCCCATACGATGAAGCCAATGTCCCAGTAGATCCATTGCCCCTTCGGCACCAGCTCGTTGACGTGATGGATAGCGAGCAATTGATGGTTGATGAGGCCCTCGACAGTATTGAAAACGCCGAACCCGAGAAGAATGGATCCGATCAGCAGATCGCTCGACCAGTAGAGGTGCCGCCGTTTCGCGGTGCGCCAGAGAATGAACAGGCCGGCGATTACGAACAGGTATGTGGACGCATGGAATATGCCGTCCCAGAAGGTGTTCAGCTCAAGATTCTCAAGGCTGTTCACGGGATACCAGCTGCTCAGCATGTGGTGCCACTGCAGCAACTGGTGGAGAACAATGCCGTCGAAAAAACCGCCAAGACCCAAACCGAACAATATGCCTGCCGAGACCGGGAAATGACGGTCCTCTGCTCTTTCCATCACGGTGTCTCCCAGCGCGTCCAGCTGCGAAACGTTCGGTGCGGATTATCGTTCCGCAGGGACTGCGCCGAGCAGCGGTGATTCAATCACTCGTCTTGAAACGAGCGATCAGCCAGACCAGAGAGGTATCGATGCAGCTTTCTGACATGAGGATCATTCGAAAATCGACTCTTCTGCCACGCTAGTTCGCTTCCCTGCAGGGTTTTCGAGCATCACTGGATGAATAGCATCTCTAGGTACGTCACCGATATCGTAACTCAATGCAGCCAAGCTAAGCTGCAATCCGGCGATGATAAGTAGCGCGCCGACCATGACTGTTCCTGCTGTGGCGGGAGTATCATTCGTCACTGACAGCCACCAATGATGTCCCGCAAAAATAACTCCTCCTAGGAACATCGGAAGGCCAACCAGAATCTGCAAGGAGGCGATATTGAAGCCTCGCAAATAGTAGGAATAAAAAAGTCTTTTAATGACGTTTCTTACATGCCCGCCAATAAAGGGGATAATTATTCGCGATATGCGCAAATTGGACTTTTCATCTGCATACCTGGCCACCATGGGAATTTCCCGCACGACACAGCGAGCGATGTTCATGCGAAAAAGAAGATCGGTTTCGAAAAAGTAGCGGTCAGCCACCTTGTCGAGCGATATCAAATCTAAAACTCGCAAATGAATTGCCGTGTATCCATTGGTGGGATCAAAGAGATGCCAATAACCTGTCGAGAACTTAGCCAAAAAACTAAGAACCGCATTCCCGACAATTCGGTGGCGGGGCATTGCACGAACGTCTTCAATGCTAAAAAAACGATTACCCTTCGTATAATCTGCAAGTCCCGTCGCAATGGGGTGAAGAAAGTTAGGAATGAGCGAGGGATCCATTTGGCCATCGCCGTCCACCTTCACGGCTACGTCATAGCCGGCAGCTCTGGCAGCCAGATAGCCTTCTTTAACTGCACCACCCACGCCTCGATTTTCCTCAAGAGAGATCACGATTACACGCGGATCCCTGCAAGCCATGCGGATCACGTCGCCCGAGCCGTCTGGGCATCCATCGTCAATGCAGTAAATTGCATCAACCTCGGATGGTATGGCGTTTATCACACCGAGTACATGGGACGTCACTCGGTAGCACGGAATTACAACGGCTATTCTCAGCTTTCCGAACATTACCAGCTTTCAAGTTTTTTAGAACGACGAATGAGGACCTTATCTACGTTGCGCTAATAACCGCAATGCCCGAAACAATGAGAAATGATCCGACAAAATAACGCCAGCCGATCTCCTCTCCAAAAATCATTACTCCAGCAATCGGCACAACAATGAACCCTAGCGCGACAAAGGGGTATGCTGTCGACAGTGGTATCGTTCGAAGGATATAAACCCAGAGCAGTGTTGCGCTCGCGTACAGAACGAGAGCTGCAATCATCCAAACGTTCAGGAAACTCGCAAATAACCCGCCGCCAACACCAGCAAGAGCCGCTTTCTTGAAAAGGATCTGCCCCGTGGAAAGAAGGAGCGCGAACAATGTGAGCAGAGCAAAGGACATCGTTCTCTCTCCTCAAATTTCACTTACGGACGCCAGTCGCTGTTTGCCGGGGAGCAGGCCAAATCGGCAGACAATTGCTACAAGTGAGTAAGCGACAATAAGTGCGTAAAGCGTAATGAGCGGGGAATTGTATCGAGGAACGTTGACCGAAACGAAGCCATGCAGGCCAGCCATGAATAGGAGCGCAAGCGCGAGAAAGGCAAAGGATACTAAGTGCTTCTGCCGCGCCATGGCACACATGACTGGCACCAATAACAGAATGCCGGCCAACGACAGATACTGCCCCACCCAGATCCCGCGCAACGTCAACGGAATGGTTACCAACACGTGCTTGGCAAGATCGCCGATCACGTAGTGTCTTAAAAGATAATCTAAATGAGCGTCACGGCCCCCACTGAGGCGGAGGGTTTCCGACATAAGAATGGAATTGCCAACGTTATAGAAAGAGGCCTCATGGTTGAAACCGAGCCGCTCATAGTGCTTCGGGTTAAACAGCGTTTGCGACAGATCGTCACCGAAATCCGGCAACCAATAAACAAACGCCACAACCCATTCCGGCCACGTCATGGCGTTATAGGCAACCCGCTGCACCAATATAAAGCCGCCGTATCCCGAACTTAAAGCAGGGTCACCAAATATGAGCCAGTTGCGGACCGTCCACGGTGCCAGGACCAGCAGTGCGGCCACCATGAACGCAATGACATGGCGCCAGCCGAGTTGAATGCTCGAAACACGAAGAACCGTGAGCAAAACAAGCATGCTGGTAACCACCCACAGAAGGTATTGGTAGCTTGGACGGGCCAAGGTAGCGAGAGCTATCGCAGCACCCGCTAGCGCAAACGCGCTAACGTCGCGCCGTTCGATCGCAGCAACACCGGCAGCAAGAAACAGATAGAAGCCAAGAAAGGCGAGGTTCTCCGTCAGATACATCCCCGCGTAATACGCCGCTTCCTCCGTTGCAAGCGCCAGCAGCAAGGCGACTCCTGCTATGAGATGCGAACCTGAGAGCGTGAAAGCGATGAAAAAGACGCAGGTCATCATCACTGCTGCCATCAGCGATTGCGCGATCAGCAGTGACACGGGAGACGTTGGGCATGTTTTGCTACCTGCTATCCTGCCTTCAGCATGGCATCGGATGAATTGACCCACCAATGGGTCCAACTTCGCCATTGCAGCAAGGAACAAAGGATAGGCAGGCGCAAAGAATCGGCCTGCGGTATTGATCTGACTTGAATCAACGCCCCCATACCAGGCATCTGTAAAGATGCCCGATTGGTTCAGGTCATTTGCAATTGTCAAATAGACGTACTCGTCAGCGACTGGCTCTCTTGGTTCCGCTCCGAAGACCTGAACGAAGACGACCAGAAGCGATACGCAAAAGGCAACAGCCAAGCCCACAAGCCGCATGGTCTCCCCCCCTTACCTGATCGTCCGAGTAGCACACGCGAGAAATGTGTTCCACCTCAGGGGTCGTCTGACATGCAATAACTGCGGGGCACACGATGATGGATCGGCAGTGAGGCAATCCAAGCTACTTGGCGCCTTTCCGCGGACTACGCTGCCAGCCCCTCTCGCCCTTCAACTCGGCGGCCAGGTAGTCCACGAACGCCCGGCTCTTCTTCGGGATCAGGCGGCCGGGCGGCAGCACGGTATAGACGCCGCCGTCACCCTTGACTGTCCAGCCCGGCAGGATCTCGACCAGTGTCCCGTAGTGCAGGGCGGTGCCTGCGAGCCAGTCGGGTGCGAGGATTATACCGGCGCCGTCGATGGCCGCGGCGAGGGCTGCTTCGGAGTTATCGGTTATGTACCTGTACGCGGGGCGTACGAGCTTGCGCCTCGAGTTCTTCTGCAAGCGCCAGTCCGGCCATGACGAGTTCCCGGTGAAACCAATGCAGTCGAAAGAAGGAAGATCCTCTGGCCGGGTCGGCGTCCCAGCCGCTTTCAGATACTTCGGCGATGCGGCGAGCAGCATCCGATGGCCGCCATTCTTCGCGATTTGAGGGAGCTGCTCGGCAGCACGCCGACCCTCAGAGCGACATCAAAACCCTCGGCGACCAGATCCACGATCCTGTCCGAGAATCGCAGATCGACGCGGATGTGCTCATACTTTTTCAGAAAACCCGCAATCAGCGGAGCCAGCCAGATCCTCCCGAACGTCACCGGGGCAGATACGCGCAGCAATCCCTGCGGCGTCGCCGCCCGCACGGAGCAATGGCCGCAGCAAAGGCTGCGGAGAAGGTTATGGCCGGACAGGCATCGGCAGCCTTTTGCTGACGGGTGGCGGCTTCGCCCTTGCTCCCTCTCATGACTACATATCGCTGAGCATCGGCAAGGCCGGGATCCGCGCCCTTGCGCTCGGCCTGTTCGAGGACTTCAAGGCGAAAGGCATTCACGTGGCAACCGTGACGGTCGGAGCCTGGGTCACGCCGGGATCGGATCACGCGAAGGCGGTCGCCGAACATTTCTGGCAGTTGCACAACGAGCCGCCCGGTGCATGGACCAACGAGGTCCAGTACAGCTGACATCGGCGCCTGTCGTTTCGCGCCCGTGGCCACGATGGACTTCGAGGGCTGCTCATCGCGGACGGGTGGCTGATTGCTCTGTTGCGATCCATTGCATCGAACAAAACAGCGCCGGCGAAATGACCGGCGCTGTTTTCTTGTTGCAGCTGTTGCTTCAGGCCGCGCGGATTGCAACCATTTCAGCAGTCCGCTTGTGGTGTCGTCTCAGCATCGGCTTCAGGATGACCACGGCACAGAGCGCGGCAGCGATATCCATGATTGCCACTGTATAGAGGACCGTGGCCCAGCTGCCAGTTGCTTCCATGATCAGGTTCGCCACCGGGACCAACAGCGCCGCGATGCCCTTGGCGCAATACAGTACGCCATAG
>Ga0180216_1002405_pt1 | contig 15601 bp, 16 predicted proteins | sample eDN3rd37CBELigMG_FD_128879 | JGI IMG/M metagenome (GOLD analysis project Ga0180216, IMG submission 128879) | Enriched Miracle-Growth compost microbial communities from Emeryville, California, USA - eDNA 3rd pass 37_C BE-Lig MG (version 2)... ... | reverse complement strand
TCTATTGCTTGGTATGCCAAGCACCTTAATTTTAAGCTGATGAATAAGTTTGAGGATCGTGGCTCTATGTTAGCTGTGCTGCATCATCCACATCGGCATTCGATTGCACTGCTGCTTATAGAGACAGATCAGCCCCATCGACTGGAAATTAATCGTAACGGTAAACCATTTCCGATCATGGCCATCAACTGTACCGACATTGAGCAAACACACCAGCAATTTAGAGCTGCGCAGCTTGATGTGGAAGAGCTGCATACGTTAGGAAAGGGTGAAGCTAAATATTTTTATTTTCGAGATAATGAGGGGAATCTGCTTGAGGCTGCTTGGTCGATATGGGATATGGAGGATGAGTTGAAAGAAAACTTTTTCGTTAACGCTGAATAGAAGCACACAAGAAGCACAGCTGAGCATTGAAATGCCCTGGTGTGCTCTTTTTGTTGATGCTATAACCTACTAGCGATGACGCTGTATAAGTAGCTAGCGTCTCTACCCACTCCACCGATTAATGCAGACCCACGATGGGATTGCCAAGGTAAACCGAGTACATATAAGCCCTCTACTGGTGTAACTCCTTTAACGTGAAGAAGCTTGCCGGCATCATCGACTACTTGGGGAAGCTTAATCCAGCTGTAGTCGGCACGAAATCCAGTTGCCCACACAATATTTTTCACATGAAGCTTGCTTTGATCTGCAAAGACAATCTGACCATTGTGTACAGCGACTGTTTGTGGTTTTAGCTGTACAATACCACACATTAATGCTTGCTTTAATTCAGTTCCGAAAACAGGATCACCTTTACTTATTAACCATCTGCCAAACAAGCTATCTGCCGATGCCCGCAGCAAGCCAAGCCTATGAAGCCACCAGAAAATGCTTCGCTTCCCTATCTGTAGTGGGAAAAACAAGAGCTTGCGATTCGTAGATAAGGTTACCTCGCGATCCTCGCTAAGCTCGACGGCAAGCTGGGCGCCCGAGTTACCTCCGCCAACAATAAGCACGGGTCCAGGCTTTAAGTCAGAAGGGGAACGATATTGTGACGTGTGCAGCTGATAGATGTCAGGATCCACCTCAGAAGAGAAAGTAGGCAAGTAAGGCTTATGAAATGGTCCAGTTGCAACAATCACCTGCTTTGCCACCAATCGTCCTCTGCTTGTATCAAGCAGGAATTGATTGGCCTCCTTTGTTAAGGACTCGACGCCTATATCGAGCTCAATATTGAGTTGAAACTGTACCGAGTAGCGCTCCAAGTAATCGGCGATCTCATCTTTTGAGGGATATTGATGTGGTGATCCATCAAGCGGCAGACCAGGCAGCTGACTGTACCATCTAGGAGTGAACAATATTAACGAGTCATAGCGCTGTCGCCAATTGTCACCTATTCTTTTCTCTTTACCGAGTACAACATAACGAATCCCCGCCTGCTGCATATAATAAGCTGCGGCAAGACCTGCTTGGCCAGCACCGATAATAATAACATCATAAGCCTGGATCATTATTTTCACCTCTACATGGATTGTAAAACCAAACATGAACATATGCTCATATTTAGTTTATGTCGAAACATCGTTTGTGTCAACATTTACCACGTATGATGCCTTCAATATAACATGACCGTAGAGAAGGATAGCTTAAAATGAATGACGATCCATCTCAGCTGGTGCTGTAAAACAAATAGGTTTGATACATTACTGTGAGGTGTAGTGAATGGAATTGTTTCTTATATTTATGTTGGTCTTTATATTCATTTCATTGCTTTCAATCGAACGTTTACTGAAAAAAAAGCTTGATCAGTCAAAAGCGCTAGAGGAGGCGATAAATAAACTCATTGAAATTACGAAAAACAAACCGTAGTACAAATGATCACCTATATTTTTTCTTAATAAAATGTAAAAACTTGGTTAAAATGTTGCTTGATCACCAGATAAAATGCATGATATGACAAAAAAAGAGTGTTTGATTACATTTTTGTCAATTTATATTGATTTGATGTTAAAATAGGTCTAAAGGATTGCGCTTATTGTCCTACCCCGAATGCGGATAACAAACAGTCCGATAAGTGTGTGCAATCTATAAATAATTACTACTTCCCCTCGATAAACTATGCTTAAGCATAGCCTGCCCTTGACTCCACGTACCCTCACTAGTTATTTTGTGAAAAAGAAGAGCTGCAGCAATTCCTACATCACGCTGCAGCTCTTTTTATGGTTCAATAAAAATTGTGTAATATTTGAAATAAAACCGCCTTAAAAGATAACATTTATGTTAATATTAGGTGGGTATTTGATGTTAACATCCAGGTTAACGATAAACGTATTTTTAATAAAATGTTTACGGTGGAGGTGCATCATGATCATAATGATTAACGGAGCAGTTGGCTCTGGAAAAACTTCAGTAGCATATATGCTTCAACCTATGCTTGAGAAAAGCATTATTTTTGATCCCGAAGAAATAGGCTGCATGCTTAAAAGGATCATTCCAGATCACGTGAGGCTAAAAGAAGAACAAACCGGTGACTACCAAGACATGGAGTTATGGAGGATACTGACGGTAAAAACAGCACGCGAAATGATTGAAAGATACAATACAGATTTAATTATTCCTACAACGATTTATAAATCGGAAATCTTTGAATTTATCGTAAAGGAATTAAAAGCGATTGATTCAGAGCTTTATCATTTTTGCTTAGAAGCTTCTGAGTCAACGATCTACCAGCGATTGAAGAAAAGAGGAGACGAGCTTAACGAATGGACTTACACGCAAACTTTAAAATGCACGGAAGCATTCAAGCATCATCGCTTCGAGCAATTTATTCAAACAGATGATAAAAGCCCAGATGATATTGTTAGTGTTATTATGAATCAGCTACCTGTGTACCAACAATTGCAGTAGCACGATAACTACATAAAGCCGAAATGCCGTATTCCTCTTGAGTAGTGTTGTTATTAGCTGGTGTTTCGGTTTTTATCATTAAGGGGAGAGAATATGCTAATTACGATTCTGCTTCTAGTCATTATTGCACTGCTCATCCGTATCAATATTAAGCTGGGACCTATCAAAAAACGTGATTATGTAGCAGAGGCGATGGAGAGAGATCGACAATACAAAGAGAACAAGGGGGAGTAATGACGTTGGAGATACTGGCCATTATAATGTTAATTGTGCTAATTATTGGCTTTGCAGGTGTCATCGGTAATCAAACAACGACCATACGACAGCTAGAACAAACTCAGCGTTCATTAGAGCAATTGCAACAAACAGTTGAATCAATGAAAAAGTAGTTTCGCTAGATGATAAGAAAAGAACAGTTGCATCAAAGGGAAGAGGGAAAACGATGGAAAGAAAAATCGTAAAAACAGGAATATACAGCTTTATCCTTGGTCTACTCGTAGGCTTATTTGTGTTTAAGGGCTACACTGTGGACCATTATAGCAGTTCTAGCTATACGATCTATTATGATTCACTAGATCAGTATATTTTTCAATTGCTTCGCTTCTCTGCTGCGTGCTCGTTGCTAGCGATATTGATCGCTGGGTTTGACCAGCAGAATGAGCTGATCGCAAGTGATCGACCAGCCATTCGCTTTTTGAAATTAATTTGCGTCGCATGTTGTGTAGTCATTGCCTCATACTGGATCGTTATCGGATTATACTAATAGATGATAATATAGCAACCTCTTTACGATAAAAAACGTCCATCTTCATGTGATATCACATAGATGGACGTTTTTAGTATACATTGTTGATATTAGCTTCTATCAATTAGCTTGAAGTCGTCGTAATGAAAGCCTGGGGCAACGACACAGGAAACAAGTACAGGCTCATCACCGAGTGGCTTGGCCATTTGCCACTCATTGGCAGGTACAAGCGCTTGTAGCTGCTGTCCTGCAGCAATGTCCGGCCCAACGATAATTTCTTGTCTAATAGCGGGGTCTTTATCTGTACCACCTAACGTTAGAAGCAACGGGCTCCCTGAATGCCATAGCCACAGCTCGTCAGAGTACACCTTATGCCAATCAGAAAATTCATCCGGATGAAGTAAAAAGTAGATTGAAGTTGCCGCTGGGCGTGGACCAGAATAAGGCTCGCCAAGCACATGCTGAGGAATCGTAAAATTTGCTTTCCAAAGCTCTTTATACCAGCCACCTTCAACATGTGGTTGAAGTCCGAGCTGCTCCACGAGTGGAGAACGTTTTTGTTGAACTGCTTGCATGAGTACACTCCTATCATTAGCTTCTACGGTGAAGCTTTCTATTATCATTTCTTATTCTACAATGCTATCTTTATATCGTAAATTGATGAAAATGTACATAGCAACTTCTTCTATCCAACATAAATATTAATGTTAGCTAATCGCTATTGAAAGGAGACAAGCTTATGCCCTTTACTGTATCGCATGCTTTTTATGCACTGCCTATCCGCTATATAAAGCCAAAATATTTTAGTGCTACAGGACTTATATTAGGCAGTATGTCACCTGATCTAGAATACTTTCTGCACCTTGAGCCTTATCGGAGCATCGGTCATACATGGCAAGGATTATGGCTGCAAGCATTACCCTTAAGTATCATCCTCGCAGCCTTGTTCCATTATGTAGTGAAGAAGCCGCTGTCTATTCACCTTCCGGGCATATGGCAGCTGGACGCTCGCTGCTACGCCATGCTGCAGCAAGAGCAGCTTCGTTCATGGCGAGCGTGGTCGATCTTTGTATTATCCGCCATCATAGGGTTCGTTACTCATATCACACTGGATGAATGGACACATGCACATAGCTCCTTCATCGAACTGCTGCCATGGATTTGGAATGAATCGCTGCTCTCACTACCCATATACAAAGTACTGCAGTACAGCACCTCGCTCGTCGGATTGATCGGGATGGTGGTGATACTGCTGTTAAGTCTATCGAAAATTAAACAGGATAAGCTCAAGCTCAGTAAGCTCCATGTCTCCAAGATTAGCAGCAAGCAGAAGTTAATGTACTGGTCAATAGCTGTCCTAGTTGCGATTGTAACGACGCTGCTTAAGCTAGCTTTTAGTGCGAGTAGTAATACGCTCGGAATATTAGTCGTAGCACCGATCTCGGGTCTAGTACTAGGCATTGTTGTGGCATCGCTGGCTCCTACATACCAAGCATTTAGAAAATAAGGTCGTTCACATATTGTTCACATCTGGCAGATATATTTGTTCCTTTTCGGCGATAGGGTAGTAAAGCTGCTGCGTTCTTGAAGCTGTCTTGGACTGCTCTTGGCGTAAGCGACTGCGCGATGCGAGACATGATGGAGTGCATCGTGACAATGTTGAATGAGGTGGATATGAATGAATATGATTAAGGGCTTGCTTCACGCACAAATTACTATTCCTACTGGTGCCGAAAAAGAGGCGAGAGCCTTTTATTGTGATGTACTTGGACTAGAGGAAGTTAGCAAGCCTGCAAGCTTGATTGATCGTGAAGGCTTTTGGCTAAAAGCCGGCGATCGTACACTTTTTGTCGGTGTAGCTGATACAGAGGGACGAAACGCATATCTTAGTTATGAGGTCGCAAATATTGATGATATGAGAGAGCGACTGCAATCCTATGGAATATTGCTTAAGGAATGCAAGGCTATTCCAGATTACGAAAGGTTCGAATGCTTCGATCCATTTGGCAATATACTAGAGTTTATAATGCCAATAAGTGCATTCACCTATTGCAGCTGATAGAGCAGCGAGCTTAGACCATATCTATTGAAATATAATATTAAGCTTCAGTATATGTCTTAGGCTATATCTATTAAACTGGACTGAGAGACTTTGGACATCATTATATGATGATGTCCAAAGTCTCTCTTTTATATATTCGAACATACTCATTATTTCGGCAAGACAAGCATACGATAGGGAAAAGGGAAACCGATGAAGGAGAGTGGGGATTGGATGGTTTACTTGATTATTGCGCTTAATATCGTCATTATATGTCAGCTTATTGATTTAAGAATGAGTATACCAGAACGAGATTATGTGGAGGAGGCAATGATTCGAGACGCAAAGCATCGAGCAAAGCAAAGAACACTTAATCAAAACAAGCTGAAAAAATAAAAATACGTTATCAAGTAGGATTGAAAATCGTTCACATAAGAGAATTTGAACTTTTTGTCGAATGATTTGTTATTATGAAGGTAAAATTCCTCTAACATATGAACAGAAAGGCAGCTCGATCATTTATGACTCTGATCATTTATGGAATAATGGAGCATATCCTTTTGCTTCTCGCATTCTTCTACATCATCGATAAGAAGCCATCTCGAAAGCAGCTTCTGCTGTATATAGGAATAATCGTTGCACCGACAACCATCTTGATGTATCTTACTCCACAGTACATAGCCATCGCCTATCTCGTGATCTCAGCACATCTATTATACTACTACTTTGAACGAACGATTTTTTCGATTATATCCTGTTCTGTCATTATCGTTAGCACCATTATATCGGATTACTTTTCCATGCTGCTGCAGCCAACCTTCAGTAAAGTATTAGGCAGCAGCGGCACACTCGCACTGACACTGCTCTTTTTTGTGCTGATGTTTACGCTATTGATATATTGGTACAAGCAATATATGTATAGACAGTTTCAGGCACTTGAGCCGCCATGGTATATTAAGGCGCTGTTAGTTGCCATTCTCCTTAGCACAATTGTTGTTGTCTATATGAACATATTCGACACTCGCGATAGCACAAGTGAAATTATATTGATGAATCTCGTGATACAGATAAGCTATTTCATCTCTATGATCGTGCTGAGTAGTCTATTGATCTTATATATGAAGAAACGCAATGCTATCCATTTTCAAGAGATGGAGCAGGAGCAGTTTCTTCACTATATGAGTGAGCTTGAGCTCGTTAATCATGATATGCACAAGTTCAGGCATGACTACGTAAATATATTGCTTACTATGCGAGGTTACCTAGATGACAATAACCTCGAGGGGCTGCGTCAATACTTTCACGAGCATATCTTGAAGGTAGAGCAGCAAACACTTCATCATCATTTAATGTTTATGCAGTTCAAAAACATAAAGATTCAAGAGCTGAAGGGGCTTATAGCGACCAAGTTAATTACGGCAGAGAAGAACGGCATTGTTGTAAATGTTGAGATTCCGGATCTTATCACCTCGATTGATATGAATATGATCGACCTAGCTAGAGTGATAGGAGCCTTACTTGATAACGCAATTGAAGCGAGTGAATGCATTGAGCATCCAAGCATCAATCTTGCTATCATTGATACGGTTAATGGTGCGATTGTCATCGTTATTGAAAATCGTGCAACGTTAGAGGGCTGTAACGTACATAGGATCTTTGAAGAGCATTATTCAACAAAGGGTAAAAATCGTGGACTTGGGCTAGCTACGGTTAATAGAATCGTTCATCAATACCCAAATGCTCATCTAGAGACGTTATGTGAACCAGGCTGGTTTACCCAAAAGCTTACAATCGAAGCTGCTGTTTCATCAAGTGCTGCGGCTGCATCAGGCACCGCTTGATGCAGTAGCCGCGTTATTCGTAGTAAAACAGGCTGTGGTCCACTAGTGATCACAGCCTGTTTTACTTATACTTGCATGGCTTGTCCAACGAATGAAGCGTGAAATTGATAGATAATTTTTCTTAAGCTTGCAACATTGGCAATCATTGTCTATACTCAACTATTATTAATCGCATTAAAATCTTCGCATGAATAAAAGGGAGAAAAGACATATATGATTGCAAAGTTTTTTAGTTTTTATCGGCCCTATAAGAAGCTATTTATACTTGATTTTAGTTGTGCAATCATTGCTGGTTTACTTGAGCTTGCATTTCCGCTGGCTGTGAGATATTTTACGGATACACTATTGCCAACTGGGCAGTGGGGCAGTATTGTCGCAGCTTCACTAGCACTGTTGGTGCTATATATTATCAATACGGTCTTGATGTATATCGTCAATTATTGGGGACATACACTCGGCATAAGCATTGAAACGGATATGCGTAGAAATTTATTCTCTCATATCCAGAAGCTATCCTTTCGATTTTTTGATCAATCGAAGACAGGGCATTTAATTGGTAGATTAACGAATGATATGAATATGATTGGTGAGATGGCGCATCATGGACCGGAGGATTTATTCATTGCAATCATGACGCTAGTCGGTTCGTTTGTCATTATGCTAACGATCAACTGGAAGCTTGCCGTGCTGACCTTTATCGTTGTGCCGTTAATTATCATCGTTGTTATTCACTTTAATAAAAAAATGACGGCAGCGATACACCAGCTTTATAAGGATATTGGAGACTTTAACGCAAGAATCGAGGACAATGTTGGAGGGATTCGTGTCGTTAAAGCTTTTACGAACGAAGCATTTGAGAAAAAACAATTTGCACGCAACAACGCGCAATTTAAGTTTACGAAGCTGTCTTCCTATAAGTTAATTGCGAAAAGCAGCTCGATTACCTATATGATGATGCGCTTTGTTACATTATTTGTTTTGGTATGTGGTACTTGGTTCGTTATTCGCGGGGAGCTGAGCTACGGTGAATTCATCGGATTCATACTGCTTACAAATGTATTTTTCAGACCGATTGAGAAGATAAATGCAGTAGTCGAAAGCTACCCACAAGGCTTTGCTGGCTTTAAGCGTTATGTCGAGCTGATGGAAACTGCGCCAGACATTAAGGATCACTCACAAGCGAAGAAGCTGACGAATTTCCAGAATGAGATCAGGTTTGATAGTGTTAGCTTCGGTTATGAATCTCATCAACGAATATTGAACAATATTAACTTAACAATTAAGCAGGGACAAACGGTAGCCTTCGTTGGACCATCCGGTGCTGGTAAGACAACGATTTGTAGCTTGCTGCCACGCTTTTATGAGGTGAGTGAGGGCTCCATTCGTATTGATGGTGTGGACATAAGGGAGTATACTCAGCAGTCCTTGCGACAGCATATCGGCATCGTACAGCAGGATGTATTTTTATTCGCTGGAACTATTCGTGAGAATATCCAATACGGAAAGCTGGATGCGACGGAAGAGGAAATATGGGAAGCAGCACGACGCGCACGGCTTGAGTCATTCTTGAAGGAGCAGCCAGACGGACTAGATACCGTCATCGGTGAACGTGGTGTAAAGCTGTCAGGCGGTCAAAAGCAGCGGATTGCCATCGCCCGTATGTTTCTGAAAAACCCACCTATTCTTATTCTTGATGAAGCGACCTCTGCGTTAGATACGGAAACGGAGGTTGCCATTCAGCAGTCGCTAGCTGAGCTGTCAGTAGGTAGAACGACGCTCGTTATCGCACATCGACTGGCGACCATTAAAAACGCTGATGTGATCGTTGTGGTAACCGAGGAGGGCATTGCCGAGCAAGGTAGTCATGCTGAGCTGCTAGATGCTGGTGGTGCGTATGCGAAGCTGTACGAAGCACAATTCGGACTGCAATAATTGATAAAGTAAGCGATAGCGTTATGTAATATTGGAAGGAAGAAAAAAGGGCTTGATCGTAGGCTGTGCTTCAAGAACACTTGAGTGCAAAGCCTTGGATCAAGCCCTATTTATATGTCACTGCAATGATTAAATTTATAGTAGTTTTTCAATATCTGCTTCAAGCTTTTCGGGTGTTGTTGTTGGAGCGAAGCGTTTAACGACATTGCCTTGACGATCGATTAAAAACTTAGTGAAGTTCCACTCAATTTTGCGAGTAAGTAAACCGCGCTTTTGCTCCTTTAAGTAGTTAAACAGTGGATCGGCTGCATCGCCATTGACGTCGACCTTTGCAAACATAGGGAAAGTAACACCGAAATTCATCTGGCAGAACTGCATCGTTTCGTCCAGTTCTTCAAATTCCTGATTATTGAATTGACTGCATGGGAAACCAAGAATGACAAGTCCTCGTTCTGCATACTTGTTATAAAGTGCCTGAAGGCCTTCAAACTGTGGCGTGAATCCACATTTGCTTGCCGTGTTGACGATGAGTACGACCTTGCCTTCATAATCACGCAAGGAGCGAAGCTCGCCTTTCGTATCCTTAACCTCATACTGATAAATGGTCATACGGTCCGTGGCCCTCCTATCGATCTATTTTAGCTTGCTACAGCTTATAGTGCTGACTTACGGGACGAAAACTTTGATCCTGCTGCATTCGTTCGATCGCTTCAATCTTGTTTCGAACTCTTAATTTATCGTATATTTTCCGTAAGTATTTTTCAACTGAGCTTTCACTTAAATGCACCTTTTTAGCAATAAGCGCATTAGTGTAGCGTTTATATATAAGCTCTAATATATGCTGCTCTGTAGGTGTCAAATCAATCTCCCAGTAATGCTTATCATGCTCGGAGCGGTGCAGCTTTATTTGTTGGAATAGATGGAGGGGGATCACGGTTTTACCATGCATGACAGCAGTAAGCAATTCTGCAAGCTCGGTAGCAGAAGCTGACTTCGTAAGCATACCGCTAACACCGCTTTCAATGAGTTGGTTAAAGAATGGGGCGTAATCGTAGCCAGTATAAACAATAATATGAAGCTGGGGATAGCGCTTCTTAAGATTTGCAGAAAGCGTGACACCATGATCTTCGTTTAGATTGAGCTCTAGTAAAACAATGTGAGGCTCTTCTGATTCTATCAATTCTATACTGTCATCCCAAGATGTTCCACAGCCACAGATTACTATATGATCCATAGGTTCTAATAAAGAGATAATTTTTTGAGCGATATGCTCGTCCTTTTCAATGAGTAGTATTTTTATTAGCATAGGCTATAAATTTCTCCTTACATAGCAGATATAGTCATCTGTAAGAATAATATAAAAGCATAAACAATAATTTACATAAACATTATAGATAGTATATCATAAACTATATAAAATTGTTTATTTTAACAATTTGTAGTATAAATATGATCGTCATCATGATATTAACTTCATTGAGCCAGTAATCAAGATTAAGTTATGGATAGGGAGATATTCTATGGCATATTCGCAGCATTATGCTTCTAACACGAGTAGTACTTCTACGACAAAGCTAGAGCGCTTAAGCTACGGTGGTTATTCTTTTGGTCAAAATCTAATCTATATGCTGCAGCTGCAATTTTTGACCTACTTCTATACCGAAGAAGTAGGGCTGTCTTTAGGAGCTACTGCAACACTGCTCTTTGTAGCCAAGCTTTGGGATGCGCTCAATGATCCAATGATGGGTGTGATCGTGGACAAATGCAAGTTTAAAAGCGGTAAGTACATCCCGTGGCTGAAGGTGACTAGTCTTATCGTTCCTTTAACGATGCTGTTTGCATTTATCAATCTTGATGCCAGCTATTCTGCAAAACTCGTATTTGCTTATGTCACCTATATCATATGGGGAATGGCTTACACCGTATCCGATTCTCCGATGTTTTCCCTATCTACTGTTATGAGTCAGAGCGTGTATGAGCGTGATCGTTTAATTGCAAATGCTAGAATGACAGGTGCGATAGCAGCGATTATGACGGCATTGTTCATGCTAATAAAAGGCTCAATAGGCTGGATGGGTGCAGTGGGGGTCTATTGTGCAGTTGCTTTGCTCACCATGCTGCCGCTTCCATTCGTCGCGAAGGAACGTGTCACCTATAAGGAAGAACAAGCTGTCTCATTCTGGAAACTAGCAGGCTCCTTCTTACGCAATAAGTACTTTTTTATTTTCTTTCTTGGCTATCTCATCATGAGTACTACGAATACACTGCAGACCATTGCGGCATATTTCGCCAATTCTAATCTAGGTAATGAGCAGATGCTGACGGTTCTATTAGCTGTGCTCGTGCTGCCGATCGTCATCGTATCTCCATTACTGCCGAAGCTAATCATCGCATTTGGTAAGAAAAAACTGATGATTATATGCTGCATAGCTACCATTGTATTATGCATAATTCAGTATGCAGTCGGCTATGAGCATTTCACATTATTTTTAGTCATCGCTGCCATCCGTGTGCTATTTATGCAGGTCCCACTTCTTTTATATGGAATGTTTACGGCTGATTGTATCGAATATGGCAATGCCGTTACCGGTCAACGTACAACAGCACTGGCTTTCTCCGTTCAGACGATGTTTACGAAGCTGGCAAGTGCGTTGTCTTCCTCACTATGCTTAGCTCTTCTCGCTTATTTTGGCTATGTAGAACAGGCAGCCCAGCAGACGAATAAAGCGCTTGAAGGAATCTGGATCATCTTTACACTTGTACCGATCATCGGCTATGCTGCGATGCTAGTTGCGATATATTTTTATCGACTGGATGAGTCAGAGGTCGCAAAGTATGTTCGCCTTAATCAAGAGAAGGCAGAAATGTTAGATGTGAAGCAATAGCGGTCTATCAGTCTATGGTCGTCATTTGATTATTGCTACAGAACTGATATAATTTTAAGAGATATGGTTAAAATCAATACATAGGTCATAGAAAATGAATCGAAGGAGGTAAGACGATGGATTCTGCAATTTATCATACGCATGCTGGTTCATGGGTTGTGCTCGTTATTTTGTTTTTGATTTCTTATTTCATTCCAAAAAACAAAGTACTGCCAATGATCCTGCGTTTGTTCTACTTGATTATGATTTTCACGGGTGGATATATGCTGTTCACTGGAGGCTACGGTGGTACCTATCATTTGAAGGCGGTACTGGCGATTCTATTGATCGGTATGATGGAAATGCTTCTTGCTCGACGCAAAAAGGGTAAAGGCGTATTGCCATTCTGGATTGCGCTTGTCGTATTACTCGTTGTAGTCGTACTGATCGGCTATGGCGTAATTTCATTTACATCGTAATAGCAATGTAAAGAAGGCTGCAGTGCTGAGGGGGGACCCTTGGCGCTGCAGCTTTTTTAGTTGGTGTTGCGCTGGAGCACTCTATGCAGTTGTTGCTTTGGAGCACTGCTGCGGGTGTTGCTTCGAAGCACTGTTGTAAGTAACGCTTCGAATTCTAGCAGTGCCAGCGCTCCGTTCCACCCAGAGTGCTCCAGCGACTTTTGTTCTCGGATTTAGCATAACTTTTTGGGATAAATCCTCGAACAGGGCCGCGCGCTTCGCTTTCCGCTCTCTGGCGAATCTTCGCTGGAGCCTCTAGTGTAGTTGATGCTTCGGAGCACAGTGCAAGCAACGCTCGAAAGTGTAGCGTGCCAGCGCTCCGTTCCACCCAGAGTGCTCCAGCGACTTTTGTTCTCGGATTTAGCATAACTTTTTGGGATAAATCCTCGAACAGGGCCGCGTGCTTCGCTTTCCGCTCTCTGGCGGATCTTCGCTGGAGCCTCTAGTGTAGTTGATGCTTCGGAGCACCTACCCACTTACTAGCAGTTATGTCTGCAACTTGTTGCTTGTCCCTCACGTATGTTCTAGTAAAGTCAGGCTTTTTGGCATTCGTAATTAGCATATGTACGGAAAATTTCACCAGTAATATGTTAATCGTTTGATGTATAATGCTTGTAATACAACATATGCACGTAGCTTTGTAGACAGCAGGGTTAGGGGATGATGATGATGGATAAGTCCGTTGCTAGTGTTCATATAGATGCTAATGTATGGAATCAGCTATATTTATTAGCAGAGCTAGATAATCAGCACCGCTTTATAGCTACGAACGATAGCTTCCGGAGTTTGACTAACGATCACTTCATACAAGGTTGCACGATTAATCAATGCTTCCAGCCATTTTATCTATTAACAAATCAAAAGATAGGGTGGCTATTTGTATGGGATAAAGTCAAGGAGCATGGTGTTTGGCGAGGGTATATTTATTTGTCTGATCAGTTTAGCGCAAGGCTAGTGCTATATGTTTCTATTCTACAAAAGGAAGATTTATCGGGCTATTATGTAATCGGTGAGAATCGAACGAAGCAATATGATGAGCTGGATCGGCAATTAGAACAGCTTCGGGACCTGACACATATGAAGGAAGCCTACGATGAGGCATCCATTATTGCGATTACCGACCCGAAGGGCGTCATTACGTATGTTAATGATATGTTCTGCCAAATATCCAAGTACGATCGGACTGAGCTGATCGGTCGCACACATCGCATTATTAATTCCAAGCATCATCCGAAGCAATTCTTTAAGGATATGTGGAGCACGATAAAGCAAGGCCACGTATGGCGGGGTGAAGTAAAAAACAAGGCTAAGGATGGAAGCTATTACTGGATGAATACGACGATTGTGCCTTTTTTAGACGAAGGTGGCAGGCCGTATCAGTATGTATCGATTCGATCGGATATTACAGATCGTATTGCGGCAGAGACCGAGCTAGCAAAAGCGATGGAGCATGATTTTAGACGTACAATAAAAGAGCTTCAAAACTGTATCTTTAAAACAGAAAAGAACGATAAGGGTCACATCATCTTTACTTTAAGTGAAGGCAAAATAGCTGAGGAATTGTCCATGACAACAGAACTCGTAGCTGGCAGGATGCTGAAGGAGGTATGGGGAAAGCGTTTTGAAGAGGTAGAGCAATATTTTGAGCGTGCTTTTAGCGGTGTAAGTGTACAATTTGAGCTTTCCTATGGTGAGCGCTTTTTTTATATTTCTCTTTCTCCTATAGCTAAGAACGGATCCGTTGTTGAAGTTGTTGCTTCCATGATGGATATCACGGAGCGAAAGCAAGCGGAAGAGATGATTTACTACATGGCTCATTACGATGCTTTGACGCAATTACCGAACAGGACCCTTTTTAATGAGGAGCTTCATCAAGCAATTAAAGTCGCAGAAAAGGATAAGCACCAGATTGCGGTTATGTTTATGGATCTTAATCACTTCAAGCTTGTTAACGATTCACTTGGACATTCCATGGGGGATGAATTGCTGCAGCAGGTGGCACAACGCTTGAAAGATCATTTGCCAGAGCACGCTTATGTTTCTCGTCAGGGCGGCGATGAATTTACACTATATCTAGACTATGCGGATCGCATGCAGGCTAAAGAGCTGGCAACGCTTATTGTTGAACAGATGGCAGCTCCATTCATTTTACACAACAATGAAGTTTACATATCACCTAGTATTGGCATATCCATGTACCCTGATGACGGAAAGACCATTGACGAGCTGCTTAAATGTGCGGATGCCGCGATGTATGTTGTTAAAGATGAACGTACGAGTCATTATTGCTTTTTTACTGAAGAGCTGCATCAGAAAATTACAGAGCGGATGGAGCTGGAACGGGATCTAAGGCAAGCAATTCCGCGCGGAGAACTAGAGCTATGGTATCAGCCGAAAATGAATTTAAAGCACAATGAGATTATTGGGCTAGAAGCATTGCTGCGCTGGAATCATCCGGAGCAAGGAATTGTAGCCCCTAACCTATTTATTGGCATTGCAGAGGAAACTAACCTGATATTGCCGATCGGTAAATGGGTGCTGTATGAAGCCTGCCGTCAAATGAAGGAGTGGCTGTCAATCTGTACGAGACATGTCACTGTTGCTGTAAATATCTCCTTTCGACAGTTTTCAGATCATGAATTCCCTGATCTGGTAGCGAGCGTGCTGAAGGAGACGGGACTTCCACCTCAATATCTAGAGCTGGAGATTACTGAAAGTGTTGCACAGGATGCAGAGTATGCCATTCGTGCGCTGAAAAAAATTAAAGAGCT
>Ga0180216_1002401_pt1 | contig 15610 bp, 12 predicted proteins | sample eDN3rd37CBELigMG_FD_128879 | JGI IMG/M metagenome (GOLD analysis project Ga0180216, IMG submission 128879) | Enriched Miracle-Growth compost microbial communities from Emeryville, California, USA - eDNA 3rd pass 37_C BE-Lig MG (version 2)... ... | reverse complement strand
TTGCCCTGCATCGAGTTGCACATAGCGAAGCTGTTGGCAGTCGGCGAGTGTTGCCACGCCAGCGGGCGTGACATTGCTGCCCGCCAGGTAGAGCATCTGCAGATGGGGCAGCCGCGCCAAGGTTACCAGCCCGGCATCGCTCACGGGCGTGAATTGCAGCGACAGGCTTTCAAGCTGCGGCAGCGCTTCAAGACGCGCAAGGCCAGCGTCGGTAATGGCGGTTTGATCAAGCCTTAATGTGCGAATGGCCGCGCCATCGAGCGCGGCCAAGGCTTCATCGGTGATGGAAGAACCGCTCAGGTCCAGGCTGGTAACGTAGGGCAGGTGATACGACCAGGGCGATAACTCGGCCAACAGCTCGTCACGCACTGCCCTGCCGGTTAGCTGCACGGACACGATGATGCGCGTGGCCGGGTTATCGTGGGCGTAGCGAACCTTGCCGCCGGCCTCGACGATCACTCGCGCCGCCCGCTGCGGCGCCGTGCTGGCGTGATACCAGATGCCGCCTGTCAGGCCCAGCACGCCAATTACCGCGGCAACGATCGCCAGCAGCTTCCACGTAAAGAACCGCGGAGGATGCAACGCCCGATCAATGCGGGGCAGCCTGCTTGGCGAGGGCAACTCGGATTGGCCGCTGACAGGCTCGGACATGGCGCACCCCCTGCGGTAAACCGCCCCCCTGCCCTGCCCTTTCGGTTAGGTACACGCTGCGCGGCACGTGCCACAGCAGCGTGCATGGTAACCGGTCGCCTGGCTTACGGCTGCGCCTGGACCACTTGTTCGCCCGCGGGAACCTGGGCGCTGGGGATGTTTTGCTCGGCGTCGAGCGGCGTCAGCACGGCATCGGCCTTGTTCAGCAGCGGGCCGGGCGCGAGGCCAATCACCACCGTCAGCACGGCGGCAACCGCGCCGGCGGTAAAGGCGGCCAATCCGCCCTCGCCCTTGAGCGAAGCCCGGGCCGGCTTGAAGTACGCCACGCCGATGAGGCGGAGGTAGTACGCAGCGGCGATGGCGGCGTTGAGGGCGCCAACGATCACCAGGAACACGAACCAGTTGCCCAGCCCGCTCACCGAGGCATCTTGAGCCTCGCGGACGCCCAGGGCGGCGAAGAACACTTCGAACTTACCCCAGAAGCCGGCCAGCGGCGGGATGCCCGCCAGGCTGAACATGAACACGGCCAGCATGATGCCGCTGATCGGATGCGTGCGGCCCACGCCTTCCAAGTCGCTGACGTGCTCGACGGGCCGTTCGCGGCTCCCCAGCCAGGTGAACACGGCAAACGTACCGATCGTGGCCAGCGAGTAGATCACCAGGTAGAACACGGCGGCGTCGACACCGTTGAGCGCGCCGGGCGTGCCGGTCTGCAGGTTCACGGCAAACGCCGCGGCAATGCCGATCAGCATGTAACCGGCGTTGGCAATCGACGAGTAGGCGAACAGCCGCCGCAGGTTGTCTTGCCACAGGGCCAGCACGTTGCCCACGGTCATGGTTAGCAGAGCCAGGATCAAGGCCAGCCGCCAGCCGTAGGTTTCCAGCGTCGGCATGGCCAGGGTGGTCACGCGGATCAGGGCTGCGAAGCCCACCACCTTGGGAATGACGGCCAACAAGGCCGCGTTGCCGTTGGTCGTACCCTGGTACACGTCCGGGGCGTAAAAGTGGAACGGCACGGCCGCGATGCGGAAACCCAGCCCTGCAAAGATCAGCACCAGGGCCAGACCGCCCAGGATGTGCCAACTGGACTGGTCGGCCGCGCGGGTACGAAGCGTTTCGGCAATGGTGGTCAACTGCGTGCTGCCGCTGATGCCGTACAAGAAGCTGAAGCCGTACAGCAGCACCGCCGACGAGAGGATGCTCAGGAAGAAGTACTTGGCCGTCGATTCCTGGCTGGCCACGTCATGCCGGCCCAAGTACAGCAGCACGTAGGTGGGAATGGACACCAGTTCCAAACCCAGGAACAGCAGCACCAGCTCGTCGCTGCTGGCGACCAGCATCGTACCGCTGATCATGTACAAGAGCATGGCCGCGATCTCGCCCGACTGCGCGGGATTCACCGAGCGGGCAAAGATCATCAGGAACAGCGCGCCCAGGGCCAGCGTCGTATAGCGGAAGTAGATCGCCAGCGAGTCAGCGGCGACCGGGCCCAGGTTCTGCGCCTGTGGCGTCTGGCCGGCCAACAGCAGCGCGGATACGGCCAGCGATGCGCCGGCCAGCCACCACCAGGCGGCATGGCCCCGCAAAAAGGCCGCCAGCACCAGGATCAACGTCGCCGCGGCGGCCACCACGGTTTCGGGCAGCAGCCACTGGACTACGGTTGGCGATAGGTAGATGTTTCCGTCCATTCCGGATCGATCAGTATTTTGATTGTTCGGTGGGGTGAACTGTATGGCTGGGGGGCCGCAGCTAGTTGCTGGCTTGGACCAGCAGCGATTCGGCCTGCGGCATCAGTAGCGACATCGCCGGGGCATTCTGCCGCGGATCGAACGAGGGCGCCGTATCTTCATCAGCAGCGGCGGGCTGCGGCGGGGCCGCGCTCTCGGCCGGAGCGGCATGGGCCGGCTGTTCCGCCGCAGGAGCGTCGGCGCCTTGCGGGCCATCTTCTTGCGCCGTGGCCGTGGCAGGCTCGTAGGCGGTATCGACGTAGGTGCTGGCCGTCTGGGCGATCGGGTCGAGCGTGTCGCTCATCCGGTTCAAGAAGAACTCGGGGAACAACCCGATCCAGAACACGAACACGCCCAGCGGAGCCAGGGCCGCGATCTCGCGGAACGACAGGTCGTGGACCGGTTCGTGATGGTGATGATCGCCGTGGCCATGCTCGGCGGGCGGTTCCTTCAGTTCGCCGAAGAACACCCGCTGCACCAGTTGCAGCATGTACCAAGCGCCGAGCACCACGCCGCTAACGGCCACGACCGCCATCACCCGCAACTCGGGGCCGACGGCGCTGGTGTTGGTGAAGCCGCGCTGGAACATGCCGGTGAGGATCAGGAACTCGCCGGCGAAGCCGTTGAGGCCAGGCAAACCGATGCTCGAGAATGTGAACAGCAGCATGAAGAACGCCAGGATCGGCGTCCGCTTGGCCAGACCGCCGTAGGCGCGGATCTCGCGGGTGTGATACCGCTCGTAGATCATGCCCACGATGGCGAACAAACCACCGGTCGAAATACCGTGGTTGATCATCTGGAGCACGCCGCCTTCCAGGCCCAGTTCATTCAGGGCGAAGATCCCCAGCATGCAGAAACCCATGTGGCTCACGCTGGAGTAGGCGATCAGCCGCTTCATATCGCTTTGGGCCAGGGCGACCAGCGCACCGTACACGATGCCGGCGGCCGATAGCCCCAGAATCCAGGGCATGGCGGCGGCCGTGGCATCGGGCAGCATCGGCAGGCTGAACCGCACGAAGCCGTAGGTACCGATCTTCAGCAGCACGCCGGCCAGCAGCACCGAGCCCGCGGTGGGGGCTTGCACGTGGGCCAGCGGCAACCAGGTGTGCAGCGGGAACAGCGGCACCTTGATCGCAAACCCGATGAACAGCGCCAGGAAGATCCACATCTGGATCGAGGGATCGATCGGGTTCTGCGCCAAGTAGTGCTTCAGGGCGGCAATCGAGAATGTGAGCTGCCGTCCGCTATCGGCCGGCTGGCCGAAGTACACCAGCAGCACGATCGCCAGCAGACCCAGGAAGGTCAGCACGCTACCGGCCAGGGTGTACAGGAAGAACTTGATCGCCGCGTACTGCTTTTCTTCGTAGCCCCAGATGCCGATCACAAAGAACAGCGGGATCAGCGTGAACTCGAAGAACACGTAGAACAGTAGGATATCGCGGGCGGCGAACACGCCCAGCATGCCCGTCTGCAACAACAGCAGCAGCGCGTAAAAGCCGGGGGCGCGATCGGTGATCGACTCCCAACTGACCAGGACGGCGGTCACCATCAACAAACTGGTCAGGGCAAACATCCACAGGCTCAGGCCGTCCAGCCCGAACGAGAACCGGATGTCCATGCCGGAGCTGGCCGATTGCAACCAGGTGAAATCGCTTTCGGCGAATTCGTCGGGAGCGGCGGCTTGCGCGCTGTCGGCCCGATAGAGGCCGCTGCGGTTATCGCCCCCCGGCTGATACTGGCTGACCAGCACCACCGAGAGCACGAGCGTCAGCAGCGTGAACACCAGGGCGAGGGTGCGCGCAGGTTTGCGTCCCGCCTCGGGCATGGCCCAGAGCATGGCGGCGCCGACCAGCGGCAGAAAGATAATCACCAGCAACAGGGACGACATTCGCGCCTCACCACAACAAGCTACCGATCAATACCAACACGCCCAGCACCATGGCCAAGGCATAGAACTGCACCAGGCCGATTTGCAGCGGCCGCAGCAGGCTGCCGATCGCCCGGGGGATCCAGCCCACCAGGTTCACCAGCCCGTCGACCAGCAGCCGGTCGAGGAAGGCGAACAGGTAAGCGAGCACCCACAGCGGCCCAACGATCAGCAGGTTGTAAATCTGGTCGACGAAGAACTTGCCGTAGCTGAGCTGATACAGGTACAGCGAGCGGCCGACAGCCGTCAGCGAGTTCACCAACTGGCCGCCCCGCAGGTACAGCAGTGCCGCCAGGCCAATGCCCGTTACGGCCACCAGCGTGCTTGCCACGGCCACGCTCATGTGGAACTGCTCGGCCGGACCGGTGGCCCGGATGCCCGAGTACGAGAGCGACGGCGTGCGGCCCAACAACTCGGCAAAGGCATGGCCCATGAAACCGGCCACCAGGGCCAGCACGGCCAGGATCACCAGCGGCACCGTCATCACCTTGGGCGATTCGTGGGCGTGGTGTCCGGCCTCGGGCGGAATCACTTCTTCGCCGTAGAACGTGCGGAAGAACGCGCGGAAGGTGTAGAACGCCGTCAGCAGCGCGGCGAACGTACCCATCCAGTACAGCACTTCATACAAGGTATGGTTGGCGCCGGGGTGGCCTTCGTGGACGGCGCTGAGGATGGCGTCCTTGGACCAGAAACCGGCGAACGGCAACAAACCGGCCAGAGCCAGGGAGCCGGCCAGGAACGTCCAGTGGGTGTACGGCATCAACCGCCGCAAGCCGCCGAAGTGCCGCATGTCGATCACACCGCCCATGGCGTGCATCACGCTACCGGCACCCAGGAACAATAGGGCTTTGAACACGGCGTGGGTGAACAGGTGGAACATGCCGGCAGTGAAACCAGCCAGCGTGCAGGTCCCCAGCGCGAGGAACATGTAGCCCAACTGGCTGACGGTGGAGTAGGCCAGCACCCGTTTGAGGTCGGTCTGCGTCACGGCGATGATCGCCGAGAAGAAGGCCGTCAGGGCACCAATGATGGCCACCGCATAGAACGCCGAGCCCGATTCCAGGAACAGCGGCGCGGTGCGGGCAACCAGGTACACGCCGGCCGTGACCATCGTGGCGGCGTGGATCAGGGCGCTCACCGGGGTGGGGCCTTCCATCGCGTCGGGCAACCACACGTGCAGCGGGAACTGGGCACTCTTACCGCAGGCACCGGCAAACAGCAGCAGGCAGATCGCCAGCAGCACGCCCTTGTTAGGTTTGCCCGTCTCGCCGTCAACATCGGCGTATTCGTTGCTCAAGTAGTGCTGGCCGAGCACGCCGTAGGCGATCGAGCCGGCATCGGCTTGGGCCACGGCGGCAGCTTCACCGGCGGGCGCCGGGGCAGCCGGGCGATCGTGGAAATCGAGCGTGCCGAACGTGGTCCAGATCAGGAACACGCCCAGCGTGAAGGCGAAGTCGCCCACGCGGTTGACCAGGAACGCCTTCTTGCCGGCGGCGGCCGCTTCAGGCTTTTGGAACCAGAAGCCGATCAGCAAGTAGCTGCAGACACCGACCGCTTCCCAGAAGACGAACAGCAGCACAAAGTTGCTGACGCTCACCAGCATCGTCATCGAAAACACGAACAACGACACGTAGGTGAAGAACCGCCAGTAGCCGGGGTCGTCGTGCATGTAGCCCGACGAATAGATGGCCACGAGCGTGGCGACAAAGGTCACCATCACCAGCATCAGCGACGTGAGCGGATCAGCCCGCAGCACCACTTCAATGCGGAAGTCGTGGTCGCCCAGCGCGTGGCCGATATCGACCCAGGTCCAGAGCGGCACGATGCGCTCAAAGCCGACGGCGTCGCCGATTTCTTGCGACTGGGCGTTCACCTGCACCAGCAGCACGAGGGCCAGGAGGCAGGCGGTGCCCAGCGCGATGATGGTGGGCCAATGGCTTTGATGTTTGAGCACGCGCTTGCCCAGCGTGGCCGTCACCAGGGCGGAGGCCAGCGGCAGCGCGGGGATCAACGGCAGGATGTTAGGAATGTCAAACATGGGAGCGGTACGCCGTCTCCTCGGGGTCGTGTTCCGGCTGCAGGCCGGCGGGAGTCAGATGCGGCCAACGGTATTCTTCGTGCGGCTCGGGCTCGAGCGGTTCGACGAACTCTGGCTGGTTATCTTCACGGAGCGACTGCCAGATGGCCACGTCGAGCTTTTCGGTCCGCTGGAATAGCATCATCACCAGGGCCATCACGATCGCGGCCTCGCAGGCGGCGACGGTGAGGATGAAGATCACCAGCATCTGGCCGCCCCAGTTATCGTGATAGCGGCCCCAGCCGATCAGGCTGATGGACACGCCCTGGAGCATCATTTCGACGCAGAGGAACATCACGATCATGTTGCGGCGGCTGAGGAAACCCACCAGCCCCAGGCCAAACAGGATCGCGCCTACCAACAGGTAGTTTTGCAGCAGGTTGGTTTCGATCATTGGTTTCCTCCGCGGCCGACGGCCGTCGAAGCTTGCTCGCTGGCGTGCGCGGCCAGCCGCGAATGGACCACAATCGCCGTGGCTCCGACCAGCGCCGCAAGCAGCAGCAAGCTCGCCACCTCAACGGCGATCAGATGCTGGCTGAACAGCACCGCCCCCAGCCGCGACACGTGCCGTTCGTGCAGAACGTTGTCGGCCGGGCGAATCGCCAGGTCGTAATTGCCGGAAAGCTGCGGCACCTGATCGGCCAACACGCCACGGAGCCGACGCTGGTCGATGGCTTCGATCTCCACGCCCAGCAGCGTCAGTTCCAGCCGCGAACCCTCGGGCGATTCGACCAGTTCGGCCGTACGCAGCGATTGGGGCGGAATCCGCGGGGTGCCGTCCTCGGCAACGTCTTCAGCCAGGGCGGCGGCAATGCGATCTCGCAGCAGCGGTGTCTGCGGTCCAAGGGCACCGACCACGGTGACGGTCAGGATGCCCACCATGACCATGCCGGCCGTGGCCGACAGCGGGGCTTCCCAACTGCGACGGTCGTACGGGGCATGGCCTTCGGGGTTGGCCAGCATCAGCACAAACAGCAGCGTGACCAGAATGGCGCCGGCATACACCACCACGGTGGCTACGCCCAGGAACTGCGCCCCCTGGAAGAAGAACAAACCGGCACTGCCCAGCAGACACAAGGCAAACCAGACAGCACAGTACACCGGGTTGCGGAAGGTGACGGTGGCGACACCGGCGCCCACCGTAACCCCGGCCAGCACGGCAAAGATGCTGTCGCTGAGCCAGTCGCCCACCGACGTCAACTGCGCGGCGAACATCGCCAGGCCGATCACGCCCAGCAGGCCGCCTAGCCAGCGGCCACCGGCATTTCCGCGGGGGAGCAACAGCCACATGCCCACGGCACTGAACAGCGTTGCTCCGGCAATCCACCAGCCGCTTGCGCTCACTTCTTCCCTCCCAAGCTGGCGGACTTCATCGGTTCAGCATCCTTGGTGGCGTCGTAGACGCTGAGGAGCTTTTCCTTGTCGAACACCATCTCTTCGCGGCTGCGGCCGGTCAGGTTGTACAGGCTCGTCAGCTCGATGGCGTCCACCGGGCAGGCTTCCTCGCACATGCCGCAGAAGATGCACCGCAGCTCGTCGATGGTGAAGGACTGCGGGTATTTCTCGCGATCAGGCCAGGGGCTCTCGGCTGCAATGATGTCGATGCAGTGCGCCGGGCAGGCCGTGGCGCACAGGAAGCAGGCGACACATTTCACCCGGCCCTGCTCGTCGCGATTGAGCCGGTGCACGCCGCGGTAATTAAGCGGGTTCTGGATCGTGGGCTCCACGTCCGGGTAGCTCACCGTCATCTTCTTGCCGAAGAGGTGGCGGGTGGTCGTGGTGAGACCCTTGAGCAACAGCGGCAGGTACATCCGAGCCGCCAGCCCCAGTTTGGGCTCCTCGATCCAGTTGATATCGGGATCGTCGGGTTTCATGGTTGGTTGGATCGTTAGGCGTTAAGAGCGGGCGAGGTCAGTTGCCGGCTCGGGTAGGACAAACGGTAGTCGCCCCGCGGTGGCGGGCAATCAACGGGCGGCGGTCAGGTCGGCAGTCGCACGGCCGCCGCTGGTGGGACCAATCTGCTCGGGCCGATACAGCTCGTCGTCCAGGCGGGGAAGGTTCGTATCGTCGCGACGCGGATTGATGATGGCGGTCACCACCCACACCACGATGGCAATGGCCCACATCACGGCCGACGTCAGCCACGGCCGCTCATGGATCGTGTCGTTGAAATATTCCACGGCCACGGCAACCACCACCAGGTTCACGATGCCCAGCGGCAGCATCACCTTCCAGGCCAGGCTCATCAACTGGTCGAAGCGGAACCGCGGCCAGCTCCACCGCACCAACATGAACAGGAAGATCACCAGGAAGATCTTGGTCAGCAGGATCAGCACCCGCAGCAGGCCCAGGCCCAGGCCGGCAACCGGTTCCGAGCCGGAGATGCCCCAGAAGTGCCAGCCGCCCAGGAACAGCATCACGATCAGCACCGCGGCGGTGATCATGTGGATGAACTCGGCACTGGCGTACATCACCAGCCGCATGCCGGAGTACTCGGTGTGATAACCGGCCACCAGTTCCTGCTCGGCTTCGGGCAAGTCGAACGGCAGACGGCCGGCTTCGGCACAGGCCGCCACCAGGAACACCAAAAAGCCGATCGGCTGCAGGAAGGCAAACCACACGCCCAGTTCCGCCTGCTGGTTCATCACGTCTTCCAGGCGGAGCGAGTTGGCCATCAGGATCACGCCCAGGATGCCCAACCCCAACGGGATTTCATACGAGATCAACTGGGCACTGCTGCGCAGAGCGCCCAGGAAGCCGTACTTGTTGTTGCTCGCCCAGCCGCCCAGGATCACGCCGTACACGCCGACGCTGCTGAGGGCGAAGATGTAGATCAGGCCGACATCGATGCCCGGGGCGACCACCAAGTCGAGAATGTAACCGCCGCCCAGGTCGATGGTGCCAAAGGGCACCACGGCAAACAGCGCCAGGGCCGAGGCCATGATGCTGATGGGGGCCAGCGTGTAGAGGAAGCGATCAACGTGCGAGGGCGCGTACTGCTCTTTGAGGAGCATCTTCACGCCGTCGGCCAGCGGCTGGCCCAGGCCCCACAGCCGAATCTTGGTCAGCGGGACACCGACGCGGTTGGGGCCAATGCGGTCTTGAACCCACGCCGCCACCCACCGCTCCAGCAGCACCAGGTAGGCCGTGGCCGTCATCAAGACGAATACCAGCACCGCAATTTTGATTAGCGCTAACAGCATCTGTGCGTTTCCTGCCAGTGTCGCCGCCAACCACGCGGGTGCGAGGTGCGGCAGCGACGGGCGAATCAGCTTGCGCCCGAGGTTGGACGCGTGCAGTCGTGTGTCTTAACGGAGCGGAGGGAAGGATTCTTGCCGAGCCGCCTTAAGCGGAGGGGCCAGCGGTGGCTTCGGCCAGTTGATTGAGTTTCAAATCGACGCCCAGCTCGGGGATCGGCTCGGCGGCCAGGTGGAAGTACGGGATCTCCGCGGCCACTTCGCGAAGCACTTCCTTGGGCCGGAACAATCCCGATTCGCCCAACAGCCGCCAGTAGACGCTGCCCTCGCTGCGAGCACCCTGCGGCGGACGGACCACCCAGTCGAACGATTGCAGCCGGTCGGCGTGATTGACGTACGAACCGGGGCGTTCTCCAAAGGCCGCCGCCGGCAGCACCCAGGTCGCCTGTTCGGTGAGCGGACTGGGGAAGATGTCTTGAACGATCAACTGCGGCACCTTGGCAAAGGCCTGTGCCGCCGTTTCGTCGACCCACTCGTGCGGATAGGAGCCGGTCACCCAGACCGTATCGAACTGGCCAGCAGCCACCTTCGATACCAAGTCCGGCCAGCTTGTCAATGGACCGCTGAAGTGCTTGGCGATTTCTTCCACACCGCGGCGGTTGGGGCACTTCTCGGCGCGGATCGTGAAGCCGCCGGGGAACGTTTCATCGGTGCCAACCACCGGCACGTAGCCCACGGCAACCAGGGCTTCGCTATTGATGCTCCGCACGTACTTGGCCAGCAGGTAGGCCTCTTCAACCGTCAGGAACGGCGAGAGCACCACGGCGGTGCGGCCGCCCTTGGCCAGCGCCTGCGGCAGGTCGTTGAACACCTGCTCCCATTCGACGTTCTGCGGTTCGGCCTTGGAGCCGGCGTCCTTGGGCCGCTGCGTCGGGCCAACCATCCGCTTGGAATCGTGCACGTAGTGGAAGCCGTAGCGGCCCTCGTCGCACATCCACCACTTGTTGACGTGCTGGTTTTCACGCGGCTTGAGGCGGTAGATGTGGTCCTGATTCTCCTCGGCCCAGATCGAACAGCCGGTGCTGCACGAGCTGCACACCGACTTGTGCCGCTTGAGGAACCACACGCGTTGTTCGTAGAGGAAGTCGCGGTCGCCCAGGGCGCCCACCGGGCACAGGTCGACCACGTTGCCCGACATCTTGTTGGCCAGCGGCTTGCCGGGGAACACGTCGATTTCTTCGTGGGCCCCGCGGTTGACGACCATCAGTTCGCTGGTGCCGGCCACCTCGCGGCAGAACCGCACGCAGCGGCTGCACATCACGCAGCGGTCGACAAACAACATCACCGTGTCGCCCATCGGCCGCTTGCGGCTGGTGAACGGCTTGATGTCGGCCCGCCGCTCAGGCTGGCCATGTTCAAAGTGATAGTCTTGCAGCAGGCACTCGCCGGCCTTGTCGCAGATCGGGCAGTCGATCGGGTGATCGATCAGCAGGGCCTCTTCGACGAACGCCCGAGCCTTGCGGACCTTTTCGCTGTCGGTGACGAATACGGTGCCGTCCTTGGCCGGCGTCTGACAGGCGGGCACCAGCTTGGGGAACATGGAAACTTCGCCCGTCTCCGGGTTCCGCGTTCCCGTCTCCACCAGGCACATGCGGCAACTGGCGACAACCGACAAGCCCGGATGCCAGCAGTAATGCGGGATCTGAACGCCGGCCCGGGCGGCCGCCTGAATGCCGTTCAGCCGCTCGTTGTCGCCGATGGTGACTTCTTGGTTATTGATAAAGACCGTTGCCATGTTGCTCTCGTTCGTACATCACGCGCCGCCTCTGGCGGCCCCGGGAAGCAGCGCTGTGAGTGATCTGTATGTTGATGCTTCGTTGTCGCTGCCAGGTGTTATCTACGGTCTGCCAATTGCGTTGTAATGGGTTTCAAGCCTGAGGCGCCCCGCGGCGGAAAGATGACAATCTCTCCATTACCAGGTGAGGGGGCTGCCCGGCTCCGCGTTAGTGGAGCCCCACCACTTCTAGCGCTTCGACCGGCTTGGTTTCCATGTACCCGTTGGGGTTGGTCCGCTTGATGTAGTCCTCGAATTCGCCGCGGAACTTGCGGATGGCGTTCTTCATCGGCCAGGCGGCACCGTCGGCGAGGCCGCAGATGGTGGTGCCGGGGATGATGCCGATGGTGTCGCCGATTTCGAGGATCAGATCCAGGTCCTTGAGCCGGCCCTTGCCCGCCTTGATGCGTTCCATCATCCGCAGGGCCCACGAGGTGCCTTCGCGGCACGGGGTGCACTGGCCGCAGCTTTCGTGAGCGAAGAACCGGCAGCAGTTGTGCAGGTAGTCGACCATGCTGACGGTTTCATCCATCACCGTCACGGCCGCGGTGCCCAGACCCAGGCAGCCGACCTTGGCCAGCGAGTTGAAGTCCAGCGGGGTATCGAACTCGGCCTCGGTGAGCAGCCCCATGCTGATGCCACCGGGGACGGCGGCCTTGCCCTTGCGGCCCTTCCACACGCCGCCGCCAAACTCCTCGATCACGTGGCGGCAGGTGATGCCCAGCGGGGCCTCGTAGCAGCCGGGCCGGTTCACGTGGCCCGACACGCAGTACAGCTTGGGACCGTAGCTGCCGGCGTCGCGGGGATTGTTGGGGTCGGCCGGTACGCCGATCGATTTGAACCAGTCGGCGCCGCGGGCGGCAATGTGCGTCACGCAGGCCATGGTCTCGATGTTGTTCACCACCGTGGGCTTGCGGAACACGCCCTCGACGGCCGGGAACGGCGGCTTGATCCGCGGCCAGGCCCGCTTGCCTTCCAGACTTTCGATCAGGCCGGTTTCCTCGCCGCAGATGTAGGCGGCAGCCCCGCGGTGAATGTAGATGTCGAGCGAGAACTCCGAGCCTTGAATGTTCTTGCCCAAAAGGCCCGCCGCGTACAGCTCGTCGATCGCGCCTTGCAGCCGCTTGAGCGCCAGCGGGTATTCGTACCGCAGGTAGATGTAAGCCGTGGTGGCCCGGGTGGCGTAGCAGCCGATCAGGATGCCTTCGAGCACCTGATGGGGATCGAGCTCCATCAGGATGCGGTTATTGAAGGTGGCCGGCTCGCTTTCGTCGGCATTGACGCACATGTAGATCGGGCCGGGGTGATCCTTCGGCAGGAACGACCACTTCATGCCACAGGGGAAGCCGGCACCGCCCCGCCCACGCAGACCGCTGGCCTTAACCAGCTCGATCACGTCGTTGGGCGACATTTCTTTGAGCACGCGGCGGAAAGCCTGATAGCCGCCGGTGCTTTCGTACACCTTCAGCGTGTGGCTATCTTCCTTGCCGATGTTCGCCAGCAGGACCGGTTCAAACTCGCTCACGATCGATACTCTGCCGTGTTAGGACAATGTTTCCGCAAGGTTGGGAAGGCAGCGGCGGGGGCCGCGGGCTACTTCAGGCCGTCGACGTAAGCGGCGGCGGAGTCGGCATCGAGGTTCTTCACCAACTCCTCGTTGGCCAGCATGCAGGGGGCAAACTCGCAACCGCCCAGGCATTCGGCCGCCTCGATAGTCACACGGCCGTCGGGCGTGGTTTCGCCCGGCTTGATGTTCAGCTTGTGGCACAGGTGGTCGAGCACGGCTTCGCCACCCCGCAGGGCACAACTAATCGAGCGGCAGACCCACACCCGGGTGCGGCCGTGCGGCTTGTCCTGCTTGAAAAAGCCGTAGAACGTCAGCGTGTCTTGCACCTGGGCCGGGGCCAGATCCAGCAGCTCGGCGATCTCTACCACGGCCTGGTGCGGCACATACCGCAAGTGCTCGTTCACGATGTGCAGCGCCGGCAGAACCACCGCCTGCTTGCTCGGGTAGCGGGGGATGTAGGCCTTGATCTGGTCCACCATCTCGTCGGTGAGGACCCGCTCGACGTTTGCTTCGGTCGTCATGATTTGTCCAACAAGCCCGCCAGTTCAGAAATACGGTAAGCGTCTGGTGCGTTTCTGCTGTGGGAACGCACCGGCAATCCCCTACTGCGTTAGCGGTCCAGCTCGGCCGCGATGATGTTCAAGCTCCCCAGTACCGCCACCACGTCGCTGAGCGTGTGGCCTTTGATCAGCTTGGGGAACAAGGCAAAGTGGATGTAGGAAGGCGGCCGGCAGCGGGCCCGATACGCTACGTCGCTGCCATCGCCCACGATGTAGAAGCCCAGCTCGCCGTTGGGCGCCTCGATGGCGTGATACGCTTCCTCGCTGGGCACCTCGAAACCGCGGTTGGTCATCGTCAGCTCGAAGTGCGTGATCAGGCCCTCGATCGTCTGATACACCTGGGCCTTGTTCGGCAGAGCCGTCCGCTCGCCCACGTACACGTTCACCGGGCCGGTGGGCAGGTTCTCGATCGCCTGCTCGATGATCTTCAGGCTTTCCCGCATCTCGGCGATGCGGACGTAGAACCGGGCGTAGCAGTCGCCGCCCGTGGCACAGCAAACCTTAAAGTCGAAGTCCGGGTACGCCAGGTACGGCTCATCTTTCCGCAGGTCGCGGGTGACGCCGCTGGCCCGGGCCACGGGGCCGCTGGCGCTATAACTGATCGCTTCTTCCTTGCTGAGCAGCCCCACGCCCTTGGTGCGGTCGATGAAGATCCGGTTGCGGTTGAACAGCCGCTCCATGTCATCGAGCGTGCGGGGGAAGACGCGGATGAACTCCCGCACGTTTTCCACGAACCGAGGCGAGGCGTCGTGGGCCACGCCGCCCACGCGGGTGTAGCTGTTGGTGAACCGGGCGCCGGACAGTTCCTCGAAAATGTTGTAGATCTGCTCGCGGCGGTTGAAGGCGTACAAGAAGAACGTGAAGGCGCCGATATCCAGGCCCATCGCCCCGGTACACAGCAGGTGGTCGCTGATCCGGGCCAGCTCGCAGATGATCGTGCGGATGTACTTGCACCGCGGCGGCACGTCGATGCCCAGCAGCTTCTCCACCGCCAGGTGCCAAGCCACGTTGTTGGCGATTGGCGAGAGGTAGTTCATCCGGTCGGTGACGGTCACATACTGGTTGTAATCCAGATGCTCACCGATTTTCTCGAAGCCGGAATGCAGATAGCCGATGTCGGGCATGGCGTCGATGACGCGCTCGCCCTCCAGCTTGAGCACCAGCCGCAGCGTGGTGTGCGTGGCCGGGTGCTGAGGCCCGAAGTTCAGCGTCCAGATGTATTCCTGGTCTTCATCGTGGGCCAGATTGCGCGTTTGAACCGCGGTAATCGGCATCGCAGCATCTCCAGCCGGAAACTCCGGCCTCACAGTGTTCGGTTCTGTTCCGGCAGCCCGCTCTGGGCCGCCAGCTCTGTCCAATGGCACCGCGGGCGGAGTTCGCCAGCGGCTGACTTGGCGCTTGCCCAGCGCCTGGTTAGCTCTTGTCGCGCGTGATGACCTGGAAGTTGTGCCGCTCGCCGCGTCCTTGCAGCGGGTAATCCTTCCGCAGCGGGAAGGCGGCGAACTCCTCGGGCAGGAGGATCCGGCGATGGTCGGGATGCCCGGCGAAGATGATCCCGAACATGTCGTACACCTCGCGCTCCATCCAGTTGGCGCCCTCCCACAGCGGCACCACGCTCTTGACGGTCAAATCCGGTTCGTCGACGAACACGCGGATGGTGATCCGCTCGTTGGTCGCCGTGTTGGCCAGCAGGTACACCAGGCCAAAGCGGTGCTCGGCGCCGCGGTAGTTGAGGTAGTCGACGCAGGTGATATCCACCAGCAGGTCGAATCCGAACTGGTCGCGCAACGTCTGCAGGACTTCGTACTGCTGCTCGCGCGGCACCACGGCCCGCGTCTGACCGCGAAACTCGCTGATCTCCGCCTGGCTGTACTTGGCCTGGAATTTCTGGAGCGTTTCCGGCTGGATCATCGGCCTATGTTCCTTCGCTTGCTAGGGCTGAATGACGGGCAGCTCCAACAACGCCCGCGGGCGCCCTTGCCGCTGGGGCAGCTCAAACTCCTTGCCGGTGATCGTGCCTTCGCGCTGGATCTTTTCCTGCAAGTCGATGATCGCCTGGATCAACTGCTC
>Ga0180216_1002400_pt1 | contig 15619 bp, 21 predicted proteins | sample eDN3rd37CBELigMG_FD_128879 | JGI IMG/M metagenome (GOLD analysis project Ga0180216, IMG submission 128879) | Enriched Miracle-Growth compost microbial communities from Emeryville, California, USA - eDNA 3rd pass 37_C BE-Lig MG (version 2)... ... | reverse complement strand
GCGGCAAAGCCCAGAAAAGTGCGGCGATCCATCATGGCGGGATCATAGCCGCGCGGGCCGCGGCGTCTCGCGCAAAAACGCGTGAACGCCGCGGCGCCGTGTGGATAGAGGTTTCTACCGGCTGGTGCGACGGCGGCGGGTGTAGGGGGAGCGGTTGGTCGGCTTGAGCGAGATGCCTTCGCGCTGCGCTTTGCCGCGCACCGACGTTTCCGTGCGGCCGAGCTTGAGGCCAATGACGCGGGTCGGTGTGTTCTGCCGCGCGAGCTGGCGCAGCGTGCGAACGTCCCCGGCGCTCCAGGTCTTGTTGTTGTTGCGCGTGTAACGGGGATGCGCCTTGCGCGGACCCTTGCGCCCGATGGGCGAACCCGGGCGCTGCCAACTCGGTTTGCGTCGCGCGGCCTTTGCCGTTGCCATTGCTTATCCTCCAGATGTGAAAAATTACCTGGAGACACAATGCAAAGCAGCGAACGGAGGTTCCGCTTTTGTGTCGTGTCGTGGACAGCCGGCGTCAAAAGCCGGCCAGCGCTTGATCACCGCAGCATCATGTATGTGGGCGAGGGTGCGTGCGCCTGGCCGGCTCTTGATCGCTCGTGCGCATGATCGTTGCGTTTGGACCGCAGATCACGCTGCTACCTCCGCTTCGAAGTGGACGGTAGTTTCGAAGGCATAGCCGCAGGCCTCGCACTTCCAAAGGTGGCGAACACGGCCGCCGTCGAGGCACTCCGACCATTCCGGAATGTAAATTCGCTCCGCGCATTGCGCGCATTCGATCACGGGTCGCGAGCGTGCATACCGATCGATGTTTCGCAGCAGTTCCATCGGGCCTCCCTGAGTGTTCCTCGGGCGTTTCTCGAGAGTCCCCCATCCCAGTGTCTTTAGAGAACTCGTTAGAGAACTCGTGACTCTTTGAGGACTCTTTGAATTTTACTGGCCCCCTCCCATCTTGCTCGCGAGAACCTTACCGCGATCCGTCCGCCGTTGAAGCAGGAGTACTGACGTAATTTGTCGCTGCGTGCGTCAGGCCGTCAGATCTTCGTCGGCGAGCAATTCGCGCAAGGAGCCGATGGCTTCGATCGCGTCTTCTTCGTCCTTGGCGCCATCGAGCCGCGTCTTGATTTCGCGCAAAGTCGCCAGCCGACGCCGATGCAGCATCTCATCCACGAAGGCGCGTGCTTCGCTCAACGTGGTGAGCTTGCGATTATGCGGCGTGTCCTTGACGACGATCGGGGGAGCCACGGGAAAGTCCAGCATCGAAGCACCTCTGACGGTGGATGTCTGGTGAGCAAAACGGACAACCTCGGGCGGGCGTTCCGGACCGGCCGGAAACCCGCGTCGGGCAAGCGGCAGGCCACTTGGCCCTACGAAGACACCATCATATATGAGGGGCACGCCTCCAGCGCCTTCAATTGGGATGACCATGAGCACAGCCACCAAGACCTTTCCCGTGACCCGTACCGATGCGGAATGGCGCAGCCTCCTGAGCCCCGAGCAGTATCGCATCATGCGGGGCCATGGCACCGAGATGCCCGGAAGTTGTGCGCTCAATTACGAAAAGCGCGCCGGCACGTTCGAATGCGCAGGCTGCGATCAGCCGCTGTTCGAGTCGCAAGTGAAGTTCGAGAGCGGCACGGGCTGGCCGAGCTTCAACGAGCCGCTGCCCGGCTCCGTCGAGATCGAACGCGATTTCAGCCACGGCATGATCCGCGATGAAGTGCATTGCAGCCGCTGCGGTAGCCACCTCGGCCATGTCTTCCCGGATGGCCCGCCGCCGACCGGTCTGCGCTACTGCATCAACGGCGTGGCGATGAATTTCAAGCCGGCCTGACGCTCGATCGCTGACCACCGCGGCCGGAAAAGGCGGTCGCGGTGGTAATAATGTCCTGCCATCTGCTCGTTTGCCAGGCACACCGTGCTTGCGGTATTTTGGGAAGCAACGAGCGGGCAGGACCTGCACTTTCAATGGACAGTGCTGCCAGGAAACAGCAGCAGCGGCATTCTCTGGCGACAGCCGTTGCGACAGCGAACAACCGCAAGGTCGCCTATTGCGTCGGCGGTGCGGCACTGTTGGCTTTTCTTGTCATCGTGCCCTTCGCCCGTATCCCCTTGCCACGGGTGCCGGCCTTCATTCCGGCCTATGCCGCGGCCCTGGTCTTCGTCGATTTCCTGACGGCGATATTGCTGCTGGGTCATTATACCCGGCTGCGGTCCTTGCCCGTGCTGGTGCTTATGGCCGCCTACCTATTCGACGGCCTCATCATGATGATGCACGCCTTGAGTTTTCCGGGGGCATTTTCCCAAGCCGGCTTGATGGGGCCGCGACCCCAGACGACCGCCTGGCTCTACGTGTTCTGGCACGGCGGCTTTCCGGTTTTCGTTCTGGCTTATGCCTGGCTGCGCACGCGCGAGGCTGGCGGGAAAGTGTGGACGATCGACGTCGCCCCCTCGATGGCCATTCTCGCGGCCGTCGCGGGTGTCACCGCGCTGGTGATCGCGATGACCTTGCTGGCGACGTTCGGTCACGACTGGCTGCCCGTCGTCATCCGCGGCAACGACTACTCGATGCTGATCACCAAAGGGGTGAGCCCGGCGGTCTGGCTGTTGACGTTGTTGGCCATGCTCTCGCTGCGGCAGAGGGAGCAACGCACGCTCGACCTTTGGCTGGCGCTGATGATGTGGATCTGCCTGTTCGACATCGGACTGTCGGCGCTGATCAGCACGGCGCGTTTCGATCTCGGCTTCTATGCGGGACGTCTGTTCGGCCTCACCGCCGCGAGCTTCCTGCTGGTGGCGCTGCTCGTTGAACTCGGCGGCATGTATTCGCGTGCGCTTGGCGCTGTGGTGAGCGCCGAGAACAGGATTGGCGATCTGGTGCGCGCCAATGCGCGCGCCGAGCTGCGTTCGTTGGGGAAGGGGACCGACGCCTTCGTGCAGAACCAGAACATCGCGCATTACCGGGCGCTTCTGGAAGCGGGCGGGCTCGATGAGACGCAGCGGGCCGCGGTGCGCAAGCTACTGCTCGAGGAACAACAGAAGTCCGCGCCTCTGGACTGACCTCGCGACTGCGCTTGCGGGAACCCGTTGCAGCGGCGAAAATGGGCACTGTCGGCAGTGGAGCCCGCGATGAGCGACCCTGGCGTCAAGACGCCTCCGAGGACCAGCATCAAGACGAAGCCGCAGCGGCCGCCGCTGTGGAAGGTCATTCTGCTCAACGACGATTTCACGCCGCGTGAGTTCGTCGTGCAGGTGCTGAAGGCGGTGTTTCGCATGAACGAGAGTCAGGCCTATCGCGTGATGATGACCGCGCATCAGAAGGGTGTCTGCGTGATCGCCGTCTATACGCGCGACGTCGCGGAGACCAAGGCGAAGGAAGCCACCGAACTCGGCCGCGCCAACGGCTTTCCCTTGTACTTCACGACCGAAAAGGAGTGAGGCGCGGGCGGCCGACTATACGGGTACCGCACTTAAGGGTTAGCCCGGAATGGCCGAGAGCGGCGATTAGAGCCATCTTGCGCCCATGAGCGAAGCCCAACCAATACCGACCTGTCCTAGCTGCGGTGCCCCCATGCGGTTTGCCCGCAAGGTTCCGGCCTCATTCGGCCATCCGGAACTACGCAGCTTTGCGTGCACGATGTGCCGCGAGGCGGTAACCATTGAAGTCTTCCCGCAGTCGAACGCCGGTCAGCCCTAATCGCCGGCACGTTTCCTTATCGTTTTTGACAGATGTCGGCGTCGGTGGAACCTGCTGTGTTTCTGGTCTGCACGAAGGTCTACCGGCGGCTGTCAGCTGACGTCATGCGAGATTGGATTTTCTTAAGCGCGCCGGTTGCAGTGACGATCTGCTTCGCGCCCCAGTAGCTCTATGCCCTGATCATCTGGGCGTTGCGGCATATGCCCTGACGGACTTATCCGGTGCGCGCGTGACGGCGGCGCCAGTCCTGCGGCCGCTCGAAGGCGCCGCGCCACAGCCCGCGGCCCGCGATGCGCGCTTCCTCTTCCGCCGCGGCGTAGCCTTCATCATCGAAGCTGTAATTGACGGCGTAGCCCTCGCGCACCAGCGTATGCCCAAGATCGCCGACCGCGCCGGCCGCGCAGACCGCCAATGTGCGGCCGTAGCGGTCCTTGCCCTTGGGCGTGCAGGTGACCGGTCCGCGCCCGATCAACTCGGTCAGTCGCGCGGCTGCCGCGCCGCCGCAGGCCCATTCGCGATTACGTCCGTCGCGGCAGGTCTGCGCGCTCTCGGGCGCGTCGATGCCGGCAAGGCGAATTCTCTCATCGCCGATGCGCAGGGAGTCGCCGTCCACAACGCGCACGTCGGTGTAGGTGTTGCGCGCGCTGTCAGTGGGTTTGGGTCTGCCGGAGAAGAAAGCGGCGACGGCGCAAACGCCCGCCAGCATCAGCAGCGCAGGCAAATAGGAGCCGCGCCGGCGCCGCGCTCGCAGCGGCGCGCGCGTGGGGCCGCGATAACGATAGGGGCGCGCGCGCAAATCCATGATGCGCGACGCTAAAGCCCGTATGGTTACGAAAGTGTTGCGGCGCCCGGCTGGCGGGCGAAACGCTCGGCGAGGTCCACAAGTCCCTGCGCCCGTTCGCGCGCATTGCTCTTGAGCGCGGGTGCGATGCGAACGCGCCAGGCGAGGAAACGCAGGCTTTGCATCAGACCAACCGCGTCCAGGCTCGCGGTGACGCGCAGATCGGTGTCGAGCGGCCGCCGCGGCACGATCTCGTAGCGCGTCACCGCACGGTACTCATCGTCCTGGATGGCGAGCACCAGATAGCGCAGCTTCTCCACGGTGACGACGCGGTAGTCCCGGTCCGCGGCGTTGCCGCCCGGCACCGCGCGCGTGCGGATGACGCTGCCGGTGGCGAGGGGCCCGGCCGGCTCGAGCTTTGCCACGGCGAGGCTGCGCAGCACGGTCGGCCATTGCTCGACGGCTTCGAAGGCGCGCCACAGATCCTGCGGCGAGGCGGCGGCGGTGAGGGTCTGGGTGACGGCGAGGGGGAAGGCCATACGCGATGAGGTAGCGAGCAACGCTCGCGCAAATCAAGAGGCCCTAGGCCGCCAGCGCGGTGAGCACCGCCGCGTAATGGCAGAGCGCCGCGACCAGCACGAAGCCGTGCCAAATCGCATTCTGGAAACGCAGCGCGCGCCAGACATGGAACACGACACCGACCGAATAGAGCACGCCGCCGGCGACGATCAGCACCAGCGTCACCGGCGCGAGCGCCGCGGCGACCGGGCCGAGCACGAACAGGCCGCTCCAGCCCATGACGAGACACAGCACCACGGAGGCACGGTCGAAACGGCCCGGCCACAACAGCTTGAGCAGGATGCCGACGAAGGCCGTCGCCCATAACACCGTCAGGACGACGGCCGGCATCAGCCCGCCGAGCGGCAGCACGAAGGCGGTGTAGGTGGATGCGATCAGCAGATAGATCGCCGAATGATCGAGCCGGCGCAGCCACCATTTGGTCGGCGACACCGGCCAGAGGTTATACGCGGCGGAGAAGCCGAACATCGCCATCAGGCCAGCGAGGTAAATCGCGGCGGCCGTGAACTCGAGCGCGGTGCCGTGCGCGGCAATGACGATCAGCACCGCCGCACCGACGATCGCCAGCGCGTTGCCGAGCGTATGCACGACGGCATCGGCGATCACTTCGCTTCGGTCGTAATCCCAGGCGATCGGCGCATCCATGCAGCCCTACCTAGCCGCGCAATGCGGCAAGGAGAGGGCTTCACGATGCAGGACGTATGACGAAACGGCAACGTCAATCGAGCGTGACGCCGCTCGCTTTGATGATGACCGCCCATTTGGCGATCTCGCCGTCGAGGAAGGTCTGCAGGTATTCCGGCGAGCGGCGGTCGTTAGCGGCGAAGGTGGTGCCGACTTTCTTCAGCGCGTCGGCAGTCGAGGTCGTCTTCATCATTTCGGACGCGGCGGCGTTGAGCTTCTTCACCACGGTGTCGGGCGTGCCCTTCGGTACGAAGAAGGCGCTCCAGAACGGCGTGTCGAAATCCTTCAGGCCTTGTTCGCTGGCGCTGGCGAGGTCCGGCAACAGCGGCGAGCGTTCCTTGGTGAGAATGGCGAGCGCGCGGACCGTATCGCTCGTGATCTGCGGCAACGCCGCCGCGCCGAGCGCGCAGATGGCATCGAGACGGCCGGCGATGACGTCCTGCATGGCGGGCGCCGAGCCGCGATAAGGCACATGCGCGCCCTCGATGCCGGCGGCGGCGAAGAGTTGCGCGCAAGCGAGGTGCGAACCGGAGCCGACGCCGGCCGAACCGTATTGCAGCTTGCCGGGGTTGGCCTTGCCGTAGGCGATGAACTCCTTGAGGTCCTTCACCGGCAGGTCCTTGCGCACCAGGAGCACGATCGGCTGTTCGGCGACGAGCGCGACCGGCACGAAGTCCGCGACGGGATCGTAAGGCAGCTTCTTGTAGAGCGCCTTGCTCATGGCGAAAGTATCGATGCCGCCGAGGATGAACTGATAGCCGTCGGGCGTCGCGCGCGCGGCGCGGCCGGTGCCGATCGTGCCGCCGGCGCCGCCCATGTTCTCGACCACGACCTGCTGGCCGAGCACCTCGCTCAAGCGCGCGGTGAGAATGCGGCCAACGGTATCGGAAGCGCTGCCGGCCGCGAAGGGCACGATCATCGTCACCGGCCGGTCGGGCCAGGTTTGCGCGGCGGCGGCGGTGACGGTGAGAGCAGCAAAGGCGAGAGAGCAGGCGAGGCGACGCGCGATCATGGCAAATCCTTTGGCAAGTCCTTCGAGCTAAGCGGACAGAGAAAGCCATCGGGCGCCGTGTGTGAGCCGGCGCATTTTCGTCGCGCGTAATGTGCTGGGATAAGACGCGCGGCGTCAATCGCGCCGGTGCTCGAATTTCCGGCTTTGCACCGGCTGAAACTGCATCATTCGAATGCAGCGATGTGTTTGGGCGTCGCGGCTTACTTGCCGCAATTCCACATCGGGCCGATCGGCGTCTGCGTCCAGCACGGGCCGAAGCCGCCGCCGTTCCAGCGGCCGCGATAAAAGCCCGGCCAGGCCGGACCGTACCAATGCGGACCGCTGGCCCAGTACCGCCGCTCGCGCTCGCGTTCGATCACTTCCGGCGGGCGATAGCCGGGCAGGAAGCCGTAGCCCTGCCAATGACGTGAGACGCGGCTCTTCTTCTGCTTCTTATGCGCGGCGCTCTTGTGCGGCTTCGTCTTCGCGGCCGGTTTGTGGGCGACGGTGTTGGGCGCGGCGTAAGCCGCTGGGCTCAGCGTCAACAATGCGATCAAGACGCCGGTAACGATCCGCCGCATCGGTTACTCCACTTCGACGAGTCCGACGCCGACCAAGCCCCGGCTTCATGTTGGAAGTGAGACGGCCGATGTCATTGCGGTCGCCCGGGAAGGGCGCGGATGATCGGCCGCGTCTCTGCTATGCTGGTGCGGCACGGAGGGACATCATGGCCAAGGAATGCACGCATGCCGCCGCCGTCCACGACGTGACGCCGAGCGCGCGCGGCTGCGAGGAATGTCTCAAGACCGGCAGCTGGTGGGTGCATCTGCGCCTCTGCCGCACCTGCGGCCATGTCGGCTGCTGCGACTCCTCGCCGAACAGGCATGCGACCAGGCACTTCGAAGCGACCGGCCATCCGATCATCGAGGGCTACGATCCGCCGGAAGGCTGGGGCTGGTGCTACATCGACGAGACACTCGTCGAACTCGATCATGCGACTCCGCAGGTCGGCCCCATCAAGCGCTGGGTCTGACGCCGGGCGGGCCGCGCAAGTTCCAATAAACACCGCCATAGCGGGTTTTTCTAGCGTTTGCATTTTAAGGTTGAGTCAATTCTTTTGCCGCAAGCTGGCGGAGCGATGTGCGATGCGGCGCTTGCAACGGGGAGTATCGCTAACCCGCGCTTCCGGCCGGGCAGGGGCAGGGACGCAGTCGGCATCGCCCGAGGTGACGAGCACGCGGGACGGCTGGCGCGGCGCGATGCGTCGCGCGTGGGGGAAGATGACATGAAATGGTTCGGCGGTGCTGCTCGCAGAGACAAGAAGCAGAGCCGGGACATGATGGCCGCCTTCGATCGCTCGCAGGCGATCATCGAATTCACCCCCGACGGCACCATCACCGACGCCAACGACAATTTCCTCGCGACCGTGGGTTATGCGCTGGCGGAAATCCGCGGCCGCCACCACAGCATGTTCGTCGAGCCGCACGAACGCGACAGCGACGCCTATCGCGCGTTCTGGGCCAAGCTCGGCAAAGGCGCGTTCGACGCCGGCCAGTACAAGCGCATCGGCAAAGGCGGCAAGGTGGTCTGGATCCAGGCCAGCTACAATCCGCTGGTCGATCGCAGCGGCAAGGTGACCGGCGTCGTCAAGCTCGCGACCGACATCACGGCCGCCAAAGAGGCCGAACTTGCCAACGAGATGGCATGGCGCGGCCAGATCGAGGCGCTGGGCCGCTCGCAGGCGGTGATCGAGTTCGCGCTGGACGGCACGATCGTCGACGCCAATGAGAACTTTCTGCGGGCGCTCGGCTACAATCTCGACGAGATCGTCGGCCGCCACCACGGCATGTTCGTCGAGCCGTCCTATCGCCAGAGCCGCGCCTACGCGACCTTCTGGCACAAGCTCGGGCGCGGTGAGTTCGACGCGGGCCAGTACAAACGCATCGCCAAGGACGGCAGCGAGATCTGGATCCAGGCCAGTTACAATCCCGTGTTCGATGCCGACGGTGTGCCTTGCAAGGTCGTGAAGTTCGCCACCGATATCACCGCGGCCAAGCGCGCCGAGCAGGCGATCGAGCGCGAGGTGAACGAGGTGATCAAGGCCGCCGTGTCGGGCGATCTGTCGCGGCGCATCGAGGCGCGCGGCAAGAACGGCTTCATGCTCAGCCTGACGGGCGCGATCAACGAGCTTTTGAACAAGGTCGACAACACGCTGCAGGAAATCCAGACGGCCGCCGCCGAGAACGGCAGCCAGGTCGTCGCCAAGGCGGTGGCCGCGATGGCGCGCATCGAAGACTCCTCACACAAGATTTCCGACATCATCGTCGTGATCGACGAGATCGCGCGGCAGACCAATCTGCTGGCGCTGAACGCGGCGGTCGAGGCGGCACGGGCGGGCGAATCCGGACGTGGTTTTGCCGTCGTCGCCGCCGAAGTGCGCAGCCTCGCGCAACGCTCCGCCAACGCCGCCAAGGACATCAAGGAGCTGATCGGCCGCAGCAATGGCGAGGTGGAGGAGGGTGTCGATCTCGTCAACCGCACCGGCGCCGCGCTGAACGAGATCGTCGGCGCCATCCGCAAGCTGACGGAGCGCGCCGAGGAGAGCCCGCGGACGCCGGCAAAGCGGTCTGTCGCGGCCGTGGCCTGAGCCGCCGGCGCGCGTGAGCGCCGCAACTTCTCCGCCCTCGTCCTGAGGAGCCCGCCGCAGCGCCAGCGCAGGCGGGCGTCTCGAAGGACGGGGCGGCCCCAAGGTTCGAGACGCGCTGCTGCGCAGCGCTTCTCAGCATTCGTCGGCGATGACGGGATGGTCAGAGGCGATGACGGTCGTGGGTGTTGTCACCCCCGGGCCGCGAGGGCCGGCGTCACACTTTCGCCGGCGCCTGGGCGGTGTCGAACACCGGCTCGTCGCGTTCGGCATCGGGCGGGGTGTCTTCCGCGGCGCGGCGCACGGCTTCGGCCGTGCCGGCAAGGCCGTCCACCGTTTCGTTCGCGCCCATGCCCGGCTCGTGCCGTCCGGTCACGAGGCTGCGCGGCTGGCCGCCTTTCGGCTTGGCGATGTCGAGCGCGCTGACGCTCGCCGGGTCCGCACCCTGATTGTTCTCATGGCCCGTCGGTCCGCCGGCGATGCGCGCATCGCTCTCGCTGTTGGTTGCCTCGTTGGCGAAGTCGCTTCTGGCGCGCGGCTTTTCTTTGTGATCCATGCGACGCCTCCCTGTCGTGGTCGTGTGGCTCGTGTCATCGGGGCAATGACGGGCGCTCGCGATCGTTCCGCGCGGGAACGCAAGCCTTGTCCGTCACGTTCACCCCGCACAAGGAGCTGAACGCATGGACCAACATGAAGCACGCATCCGGCGCTGGGCGCACAAATTGTGGGAAGAAGAGGGCCGTCCGCAAGGCCGCGAGCTGGACCATTGGGACAAGGCCACGGAGCTGGTCGCGATCGAGGACAATCAGAAGTCCACGACCATCCCGGTCAACCGTGAGAACATCGGGCCGGAAGGCGAGCCGATCGAGGAAGCCGCGACGCTCGCCAACCTCGGGGAATTCCCCACGCTCACCGACCAGGGTGAGCAGGAGAATCCGGATCCGCGCAAACCGCGCGGGTTCTAAGCCTTGCCGGCCTGCGGCTTGCTCGGCGCGTTGCGCTCTTGCTCTTCCTTGGCGAGGCGCAGCGCGCGCAGCCGCTCGGTTCTGACGCGGACCGCGTCCTGCTTGGCGCGGTATTCGGTCATGGCGACGGCGCCGTCGCGCGCCTGGGCTTCCTTGCGCTTGAAGGCGGCTTCGGCCTTGGCCTTGGCGATATCGTTGGTCTGCATGTGTGTCATGGTGATCCGTGATTGCGGGGCGCCGCCGTGACGAGCGGCCCGTGGGGAAGCGCGACGATGCGCTATTTCTTCTCGACGGAAATGCCGGCCGGACCGATGTTGAGCTGTACGCCCTTCGGTTCCTTGTTGTCCTGATAGACCTTGTAGCTGAGCGCCGCGATCGCGACGATCAGGCCGCCAATGATCATGAACAGGACGTTGCGTGAAACCGGCATGCGGCCCTTTCAGGTTGGACAAAGCGACAACGCGCCAGGCGGTGGAAAGTTCCGCCGCGCCCTGGCGGAACGGGCGGCCCGGCGCGGGCGCAGCGCGCCCAAGGAAGCGCTTTTTGCGGGGGCTTGCGCGCCGATCCTTGCGCGCCGGCCCTTGCGGTAGCGCCTTCGGGGTCGTGAGCGGCCGCCCGGCGGGGCTGTAACTCCGAGGGGTTAGGTTTGAGGTGCGTCAAGGGGCCGTGACTCGCGCCCAACATAGTGATCGCCAGTGCAATATTGGGAGGCCGCATGAGGTTGCACCCGCTTGCAATGGCAATGGCGATTGGCACGTGCGCGTTGAGCGTTGCGGCTGTCGCGCAGCAAAGTCCGACGGGGCCGCAGAGCCCGCCGACGCAACAGAACCCGGCGCCGCAGCAGGGGGCGACCGCGCAGCGCCTGCGCGATCTCGGCCGCATCGAATACGAAGCCAATTGCGCGACGTGCCACGGCGTGTCCGGCAAGGCGGACGGCCCGACGGCGAGCTTCGTCACGCGCAAGGTGCCAGATCTCACGGTGCTGGCGAAGAACAACGGCGGCATCCTTCCGGTCGCCGCGATGTATGACGTCATCATCGGCGAGACGGACGTTCCCGCGCACGGCTCGCGCGACATGCCGGTGTGGGGCCGCGAATATCGCACGCGCGCGGCAGAGCATTACATGGACACGCCCTACGATCCCGACGCCTATGTGCGCGCCCGCGTCCTCGCCGTCATCGAATACATCAACCGGCTGCAGCAGAAGTAGGGCGCGCGGCGGACCGGGCCAATAGCGTCCGCGCCCGGCGGCGCGGGGCCGCCGGCTCCGTGCATGGGGCGGGCTTTGCTCAACGCGGTCGCGGCTCCGGCGGCGCTCAAGGCTTGGCGAGCTGCGCCTCGATCGCCGCTTTGTCGATGACCGACCAGACCTCGGCGATCTTGCCGTCCCGGTATTGGTAGAACACGTTCTCGGCGAACGACACGCGCCGGCCGTTGACGGCGAGGCCCATGAAGGTCGCGCGCGGCGTGCAGTCAAAGGCGAGGCGGCTCGCCACATAAGGCGGATCGGCGGCCAGCAAGTCGACGCTGAAACGAAGGTCGGGAATGGCGCGGAAATCTTCTTCCAGCATGGCCCGGTAGCCCGCCAGGCCGAGCGGCCGCCCGTTGTGCACGACGTCGTCATGCACGAAGCGGCCGAGCGCCGGCCAGTCCTGCCGGTTCAGGCATGCGATGTAGTCGCGGTAAAGCCCGGAGAGACCGCTGTCGTCCATGAGGTCCGTGTCGTGATGAGGCGTTGAGGGGCAGTCGGCAGGAGCAACGGTGTGACGGCGCGATGGTTCCGGGGAGGGACGGCGCGCGCCGATATCGGGCTCATGGTCACCGGCCAGCCCGCGCGTAGGGTGGGTTGAGCGAAGCGAAACCCGCCGACGATCATTGCCGCAGCGATGGGTTTCGCTGCGCTCCACCGTACGGACCTATGCTGGCTTTTGGCTGAACGATCCGATGTCTCCATCTGAGGTGTCAGGGGAGACTCCGACCGAACGCGAGGATCGCGTCGACCGCTTTATCCAGTGATTTGGAATACTTTCCAGCGGCTCCCAGCGTTGCCAATGAGAGATGTATCAATAACGGATTTTTGGCGGCAGCGCCTTCATGAACGCCGATCGTTCTGCATGTAGTAGAGTGGACACGATTCCACTCTTCTCCAAAATCGGTCGCAACGGAAGTGCCTATTTTATCTGCCCAGACGATTGTTCGATTTCCAAAGAAGTCTGCGTTGTCCCTCATAGTTGTGATGTCGACTCCGGTAAGGGCGGCGATAGCTTTGGAGTGTGGGTCTGTTCCGAATTTCTTCTTATCTCCGTCCAAGATACAAAAATATGGGTGTTCGAGGCTCGTGCAAATGGCCGCCGGCGAAACCATCGCCTCTTTGCCTAGAACTGGCACCATATGTCCGCCCAATGAGAGGAACTCCCACCACTTTTGCGTCAAGTCGAATTGAGTTCTGAGATAAGCAATGTCCTCAATGCCCTCCACAAAAACGGCGAAACGTGAGAAAAATGTCTCATTAAGTGGAGGTTGAAGTTTTTGCACGAGTCCTGCATGCATCGCGGATTGAGCGTTGGGTGGCTCGCCTTTGGCTTCTCCGATGACACGCGAGACGTCATTGTAATGCGCCGACGTGGCTCGAACTTTTTTATTCCTCACTTTCAACATTCGGAGAGCGGAGAAGTTTTCTCCTGAGATGAAATAGGGGGAATGCGTGGTCACCAATACTTGCCCATGCTTTTTTGAGATATGAAGCATCGCTTCAGCTAAATGGCGGGCCTGCGGCGGGTGCTGATATAGCTCCGGCTCCTCACACGCAAAGATCACTTTTGTCGAGCTAGTGTCGGTTGCCGTCTCTGCAAAAAGCTGCAATAGCGCCAGAATATAGGAGCGCTGAATTCCATGTCCAAATTTAGAAACGGGGCCAGAGAAAGTACTGTCATCGATATCAACGCGCACAAGAGGTGAGTCGATCCTGACCTGAGACTCGAGCTGCTCGTTCCATCTCATTGTTACCGCTGAAAGGGCAGGGAATAGATTTTTTGCGAGTTCTGTTAGCCTGGATGATAACTTGCCAAGTCCTTCTTTGTGGCCATCGAATAGTGTCTTGAGCTTGTCGATGGCTTCCTTTTGGATAGCATCAAGGTTGCCTTCCAAATTCAATTGAGATCGTACGATCCTTGATACCAAGCTTCCGAGGATTCCGACCTTAGCCTCTAGTTCTTCGTCGGCAGCATCTTTTACCGGGGGGAGGTATATGTATTGGATGAACGGCTTTAGTTTGTGCGAGCCTTTTGTGAAGCCGTAAAATTGGTCTTCGCTTTTCAGCTCTTCGCAGAGTTTTGTATGTGCGGCCTCGAAGTCGCGCAACGCTTTCTCCATTGCGCTTTTTGTCTTTCTCCCCTCGATTTCGAGTGAGAATTCTTGAGCCAAAGGATCATACGCTGCGATCAATTCATCTACTTTGGCGCTATCATTGAATAGTTCGAAGAATGGCGCAAATTTCTTCATGCCCATTCTGTAGCCGTATTGTCTGACCACCGCTCGCTCGGTATCCGGGTCATAGGATGCTTCTGCGGAAACAATGAGCTTTCCTGCGCGAGCGTAATCTGAGAAAGCAATTTCTTCTTGGGTCGTTAGGTTTCCAAACGTGAGCTTAATTACGATTGGGTCGGTTACATTGTGATGATGAAAGGCATCTTGATTCAGTAGCGTTGGAGTTCGGATTGCAGAAGTCTTCTCGTCGAAGAAGACATTCAAGGCCGAAAGTACGGCTGATTTACCACAGCCGTTTGGTCCGACGAATGCGGTGTAGTCGTCAACATTGATACTTACGTCTTCGAAGCAACGAAAGTTCTTGATCGCAATAGTTTCGAGTTTCAATTGATCCCCCCGACGAAAGAGATGCGGCGACTAGCGCAATTTATGGGTCGGGTATTTGTCCCGGATATATCGACTGAAGAACTTCCCCTGAGATGGAGCGTCCAAAAAATCGGCATATGTCTTTGTATCTAAGTGTGAGTATTCGTAGACGCCGCCGTTTTTGAACGTGATCGTGAGGGTTTGGGTATCGTCGTCGTAGTCGGCCCAGGTGATTGTAGAAGAATCGATTGCCGGCATAAGGAAGGCTCAGGTTCAATGATGATTGAAGAAAAGTAATTATCCGCGCTGTGGTTGTAAATGGATTTATGAAAAAGGCGGCCTTTCGGCCGCCTTTCTTATTCGTGGATGGCCGGGACATTTTCGCGAAGACGCGCTTCGCGCTTTAGCCCGGCCAAGACGGTGTGGCGCGCTCGCGCTCGGGCCGCCGACTGTGAGTCAGCGGCCGGGTGCATCGCGCTAATTCACGAACACCCCGTCGTGCTGCCGCACGTATCGCACTTCATGCACGTGCCGTTGCGCACCAAGGTGAAGTTGCCGCATTCGCCGCAAGCCTCGCCCTCGTAGCCCTTGGCCCGCGCTTCGGCGCGCTTCTCGATCGCCGCGGCCTTCGCGTGCTGCTTGGCGTCGGCGATGGACAGCTCGGCGACTTCCTCGACGCGCGCTTCCAGCTTCTCGGCCGGGGACAGCTTGGCCTCCGGCTCCGCCTTCAGCGCCGTGGCGCCGGCCGCGTGCAGCGCGGTGACCTTGGCGACGCTGCCGGCCGTCGTGGTCGGCGCGCCTTGCACCACCTGCAGGCGGTCGGTGCGCGAGCGCGTCAGGCCCTTCGACACATATTGCGAGGCGGGGGCCGCACGGCCTTCCTCCACGCCCTTGCCGAGCGCGTCGAAGTTGCCCTCGGTCGGATCGACATGCGCGAGGTCGAAGCGCTCGAGATACGAGACCGCGAGCTCGCGGAACACGTAGTCGAGGATCGACGTCGCGTACTTGATCGAGTCGTTGCCCTGCACGGGGCCGGCCGGCTCGAAGCGGGTGAAGGTGAAGGCGTCGACATACTCCTCGAGCGGCACGCCGTATTGCAGGCCGAGCGACACCGCGATCGCGAAGTTGTTGATGAAGGAGCGCAGCGCCGCGCCTTCCTTGTGCATGTCGATGAAGATCTCGCCGAGACGCCCGTCATCGTATTCGCCGGTGCGCAGGTACACCTTGTGGCCGCCGACGACGGCCTTCTGGGTGTAGCCCTTGCGGCGGTCGGGCATGCGCTCGCGCTCGCGCAGTACGGTGACGCGCTCGACGATCTTCTCCACCACCTTCTCGGTGAGGCCGGTGACACGCGCCGCCGCCGACTTCTCGACGAAGGCCTCGATCGCGTCGTCCTCGTCGTCCTCGTCGGCGATGAGCTGCGCGTTCAAGGGCT
>Ga0180216_1002397_pt1 | contig 15621 bp, 10 predicted proteins | sample eDN3rd37CBELigMG_FD_128879 | JGI IMG/M metagenome (GOLD analysis project Ga0180216, IMG submission 128879) | Enriched Miracle-Growth compost microbial communities from Emeryville, California, USA - eDNA 3rd pass 37_C BE-Lig MG (version 2)... ... | reverse complement strand
GGCTCGACCACCTGAGGGGACGCGTCGGGGACAGCGGGCGTCGGCTCGATGTGCTCGGCGACGAGGAGGATGCCGCCGGTCGAGGTGGCGGACTGCGCGAGCTCCTCGATCCAGGCGCGGCTGAGCTCGGGCGGATCCGGCTCGTCGAACACGAAGCGCAGCGGGATCGACGGGTGCAGCCAGATCGTGCTGCGGCCGCGTGGCTGGTCCGGCGGGTGCTGCCAGGACACCGTGAAGCTCTCGCCGCGGCGCAGCTTGGTGGCGATCACGACCTTCAGGTGTGCGAGAGCGCGATCCTCGATGTGGATCGGCGTCGCGGACCCTCCGTAGTAGACGGTGCCCATGCCGCGAAGCCTACGCCCAGCCGATGTTCAGGCAAGGGTGGGTCACGTCCCGCGGAATGAGGAGTACCGTTCATCGCGTGTATCTGCTCGCTGGGGGCCCTCGGGACGGACAGCTCGTCGACGCGCTGCCCGTCGACTATCAGCTGACCGAGGGGCGGGCGGCGGAGGTCCCGCTGTTCGAGGGGTTCTCCGCCCAGCGATCCGAATGGGTATGGGCGGATGCGCATCGACTCGAGGCCTGGCTGGCAGGCGAGGCGTAGTCGCGCAAGGGGGGTCCCGCTGACGCGGACGCTTCGCCATACTGGCGGGCATGGATGCCGTCAACGACTGGTTGCTGACCTGGGGTGACTACTTCTGGACCTGGGTCGTGCTGCCCGTCGTGGTCCTGCTCGGCCTGTACTTCACGATCCGCTCCGGCGTCGTGCAGTTCCGGCTCATCCCGGAGATGTTCCGCACACTCACCGACAAGACCCCACGGACCACGGACGGCAAGCCGCAGTCCGTGTCGGCGTTCCAGGCCTTCACGATCTCCGCGGCCTCCCGCGTGGGCGTCGGCAATATCGCCGGCGTCGGCACGGCGATCGCGATGGGTGGGCCGGGCGCAGTGTTCTGGATGTGGCTCATGGCGTTCGTCGGCGGGGCGTCGAGCTTCATCGAGTCCTCGCTCGCACAGCTGTTCAAGGTGCGCGACCGCGACAGCTTCCGCGGCGGTCCGGCGTACTACATGGAGCGCGGGCTCAAGGCGCGCTGGCTCGGGATCTGGTTCGCGATCGTCCTCATCGTCTGCTTCCCCTTCGCGTTCAGCTCGCTGCAGGCCAACACCATCGCGGCGACCGTGACGGCCGGCGTCGGTGCCGACCTGCCGTGGCTGCCGTGGCTGATCGGCGCCGTCATCGCGGTCCTCACCGGGCTCGTCGTCTTCGGCGGCGTGCGCCGCATCGCCTCCGTCACGCAGTTCCTCGTGCCGATCATGGCGCTGATCTACCTCCTCCTCGGCCTCGTGGTCGTGGCGCTGCACGTCGACCGCATCGGGCCGGTGTTCGCCGAGATCTTCACGTCGGCGTGGGGGTACAACGAGGTCGTGGGCGCCGCCTTCGGCTACATCGTGCTGACGGGCATCAAGCGCGGCATGTTCTCGAACGAGGCGGGTCTCGGCTCCGCGCCGAACGCGGGCGCGAGCGCGGCGGTCACCCACCCCGTCAAGCAGGGCCTCGTGCAGACGCTCGGGGTCTACTTCGACACCTTCCTGGTCTGCTCGATCACGGCCTTCATCATCCTCGTGTCGGTGCCGGACCTCGCCGGCGCCACCCGCGGGATCGGGCTCACCCAGGGGGCGCTGGTCGGCAGCCTGGGGGAGTGGGCGAACATCGCACTGAGCGTCATCATCTTCCTGCTCGCGTTCTCGTCGATCCTCGGCAACTACTACTACGGCGAGTCGAACATCGAGTTCATCTCGACGAATCGCGCCCTGTTGACCGGCTATCGCGTGCTCGTCGTGGCGGCGGTGCTCGCCGGCTCGGTCGTCGGGGCGGATCTCGTGTGGAACGTCGCCGACGGGGTCATGGGGCTCATGGCACTCACGAACCTCGTCGCGATCGGGCTCCTCTCCGGGCTCGCGTTCCGTCTGCTCAAGGACTACACCGGGCAGCGGCGCGCCGGTCGCGATCCCGTCTTCACCCGCGACCGTCTCCCCGGCGTCACGGGGATCGAGTGCTGGGAGGACGAGCTGACCGTCACCGGTCCGCTGGATCTGCCGGTCCGGACGAAGCAGGCGCAGAAGCACCGCGACCGCCTGCACGGCGAGCACTGAGTCGGCGGAGCCGCTGCGCGGCGGGCGGAGCCTCGGGCGGCGTGGGCCCACCCAGGGGTTCGCATCACTCTGCCCGTGAAGCTGAGAAGAGCGCCGCCCCTGCGGGACGACGCTCTTCTCAGCTGGCGGAGGATAGGGGATTCGAACCCCTGAGAGCTTTCACTCAACACGCTTTCCAAGCGTGCGCCATAGGCCACTAGGCGAATCCTCCATGGCCCCCGGAAGGGCCGCCGACAATCCTACCTTGCTCGCGCTCGCGCACCGTCCACCGCGTAGACGCTGCCCGGGCGGACGATGAGGGAGCGGGGCGCGAGCAGCGCCATGATGCGCCGGGAGCGGCCCGCGGCATCCATCATCGACGTGCGCACCTCCGTGAGCGCGTCCGCCAGATCGGGACCGTACCGTCGGGCGCCGTCCGGCGCGTAGCTGGCCCGCTCGATCGCGGTGATGAGGACCCACATCGCCTCTTCCGGTGCCCCGTGCTCCTCGATCAGGCGGATGCCGAACGAGCGCGGCGATTCGCCGGGCGGCTCGGGGATCGCGAGGTCGACGACGGTGTCCTGCAGGCTCCGCCATGCCGCGCCCGCGTCGCCGGCGCGCGCGCCGGCGAGCAGCTCGCGCCGGCGGAACTCCCGGACCGCCGCGGGCACCGCCAGCACGATGAACAGGCCGAGGACGGTCGCCAGCCAGGGCAGCGGGCGCACGATGTCGCCGCTCGCCTCGCTGGTGACCGCGTCGTCGCCGCGCAGGTTCTCCGGGGCGGCGGATGCCGACGGAGACGCGGATGCCGAGGCGGACGGCGTCGGCTCGACGTCGGTGCCGCCGGTGCTCGTGTTGTTGCTCGCCGCCGACGCGAAGCTCGTCGGGTCGCCGAGGCTGTTGGTCGGCTCGAACGGCACCCAGCCGATCCCGCGGAAGTACACCTCCGGCCAGGCGTGCAGCTGCGAGCTCATGACGGTGTACACCGTCTGGCGCGTCAGCGAGTCGGTCGCACCCTGCCCGGGGAGGTATCCCACCACGATGCGCGCCGACATCCCGAGCGAGCGGGTCATGAGCGCGAACGCCGACGCGAAGTGGATGCAGTACCCGCTGCGCACCTCGAGGAACTTCGCCACGGCCTCCGTCCCGGTGCCGTCGAAGCCGTCCTCGACCGGCGCCTCGAGGGAGTACGAGAACTGGCTCGAGCGGAACCACGACTGCAGGGCGATGAGCCGGTCGTAGTCCGTGCGGGCGCTCGCGGTCACCTCCTCCGCGAGGGCCGGGATGATGTCGGGAAGCCCCAGGGGGAGGGCGGTCGTGCCGTCCTGCAGGTCGCCGCTCGCGCTGGACGCCCGGATCTGCTCGAGCGTCGGCCGCGGGACGTCCGCGACGACCTCGTACTTCTGCGCGTTCGCGGAGGTGCTGCGGCTGACGACCGTGCGGTTCGAGGGCAGCACCGACCACTCGCCCTGCAGCCCCGTGACCTGGATGGCCGGATAGGCGACCGGCAGCCATCCGCTCATCAGGTTCAGCACCTCGATGTTCGACGTGTAGCGGGTCACGCGCACGTCCTCGTCGACCTCGATGCCGCCGAGGGATCCGTCGCCGGGCAGCTGCGCCGTGCGACCGGAGTCTGGTCGCCAGATCTTGCCGTCGAAGGTCGACAGCGTCGCCGCCCGCAGGTAGGGCGCCGACGAGCCGTCCGTGCGCAGACGCAGCACCTCGCCGTCGGTGGGGCGGCGCAGATCCTGGCCGAGCTGCAGGGTGGGGTCGATGCTGTTCCAGCGCCCTCCGCCGACCCCGGTCGGCGTCGCGACGGCCGGGAACAGCGGGGCGACGACGAGCGTCACGATCACGGCGACCGCGCCGATGCCCGTCGCCGCCGCCGCGACCCCGCCGATGGCCCCGCGTCGCGGCGCCGCTCCGGGGGCCGCACCGCGGCGACGGTCACGGGTGTCGCGGGTGCGCGTCTCGGCGCGCAGGATGAACAGGAGCGTCGCGGCGAGCAGGACGAAGGCGAGGACGTCGACCTCGCTGGGCACCGCGATCGCCGGGATGAGCGACACGACGATGAGGCCCACGGCGGCCAGCAGCGGCATCCGCGCCGTCAGCACGACATGGTCGATGCCGATCGTGAGCAGGCCGACCGCGCCGACGATGAGGAATGTGAGCGGCACACCCGCCTCGAGCGGCGCGGCGCCGTTGACGATGTGGTCCATGGCGGCGCGCACGAGCTCCGTCGCCGCGCCGACCGTCGCCGGGGTCGGGAGGAAGCCGAGGAATGCCGAGCTCCCGAGGAACACGATCGTCACCGCCAGCGCCCACACCACCGCCTCGATGAGGCTCACCCCCACCGCCGCGATCCGGAAGCGCCGCGCGGCGTAGCCGGCGGCGAGGACGAGGGCGGGCAGCACCATCACGCCGATGCTCCACAGGCCCGGCGTCACGACGCGGGCCAGGGGGAACACGGAGGCGAGGACGGCGAGGTAGACGCCGATCATGAGCGGGATGTCGGGGCCGCGCCGCTCCGAGCCGATCTCGACGGCGGCCGTCTCAGCGGAGGACACTGTTCGCCCCCCGGTCTGCCACGGCGGCCCACGCGGTCACGAGGTCCGTCTCCGGATCGATCGGCGCCGCGTGCCAGCCGGCGTCGTGCGCACGGTCGAGGGCCGCGCCGACGGGCGCGACGGCGAACAGCAGCGGCATGCTCGACTGGTGCACCAGCGGTGCCAGCGCCGCGGCATCCGCCTCGTCGAAGCGTCCCACGATGAGCACGAGCGGTCCCGTCGAGACGCCGGCGAACTGGCGCGGCAGCTGCGCGAGATGGTCGTCGCGGCGGGCGACCACACGCGCGAACGACGACAGCATGGCGTCGATCTCGTCGCCGTCGCCGCCGTCGAGCGGATCGATGAGCGGCGTGCCGTCGGAATCGATCACCTCGACGGTGTAGCCCTCGCGGCTCAGCCGTGCCGCGGCCGAGACGCACATCGAGACGGCGGCCTCGAAGCCGGGGTCGATGCCCGGAGCGCGCATCGCCTCGGGCGCGTAGCGCAGCACGCCGAGGTCGAGGACGACGGTGGCCTCCGGCGTCGACTCCTGCTCCTCCTGGCGCACCATGAGCTCATCCCGGTGCGCGGTCGCACGCCAGTGGATGCGTCGCATCGAATCGCCCGGCACGTACGGACGGGCGATGAGATTGTCGGCGCCCTGCCCGAGCTGGTTGGTGGTCGTGTGCAGGATGCCGCCCGAGGCGCCCGCATGGCTGTTGACGGCGGGCAGGTCGATGAGCGTGGGCACGACGGTGATCGGGGTCTTCGTGCCGAGCACGTGGCGGCGCCGGGCCAGCCCGAACGGGTCGGTGGTCGTGATGCGCAGCGGCCCGATGGGCTGGACGCCGCGGTGGACCCCCGTCACCGGATAGCTGAGCTCGACGGTGCGCTCGTCGCCGCGCAGGCCCGAGCCGAGCGCCGGGAAGACGCCCGAGGCGTCGCCGGACAGGGTCGGGGGCAGGGCGTCCGTCCAGCGCCCGGGCGGCGTCGGCAGGGCCGTGCGCACGCCGACGCGGACGACGACGGTCGAGGTGCGCGCCACCGCGGCGACCTCGCCGGTGAGCGTGCGCTCGAGGGCGTCCGCGCGTCGCGTGATGTACAGCGACACGAGGCTCGCGGCGACGACGGCGAGCAGGAGCAGGCCGAAGTAGACCAGCTCGCTGACGCCCAGCTGCCCCGCGAACACGAAGCACACCACCGCGAGGGCCACCGCCCCCGTCCCGCGCAGGGTGAGCGGCCAGATCCTGCTCATGGCCGGGGCTCCGGGGCGCACATGACGGGGTTCCTCCTACTGCCGGGCGGCGAGGGGGACGCGCACCGTGCCGACGATGCGCTCCAGGATGGCGTGGATGCTCTCCGCCGCGCTGCGCGCCCGCGATCCGGTCGCGGCGCGGGTCGGGATCATGCGGTGGGCGAAGACGGGGGACAGGAGCGCGGCGATGTCGTCGGGGATGACGAAGTCGCGCCCGTCGAGGGCGGCCCAGACCTTCGCGGCGCGCACGAGCTGGAGCGTCGCGCGCGGGCTCGCGCCGAGCCGCAGGTCGGGGTGGGTGCGGGTGGCCTGCGCCAGGGCGACGGCGTAGTCCTCGATGGTGGGGGCGACGTGCACGCCCCGCGCCCATCCGATGAGCGCCGCCACCTCGTCGGCGTCGACGACGGGCTGGATGTCGTCGAGCGGGTTCACCACGTCGCGCTGACGGAGCATGAGCGCCTCCGACCTCGCGTCGGGGTAGCCCATCGAGATGCGCATCATGAAGCGGTCGCGCTGCGCCTCGGGCAGCGCGTAGGTCCCCTCCATCTCCAGCGGGTTCTGCGTCGCGACGACGAGGAACGGCTCGGGCAGCGCGTGCGTGCTGCCGTCGACGGTGACCTGTGCCTCCTCCATCGCCTCGAGCAGGGCCGACTGCGTCTTGGGGGAGGAGCGGTTGATCTCGTCGGCGATGACGATGTTCGCGAACACCGCGCCCTGCTTGAACTCGAACTCGCGGTCGACGGGATTGAAGACGCTCACGCCGGTGACGTCGCCCGGCAGGAGGTCGGGCGTGAACTGGATGCGGCGGACCGTCGCGTCGACGGTCGCGGCGAGGGCGCGCGCGAGCATCGTCTTGCCGACGCCGGGGACGTCCTCGATGAGCAGGTGGCCCTCCGCCAGGAGACACACGAGCGCGCTGCGCACGGCCTCGGGCTTGCCGTCGATCACACGGCCGACCGAATCCAGGATGCCGGTGGTGGCCCGCTCGAAATCGTCCGCCGTCATGTCCGCGGGGTCGATGCGCCCCGCGTCTTTCGTCGCCGCTTCTGGCAAGAGCGTCACCCTTCGGGTCGGACGTCGGATCGGGCGCCGTCGCCCGCTTCCTCACGATCTTAACCATGCGCCGAGAGGGCAGGGCCTGGGAAGTCCCTGATCACGCGACGATCACCGAGGCGGCCGCTGGGCCCGGCGCGACGAACGGGTCGCGCGAGAGGTTAGACTGGGGGCAGCTCTCCGCGAGGCGGCATCCAGGCCAACTCCCCCAGGACGGAAACGTAGCAAGGGTAACCAGGCTCTGCCGGGTTCGCGGAGAGTCTTACTTTGTCCGGGACCGCCGCGTCTCGCGCCCCGCGGAGCCGCGGCCCCTCCGCCGAGTGCACGGCTCGGCGCCAAGCGGACGAGGTCGCGACGCGGCGACGCCGTGCCGTCGGCGGGATGTCGTGCACTCGCGCTGCCGCACACACGCCCCACTGACTCGCGCGGCGCGGGGAGCATAGGCTGAGCGCGTGGCGCAGAGCATCTTCATCACGTCGGCGGAGGGCCACTCCGGCAAGTCGACCATCGCGCTCGGGGTCCTCGACGCCCTCAGCCACGCGACCCCGCGCGTCGGGGTGTTCCGCTCGATCGCGCGGTCGACGGCGGAGCGGGACTACGTCCTGGACATGCTGCTCGCGCACGACGGTGTCGATCTCGACTACGACGAGTGCGTCGGCGTCACCTACGACGACGTGCGCCGCGACCCCGACGCCGCTCTGGCGACGATCGTCGCCCGCTACAAGGCCGTCGAGGCGCAGTGCGACGCGGTCGTGGTGCTCGGCAGCGACTACACGGATGTCGGCAGCCCCGCCGAGCTGTCGTACAACGCCCGCATCGCCGCGAACCTCGGCGCGCCCGTCCTCCTGGTCCTCGGCGGGCGCTCGCAGCAGGGTCAGGGTGAGCAGCTGGGCAGCACCGTCGCGCGCACGCCCGAGGAGATGGGCCAGATCGCCTCGCTCGCCCTCGTCGAGCTGGAGCACGCCCGCGCCGAGCTGCTCGCCGTCATCGCGAACCGCGCCGACCCCGACGCCCTCGTCGAGATCGTGTCGGCGATCACCGCCGTCGTGGCCGTCGCCCCGGCATCCGTGCGCGCCGAGGGCGAGCGCCGCATCCCGGTGTGGGCGATCCCCGAAGACCGCTTCCTCGTGGCGCCGTCCGTGCGCGGCGTCATGCGCTCCGTCGACGGCACGCTCGTCAAGGGGGACACCGATCTGCTCACCCGCGAGGTCCTCAGCGTCGTGATCGCGGGGATGTCGATGGTCAACGTCCTGCCCCGGCTCCAGGAGAGCGCAATCCTCATCGTCGCCGCCGACCGCACCGACGTGCTGCTGGCGGCCCTGCTCGCCCACAAGTCGGGCACGTTCCCGTCGATCGCCGGCATCGTGCTCAACGGCCCGTTCCCGCTCCCGGAGCCGATCGACCGGCTCATCGACGGCCTCGGCTCGTCCCTGCCGATCATCGGGACCGACCTGGGGACGTACGAGACGGCCGTGCGCATCATCAACACCCGCGGACGGCTCGCCGCCGACTCGCAGCGCCGCTACGACACGGCGCTGGCGCTGTTCGAGCAGCACGTCGACGTCGACGAGCTCACCGTCGCGCTGGGCGTGGCCCGCTCGAGCGTCGTGACCCCGCTCATGTTCGAGTACGGCCTCATCGAGCGCGCGCGCTCGGACCGCAAGCGCATCGTGCTGCCCGAGGGCGACGACGACCGCGTGCTGCGCGCCGCCGCGACGGTGCTCGCGCGCGGCGTCGCCGACCTCACGATCCTCGGCGACGAGACCGAGGTGCGCAGCCGTGCGCTCGAGCTCGGCATCGACCTGTCCGACGCCGAGGTCCTCTCGCCGTTCGATCCGGATCACGTCGACCGCTTCGCCCGGGAGTACGCGCAGCTGCGCGCGCACAAGGGCGTCACCTACGCGCAGGCCGCCGACACCGTCACGGACGTCTCGTACTTCGGCACGCTCATGGTGCACCTCGGGATGGCCGACGGCATGGTGTCCGGTGCCGCGCACACGACGGCGCACACGATCCGGCCCGCGTTCGAGATCATCAAGACGCGACCGGGGGTCTCGGTCGTCTCGTCCGTGTTCCTCATGGCGCTCGCCGACCGGGTCCTCGTCTACGGCGACTGCGCCGTGATCCCCGACCCGACGAGCACACAGCTCGCCGACATCGCGATCTCGTCGGCGGAGACCGCCCGGCAGTTCGGCATCGAGCCGCGGATCGCGATGCTCTCCTACTCGACCGGCGAGTCCGGCTCGGGGGAGGACGTCGAGAAGGTGCGCACGGCCACGGCGCTCGTGCGCGAGCGGGCGCCCGAGCTGCTCGTCGAGGGGCCGATCCAGTACGACGCGGCGGCGGACGCGGCGGTCGCGAAGGCGAAGATGCCGGGATCGGATGTCGCGGGACGCGCGACGGTGTTCATCTTCCCCGACCTCAACACCGGCAACAACACGTACAAGGCGGTGCAGCGCTCGGCGGGCGCCGTCGCCATCGGCCCCGTGCTGCAGGGCCTCAACAAGCCCATCAACGACCTGTCCCGCGGGGCGCTCGTGGAGGACATCGTGAACACCATCGCGATCACCGCGATCCAGGCGCAGGGGGCGTGATGGGCGTCGTCCTCGTCGTCAACAGCGGCTCGTCGTCGCTCAAGTACGAGCTCATCGACATGGACCGCGAGCAGGTCCTCGCCGTCGGCCTCATCGAGCGCATCGGCCAGCCGCACGGGGTCGCGCAGCACACCGTCACGGCGGCCGGCTTCGCCGCGGCATCCGGTCCTGCGCCCGCCGTCCTGGACGCGACCTTCACGCGCGAGCTGCCCATCCCCGACCACACCGCCGCCTTCCGGGTGATGCTCGACGCGTTCGCCGAGCACGGCCCGTCGCTCGACGAGTGGCCGCCGATCGCGGTCGGCCACCGCGTGGTGCACGGCGGCGCGCGGTTCTTCGAGCCGACCCGCATCACCCCGCTCGTGGAGATCAACATCGACGAGCTGTCCGTCCTCGCGCCGCTGCACAATCCGGCCAACCTCGCGGGCATCCGCGCCGCCGAGCACGCCTTCCCGGACGTGCCGCACGTCGCCGTGTTCGACACGGCGTTCCACCAGACCCTGCCGCCCGCCGCGTTCGCCTACGCGATCGACCGCGACCTCGCGGAGGCGCACCGCATCCGCCGCTACGGGTTCCACGGCACGTCCCACAAGTACGTGAGCGAGGCCGCGGCCGCGTTCCTCGGCCGTCCGCTCGCGTCGCTGCGCCAGATCGTCTTCCACCTCGGCAACGGCGCGTCCGTCACCGCGATCCGCGGCGGCCGGTCCGTCGACACCTCGATGGGGCTGACGCCGCTCGAGGGGCTCGTGATGGGGACGCGCTCGGGCGACGTCGACCCGGCCGTGCTCGTGCAGCTCGCGCGCCGCGCGCACCTGTCGATCGACGACCTCGACGACCTGCTCAACAAGCGCAGCGGACTGCTGGGGATGGCGGGCAGGTCGGACATGCGCGACATCCTCGCCGGCGTCGAGGCGGGCGACGCCGAGGCGACCCTCGCGTTCGACGTGTACGTGCACCGCCTGCGCGCTTACGCGGGGGCCTACCTCGCGCAGCTCGGGGGAGCCGACGTCATCTCGTTCACGGCCGGGGTGGGCGAGAACGCCGCGCCGGTGCGCGCCGCGGCGCTGGAGACCCTGGGCTTCGCGGGCATCGAGATCGACCCCGAGCGCAACGCCTCGCGGGAGCGCGGCATCCGCGTCATCTCCACGGACGACTCGCAGGTCACCGTCCTCGTCGTGCCCACCGACGAGGAGCTGGAGATCGCCCGCCAGACCCTGGCGATCGCCCAGGGCTGAACGGGACGGTACCCGGCCCTCAGACACCGCGACTACGCTTGCACGGTACGGCCGAAAGCGAGCCGGACGCTCCTTTGCCCGCACACCTCGCCGGAGGTTCTGTGACCGACGTCTCCCTGCCCGATCTCACCGCGTACGACGGCGTCCTCTTCGACCTCGACGGCGTGCTCACGCCGACCGCCGAGGTGCACATGCGCGCGTGGCAGGCGATGTTCGACGAGCTGTTCGCGGCGTGGAGCATCACCCCGCCGTACACCGACCGCGACTACTTCGAGTACGTCGACGGGAAGAAGCGCTACGACGGCGTCGCGAGCCTCCTGCGCAGCCGCGACGTCGAGGTGCCGTGGGGCGACCCGTCCGACGACCCGAGCCAGGACACCGTGTGCGGCATCGGCAACCGCAAGAACGTGGTGTTCGCGCGGATCCTCCGCGAGGACGGCGTGGAGCCGTTCCCGGGGAGCCTGCACCTGCTCGACGTCCTGCGCGACGCGGGAACGCCCCTTGCCGTGGTCTCCAGCTCGAAGAACGCCCGCGAGGTGCTCACCGCCGCCGGGCTCCTGGACCGCTTCGCCGTCATCGTCGACGGTGTCGTCGCCGAGCGCGACCATCTCGCATCCAAGCCCGCCCCGGACGTCTTCGCCGAGGCCGTGCGCCTGATGGGGCTGGATGCCGCGCGCAGTGCCGCGGTCGAGGACGCCATCAGCGGCGTCGCCTCGGCCAAGGCCGCCGGCTGCGGACTCGTCGTCGGGGTGGACCGCGGGGTCGGCGCCGACGACCTCGTGACCGCCGGCGCAGACATCGTCGTGAAGGACCTGGAGGAGCTCGTCCCATGATCGACCGCGATCGCTTCCCCGTCGACCCGTGGAAGCTCATCGAGAAGAGCTTCGACCTGGACGACGTCGGCGTCACCGAGACCCTGTTCGCCGTGGGCAACGGCTATCTCGGCATGCGCGGGAACCACCCCGAGGGACGCCACGCGCAGGAGCACGGGACGTTCATCAACGGCTTCCACGAGACGTTCCCGATCCGTCACGCCGAGCAGGCCTACGGGTTCGCCGAGGTCGGCCAGACGATCATCAACGCGCCGGACGCGAAGGTCATGCGCGTCTACGTGGACGACGAGCCGCTGTCGCTCGACGTCGCCGACGTGCGCGAATACGTGCGCGAGCTCGACATGCGCGAAGGCGTCCTGCGCCGCCACATCCTGTGGGTCACGCCCTCCGGCAAGGAGGTCGTCATCGAGTTCACTCGCATGGTCTCCTTCGAGGAGAAGCACCTGTCGATCATGACCGTGGACGTCACGGTCCTCAACGCGGACGCCCCCGTCACGATCAGCAGCCAGCTCATCAACCGGCAGGACGGCGAGGACGTGTACGGCGGCTCGCCGCTCAAGCCCGGCAAGGCGGGCTTCGACCCGCGCAAGGCGGAGAAGATCAGCGAGCGCGTCCTCATCCCGCAGGAGTACTGGCAGGACGGCGCCCGCTCGGCGCTGAGCTACCGGGTCAACGAGTCGGGCATGTCCCTCGCCGTCGCGTCCGACCACATCATCGAGACGGACAACGAGTACTCCGTCCGCACCCTCGTCGAGCCGGACATCGCGAAGAACGTCTTCCGCGTGCAGGCGAAGGCGGGCGTCCCGATCCGGCTGTCCAAGCTCGTCAGCTATCACACCTCCCGGGGCGTGCCGGCGCGCGAGCTGGTCGACCGCTGCCGTCGCACCCTCGACCGCGCGGAGGCCGAGGGGATCGAGGCGCAGTACGCGAAGCAGCGGGAGTGGCTCGCCGGGTTCTGGGAGCGCTCCGACGTGCGCATCGGCGGCCGCGACGACCTGCAGCAGGCGGTGCGCTGGTGCCTGTTCCAGCTCGCGCAGGCGGCGGCCCGCGCCGACGGCCAGGGCGTCCCCGCGAAGGGCGTCACCGGCTCCGGCTACTCCGGCCACTACTTCTGGGACACGGAGATCTACGTGCTCCCGTTCCTCGCGTACACGACGCCCCTGTGGGCCCGCAACGCGCTGCGCATGCGGTATCTCATGCTGCCCGCCGCGCGCCGCCGCGCCCACCAGCTCAACGAGGCCGGCGCGCTCTTCCCGTGGCGCACGATCAACGGCGAGGAGGCGTCCGCCTACTACGCGGCCGGCACCGCGCAGTACCACATCAACGCCGACGTGAGCTTCGCGCTGGCCAAGTACGTGCGCGCGACCGGCGACCTCGACTTCCTCTACCGCGAGGGCGTCGACATCGCCGTCGAGACCGCTCGGCTGTGGGCCACGCTCGGGTTCTGGCGCACCAGCGACGGCGACGAGGTGTTCCACATCCACGGCGTGACCGGACCGGACGAGTACACGACGGTCGTCAACGACAACCTCTTCACGAACGTCATGGCCCGCTTCAACCTCCGGTTCGCGGCGCGCACGGTGCGGGAGATGGCCGAGCTCGACGGCGAGGTCTACCGCCAGATGGTCGACCGCCTCGACCTCGACCCGTCAGAGCCGGACGCCTGGGAGCGCGCCGCCGAGGCGATGCACATCCCCTACAGCGAGACCTTCGGCATCCACCCGCAGGACGAGGTGTTCCTCGAGCGGGAGGTGTGGGACCTGGAGAACACGCCCGCCGACCAGCGGCCGCTGCTGCTGCACTTCCACCCGCTCGTGATCTACCGCTACCAGGTGCTCAAGCAGGCGGATGTCGTGCTGGCGCTGTTCCTGCAGGGCAACCACTTCACGGACGAGGAGAAGCTCGCCGACTTCGAGTACTACGACCCGCTCACCACGGGCGACTCGACCCTGTCGTCGGTGGTGCAGGCGATCCTCGCGGCCGAGGTCGGGTACCAGCAGCTCGCGGTCGAGTACTTCCAGGAGTCGCTGTTCGTCGACCTCGCCGACCTGCACCACAACGCGTCGGACGGCGTGCACGTCGCGTCCGCCGGCGGCGTGTGGACGGCGCTCGTGGCCGGCTTCGGCGGCATGCGCGACCACTTCGGCGACCTCACGTTCGACCCGCGCCTGCCCGAGTCGTGGCCGTCGCTGGAGTTCCGTCTGCAGTGGCACGGCACGCCGCTGGACATCACCATCACGCGCGACGCGCTGAAGGTGCGCGCGGGCGAGGGGGAGATGGTCGCCTTCGGCGTGCGCGGCACGACCTACACGGTCGATCCGGGCGGCGAGACGGTGGTGCCGCTGGCGGACCAGGGACCGGTCATCGCGGGTCGCCCGTCGCTGCGGCAGTTCGCCGACGTGCGACGCGAGGACGGCACCGTGCTGTCGGCCTCGGTGCCGACCACGACGACCGCGATCCCGGTGATCACCGACACGACCGCCGCGGAGCCGGAGGCGATCGTCCCGTGACGCGCGGCGGCGCGGACCCGACGGTCGCGATGTCGCGGGCACGCTCTAGGCTGGAGCCGTGACCACCGCTCTGTATCGCCGCTACCGCCCCGAGGCGTTCGCGGAGATGATCGGTCAGGCGCAGGTCACCGAGCCGCTCATGACGGCGCTGCGCGGCGACAGGGTCGGTCACGCATACCTGTTCTCGGGCCCGCGCGGCTGCGGCAAGACGACGTCGGCGCGCATCCTCGCCCGCTGCCTCAACTGCGCCCAGGGGCCGACGGACACCCCGTGCGGCGAGTGCGACAGCTGCATCGAGCTGGGCCGCGGCGGCGGCGGGTCGCTGGATGTCGTGGAGATCGACGCCGCGTCGCACAACGGCGTCGACGATGCCCGCGACCTGCGCGAGCGCGCGGTGTTCGCCCCGGCGCGCGACCGCTTCAAGATCTTCATCCTCGACGAGGCGCACATGGTGACGCAGCAGGGCTTCAACGCCCTGCTCAAGCTCGTCGAGGAGCCGCCCGCGCACGTGAAGTTCATCTTCGCGACGACCGAGCCGGAGAAGGTGCTCGGCACCATCCGCTCCCGCACCCACCACTACCCGTTCCGGCTCGTTCCGCCCGCGGCGATGCTCGAGTACGTCGAGGAGCTGTGCGCGCAAGAGGGCGTGAAGGTCGAGGCCGGGGTGCTGCCGCTCGTCGTCCGCGCCGGCGGCGGCTCGCCCCGTGACACGCTGTCGCTGCTCGACCAGCTGATCGCCGGCTCCGACGTCGGCGCCGACGAGGGCACGACGACCGTCCGGTACGAGCGGGCCGTGGCGCTGCTGGGCTACACGCACGCCGAGCTGCTCGACGAGGTCGTGGACGCCTTCGCGTCCGGCGACGCGGCCGCGGCGTTCGGCGCCGTCGACCGGGTGGTGCAGACCGGGCAGGACCCGCGGCGCTTCGTCGACGACCTCCTCGAGCGCCTGCGCGACCTCATCGTCATCGCCGCCACCGGCCCCGGCGCCTCCGCGGTCCTGCGCGGCGTCCCGGCGGACGAGCTGGAGCGGATGTCTCGACAAGCCTCCGTGTTCGGCCTCGACCGGCTCTCGCGCACCGCCGACCTCGTGGTGGCGACCCTCGACGAGATGACGGGGGCGACCTCGCCGCGTCTCCAGCTCGAGCTCATGGTGGCGCGTGTGCTCGCGCACGGCGGCGCCGCTGCGGCATCGCCCACCGCCGCGCCCCCGTCGGTCGAGCGGGTCCAGGCCGCGGCCCCCGAGCGCGCGCAGCCTCCGGCCCCCGAGCGCGCCCAGCCTGCGGTCGGTGAGCGAGCACAGCGAGACGAAACGCCCGCACCGGCTCCTGCCGCGGCTGCGCCCGCCCCGGCCCCCTCGGCCGAGGCGCCGGCACCGGCTCCCGCGCCGGCTCCCGCGCCCGGCGGCGGCTGAACCCCGGCCCGTTTCGGGGGGACCGGGGCGGCACGCCGCCCCGGTCCTCCG
>Ga0180216_1002395_pt1 | contig 15623 bp, 14 predicted proteins | sample eDN3rd37CBELigMG_FD_128879 | JGI IMG/M metagenome (GOLD analysis project Ga0180216, IMG submission 128879) | Enriched Miracle-Growth compost microbial communities from Emeryville, California, USA - eDNA 3rd pass 37_C BE-Lig MG (version 2)... ... | reverse complement strand
TCACGCTGGTCGAGAGCCTCGCCGACGTCGACAGCTTCGTGCCGCGCGACGAGAACAATCTCGCGTTCGTGACGCAGACGACTCTGTCGGTTGCCGACACCGCGACGCTGGTGGAGCGGCTGAAGGGCCGCTTCCCGAACATCGTCGGCCCGCACAAGGAAGACATCTGCTACGCGACCACCAATCGCCAGGAAGCCGTGATGCGCGTTGCGCCGCAGGTCGACGCGATGGTGGTGGTCGGCTCGCCCAATTCGTCCAACTCGCAGCGGCTCAAGGAAGTCGCCATGCGCGCCGGCTGTCCGAAGGCCTCGCTGGTCGATCGGGCGAGCCAGCTCGACTGGACGATGTATGACAACATCACCTCGCTCGGCGTCACCGCCGGCGCGTCGGCGCCGGAAGTGCTGGTCGAGGAGATTCTCGATGCGTTCGCCGAGCGCTACGAATTGCGGGTCGAGACGGTGTCCGCCGCCGTGGAAGACATGTTCTTCCCTCTGCCCCGCGCGCTGCGGGAGACCGAGGCGGCGGAGTAGTTCCGCATGGCCGTCTATACCGACGTCACGGCGGAAGAACTCTCCCGCTTCCTCTCCGGCTATGCCATCGGCGATCTGCTCTCCTACAAGGGCATCGCCGAAGGCGTCGAGAACTCGAACTTCCTCGTTCACACCTCGACCGGCAATTTCATCCTCACGCTCTATGAGAAGCGCGTCGCCGAAGGCGATCTGCCGTTTTTCCTCGGGCTGATGGAGCATCTGGCCGCGCGCGGGCTCAATTGTCCGCAGCCGGTGAAGAACAAAGAGGGCGGCGTGCTCGGCCGTGTCGCCGGGCGGCCCGCGGCCATGGTCACCTTCCTCGAGGGCATGTGGCATCGCAAGCCGACCGCCGTGCATTGCGCGGGCGTCGGCGAAGCGCTCGCCAATCTGCATCTCGACGGCGCCGACTTTCCGATGACGCGGCCGAACGCGCTGTCGGTCGATGCCTGGCGCGTGCTGTTCGAACATGCGGGCGCGCGCGGCGACAGCGTGCGTCCGGGTCTGTGCAACGAGATCGTCGCCGAGTTGGACGTGCTGGAGAAGTCCTGGCCGCGCGGTCTGCCGCAGGGCGTCATCCACGCCGACCTGTTTCCGGACAACGTGTTCTTTCTCGGCGATACCTTGTCGGGTCTGATCGATTTCTACTTCGCCTGCACCGACACGCTCGCTTACGACGTCGCGATCTGTCTCAACGCCTGGTGCTTCGAGCCGGATCATTCCTACAACGTGACCAAGGGGCGCGCGCTGCTGGGCGGCTATAACAAGGTGCGCCCGCTCGACGCCGCCGAGCTTGATGCCTTGCCGATGCTCTGCCGCGGCGCCGCCATGCGCTTTTTGTTGACGCGGCTGGTCGATTGGCTCGCCGTGCCGGAAGGCGCGATGGTCAAGCCGAAGGACCCGCTCGAATATCACCGCAAGCTGCGCTTTCATCAGGCGGTGAAGAGCGCGGCGGATTACGGGCTATGACCGATTTCATTCTCCGCTCATTCCCGCGAAAGCGGGAATCCAGCGCTGACTGCGCATGCGGCAAAGTCTGGGTCCCCGCTTCCGCGGGGACGAGCGGCTGTTGCATACGAATGTTGCTTCTATGACCGACCAGAACGTCACCATCTACACCGACGGTGCCTGCTCGGGGAATCCGGGGCCGGGCGGCTGGGGCGCGATCCTCACCTTCGGCGACCATGAGAAAGAACTCATGGGCGGCGAGGAGCACACCACCAACAACCGCATGGAGTTGATGGCGGCGATCTCGGCGCTCGAAGCGCTCAAGCGTCCGTGCATCGTCAACCTGCACACCGACAGCCAGTATCTGCGCAACGGCATCATGACCTGGATCCACGGCTGGAAGCGCAACGGCTGGCGCACCGCCGACAAGAAGCCGGTCAAGAACGTCGATCTGTGGAAGCGGCTCGACGAGGCGCTCCACCACCACACGGTGCATTGGCACTGGGTGAAGGGCCATGCCGGCCATCCGATGAACGAGCGCGCCGACGAGTTGGCGCGCAATGGCTTGGTCGCGGCACGCGCCGGCGCCAAGGGCGCGATGAGCAAGTCGCCCTAGGCGCCGAGCGCCAACAGCCTCGATCCGTCATCCTGAGGCGCGCGCTAAGCGCGTCTCGAAGGGTGACGGGGGAGAGGTTGTGCAGGCGTTTAGCCACTGTTGCCTGCACAAAAACAAATGGCCGGGGCGAGCCCGGCCATTGCACATCATGAAATGAAGCAGAACTAGATCTGCCCGAGCAGCGCCTGGCCGCCGGAGAGTTCGCACTTGCCCGGCGCTTCTTCGATGTTGAGCGACTTCACCACGCCGTCTTCGACCAGCATCGAATAGCGCTTCGAGCGGATGCCGAGGCCGCCGCCGGAAGCATCGAGCTCGAGACCGATCGCCTTCGCGAAGTCGGCGCTGCCGTCGGCGAGAAATTCGATCTTGCCGTCGGCGCCGCTGGCCTTGGCCCAGGCCTTCATCACGAACGGATCGTTGACCGAGGTGACCGCGACGGTGTCGACGCCCTTCGCCTTGAAGGCATCGAGGTTGTTGAGGAAGCTCGGCATATGCAGGTTGCTGCAGGTCGGCGTGAAGGCGCCGGGCACGGCGAACAGCGCCACCTTCTTGCCCTTGAACACCTCGTCGGTGGTCTTCGGAGCGGGACCTTGATCGGTCATCACGCGGAATTTCGTTTCGGGCAGGCGATCACCAACCTTGATGGTCATGGCGTCCTCGTCTTGTGTTGGAAGTTATGCGGATATTCTCCCGGGAGCGGTAATTACGCTCTCTGGGCCTTTTAGTCGAGACGGGTTGTGACTTCGTAGGCGCGCGCGCCGTTCACCACGGTGAAGGTCAGCGCGAAAGGACTGTTGGGATCGACGCCAGCGGGCAGCCCGTCGAGCGCGAACGAGAAGTGCTGACGCCCGGCCGGGGCGCCAGGCGCCGGCTGTGGAATGGGCAGCGCCCATTCCGGCGTCGGGCCCTCGGCGAAAATCTGCACCGGCCCGCCCTCCGGCGGCGCGAGTTCGACCATGACCAACGGCTTGGCGCCGCCGCCGACGCGGCGGGCGGTCAGGCTCAAATCCGCGGCTTCGACGGTCCGCGGCACACGGGCTTCCGCCGTCTGCAGCGCGGCGTCCTGCGCGCTGTCGCCCGCGTCCACGGTCAACTCGGCCGTGCCTTCGGCCGGCACGCACAGCTTCTCGCAGACGGCGTAGTCCGCCTTCATGCGCAAGGTCACGGGCTTGCCGGGCTCCTTCGGCGTCACCTGCACCGGAAAGATCACGCTGTCGGCATAGCCGAGCGATTGCCCGCCGCCGTCGCTGTGCACCTGCGGCGCGGGATAAAGCACCTTCGCGCTTTTCACATTGGTCGAACCGGAGAAGTCGAAGCGCGGCGGCACGCCCGCATCGCCGGGATAGCGCCAATACGTGTGCCAGCCCGGCCGCATCTTCACCTCGATGCCGGCGCGCAGATGCGGCACGTCCTTTGCATTGCGACCGGCGATAAGTCGCAGGGCGGACCGTGTGTCCTCGCTCCATGCGGAGGCATCGCCCGCCAGCGCGTTGCCCGCCCATGCCGCGAAGGCGCAGGTCGCAAGTAGAATTGGAATAATACGCCGCATACTGTGCATATCCGCCCGCTCTAATGGCAAATGCGCGGCCCTGCCACTGAATTCATCGTGAAGGGACGGCTGTGCGAAGGTATTAAAAGCGGCCATTTCGCCACAATTGCCAGGAATATAATAGCGACCGACTGAACTCTAGCGCTTGTGGTTCGTTTGCAAAGGCGGGGTGATCGGGTAACCTTTTGACATGAAGATTACGCGCCGTACCGATGAAGAAACGTCCGCTCGCGGTTATCTCGACGGGCAGATGCTGATTGCCATGCCCGCCATGGCGGACGAGCGCTTCGCGCGCTCTGTCATCTATGTGTGCGCGCATTCCAACGAAGGCGCGATGGGCATCGTCATCAATCAGCCGGCGCAGAACATCAAATTTCCGGACCTTTTGGTGCAGCTCGAGGTGATCCCGGCGAGCGAGCGCATTCAGTTGCCGAACCAGGCGGAAACGGTGAAGGTGCTCAAAGGCGGGCCGGTCGAGACCGGGCGCGGCTTCGTGCTGCATTCCGCCGATTTCTTCATCGAGAATTCGACGCTGCCGATCGACAACGGCGTCTGCCTCACGGCCACGCTCGATATCCTCAAGGCGATCGCGCGGGGCGCGGGGCCGCACAACGCCATCCTCGCGCTGGGTTACGCCGGCTGGGCGCCCGGTCAGCTCGAGCAGGAGATCCAGCAGAACGGCTGGCTGCATTGTCCGGCCGACAGCGATCTCATCTTCGGCGCCGACATCGAGCACAAATACGAGCGCGCGCTGCGCAAGATCGGCATCGATCTCGCGATGCTCTCGAGCGAAGCCGGCCACGCTTAGGCGGCCGCGCTTGGCGCGCGTTTAGTGCACCTACAGCCCCTCCAGCAATCATCGCCCGCTTCAACCGGGCGATCCAGTATTCGCGGCTTCATCGGTTGAGCCGACAAACGTCTCTCCGTCACCCTGAGGCGCTCGACGCACTTGCGACGAGCCTCGAAGGGCGACGGCCCGGGCCGTTCATCCTTCGAGGCTCGCTGCGCTCGCACCTCAGGATGACGGATCGGGGCGGTCATCGCCCGCTTGAAGCGGGCGGTCCAGTACTCACGGGCTATCGATTGAACCGAGAGGCCGGCGTCTAGCTTGCGCGGGGCATGACACGCGCGGTGCGACGGGCCGCTCAGCCAAACCGTGCCCGATCGTGCGGCGCGGAGAAATCGAGCTGCGGCCCGACGGGCACGACGCCGGTCGGATTCACCTGACGCTGGCTGAAATAATAATGCCGCTTGATCTGCTCGAGGCTGACCGTCTCGGCGACACCCGGCACCTGGTACAAGTCGCGCACGTAGTTCGACAGGTTCGGATATTCGTAGATGTGCCGCCAGTTGCACTTGAAGTGCGAATAATAGACGGCGTCGAAACGGATCAAGGTCGGGAACAGCCGCCAGTCGGCTTCGGTGATCGTGCCGCCGGTGAGATAGCGCTGGCGCGACAGGATCTGCTCGATCTCGTCGAGCGTGTCGAACACGTTGCGGAACGCTTCTTCGTAAGCGGCCTGCGACGTGGCGAAGCCCGCGCGATAGACGCCGTTATTGATGTTCGGATAGATGAGATCGTTGAGGCGATCGATCTCGGCGCGCAAATGCGGCGGATAATAGTCGGTGCGCACATCGGTGTAGGCGTCGAACGCCGTGTTCAACATGCGGATGATCTCGGACGACTCGTTGTTGACGATCGTCTTCTTCTGCTTGTCCCACAGCACCGGCACGCTGACGCGGCCGGTATATTTCGGATCGGCGAGCACGTAGATCTCGGACATCTTGCTCTTGCCGTTGACCGCGTCGCCGGTCGAGCCTTCGTCCGTGTTGAAGGTCCAGCCGTCCTGCATCATGTCGGGCGAGACGATCGAGACCGAGATGATGTCCTCGAGGCCCTTGAGCTTGCGGTAGATCAGGGTGCGGTGGGCCCAGGGGCAGGCGAGGGCCACGTAGAGGTGATAGCGCCCCGGCTCGGCCGGAAAGCCGCCGGCGCCGTCGGCGGTCACCCAGTGGCGGAAGCTGCTGGACGGGCGGATGAAGTGGCCGTCTTTGGTGCGCGGCGCCTCCTGCTGCCAGACGCCGTCAACGAGAAGTCCCATGGGGCATGCTCCGAAAGCCTGAAAACCGCCAATTGGCGCTGAATCGGACGAAATCAACCGGCATTTGTAATAACGGTCGCGCGCGGGCTTGTCCCGGCCATCCGCGTCTTTTATTCCGGGCGCAGCAGCCCGTGGATGCCCTGGCGCAAGCTCGCGCCCGGGCCGGCTGAAAGCCGTGACCCGCCCGCCGGGTCGGACGGCGCGGAGCAGTGGAGCCGATGAGCGAACTGGCGCTGACCATCCTGCCGGAGACGGCCGACGACGCTTTGGCGATCGAGCGGCTGCACGAGCGCACCTTCGGTCCCGGCCGCTATGCCCGCACGGCCTTCCGCATCCGCGAGGGCCGCGCCCATGCGAATACGCTGTCGTTCACGGCACGCATCGGCACGCTGCTCGTCGGCTCGATCCGGCTGACGCCGGTGTGCATCGGCGACAGCCCGGCGCTGCTGCTCGGGCCGCTCACGGTCGAGCCGCCGTTCCGCTCGCGCGGCATCGGCCGCGTGTTGATCGAGCGCGCGCTGAGCGAGGCGAAGGCCAAGGGCCATAAGCTGGTTGTGCTGGTCGGCGACGAGCCGTTCTACGGCAAGGTCGGCTTCAAGCGCGTACCCAAGGGGCAGATGAAGATGCCCGGGCCGGTCGATCCCGCGCGCCTGCTCGTCAACGAACTCGTGCCCGGCGCCGCCGAGGGCGTAAAGGGCCTGATCCGGCCGGATTGGGAATAGCCGCCGCCGTCATTCCGGAAGCCGAGCGATAGCGAGGCTATCCGGAATCCAGTGCCAGGTGTCTGGATTCCGGGTTCGCCGCGCCTCGCGCTATGCGCGTCGGCGAGGCGCCCCGGAATGACGATGATCCCGCTCACCGTCCCTCGCGCGCCCAAGTCAGCGCCAGCGCACCGACCAGCAGCAACAGGCCGATCAGTCCGGCAAACACCGGCAGCACGCCGATGCCGCGCACGACCGACACGTCGCGCATGCGCAGGCCGATCCAATCCTCGCCCTTGAACGTCGAGCTCGAGCGCACGGGAAGAACGCGCGGCAGGGTCATGCCGCTGCCCTCGTCGAGCCGGCGCGCGTCGCCGCCGGTCGCCGCCGCGAGCTTGCCGAGCACATCGGTCGTCGAGGTGACTTCCTGGAATTCGCGCGGGTTCGCCGGGCCGACATTGACGAGCGCGGTCAGCTTGCCGTCCGTCGCGCGCCAGAGGCCGAGTTCGTTGGCGGTGACGGTCGAGCGCCACACGCCGGCTTCGGCGGGCGTGAGCCGCAACGTGCGCTTCTGTCCGGTCGGCGAGGTGAGCGCCACCTCGCTCACCTGATCGGCCATGGTCTGGCGCTGCACGGTGATGTCACGGCCCTGCACCAGCAGACGCAACGCTTCCTCTTCGAGGTCGGGCTGCTTCATCAGCCAGTGCGACAGGCGCCGCAACAGATCGAGATGCGGGCCGCCGCCTTCATAGCCGCGCGCCCACAGCCAGATGTGATCCGACAGCAGCAGCGCGACGCGGCCTTCGCCTTCGCGCGCCAGGACCAAAAGCGGTTTGCCGTCCGGTCCCTGCATCACCGGGGTGCCGGTGGTGCGCCGCGTATTCACCAGGCGGAACCAGCGGCTCCAATGCGGCGGGTTGGCGTCCGCGCCTTCGAGCGCGCGCGTCACCGGATGGCGCTGGCCGGCCTGCGTGAGCTGCGCGAAGAAGGGCTGCTCGGTCACGTCGCCGGTCGGCTCCGCCGGCAGGATGACGTCGAGCGGCGTGCGCCACAGGCTGGTCGGGCTCGCGTAATCGGGACCGGCCGCGATCAGCACGGCGCCGCCGTCGCGCACGAAGCGCGCGATATTGTCGAAATAGATCAGCGGCAACACGCCCTGGCGCGCATAGCGGTCGAAGATGATGAGCTGGAATTCCGAGATCTTCTGCTGGAACAGCTCGCGCGTCGGGAAGGCGATCAGCGACAGTTCGTTGATCGGCGTGCCGTCCTGCTTTTCCGGCGGCCGCAGAATGGTGAAGTGCACGAGATCGACCGACGCATCGGACTTGAGCAGGTTGCGCCAGGTGCGCTCGCCGACATGCGGCTCGCCCGACACCAGCAGCACGCGCAGCTTGTCGCGTACGCCATCGATCGAAACGACCGCGCGGTTGTTCACATCGGTCAGTTCGTTCGGGATCGTCGCGGCTTCGATCTCGACGATGTTCTGTCCGGCATGCGGGATCGGCACGCTGATCTTGGTTTCGGTGCCGACCGGCACGGTGCGCTGCTCCAGCACCTCGCCGTCACGGCGGATGGTCACCTGTGCGCTGCCGACATTGGCGCCCTGGTCGTCGACGCGGAAGCCGATCGTCTGCGCCTGGCCGACGATGCCGAAGCGCGGCGTTTGCGTGAGCACGACGCGGCGGTCGATCTCGTCCTTGTGGCCGGTGATCAGCGCGTGCAGCGGCGCCGAGAAGCCGAGGTCGGCGGCCTCGGCCGGCACATCGTGCACGCGGCCGTCGGTGATCATGATCGCGCCGGCGATACGGTCGGGCGGCACGTCGGCGAGCGTCGACGATAGAGCCGAGAACAGGCGCGTGCCGTCGTTCTCGCCGTCGGCCTGCGCGGCCTCGGCGACGCGCACTTCGAGGCCGGGAATGGCTTTGAGCCGTTCGGTGATGGCGGCGCGCGCGGCTTCCGCCTGCTGATTGCGGTCGCCGAAATCCTGACTCGGGCTCTTGTCGATGATGACGGCGGCGACCGAGGGGATCGGGTCGCGGTCCTCGCGCGTGAGCGAGGGATTGGCGAGCGCCAGCACGAACAACCCCATCGCCACCGCGCGCATGAGCGCGCCGCGGCTGCGCGCGATCAACAGCAGCGCCGAGATGACGATGGCGACGCCGAACGCGGTCCACACCACATAGGCCGGCACCAAGGGCGCGAATGAAATGCCGAGGTTCATGCTTTCTGGCCTCTGTCGTCCCGGGCGACCAAGCGAAGCGAGGGAGACCCGGGACCCATGCGCCGCAGTCTATCGACAGGCTGAGGCGTATGGGTCCCCGCCTTCGCGGCGACGACAAAAGTGGTGAAGTGCGTCGTCGCCATCGTTTACTGCCCCAGTCGCTCGAGCAGCGCCGGGATGTGCACCTGGTCGGCCTTGTAGTTGCCGGTCAGCGCATACATCACGATGTTCACGCCGGCGCGGAAGGCGAATTCGCGCTGACGCGCTTCGCCCGGCACCAGAGGCAGCATCGGCTGCCCGTCGGGCCTCATGGCCCAGGCGCCGGCGAAATCGTTCGAGGTGATCAGGATCGACGATACGCCGTCGCCACCGCGCGCCGGGCGGTTGCCGCCGCTGTCTTCGTCGCTGTCGGCCGGCGTCGCTTCGACCCAGAGCTGGCCTTCGGTGAAGCGTCCGGGGAAGTCGCGCAGCAGGAAGAACGTCTTCGCCAACACGTGGTCGCGCGGCAGAGGCTCGAGTTCGGGCACGTCGAGCGAGGACAGGATCGAGCGCAGCGCGACCATGCCGGGCCCCTGCATGGCGGCGCCGGGGGGCGCGTCGATCGCATCGCGCGTATCGAACAGCACCGTGCCGCCGTTCTTCATGTAGGTGTCGATCTTCTCCAATGCGGCCTGCGGCGGCTTCGGCGCGCCGGGCACGATCGGCCAGTAGATCACGGGGAAGAAGGCGAGTTCGTCGCGCGCCGGATCGACGCCCATCGGCTCGCCGGCTTCCAGCGCGGTGCGCTGCGCCAGAAACAAGGTCAGGCTTTGCAGGCCGGCCTTGCTGATCTCATCGACGGCCGGGTCGCCGGTGATGACATAAGCGAGATGCGTCTGCAGCGTCGCCTTGGTGGCGAAATCCTGCTGCTGTTGCGTCAATGGCGGCACCTGCCGCTGCTGTTGCGCCGGTGCGGGCGGCTGCGTCGGTTGTTGCGCGTGGGCCGCATCGTGCCAGGTAGAAGCGGACAGGAGCGCGGCGAGCGCCAGCGCGGCCGTCGCGGCGCGGCGGCGGCGCATGGCGGCCAGACCGCCGCCCATCATGATCACCACCAGCGCGTCGATCAGCATCATCACCATGGCTGCGATGAACAGCGGGCCGCGCAGGTCGACCGGCTCACCCTGGCGATAGACGTCGAGGCGCGCGCCGAGCGACGCCACATCGAGCGGCATCGGCCGGTCGGCCGGCGCCAGCGTGTTGACGGCGACCAAGCCTTCCGGCGGGCCGTAGAAGCCGGGCGGATGATCGAAGGTGGCGCGGCCGGCGAAGTTTGTCGGGATCGGGCGCGCGGTCGGCGGCGGCGGCCCGAAGGCGCCGAAGCCGTCGAGAATGCGCGTCGGCGGCACGGTGGGCACGGCGCGCGTGCCGGTGGCGCTGGTCGCGGCGGTGTCGGTGCCGGGCGTCGCGCCGGCGAGCGTGACGATGCGGCGGAGCATATCGACGAAGGCGCCCGACAGCGGCAGATCGGACCAGCGCGTGTCGGCGGTGACATGGAAGAGCACGATCAACCCCTTGCCGCGGCGCTGCGCGGTGACGAGCGGCGTGCCGTCCGCCAAGGTCGCCCAGGTCCGGTCGGATAGCGTGGCGTCCGGTTCGGCGAGCACCTGACGGGTCACGGTCACGTCCTTCGGCACCGGCATGCCGTTGAACGGGCCTTCGCGCGAGAAGGCGGCGAGCGGCTGCGGCTTGTCCCAGCTCAACGAGCCGCCGAGGATACGGCCGCCGCGGCGCAGGCGCACGGGCACGAGATTGTCGTCGGAAGCGGCGAGGCGGGGACCGGCAAAGCGCACGAGCACGCCGCCGTTATCGACCCATTTGTTCAAGGGCTCGAGCGATTCCGCGACATTGCCGACATCGGCAAGGATCATCATCGGCAGCCGCTGATCGAGGAAGCGCTGCACCGCTTCGCCCGGCGCGACGCCTTCGGCGAGCCGCACATCGGCGAACGGGTTGAGCGCGCGCGAGAGATAATAGCTCGCGCCGAGCAGCGGCTGCGACCGGTCGGCGGTCGAACCCGACACGACGCCGATGGTCCGGCGGCGCCAGCGCTTGTCGAGCAGCTGCACGGCGCCGGCCGAACGTTCGCCGACGACCTCGAGCCGCGCCACGTCGTTACGGATTTCGACCGGGAGGTCGATGCGGGCTTCGGTCTCGCGCTCACCGGCCTTGAAGGAGAACGGCGCTTCGCCGAGCGGCAGGCCTTTCAGGTCGATGGCGTTGACGAGACCGTTGTTGCCGCCGGACGCGTCGGCGCGCAGCACCTTCACCGTCAGCGCGCCGGCGGCGTTGTCGGCGGCCGCGAGCGCGCGCGCCGGGGCGATGCCGCCCTGCACGATGGTCAGCGGGTGCGTGCCGATCACCTGCTTGAGGCCGGCGACGAAGGCTTCGCCCTTGCCGAGGTCGACGCCGTCGGACAGCCAGACGAGTTCGACATTGGGCGCGTTCTTGAGGAACCGATCGATCACCGGCAGCGCCTCGGCGCGGTCGACCGCGTAAGGCTTCGGCTTGATCTGCTTGGCCTGCACGCGCGCGGCGCCGGCAACCTGCAGCGAGATATCGCGCGCGGTTTCGGACAGCGGCAGCAGCGCGACGCCGCGGTCGTCGGCTTCCGCGCGCGCGATCATCTCGTCGGCGGTGCGCAGACGCTGCTCCCAGGACGCCGCGGCCGACCAGCCGTCATCGAGCAGAATCAGAAGCGGCGCATTGCGGGTCGCCGAGCCGACCGGCGGATTCCACAACGGACCCGCGGCGGCGAAGATGACGAGCGCGGCGAGCAACAGGCGCAGCAGCGTCAGCCACCACGGCGTGCGTGCCGGCGTCTCTTCCTTCGGTGAAATCTCGAACAGCAGGCGTGTGGGCGGGAAGTTCACGCGGCGTGGCCGCGGCGGCACCAGGCGCAGCAACCACCACAGCAGCGGCAGGCTGGCGAGCCCGAGCAGAACGAGTGGCTGTGCGAAGGCGAGCGGGAGCGACGGGATCATAGCGGCGCCTCCGCCCCGGTGCGCGCCGGCTCACGGTTTTGGATGACGGCATTGGCGCCCATGCGGGCGTGCAGCGCGAACAACAGATCGGTCGGTCCGCGATCGGTGTGATGGACGATGAAGCTCCAGCCGAACTGGTCGCACTCGGCGCGCAAGGCGGCGCGGTGGCTGGCGACGAGCTTCTGATAATCCGTGCGCCAGGTCTCGGCGCGGCCGGCGGTGACGCTGCCGAGCCCTTCGGACTCGACGAACTCGACGCGGCCCGAATACGGGAAGCTTTCTTCGGCCGGATCGCACACCTGCACGACATGGCCGCGCGCGCCGTTGGCGGCGAGCTGGCCGATGATGCGGCGGAAGTCGGCGATCGGCGACCAGAAGTCGGAGAACAGCAGCACTTCGGAAAAAGGTGCCGGCGCGAAGTTCGGCGGCAGGCTCGGCCGCTCGCTGTTATCGTGCACGATGGCCTGCGCCATCTTCTCGATGACGTTGCGGTTCGCGGTCGGCCGCATCAACGGCGGAATGCCGACGCGTTCGCCGCCCTGCACCAGCACTTCGGCGAGCGCGAAGGAGACGACCAGCGCGCGGTCGAGCTTGCTCCACTCCGTCAGGTTGGAGGCAAACTCCATCGACGGCGAGCGATCCGCCCACATCCAGATCGTATGCGACGCTTCCCATTCGCGTTCGCGCACATAGAGATGCTCGTCGCGCGCGGAGCGGCGCCAGTCGATGGCGCTGGACGGTTCGCCGCTGACGAAGCGCCGGTACTGCCAGAAGTTCTCGCCCGACCCGGCACGGCGGCGGCCGTGCAGCCCGTGAATGACCGTGGACGCAACGCGCCGCGCTTCCAGGATCAGCCGGGGCACACGCGAGGCGAGCTTGCGGCTCTTGCCGACCGCTGCCTGGACTGCCTGATCTTCCGTGTCGTTACGTGCGGAATCGGCCATTCGTTATCCGACGCGCCGCTTGAGCTGCGCAATGACATTGCCGATCGTTTCGCCTTCGGCGCGCGCGGCGAAGGTCAGCGCCATGCGGTGCTTGAGAACGGGCTCGGCCAGTTCGACGACGTCGTCGACCGACGGCGCCAGACGGCCGTCGAGCAGCGCGCGGGCGCGCACCGCGAGCATCAGGGCCTGGCTGGCGCGCGGGCCGGGGCCCCAGGCGATCAGCTTGCCGAGATTGCCGGCTTCCTCGCCCGGACGCGCCGAGCGCACGAGCTGAAGGATCGCCTCGACCACGGTCTCGCCGACCGGCAGACGGCGCACGAGGCGCTGCGCTGACAACAGATCCTCAGCGGTCATCGCCGCCTTCACGCGCGCTTCCTCGGCGCCGGTCGTGTCGAACAGGATTTTGCGTTCGGCTTCGAGGCTCGGATAATCGACGTCGATTTCCATCAGGAAGCGGTCGAGCTGCGCTTCCGGCAGCGGATAGGTGCCTTCCTGCTCGAGCGGGTTCTGCGTCGCGAGGACGTGGAACGGCTTCGGCAGATCGTGGCGTACGCCCGCGACGGTGACATGCTGCTCCTGCATCGCCTGCAGCAACGCGGACTGCGTGCGCGGCGAGGCGCGGTTGATTTCGTCGGCCATCAGCAACTGGGCGAACACCGGGCCCGGAATGAAGCGGAAGGAGCGGCGGCCGCCCTGGCCTTCCTCGAGCACTTCGGTGCCGAGGATGTCGGACGGCATGAGGTCGGGGGTGAACTGTACGCGGCGGGCGTCCAAGCCGAGGACGGTGCCCATGGTCTCCACCAGCTTGGTCTTGGCGAGGCCCGGAACGCCGACCAGCAGCGCGTGGCCGCCGGAGAGGACCGTGACGAGCGCGCGCTCGATCACCGTCTCCTGGCCGAAAATGACCGTGCTGATGGTCTCCTTGGCGGCGCGCACATTGGCGGCGGTGGTTTCCGCCGTCCGCACGATCATGTCTTCCAGCTTTTCCAGGCTCTCGCCGCTCGCCATCGCCATGACAATCCTTTCATCGCGCTTTCGGCCAAGGGCCGGGGGGCTTGCGCTCAACCCATGCAACAAACACACCAAAGCAGATTAGAGGCGTGACAGCGGCCGAATCTGCCTCATTCTGGGATCAACTCTACGCTATCTTCCGCGCCGCGGCGGAGTCATCACGAAGATGCGAACAGCCGAGAAAACTTGAGATTATCGAAAGGTAACAATGGCGAAGACAGGGCAGGGTGGAGGGTTGGAAGCGTTCACGGCATCGCTGCCCCGCGAAAAGGGCGGGACCCCGCCTGTCGAAACCTGGAATCCTCCATTTTGCGGTAATATCGATATGAAAATTGCCGCCGATGGTACTTGGTTCTACCAGAAGACGCCAATCGGCCGGCCGGCGCTCGTGAAGCTGTTCGCCTCGATCCTCAAGCGCGAAGGCGAGCACTATTTCCTGGTCACGCCCGTTGAAAAGGTGGGGATCGAGGTCGAAGACGCGCCCTTTCTCGCGGTCGAAATGACCGTGAACCATGATACGCCCGGCCAGGTTCTTCGTTTCCGCACGAATGTGGACGACAGCGTCGCGGCTGGGCCCGATCACGCCCTGCGCTTCGAGGCGGAGCCGGAGACCGGTGGTTTGAAGCCTTACGTGCACGTGCGCCGCGATCTGTGGGCCAAAGTGACGCGGGCCTTGTTCTACGATCTCGTGGAACTCGGCGAGGAGCGTGATATCGGGGGCAAGGCCATGTTCGGCATTGCCTCCAGCGGCGAGTTCTTCCCGATGGCGGAAGCGAGCGCCTTGCGGGAGTTTGTTTGATGCAGGAGACGGTGACGACGCCTGTGCTGCCGGCGGCAGAGTTTTTCGCGCGCGTGCGCGACCGGCTCGATCTCGTCACGCCGCCGGGTCTCACCGATCCCAATGTGACGCCCGCGCGCGGCGATCACGACGCCGATCCGGTGATGGCGAAGATCGCCGCGGTGCGGCCGATCCGTCCCGCGGCCGTGCTGGTGCCGGTGGTCGAGCACAGCGAGCCGACCGTGCTGCTGACGCAGCGCGCGCAGCACCTGCCGGATCATCCGGGGCAGATTTCGTTTCCCGGCGGCAAGATCGATGCCGGCGATGAAACGCCGTTGCATTCGGCCTTGCGCGAGGCGGAAGAGGAGATCGGCCTCGATCGCGCGCATGTCGAGCCGCTCGGCTATCTCGATCTCTATATGACGACGCTCGGCTATCGCATCGTGCCGCTGGTCGCGCGCGTCAAGCCGGGCTTTGAACTCACGCTCAATCCGAGCGAAGTCGACAATGTCTTCGAAGTGCCGCTCGCGTTTCTCATGGACGTTGCCAATCATCAGCGCCATTCGCGCGACTGGCAGGGCGTGACGCGGCACTTCTACGCGATCACGTTCGAGGAACGCTACATCTGGGGCGTGACCGCTGGTATCTTGCGCAATCTCTACGACCGGATTTACCGAGAGTGAATATGCACGGGAAGACTCTTAATCCCTCCCCTGAAAGGGGAAGGTGGCCGCGAGCGCAGCGAGCGGACGGTTGTTCTCGTGAGCGTTCCCCAACCGGGTCAGCTTCGCTGGCTACCCTTCCCCTTCGGGGGAGGGATGGAGCACCGCAATGATCCGCCCGGTCCTCACCGAGATCGTCCTCTTCGCTTTGCCCTTCGTCCTATACGTCGTCTTCCTGTGGGCGACGAAGGCGGGCGTGATGCATCCTGACTCCTGGCCGCTCAGCCGTATCCTCACCTTGGCGATCGTCGCGCTGCTGTTGGTGGCCGGCAGCTTCATCTATTTCGCGCATTTCTCCGGCGCGCCGGTCGGCTCGACTTACGTGCCGGCGCACATGGAAGACGGCAAGTTCGTGCCGGGGCAAATGAAGTGACGCTGCACTCGATGAACGCGGGACGCACCGACCGTAAGCTTGAGGCCTCCTGGCTCAAGCAAGGCGCCTTGCCGCGGCTGCTCGATGTGCTCGATCGCGACGGCGAGGAAG
>Ga0180216_1002393_pt1 | contig 15632 bp, 15 predicted proteins | sample eDN3rd37CBELigMG_FD_128879 | JGI IMG/M metagenome (GOLD analysis project Ga0180216, IMG submission 128879) | Enriched Miracle-Growth compost microbial communities from Emeryville, California, USA - eDNA 3rd pass 37_C BE-Lig MG (version 2)... ... | reverse complement strand
TGAGCGGGAGGATCAGGAGGAGGAGCATCTCCTTGAACGGGCTGAACGTGGGCAGGACGTCGGTGGAGGAGGTCGCCGTCGCAACGAGGAGGAGGACGAGGAGGACGACGAGCTCGGCCCACCTCGCCAGGGAAAGGCGGAAAGGCCGGGCCAGCGCGATCATGAAGGCGAGCGGCGCCACCAGCATGACCCCGGAGACGTACTTGCTCAGGCGATAGAAGAAGTGCGTGACGATCTCGATCTGCGAGAGCCCGAAGGCCACCTCGAGGAGGGAGCGCACCAACCCTCCCGCCACGCCCGCGACGATGCCGCTCCCGACGAAGAGGTTCAGCACGCCACGCCGTGTGTTGAGAGGGTTCACTCCCGCTGGAATCCGCAGGAGGTGGGCCCCCAGGAGGACCTGCCCGAGCAGGATGGCCGCGACGAGGAATTGGAAGAGGTAGCGGGGGACGAGGGGCGCGTCGAGTCCGAACGCCTCCATGTCCACCGTGAGAAAGAAGACCAGGCCGATCCCCAGGAATCCGCGCCTTCGCGTGACGTGCGCTGCGACGAGTCCGATCCCGATCTCGGGCCAGTTCTGGGGGAGGCTCGCGGTCTTCCCCTCGAAGAACCACCCCAGCACGGCGCCCCCGGCACAGGCGAGCGCCGACATGGCGTTGACCCAGAGCCAGTCGACCGCGCGGCGCCACGTCGCAGGCAAAGAGAACCTCCCCGGTCGAGGTGAGGGAGCCGGCCGAGCCTGCACGCGGCGTCCCGCCGATTTCCCCCGGATTTCAGCCTACCCGATAGCGGAAGATGATCACCACGATTACCGCGAGCGGCAGCATGAGCGTGGTGATCCCTTGCACGGCGGCGATGCGCCGCAGGGCCCGGTCGTAGGCCGGCCCTCCGTCCGGGGCGAGGAGGGCGGCCCGAGGCCGCATCCGGAAGAGGACGAGGTTGCCGATCACGGCCAGCAGGACGAGCGTGAGCTTGATGTGGACGAAGATCACCTTGGGCGGGACGAAGGCGCCGTAGATGGTCTTCGCGAGGAAGAGCCCGGAGATGGGCGTCAGGATCATCCCGACGACTTCGTAGGGGACGAAGCGGCGCAGCGCCGCCCAGGCGGTCTGACGCGCGGTGGCGTCCTGGGCCTTTCGGGCGAAGACCTGGAGACCGGTGGTCGAGAGCAGGCCGACGAACCAGGCGACGAATCCGAAAGTGTGCAGGAGTTTCCAGGTGATCATATGCCCTCCGGGCCCGAGACTATCCCAGATGCCCGGAGGGGATCGCGGAATCAGCGCTCGGCGAGGGCGCCGGAGTCCTCCAGCAAGAGCGAGGCCACCCGCGCTTCGTTGTCCCGGAGGGCGGAGAGGTGGATCCCCGTGACCGGCCGCTTCCTCATCCTCGAATGGCGGACGAGGAAAGCGTCCAGGGGCTCGTCGATCACCCGGCGCTCGCGGAGCGCCGCGTGGCGGACGAAGCGCTTCCCCTCGCGCTCCACGATCAGCCCGGTGTGGCTGATCCGCGTCACGTCGTTTCCACGGGCCTCGCGGACGACGTCGATCACGAGGCCAGCGGGAATCGAGTCGGCGAGCCGTATCGCCGCCTGGATCGGGATCACCGGCAGGCGGTGCCGGCCCTCCAGCCCGGGATTCCAGGCCAGGGTGGGGAGGACGTTCCGACGCCTCCACCGCTCGGCGTCCAGGTGGATCTCGATCCAGATCACCTCGTCGCCGCCGTAGCGGGGCGTGACCTCCTCCAGATAGCCCTTGCGGACCATCTCGGGGATCCACTGGGCCTCCATCAAGTGCAGCCGGTTCTCGAAGCGGATCTCGCGCCCCGCGGCGTAGCGGATGTCGTCGAGGATACGCCTCGCCCCCTCGGCGTCCGGTCGATGGAGGCGGGCGATCGCCGTCTCTACCAGCGTGAGGCAATCGAAGGCGTCCTCCCGGTAGCGCGGATCGGGATCGACCCCATGGCCCTCGCCCAGGGGCGAGCGGCGGTAGGGCGCGCCGACGAAGGAGGCCGAGACCTCCTCGATCCGGCGGGCGAGGGAGTCGTCGGAGGGGCGGGCGTCCTGCCCGACGAGCGCGAGGAGGAGGAGCGCGGCGATCACGGAGCCGATGGTATCCGCTCGCCTCCTGGATTGGGAAGAACGTCGATGGAGGGGAGGGTGCGGAGCGGATCGGGGACGTGGGCGATCCCATCCTCGGGCAGCCGTCGGCGGAGGACGCGGAGGGCCTGCTCGAGGTCGGGCGCGTAGACGACGGAATGGGTGGAGGCGAGTTCGCGCACGGCGCGGGCCAGGGGGGCGGAGAGCTCCGCGAGGTCCGGGGTCGGCCCCGCGAGCGCGACGATCCCGCCGGGGCGGGCTGCGCGCGCCGCGAGGAGGAGGCTCGCCGCGGCGTCTCGCGCGCGTGGGTTTTTCACCTCGGCGACCACCCCCGCGTAGCCCGGGCCGACGGCGACGCCCCGCCAGCGCGACCAGTAGGCGCGCGCCGCGCGGTGGGCGGCCCCCGGTTCGCCGGCGAAGATCGCGCTGGGCCGGCCGCCGCGCTGGAAGGCCACCTCGACCGAGAAGACCGGGCCGAGGCGATCGGCGAACTCCCGGAGGGCGCCCGCGGCGATCGCCCGGTCGCGCGTCGAGGGATCCGCGGCGATCCGAAGCAGGGCGGCGAGGCTCCCCTCGAAGCCGAGGAGCGGATCGAAGGCGATCCCCGAGACCGCCACGATGCGGTCGGCCCCCGCGAAGGCCCGGTGCACGCGGACCCGGCCGAAGGAGGCCGGCTCCACCTCCACCCGCGGCGCGTCCGCGTCGGGCGCGGCATGGACGGCGATCGAGGCGACCCCGGCCCGTCGGGCGGCCGCGAGGATCGCCCCGACCGCGAAGCGCAGGCTCTCCCCCGTCGTCGCGAGGGAAGGGGCCGCCACGATCACGCGATCTCCGGGCTCCAGGAAGCGATCCAGGGCGGGGTAGCCCAGAGGACGGGCGAGCGCGCCCGAGGCAGCTTCGGGGGCGTCCGGCAGCGGGGGAGGCTCGGGCGGGGCGAGGACGTCCATGGGGGCGTCGCGACCGGGGGCCGTGGGATGGATTCGCCGCGGCGGAAACGTTCGGAAGCGAATAGTGTTGAATCATCCCATGCGAAAGCGCGCCAGTCCATTCAGCGGGGAAGGATCCATCGTCGCGCCGGACGGCACGCGCCTCTGGTTCCGGGTCAGCGGAGAGGGCCCCGCCCTGATCTTCCAGAACGGGGTGGGGGTGACCACCACCTTCTGGGACGCCGTGGCCGAACGCTTCGCCGCCGCCGGCTATCGCACCGTCGTCTGGGACTATCGTGGCCACGGTCGCTCGGAGGATCCCCGCGATCCGAACGCGCTCGACCTCGCGACCTGCGTCGAGGACCTCCGCGCCGTGATGGACGCCCTCGAGATCGAGCGGGCCTGCCTGCTGGGGCATTCCATGGGCTCGCAGCTCGGCTGGGAGTTCTACCGCCTCCACCCCGGGCGGGTCGCCGGCCTCGTCCCCACCCTGGGCACCTACCGCGACGCCGTCTCGACCTTCTACGACCTTCCCTGGCTCGCCCCCCGGATCTTCTCGGCGGCGCGCTTCCTGGCGGACAGCTTCCCCGAGGTGGCGAGGAAGCTGGCGGCGCTCCCCTCGGTGCATCCCCGCCTCGCCGAGCGGGTGATCCGCCGCCTCGCCATCGTCCATCCCACCCTCTCGCCCTCCGATTGGTTGCCCACCTACCTGGAGCACATGGCGCGCCTCGATCCGCGGGTCTTCTTCGCGCTCGCCAAGGCGATCCAGGAGCACGACGCCACCGACCTCCTGCCCCGAATCCGGGTGCCGGTGCTGGTGGTGGCGGGGGAGAGGGACTTCTTCTGCCCGCCGCGGGTGGCCCGGGAGATGGCCGAGCGCATCCCCGGGGCGGAACTCCTCGTCATCCCCGCGGGATCCCACGCGGCGATCATCGAGCAGCCCGACCTCTTCTCCCTCCGCCTCGCGAGTTTTCTGGAGGAGCGCGTCTTTCCGCCGCGGCGAGGAAAGGCCGCCTAGGGCCCTGCCGTGGCCTCGTCCTCGTTCCGACCCTGGGCATCCGGGGGGCGGGGGTGGTACCGTCCCCCCAGGAGGTCTCGTATGGGTCGTATCCGCCGTCTGCTTCTGGCCTTCGCCCTCGTCGCCTGGGCGCTGCCCGCCGCGGCCGAGGAGGACGCCCCCCAGCCGACGATCGAGGAGCGAATCCGGGAACTCGAGGCGAAGCGGGCCCGCCTGGTGGAGGAGCGCGACGCCGCCCGGATGCGCGCCAACGTCTACGTCCTCCCGCAGGACAAGCTCGCGGCGCAGAAGAAGCAGGAGGAGATCGACGAGGTCGATCGGGAGATCGCCACGCTCCGCCAGGAGGCCGAGGCCGCCGCCGAGTCCGAGGAGAGCCGGTCCGACCGCCCGAACTAGGCGCCCTTGGTGATCTCGCGGAGGAGAGAGGTGGCGTAGGCGCCGGCAGGGAGCTCGAAGTCGAGGACGATCCCCTCCGGGTCTCGCTCCACCCCGATCCGCACGGGTAGGCGGAAGGGTCGCCGCGCGCCGGGGGCGTCGCGGCGCTTCGCGAAATCCTCGGGGCCGATGCCCGCCTCGCGGACCGCCTCCTCCTCCAGCCGCGCGGGCTCGTTTCGAGGGACGGGGCGCATCCTCGGTCCGGGGAGCGGTCCCGTGATCGAGCATTCGAAGGAGCGCACCCGCGGGGCCTCCGCCTCCGGGTTCTCGCAGACGAAGAGGCCTCCGCTGTCGAGCTTTTGCAGGACGTCACCTTCGAGGGGTGCATCCCAGCTCCCCTCCCGCAGCCTGCGGGCGAGCACGCGATTGAAGACCTCGCTCTGCACCGCGCTCACCAGGAGCTTTTGCAGTCGGCGGTCGCGGATCGAGACCGCCTCCGGATCGCCGCGGAGGAGCTTCCGTCCGAGGACGGCGTTCTCCCCGCTCCGGCCGAAGCGCTGCTCGCCGAAGTAGTTCGCGAGCCCCCGCTTCTCGAGTGCCCGTGCGATCCGCTCCACTCCCTCGAGATCCTCCGCGTCCCGCAGGCGGATGCGGAAGCGATTTCCCTTCAGGTGGCCGGTGCGGAGCTTGTGGGGATGGCGGGCCGCTTCCAGCACGCGGAAGCCCTCGCCGGCCAAGCCGAAGGCCGCCTCGGGGGCGACGCCGGGAAAGCTCATCCACTGCGTGGTGACCGCGTGGCGATCCTTCTGTCCGGCGATCCCCACCTCCCGCGGCGAGACGCCGAGGGCGCGGGCCAGGGCGCGGGCGACGAAGAGGGTGTCCTTGCCCCTCTTCTCCACCCGGACGAAGAGGTGATCCCCTTCGCCCGTCGTCGGGTAGAGGGGAATTTCGTCGACGCGGAAGTCCTCGGGGACAGCCTTGATCCGCCCGGACACCCCCGGGAGATCGGGGGTGACGAAAGGCAGGTCCACGCGCGGCTCCCGGCTCAGAGGTCGAAGGCGGTACGGGCTTTCTCGGCCTTGTCGAACATGAGGATCGCCTCGGCGGAGAGGCTGACCGCCCGGCTCACCACCTTCGCCCAATCGGCGCCGTTGGCGAGCCCCCGGGGCGCCGAGAGCTGGGTGGCGGTCTTCGCGCCCTGGCCCACGAAGGCCGAGAGGGCCTTCTCGTAGGTGGCGCGCCGGGCCGCGTCCTCGTGGCGCACGCGGATGGCGGTGATCTTCCCGTCCTCGGCGAAGGCGAAGCCCACGTGGATCACCTCGCCGGTCCGGGGCGCCTGGAGGTCCATGAAGGTGAGGTGGCCCAGGCGATCCTCGGCCTTCAGGAGGTCGAGCTCCACCGGCGTCCAGGGAACGAGGCGCAAAGGCTCGTTCGGTTTGCGCGAACCCTTGTAGGCGGTGAGGACCACCACCCCGAGCTCGTCCTCGCCGATGCCCATCGGACGCAGGCGCTCCGCGCCGTAGGAGTCGATCTCGAACTCCTTGGCGGTGAACTTGGCCGCGTTGGGGAAGAAGTCCTCCACCCGGAGACTCCCGTCCCGGAGCCACTGCACCACGTTCCAGCGATCCAGGGCCGAGAGGTTGGGGAAGGCGTGGCCGGGGATCCACTTGCCGCCCTGCGCGTGACCCGTGGTCATCGCCGCGTGGAGCTCCTCGTCGGTGCGGGTGACGAGGAAGGCGGTGTTCGAGAGGTCCGGGATCCGGCGATCGGGGTGGGCGGCCTTCCAGCCGGGGAAGCCCTTGCCGTCGAAGGAGTGGCAGGCCGCGCACTCCGTGCGGAAGAGGCTCCGTCCCGCCTCGGCGTCGCCGCGCAGCGGCGAGTCGGCGCGGGCGAAGGAGCCGATCGAGAGAGCCACGACGAAGATCGGAAGAGCCTGGCGCATGTCGATCACCTCTCTCACTTCCGGACCGGCCGGACCGGGCCGCGGCGTCCCCCGCTACCGGACTCCATCGTCGCAGGGGGCTTCAGTTCGGTGTTGGGGGTGTAGCGAGGCCAGTTCGAGACGTCCGTGGCGAACTCCAGGCGCGCCGCCGCGTGGCAGCGCAGGCAGGTCTGGAAGTTCACCTCGTCCATCTGGCCCAGGGTCTGCTCGCGTGGGCCCTGGGTCGGGATGGTCCCGAGCGCCTCGACCAGGGCGGTGTAGGCGCGCTTGGCATGCGGGGGAGCCCCGCCCTCGATCTCCTTGGCGAACTCGACCAGGCCCTGGTGCGCCTCCGCCGCCCGGGCGGTTCCCGCCGCGCGCTCGAGCTGCATCCAGCGGCGCGCGAGCTCGCGCATCTGGGACTTCGTGTCCGAGGGGTCGACCCCCTCGCGGGGATAGCGCTTCACCTCGAGGGTGCGGCTCGCGGCCAGCGGAGGCTGTCCCACCGGGAGCTGCATCTCCACGTCCAGGCCGGCGCGGCCGTCCCGGCGCGCGAGCTTGATCCGGTAGGTGCCCGCGGTGTGCGGCGTGAAGGTGAAGCCGAAGTGTCCGGGGCGGGACTCGGCGTGCACCTCGTAGGTGCGGTTCGCCTCCGGCCCGCCCACCGTCGCGAGGATCTCCACACCCGAGAGCGGCTTGCGATCGCCGAGGTAGGGATCGGGGATGAGGAGCTGCTCCTCGAGCCTCCAGCCGATCTCCACCGGCTCGCCCGGGCTCGGGATGCCGGGCCGAACCCGCATCTCCACGTGGAAGTTGCCCTTGCGGGTGAGGTAGCGGACCTCGCCGGGGTCGGTGATCTCCTCGCCCCCGGCCGCCGGTTCCTCCTCGGCGGGCGCGGGCAGGGCGACGGCGGGCTCGTCCGCGAACTCGAGAGGAGGCGGGGGCTCGGCCGGAGCCTCTTCCTTTTCCTGCTTCACCGTCACGGGGCGCACGGCGCTCGGCGGGGGCGCGGCGGGCGCCTCCTGACCCGGCGCCATCACGGGCCTGCGGGAGCGGGACTTCTGGGTCTCTTCCGCGGGGCGGGCCTCTTCGGACTCGTCCTCCTCCGTCGCAGGGGCCGCGCCGAGGAGGAGAGCGCCGAGGACGAGGGCGCCGCAGAGGGAGAGGGGCTTTCGGAGCGAAACGGACACGTTCGTCCTCCTTCCGGGCCGGCTCAGGGTTCGGCGCGGCTCCACGTGGAGCCGTTCGACTTCCACCTGAGCTCGTCGTCGAGGGTGAGCTGGAGGAAGTCCGCGCGGAGCGGGAGTTCCAGCTTCCGGCCGTTGATGAAGATCGTGGGGGTACCCTGCACGCCCAGCTTCACGCCCTCGCTCTTCTGCTTGTCCACCACCGCCGCGAGCTCGCCGCTGCGGATGGCCTCCACCAGCGCCTTGGTGTCCAAACCGACCTGCTCCACGAGCGAGCGGATGGTCGAGTCGGAGAGGCGGCGCTGGTTGTCGAAGAGGAGGTCGTGGAGCTGCCAGAACTTGCCGTGGCGCTGGGCGAAGACGGTCGCCTGCGCGGCGCTCATCGCGTGGGCGTGGCCCGGCAAGGGGAAGTGCATGAAGCAGAGCCGGACGTCGCTCCTGCCCGCCATCGCCGACTTGAGGATCGGCCGGGCCGCATCGCAGTAGGGACACTCGAAGTCCGAGAACTCCACCAGCGTCACCGCCGCGTCCTCGGGCCCCGTGCACGCGGCGCCGGAGAGGTCGATCTCGCTGCGGTTGCGGAAGGAGCCGTAGTAGCGGTTGTAGGCCGCCAGGGCCTCGCCCTCCCGGGCGCCCGCCTGCAGCAGGCGAAGGAGCAGCGAGAGACCGCGGATCGCCTCCTCCTTGCACGGGCGATCGTCCCGCAGGCAGCCGGCCAGCGTGAAGGGGCTGCCGTCGAAGACGAATTCGTCCTCCGCCATGGAGACCAGGGTCTGCCGGAATTGCGCCGGGACGTCTTGGACCGGGAATCCCGGGAGGAGGCGGGCGGCCTCCTCCTCGGAGATCGGGCGCCTGGCCTCGGCCTTGGGCGCGGGGCTCGGTGTCGGCTGCGGGGCGGCCTTGGCCGTGCCGCTCTCCTGGCTGCACGCCAGGGCGAGAAGCGGGAGGACGAGGAAGGCGATGTGGATTCGCTTACGCATGGATCACGAAGGGGAAGAGACGGGCATCCTAACGAACGGCCGTCTCGGTTGTAAAGGCAAGGTCGGACTGCTAGAGGGCGATTTCATGGCCCGGATCGAACCATCTTCGGTGCGAACGGCAACGCTGACGCTGGAGCCGGAGAGCCCCTCGCGCTTCCCCTCGCGGGACGAGCGGGGAAGGCCGTGGTGGGAAAGCTATTTCGGGGCCGATTATTCCTCCTTGTATCCGGACAAGGACCTCGCCTCCGGGGAGGCGGAGGCGCCGCGGATCGCGGCCGCGCTCGCGCTCGCGCCGGGGGCGCGCGTCCTCGACCTGGGCTGCGGGAACGGGCGTCACGTCTTGGCGCTCGCCCGCCGGGGCTTCGATGCGACGGGCGTCGATTTCTCTCCCACGCTCCTGCAGATGGCCGCGGCGGCGCGGGACGTCGAGGGGCTTCCCTGCCAGTTCCTCCTCGCGGACGCCCGCAACCTCCCGCTCGAGACCCTCCCTCCTTTCGACGCGGTGATCTCGGTCTTCACCTCCTTCGGCCTCTTCTCCGACGCCGAGAACGAGGCCGTCGCCCGCGGCATGGCGGCCTGCCTCGTGCCGGGGGGGCGCCTCCTTTTGGACCTAGGCAACCGCGCGCTTCTCGAGTCGGTCCACGGACAGCGAACCTGGAGCCGCCGCCCCGGGGGCTACCTCCTCGACGAGTTCTCCTACGACGCGGACACCCACCGCTTCCACGGCACCCGCATCCTCCTGACCGAGGGGGTGGAGCGGCGCTATCCCTTCGATCACCGCGCCTACTCCGAGCCGGAGATCCGCGCCCTCTTGCGGAAGGTCGGCCTGCGCGTGCTCGCGGTCTACGGCTCGCTCGATCGCACGCCCTTCAACCCGCGCTCGCCGCGGATGGTCGTCCTGGCGGAGAAGCCCTGATGCCCTCGGTCCTGCTCCTCCACACCGGGGGGACGCTGGGGATGGACGCGAGCCGCCCCGGCCCCCTGCGTCCCGGACCCTTCGAGGATGCGCTGCGCCGGCGCGTGCCCGAGCTCTGGGAGATCGCCGACATCGACTTGGAGATCTTCGCCAACGTCGACTCCTCGGACATCGATCCGGGCCTTTGGCAGGGGCTCGCCCGGCGGATCCACGAGCGCATCCTCGATTACGACGGCGTGGTCGTCACCCACGGCACGGACACGATGGCCTACACGGCCTCGGCGCTCTCCTTCATGCTGCGGAACCTGCCGCGCCCGGTGGTCCTCACCGGTTCGCAGAGGCCGCTCGGGGAGATCCGCACCGACGCGCGCCTCAACCTGATCGACGCCGTCACCGCGGCCACGCGGGGCGAGGCGCTCCCCGAGGTGGTGATCTGCTTCGACTCCCGGCTCTTCCGGGGCAACCGCGCGCGCAAGCTGAAGATCAGCGAGTACGACGCCTTCGACTCGCCGAACCTCCCGCCCCTGGGCGGGCTCGGGGTGGACGTGACCATCTCCCCCGTCGAGCGGCAGGGCGGGGCCTTCCGCCTCCTCGACAAGCTCGAGACCCGCGTGCACTCGATGATCGTCTTTCCGGGCGCCGACCCGACGCCGCACCTGGAGGTCGTGCGCCGCGGCGACGTGAAGGGGATCTGGATCCTCGCGTACGGCGCGGGAAACCTCCCCATCCGCGGTGAGCGCTCCTTCCTCCCCGTCCTCGAGGCAGCGCGCGAGCGGGAGATCCCCGTCCTCGTCGGATCCCAGGCGGTGAAGAACGCGGTAGCCCTCCCCCTCTACGAGGGCGGTGCCCGCGCCGAGGCCCTCGGCGCCGTCGGCGCCGGCGACATGACCCCCGAGGCCTCCGTCGTCAAGCTGATGCACGCCCTCGCCTACGGCGAGACCTATGACGACGTCCGCGCCCTGCTCCGCGCCAACCTCGCCGGCGAGCGCAGCGACTGAATCGCGCCGCCGGCAGCGCGAGTGTCGGATAGAAGACAATAACGTCCGAATCTGAAATTCTCGGCTGTCCCCTTGCTCTCACGTCATCCTTGTGCTCGCATACGTACCGAGCCCAAGGGGAGGTGGGTAATGAATCTACGGATGTTTGCCGTTTCACTCTTCGGGTGGGCAGCAATCCTCGGCTCGGCTTCCGCGAATCAACCAGCATACTACGAGGTCGATGACTTGGGTCCGTTGGGCGATGGTCCCCACGAGCTCCCGCTCCCCATCGAGGGAGTTCGATGCCGCCTCGGGAGTGTCAACGGGATCAACCAGCACGGCGACGTCGTAGCGACGGCCTTGGATGCCAGCGGGAACCCATTTGTCACTGTGAATGGAGTGCCCGTCTCCAGCGACTATCCACCCGCAGTTGGGTGCGCCATTTCAGACGATGGGTATGTCGTAGGAATGGACTCGTTGGGAGCACGGGTATGGAAGAAGAATTCAGCAGGTACCTATGTTCCGATGACGACAAGCTACACGCCAGGTGGCGCGCAACTCGCCGTTTTGACCGCTGTCGCCCCTCGGGCGGAGTTTACGTATGGAGGGTGGTGGGACCTCGCAGTCGCAGGGATGGCGCTCTATCCGGGCAATGAGGTTAGGCCATTTATCGGAAATATTTACCCAGATCTCACGATCTTGCTTCCAGAACTGGGAAAAAAGGCAGTGGTCAATGCAATTAGAGAGTGGCCCTTGGGAGGCCTAGAATTCGGCTTCGTGGGTTCGTTCTTCGAGATTGGATTCGGGTTTGTGCCGTACCGTGCAGAGCGCCATGGTCAGGCGCCGAGGGCGAATATCATGGGCTCTCTCCGGAGGGAGCCGTAGTCGGATGCGTCCGTACGTCAGGGCAGTTTTGGGCGGTAATCCGAGATTCGGAGAAGTCGTCGCCGTTTGCTCCAATCTTTCCGTCATGCGTGTATGATGTAAATGCTCATGATGTTGCCGTTGGCATCGTCGATGACGCTGGTCTGGTTCTATCCCCGGACGGCACGCAATACCGCTTGGATGGAGAGCGTGGAGGAATTCCATTTGTCGACCCGGGCCCACATCAATGGGAAATTCAGGAGGTTCGGGGAATCAACGACCGCGGGGAACTCGCCGCAAATGCCATAGGCACATTCTCGGGCCAGAGAATGCGCAGGGCAGTCAGATTGCGACCTACGGCTATCCCAATTAAGTTGAAGATTCGCGGAGTTCACTATCATCCGAGTTTGCCTAGCTTGTTCTTGAGAACTAAGACGGATGTCTTGGTTCATGTCGAGCTGGATCGACCCGCTCCTGGTTACCTGCCGCCGGTCTCTGGTTATTACGGCAGGATCATTGGTAAGGATAGCTCCTGGATAAAGTTTGCGTCTGGAGCGAACTCTGCAACAAGTGTCTGGAGGTTTCAGGCGACCTTGACTGCGCCGACTTGGAGGCGTCATTATTTCGAGTTGAATGGTGTTCATGTTGGCGCGGATGTTCTTTGGGTCAATGATGCCGAGTTCGGTGAGAATCCGGATGGTTCGATATTCGATTTTTGCGACGATGGAGCCGACAACGATTTCGATGGTTATGTTGACTGCGAGGATGATGATTGCTACAATAGAGGTTGTACGCGTCCGGACGGAGCTCTGGGGGTATGCAGGCAGGGGCAATGTGTAGCGGTGGAATACTGCGATAACGGTATTGATGATGACGGAGACGGCGGTGTTGACTGTGGCGATGCTGACTGCTTTGCGCGAAGGTGCGACAAGCAAGAGCCCCGTTGCTGCTTGATGATTGCCCCTTTGGTTGTGTCTTGTATATATCCGGCCGAGCCCTATTGTGCCGAAGAGGGGCCGTATTTCACCGGATCGGCCGTCTGCCCCTCCAATTGCTTTGATGGAGTCGACCAGGATGGCGACACGTTCGTTGATTGCGAGGATCCAGATTGTTACGGGTATCCATGCAATCCAGATGGAGGCGCGATCTGTGGTGCTGGAGATTGTCTCGAGACGAACTGCGCCAATAGGGTTTCAGACGACTTGGATAGTCTCGTCGATTGTGAGGACTGGGACTGTGACAAGAGAGATTGTTCAGCCGTAGGAGGAGAGGCCATATGTCAATATCTAGAGTGTCGTGAGCGCGGCTGCTGTAATGGTTTCAGTGATGATGATGATCACTTGATTGACTGCGCCGATCCTGATTGTGCGGGGGCGGACTGTAGGAGTCCCGAGGATGGATCGATCTGTGTCTGCGATCTCGAGATGCTGAAGTGCGTTCCGTGTATGGAGAATTGCGGGCCTGCGGTTTGTGAAGGTCATCCATGTGGGGGTGGAAGGGGCGTCTGCTTGGGCGGAGTCTGTGTGTATTTGCCATGAGAAATGGGGGAGAGTGATGAGGAAGTTCGTTTGGGTTACGCTGTTGTTGGCGTGTTCTTCTGGGGATCAATCGTCTCTGAAGGTGGACTCCCGTCCTCTTGGAGGATTCGGCGTGGAGGATGCAACTGAGTCTACTGCCGGAACGTTGGCTACGCCGGCCGGGGTGGCGGGTGCTGTCGCTGCGCTACGGAGAAGCTCCTCCTCCGGCGTTTTCGAGGAGTGCCCAGCCGTCCTGGTTGCGAGACGCGTACTTGTGACGTCACAAGGTTGCAATACCCTCCAGCGCCCGGGACCCACCGGGGGCGGTGGTGTGTCCGTCGTCTTTCCTCAAGCTGGCGGATACGAAGTGGCGGCTTCTCGGCACTGGAATTTGGGGACACACGGCGCTCTGGCCGTGGTGCACCTGAATGAGGACGTTCCGGAAGAAATCGTAGAAAATCTGGTGCCGATCTTCTCGGACGACGTCGAGGCAGCCTTCTCGATGGGACGTCTTTCGGATCCGATTCTCGTCGGCTATGGTCCGAGCTGCGAGGAGGACTGTTCGGATGATGGGATTCGACGGGTGGGGCCACTCGGGGTGCCGCTGACGTTCACGCCCGAAGGCAATCCAGTGGCTCACTTCGATCCTTCGGTCGGTGTGGTGCCCTTCTACGTCGGCGATGCCGGAGCACCGCTGCTTGCCTGGGACGATTGGTCGCAGAGGTATGTACTCGTGGGGATCCCCAAGGATAGGACGCCGCCAACGACCGGAACGCTCGAGTGGGACATCCTCGGGAAGGGAAGCTTCGATCGCTGGAGGTTGATAGCGCGGACATGGGTGGAACCGTATGGTGCCATAAGGGTCTTGGAAGGGGACGAGGCACCAGGTAACGATTGGCGGCCACTGATTGGCCTCGATCGAGATGGCGATCGAGTCTTCGATGAAGCGGACAACTGCCCGCCTTCTCGTTGCGACGATCGCGGGATCGAGCTTTGGGAGTGTGCTGATGGCGATCAGCACGACAGTGATGGGGATGGTGAAGGAAACCGTTGTAGCGGACTGTCTGCCCCCGTCCCGGAGATCTGTAAGACAACAAGCACTCTACCTCTCAATCCCTTTTTGGGGGAACCGCTAACGACGACCTGGTGGGCCGAAGGGAGGAATTCGAACCGGGAGGCCGAGGTGGTGGCGGGCGTGAAAGAGAAGAAGGATCTCTGTGATCCGGTGCCGCAGCTTCGATTCACGGAGGCAGGCCTTTCGATCACGAACCCGATCGGCTACGAGTTCCCGTTCCTGACACCTTCGAAGGGAGTCGCCACCTTCTCGGCCCAGCCCATCCTCGGCGCCGGATCCTGGCAGCCGCTGCTTGTCGAGAGGCCTGAGTTTGCGTTCTGTGAATGCTGGGAAGGCGAGAGGCTCGAATGCGCGTGGGAAACCGGTTGCGATCCACTCAGAGTCAAGATCGGCATGCAGTGGCACAGAGGCCTCTCCGTCAACAAACCGCTCTTGGGCTTCAAAGAGTACGTAACGGCTCGCTCTTGGCTCGATCCCCAAGAATTTTCGTGGTCGTGGCTCTCGGATGCTACGGCAGGCCGAATCCCCGCCAAGCTGCAGGAGGGGACGTACCGTGCCCGCGGGCTCTTTGCGTCCACGGTCCAGGGCGAAACCTGGACCAGCCGCCGGGATTCGGAGTTCGAAGGAGGGCTGAGGTCGGTGTTGGCGCTTCGGGAACTTTGGGAAACGGAGCCGGAAACGCCGAATCCGGTCGTATGGACCATCCCCTTCGAGGAACGAAAGAACGAGCCGGACTGCGGCGACTACGAGTACTGGGAAATCCTTCGGGATCCGATTCTCCGCGAACGGTGTATCGGGGCAGTTTATCCACAGGCACAGTCACTGCAGCCGGACTCTCCGCTGGACTTCATCAGCGTCGCTCCCTCGGGTGTCCTGCTCACCTTTTCAGGGGAACGGCTTCTGGCGGTCCGTGACGGCTGGTGGCACATGGACATCACCGAATTCTCTTCGGCGGCAGCGCGGGAAGCCCTGCGCTCGAAGCTCTCGTACGTCTCACCTGTGGAGCCTCACGCTGCACTTCATGCCCATGGTGTGGAGGGCAGTCTCATTGGTATGGCATTGGAAGGTGTAGGTGTTCACCGCTTCACCTTCCTAGGTGGACTCGACGTCGAGAGTCTGGGGATCGATCTGGGCGTGACGTGGGACCATCGGGTCGCCTTCAGTGCGCTCGAAGATGGGCTCTACGTGGCGGGAGGCGACGCGCAAGGTATCATCCGTAGGGTTGACCTACGGGCAGGAACCGTGGACGAGCTGATGCCGTCCACGTGGGCTCCCACATCGCGGGTGCTCGCCGTAGCGTACGATCCGGGAATTGCGACCCTCTTCGTCCTGGACGTGGAGAACCAGACGGCGCGGCTGGTGGCCCATCGGCTCGCCGAGCAAAAGTCGGACATCCTCTGGAGCCTACCGTTCCAGGACCTCTATCTCTTCGTTTCCTTGGACGTGGCGGAAAATCGAGAACTGGTGCTGACGGTAGGCACCCTCCAGGGCTTCACTGCCTGGCGCCTGGATCCGGCGACGGGGGATTTCCTCTCGCGGCTCGATCGAGCCGGAAAGGCGATCCGGCTTCCCAGTATGGGCCTGAACCATCTCTACATGCCCTTCGAAGATCTGGAGGGCCGTCTCCGCCAGCAAAGCCTTGCCCCCTGGTTCTTTGGGGAAGGGGAGCCATGCAGCTCGCTCTGAGAATGGTGGCCCTGTTGGTCGTCGCGGTCCTCGGCGGATGTTCGTCGGGGACCACGGCGCCCGCGTCCTCGGTGGGCAAGGGAGGAGAGGGCGGA
>Ga0180216_1002392_pt1 | contig 15635 bp, 24 predicted proteins | sample eDN3rd37CBELigMG_FD_128879 | JGI IMG/M metagenome (GOLD analysis project Ga0180216, IMG submission 128879) | Enriched Miracle-Growth compost microbial communities from Emeryville, California, USA - eDNA 3rd pass 37_C BE-Lig MG (version 2)... ... | reverse complement strand
GCTAGTTCCTCCCGACTGAAACGCTGACCATAGCTCCTTTGCCTTCGATACGATTCCGTCAATCATGCCGCGGAATGTCGCGCTATTGTCATAGAGCGCCTTCATGCCGACTGCTGCCGCTGTTATTCCTGCTGCAATAAGCGATATTGGATTCGCTAGAGCTGCGATAATTCCAACGCCGACTAGCGCTGTCATCGCTCCAGCTATTGCGCCTGTAACGTACATAACTGGCTCACGCCATTTCCAAAGGAACTTTCCTACGTCTATCGCTTTCTGTAAGACACCGGCTAACGCTGCGTCTGCTTCTGCAATAAATTCCTTTGTTGTTATCGAGTCAAACACACTATTAATCTGCCTTAATACTCCGCCGAGTTTTGTATTACCACTTTCACCGATTTTACGGAAGAAACTTTGCGCCTTTTCCTCTAGTTGCGACCATAATCCGAGCGTAGTATTCCCCATATTATCGACCATTTTTTGATTGACGCCCATCTTATTTAGCAATTTATCGAGCGCATTAACCTTTTTATCTAGTCCGCCCATCTTGGTGATCTTCTGTAATTCTTTTTTATCAAGTCCGATAGCGTCATACATGCTGATATAATCGCCCTGGAAGAGTTCCTTCGTACTAAAACTTGCTTGATGGGTATCAACGCCCGAGAACGCTTGAATACGCTCAACTAAGCCCCATATCTTTTCAAGTTGAGAAATATCTTTTGTTAATCCGACGAACGCCTTTGAGCTACCCATCATATCGGTACTATTCAAAACCGGACTTTTAATGGCCGTCTTTTCCACCATTTTTAAGTAGTCATTTGCAAGTTTTGCGTCTCCGATCATACCAGCCAACGCCATTGATTGTTGTTCATACGAAGCAGCTGCTCCGATTGTTACGTTAAACGCCTTTGCTGCCCCCTGAGCGCCTAGGTAAGCCGTAGCCACTCCGAGTAACATATTGCGTAGATTTCCGAGTGTTGACGCCTGTTTGCTAACGTTACTACGCATAGCATTTGCTGCACTGTTATAGTGGTTAATTTGCGTAATATTATTGCTTATTGCTTGGGTATTGTGATTTATGATGTTCGTATAACGATTAATCGTATTAGACGTATTGTTTATCGTGTTGTTATACGTTCGAAACGAGTTGCTGACACGGTTAACCGCACTAGACTGCTTATTTTGCGTGTTATTAAACTGTGTTGCAGACGCTGTAGCACGTTTAAAAGCTATATCTAACTTATTAATCTCTTGCGTGATCTTACGTACCTTCGCTGACATCCTGTCTTGTACTTCGAATACAGACTTTAACTCATACGCCATTTTTAGCACCTTCTTTGCGTTGCACTAACCTAGTTACACGCTCAAACTCGTCAGCTACTTTTTCTATGTGCTTGCGAGTAAGTTTCGCCTCTAGCGGCCTTTGAGACTTCTGATAACGTATAGCTGCTTTTAAAGCCATTGTTACTTCTCGTTTTGCTTGCTCGAATAACGGATTATCAATCCCGTCTACACGCGATAACCATTGCTCTAATTCTGCCTGGCTCCTCGTTCCGTCTTGTACTGCCATCCCGGCAGCTTGAGTAGCAAAGGAGAGTATATTTAATTCTGGATTCATTACATTCACCCTTTCATAAAAAAATTGAGCGCACTAGTCGTACGCCCGTAAATTGGAGGAATTTCAATTGGCGGCCCGCGAGGACCCTAATAGAAAAAGCCCCGCCGAACTTAATCGACAAGGCTTTGCGTTAATTACCCGTTAATCGGTTTGATTGACTGCGATGTAATTGCTGGCGTATTGGCTACTGTTGGTCGTTCATATTCCTCCGCTCTTGCAATCTCCTGCTGCTTTAAGAACTCCTGCTTTAAAGCGAAGTAAAACTTAATCGCTTCGATCCCTTTACATTGAGCGTATTCAAAAGCAATCGCCAGGTTATCAGCGTTTATCCGCTCTCCTGTTAAATCGATTTCCGAAGCATCGAAGCCCTCCGGTAATTTCTCCTCTAAGTGTGTATCTCCGCTAATAAGTACCTCTTCATTTGTGTAGTTAATAATTAATCCCATTTTTCTATCCCCTTTGTGTTTTATTTTTGAATTAAAAAAGCAACCGACTACTCTGCCGATTGCTCTGCCGCTGCTATTTGTGTCAATGCTTCTTCCGGTTTATTCAGATATGTCACTGCTTTCGGTCCGATAATCGAAGCATATGAGTTATATGGAGCCGTACCTTCCAGGTAAAATTTAACTTCACCGTCTCCAAAGAATCCTAACGCTTCTGCAGCCTTCTCTCGTTCCGGCGTTGTTGCTTTCGCTTCCACCCGTTCCAATACTTTAGCAAGCGCGTGGCGGTTCTGTGGCGTTCCCTCGATTCCGAGTACGTTGCCGGCTATCGTTGGGAACTGCACTTTCAATTGTTGAGCGTAATAAGGATTATCACCATATTTACCTATAAATGCGTCTACTGCCTCGATTGAGCGTTTAGCGTTCATACCTAGCATCGTAGCCGTTTTAAGGTCGGTTAATGCTTGCTCGAACAATTTAAGCTCAGCAGGATCCTTAGGCTTCTCTAAGTCTGCCGCTTGAATAGTCTGCGCTAGCTTTTGAGCTTCCTCTACCGTCTTTTTATACTCGGCTTTCATATCCGCTAAGACTTGGAATAATTGCTTGCCGAATTTACCTTGTAATTCCTCAACTAAATAAGCCTTTTTAGTCGGCGAATGGTCAGGATCACGTTTGATTCTCTCCACTTCCGCATAGTATTCTTGCTTAAATTCAAGCGCTAGTTTCGTAGGATTTCTACGTGCGATTTCATAGCCTTTTTCCATTAACTCGTTTAATTTCTCGATATTCTTTGTCATTTTCATATCCCCTTTTTTAAAATTTATTTAAAGCTGTTAAATTGTTAGTTTTTAAGTATTCATGGATGTCTGCAATTACTTGATGTTCCGCCGTTTCTTCGTCTCTATCAGTCGGAACGAAGAATGTCATTAAAACCTTACCACCTGGTATTCTGTGAACCTTATAGAAGTACTCTAATTGCCCGAAGTGATTGACTTCTCTTTCATATTTGTTTACTAAGACCTCCATACGTTACACCTCTCCTGGAAAACGCTTCGTCTTAGCGTGACGTTCGCCTTCGATTGGAATCCCGTTTTTGTTATACCTCTTAACCGATTTCTTACGTTTTTCATAAGGCTTAAACTCTTTACTCTTTCTCTCAAATCGTCCCATTCGTTAATTCCCCCGTTTTAGTAATTTGTCTTGTTCATCAATATATCGATAAGCTAATTCCCTGAACTGCTTTTTACGACTCCCACTGAAATCTCGATAAATATATCTGAAATCAAAGTCGCCAGTATGCAGCCTTCGATACTTTATTTGCTTGTGATTCGTATAAATAGCGCCGTCTTGCGAATGTTCACGTATTAGATGCGAATAAGCACGTAGCAAGTCTGTATTCGACATCCCTTCGTCACCAATAACACCGATGACACGATCTTTATCCGTAACAATCGCCGTTTTAATGTCCCCTATATAGTCAACGCAAACGAAGAACTCTCTCACCACGACACCCCTTTAATTTCTGTACATATATAAACCTGGTTCTGTAAAACTCCCGTTGAATTAGCCGTTAAAATTTCTTCCTAAAGGGATTTATCCTCGAAATTAAAAAAGCCGCTATTTATGCGGTTTTATGTTCATATATGCAACTTTCGTTGATTCGGTTTTCTATGCGTTTTGCCTTCCGATATTCAAAATCGGGCACCGCGTACTGATACGCAATAACCCGACCATTTTTCTCGTATGTTGCGACGATTTCCCACGAGCGAGAGCGTTTTATATTACGGATTTCTCGCTTGTGTTCTGCGTCTATATATAAATGCCAACGGTTATCTGAAACTCGCCATAATTCGCTCATTATATTCTCCCAGCCCTTATATCCGCAGCATCTTCCGCAAGACCTAATGCAACCGCATCTACATCTTCTGCCGTCGGCTCTCTCCGTAGTATCCTAGAAGCAAAACCACTGACAAAATCGAGCCATAATTCTTCTGTAAATCTTTCTGAACGGAGGTAAAAGTCAAATACATGGTCCTTTCCTTTAGCGGCATTACATGCCCGGCAAGCTGGTACGATATTTTCATCGATATTTTTACCGGCATATCCTCCAGCGTGATAAACGTGATCCATCGTCGCTTGCTTTGGATTCTCTTTAATTCGATTTAATTCGTCCCCACAATAAGTACAATTCGTTGCGCTCATCATCCGTTGTAAAACTTCGGCAGTATAGTAAGTCGGAGAATTCGATTTAATTTCGTGTTTTCGGAACTTTTCACGCTCATACTCGCCGTTTTCGTATCGTTGTTTACTACGACACTCTTTGCATCTATTCGTGTGACCGTCTTTTAATCGTTTGTCTACCTCAAATAATTCGAGCGACTTTTCTACGTGACAATATTTACATACCTTCATCTTTACTGTGCTGTTTTCTCTCATTCTCAATCTCTCCCTCAATAATTTTTATTGTTGTTAAAATTTCATCGCGTACCTTAACGCCGGTGGCTTGAACGCTTGCCAACGCTGAAAGATAAGCGATTAATACTTGCAATCTCTCATTCACTCACTCACCTCCAAATGCTTTACAAACGCCTCAACTTATGATAGTGTTATCTTGGATATATCCATTTATTTTTTCGAAATCTCTTAAAAAATTTATAAATTGATCATCTATCGGAAAATGACGGGCAATTTGAGCTCGTAAGCGCTGACTCGGCTCGTTACGACCGCTTTCAACGGCTGCAATCGCGCTCTCACTAAACCCCATCGTTTGGGCGAAGGCTTTCTGCGATTTATCATTGTATAGTCTGATAGCTTTTACCGTGTGACCTTTCATTATCTTCACTCACCTTTCTGTAATTTCCGTACTTATACTTTAAATAAAAGGCGGGGCATTTTTCCCCTTACACTTCTGTATGGCGTTTAAATACGGTAACTACGCGGTTTCACGCTGTTTTTCAGAACGTTTTTTCGCATTTTGCATCTCGCAATGTGACGACTTCGAGCGCACCCATTTGCCGTCTCTTTTAACGATTCCATGCTGCAAGTCGCAGACATTCCTACGCAAATCATGTGCATAAAACGGCTCTCCACATTCGATACATTCTCGAACTCTACCGATATCCAGGCGCTTAATTTTACGTAGAGTAATAGCGTAGTCATAGCCTTTTAATGCGAAATGAGTCGCCCATTTATCGGGATTCGCCTTAACTTTACGCAATGTACTGCCAAACTCCGCGACCGTAGGCGCTTTATAGCCAGCTTTATGACGACCAACTAGCGATGCTTCGGCAATTACATCGGCCTCATCAATCGAATATGACGGCCTAGTCGTACCGTTGGTAAATCTGTATTTAACTAAATGGCTTGTCGATAATGCTTCTGCACGATCCTGTTCAGCTTGCGCATATATGGACAATTCTCGTTTTTGGGCTTTTTGACCGTCCATAAAGACTTTCTCGGTGCCGTGTATGGGATATTCCTCGTCACGTTCACATACCTGGTCAATTCGCAGAATAAAATCCCCTAAGACTTCGGCAATAGTGGCCGTACGTTGGAACTGTTTACGGTACGTCATCGGATGCCTTAAGAACGGCTTGTCCACCTTCACTTTGTCAGGGTCGGCGTACTCTGACGTAAAATCTTCCGTCATCTTTATTCGATCCTCAGTTGTTAGCGAGTCATTCGAATAGTTACCGAACCATAAGTCGTATATGGCTTTCTGAACCATTGCTTCGGCACGTGAGACTTGGTACATCTTCATAATTTCTTCCGTTTTCATCGGTTTAGCTGCGACTATATTCGTCATTGGCTGTTCCTCCTAATTTATATTTCTCAAAGTCGGAAAAATAGACTTCGAGCTTCTTTTATCTATATCTCATTAAATTAATTGCGATAAGGTATATAGTAGTGATAGTTATTGCGGTTGATTGCTTTAGCAATCTAAGCGCTATGTTTTTAAGTCTTTATATACTCGGTCTTTATCGTATAAGTCTTTATATATACCAATAAACAGACTGGAGTTAGTCGATTTTCCCGACTTTATGAAATCGACTTTTCCGACTCGACCGGAATCAATTGGTCAAACTCCGCCATTTTCTGCTCCATCTTTTGCTTCAACGCGAGTTTTTTCTCATAGTTCGGGACCGCTTCTTGGTATCGCGAAATAAATTCGACTTCGTCCTCAATTAATTTATTGAATGTATACGCATGACTTTTTCTTCTACCGCGTTTAAATACGTTTATCATTTCGAGTTCTCGCAATAAGGTTATTGAGTCCGAAATAACATCGCGACTTAAATTTAGCTGCAGCTCCATATCGTCAAAGGACGGGTAGCTATAACCTTTACTACGGTTATGATTCTTCAAGAGATAGAGATAAACCAATAGAGTATTGCCCCTAAATCTCGGATGCAGCGTATACACAGTCAATGCTGCGTGTTCTACACCAACCCACTTCTTCTCGCATTCGTACGGCATCGCTTTTACTTCTTCTTTTTTCTCCGTCATATAATCGTCTCCTTTGCATGTTGTTAGCTGTATGTGAACGCCTTAATCGGCGGAATATTTACGGTTACTTTCTGTTAAAATGCGTTGTAACTCCGGTGTATCCTCGAATATGAATACGAAATATCCTTCGGATTTCCGACTTGGCTCAACGCCTAAAATCTTATGACCTCTTGCGACAAGTTCGTTTGCTATCCGTAATGAACGGATCGGCTTCTTTTGTTTCATGCAGATACCTCCTAATTCTGAAAATCTATATAAACGCTGAATTTCACAGCGGAAAATTTAACTCCTACTAGGTACACCCATTAAAACCGCAAATTTCGGAAACCTTTCTCTATACTTCTATCCAGAAATTTTTTAGAATTTACATTTCTAATAGACTTATATGACAAAAGTGGTCAATTTCGCGCACTTTACCGAGTTGGTGAAATTACCCTTATACCTGATAAACGCACTAAAACCGCCATTTTCGGGCAATAAAAAAAATTTTCTCTCACTACTAAATGCGGACTTGAACATCGGAAAATGTAACGGTTAAACTAAAAAACTTCTCCTACTTATAAATCCCGAAAAAATTGAACGATTAAGACAGATTTCAGATAAAAGTTGCCTCCGACTTTAAAGTTCCGTAATTTTTCCGTAAAAATACCGTAGTCCCTTGCCGTGATCAGCTTAAATCTCATTCAATTACGGAACTTTTACGTAAAAATACCGTAGTCGACCTATCAATCTCTTATAAATCAGCAGTCGTACCGTAGTTTTTACGTAAAAATACCGTAATAAAAAGCAAGGCGCCGCCAAACACCTTGCTCTCCTTGGCAAAAGTGCTGCAACACTCTGCCCTATATTTAGACCGTTATAGCGCCCGCCAAAACGTTATAACGTTACACCGTTCGATTTGTAATATGTCATCTATAGTCAACTTAGCCCGCTAGTAATACCGCCAAATATTACTGCGATCCATCCTACCTTAACGCAATGGCTGCAAACATTTGCGTCAAGACCGTTTAATTATGCTTTGTAATGTGAAGGTGTTGCAAGTACGCATAGAAGTTCGATTACTTCCGCCACATCGATATTCTCGTTAAACAAGCGCTCGCTTTCAGGAGTCCATCCAAAGTGAATTACGTTTTCTCCTATAAATAAACTTGCGTCAGTCGGTGCTTCTTCCTCGCGATAAAGTTCTAGTCTAACAAGACCTGGGATAATTTCTGTCGTTTCTTTTACGAATGAAAATCCTTCTTCGATTACCACTACTTCAACTTGTGAGTTCATTATTAGCGCCCCTTTTCTATTCATTAATTATTCCTTAAATTCATAATATATGAATATTATTCACACGTCAACATATTTTATGAATATTTTTCATAATTTATGTTAGAATGAATATAACTTATGAAAAGGGATGTTGAATATGGAAATTACAAAGCAAATCAAGCTCCTATTAGTTGAAAAAGATATGACGGCAACTCAACTGGCTGAGGCTATTAATATGACACAATCAAATCTATCTAAGAAGATGAAGAACGGTACATATACGGTTAATGATTTAGAGAATATTGCAAACGCGTTAAATCTTGAATTAGTAATCGAATTTAAAAAATAAACGCCCTTCTCAACGCGAGACAGGGCGCTTTTATTTGCAATCACTTTGATACTCCTAACGTCACATAATTTGAATTATATGCTGTTAGCTGTTAAATTTTGGATTAAATTACTCCGAATTTCCATTACACGGCACATAATATACATTACGTGTCGTCAATCGTTAATTTTTGTTATATTAACGAACCAACGTTTTTCAAAATTTGGAGTAGCATAGGTGATAATTGCACAAGGATATATCCGAGGCCGCCTTTCAGCATCATATCAAACGCCTTCTCTTGATTACCTATCATTATTAAGAAGAAAGAGGCAACTACGATTACGCTTGCTATAGGGAAGCTGATGGCCACCAGTATATCGAGTACGGGATCTAATACACTTGCTAACATCGTTAATGAGGCGTCAGCAATTGCCCCGGTTGGAATCATCGCGTCTGTCGGCGCATATACTGGCGCTGAAGCTGTTATCATGGCCGTCTGCTTAGCGAATTGATGCGTTGCAAGCCCGACACTTAAAACGCTTGGAATCGCAGTAGCGATGGCCACTTCCACTTTTGTTGCGTACTTCTTATGCATATCGCGTTCTCTCTCATAAGTAACCTCATCCATCGCCGGTACAACCTCGATTTTATTACGTTTAAACATTCCAGTTCCCTCCTAGTAGATGTCGTTAGTTGTGTAGACTTTCACTTTTAATCCTTCACAAGCCGCCTCAATCTGCTCTCTACGATGCTCTGACGTGGTTAACCATATAAGAGTCGGATAGTAGCCGAACTTCTTTACCATGCCTTCTAATAAGCTTCTATAACGTTTAATCTTCTCGCGATTCTCTTTCATCGGCTGCAAGTGATCCACTTCTACAAAGTGATAAAAACCGTTACGAGTAAATAAGGCGTCAGCAACAAACGCTTCTTTTCCGTTAGATATTTTTATCTCATTCTTCCAATCTCGCGGACAATTATAGAAAAGCCATAAGTCGTTGCGCATGAGAATATGCTGAATATGACCGCCTTTCTTCCGGACCTTGTCGCAGTCCACGTAATCGCGACCTCGCGAGTTTAGATAAAATATCGTCTGATATCCTTCACGTACTGTCGATAGATATTCCGATAAGTCGTTTAAAACTCTATTTGTATTGCGGATTGTTCCGAGATTGAAATACTTATTCAACTGATCGCGAGTTAGATAATCACAACTTTTCAATAGTAATAGAATCTTCTCTTCTCGCTTCGTTAACGATTTCTTTCTCAATATAACGCTCCTTTTTAACGTAATGAGGTTCAATAGATGACTGAATAATGTCCGTCGTAATCAATGGCGTCTGCACAATCTCACGCTTATCAGCCGTTTGATATATCGCTCGCCCCTTTATCTGAGGCAATAATTCCGCCCCGGTTTCATCTAATACAACGCGTGAAGCCGTAGCAGATTGCACACGGAACGACAGTTTAGCGTCGCTATTCTGCTTGCATTGACGAGGAATTACATCGCCGGTAGGATATTGTGTCGCTAGTATTTGACGGAAGCCGAGGCCAGCGCCAAGCCTTGCGATTTGACTCATAAGCGTTTGACATTCTTGTTTGAGCGCCTTCTCTTCTCTTGTTACGGCTTCATCCGGATTCAACTCGCCAACTTCGTCTATAACGATGAAGTATCGGTCTTTAATGCCTGCTTGCTCGACTTTCTTGGCGCCTTTATACCGTAATTGGCGTTGTATGGATCGCATCTTATTGTAAGCAGCTCGCAACGTCTCTAAGGCTTCCTCCGGTTCGTATGCGATAGATTCCGTTTGCTTGATATGCTCGTAATCACATAGTTCGACGCCGCCTTTCAAATCTACAAAGTAGAAGTGGACGTAATCCGGTTGCGACTGCAATAGACTGTTTATAAGCGCATTAATAAAGTTAGATTTACCGTAGCGAGTTGCCCCGCCAATAATTAAATGCGGTATCTTTTCAAAGTCATGATATTTAAACGTATTCTTAGCGCGAGTTAAGCCGACTGGAACGCACCATTTATCGCCAGGCTCAAACGCAACCTCTTGTGGCAACGGCTTCTCATATACTCGGATGATTAATAGACCGTCATAGTCAAGCTCGATTTCCTTACGTTCCGTAAGCTTCGTTTTCCATAACGTTCTTAAACTCTCGATAATGTTTTTATCGAACTGCAGCGCCTTTAAATCTGCGAATGTGATACGCTTGCGACGGTTATTTAAGCCGTCCTCTAGCGTTCTAAGCTTCGCCACGTAATCGTCATAAGACCGTCCTAGTGGGATCCTGTACCGATATTCCCATCCCCAATCGTATTTTTTCTTACGGATTAGAGTCGTAGTCAAAGTGTCTTGACCGTCCTTCACATTTAGACCGGATAGCGATATGATTCGCTGAATCTTGCCCGAATCGTTAGTCGCCAATCCTTTTTTAGAAATGAAAGCTTTTGTTGCAATCGCACCAAAAATGGAAGTTGTTACAATCTCAAAAAGCATAAACATCTCCTTTCACAAATTAAATTGCGTCACGGTTAGCTTACGTAGTAAGAGTTACAGTCAACGGGAATGTTTGAAAGTACGGTTTAAGCGTTGATATTAAAGGATTTAGCGTGTTCCAAGTCGAACTACTAGAAATTAATAGGGAATCGGTTGAGGAATCGTATCTAGAAGTAGTATATTTACGCCCGCCGTAAATTATGCCTGCCGAAAATAAAAAAATTTGAGGTGATCGTGTGGAAGTCGAAATTAAATTGAAGCAACTTTTAAAAGAGCGCAAAATCGAACAAAAAGAACTCGCAGAAATGACAGGATTATCTAACCGGACGATCTCAGAATTAGCGACGAATAAAATGGAGCGCATACCAAAGAGCGCCATAAGTAAAATAGCAAAGGCGCTGGATATAGACGATATTAGACTTATCATTGATTTCAAATTACCGACCGAAGAGTCTCGCCCAAATTGAAGTCGGCTTATTAGCTTGCTCATTACGTAAAGCTTCGATTTCCTTCCGTAATGCCTCAATCGTTTCCTCTTGCTTCTTATTCTGCTCGCGCATTTCCTCGCGCATCGATTCGAAGGCAGACGCCTGCTCTTGTAACGTAGCAATAAACTGCGTCACAAACTCCGGTACATGTGACGGACTTGGCGCTATATGTGTCGTCGTGACGGTTGGTTCGGTGGTATGAACGTCGTCATGCGTATCGCTATGGCTATCGTCATACGATAAAATTTCCGCAATGTCAGTGCCGGCACTTGTAACGATACTCGCTGCTTCCTCCAACGGGACGGACTTATGGCGATTCAATATGAGCATAGCCCGGATCAACGCTATATCTTCACCGACATAGAGGCGATGATTCTTATCGTTACGACCGATAGTATGTCCGTTTTGTTCAAGTAAGGATGCGTATTTCTTTAATGCCGTAGTTCCGACTCCTAAATAGTCCGCAGCTTGGCCAGGCGCCATAGGACGATTATTCATACGAATCACTCCGATAGATTAATAGTTTTCTAACCAATTATACGTTATTTGTCCAGGTACGCTGATGATTTCGTCATTTGAGGACGATTCTAACTCCGCTAAATCCGTCTTGAATTGTTCAATCTTGCGATTTAATACACCGTGTAAGAACGCAGGACGCGTCGTATGGACGTTTTTAGCGTAGATAGTAGTTTTAATCGAATCTAATGCTAACGCTTCAATATCAGCCTCGTAGGGCTTGAAACTGTCGAATTTAAGCAATCTTTTGATGTTTCCGTAAACAACTCTGCAATATTCTTTTAAATCATCCGTGTCATTAGTCGTCATGCTTACTAAGTATTTAATTCGTTCATAAAGCGACATATCCTTGAATTCCTTACTAACTAATTTATTAGCTTCATTCTCAGATAACGCTTCGTGATACGTATTCTTTTTAAAATATTGTTGCTTTGACGAATTAATAGGTTTAATAGTAGCGTGTTCCTGCTCAGCCTTACTCTCGCTTGCATTCACGTTATTATCTTCCGCCGGGCAACCGTCTACTTGCGATAGTTCATTATTATGCTCATAGCGTTGGAACTGGATAATATTAGCGCCAAATCCTCCTAATACTTTACGCTTGTTAGGGATGCGTTTAATAATGCCTAGCTTCTCTAATTTGCGGATTGATCGCTTAACCGTAGATTCCGACTTGTCGATAAACTTCGCCATCGTAGCGACCTTTAAATAAGCTGCGCCGGTATATCGGATAGCATAGCGGGATAGATAGACTAGTAGCGACTTATCCGTCTCATTTAACTCGTAACAATGCGCTTGCCTATGCGCTGTTAGATGCTCGTTAAATTCCGCCTTGTCCTTAAAGTTGATATAGTCGTTTAATTTTTCATATGCCTGCATAGTCAATTCCTCCAATTTCGGAAAGAAAAAAGCGCCTCGCAACGTGTTTATAACGATGCAAGACGCTTTAAGCGACTAAATTACAAGAATTGATTTATAACTAAAGTATTGAATTATAACGCTATATCGTATAGAATAACGATAGACGTTATGTCATATAATTTAGTATAAACCAACTCTAGCAAGCTTGCACCGTGGTCCTATCACGGTATGAGTGAAGGTAAAAGGACGGCCATCCGATTACTTTCAGCGAGAGTTGTTTTTTATTTCCGTACATTTCTATTATCTATACGATATACTAAATATTTCCGCCATGCAATAGTAACTTGATAAGTTGCTAGACGCATCGACACGACCAACTATGCGACTAAGCGAGTTTCGAACGCTCTCAATGCGAATGTCAGCATTGCAAATTGTACGTTTTTTAACCTAATAACTATATATATTACTTTAGGAATTAATAACGAGTATTTATAGCGGTTAATAACTAATGTGGACGCTTATAACCCCTAAATGTTGAAAAATTGCGCGCAAATTCCGAGTAGCTGACGACACTCTCCGAATAGCCCCCTTTGGGGATCAGCGCAAAAAAGGAACGACCAACATTAACCGTTGATCGCTTCGTATTCTTTAACGATTTTATAAAACGTTGTTTTCGTCATTCCTAAACCTTCGAACGTTTGAACCGCCGTTTGTTTCTCCGCTTTCCATGCGTTATAGCCTTCAATGAACGCCTGCTGCTCCTTTTGTGACAGCGTATTATAAGACTTCTTAGGGCGTCCTAGATGCTTGCCTTGACGTTTAGCTGCGTCAATTCCTTCACGCTGGCGTTTACTAATTCGTTCTCTTTCATCTTGCGCTATCCACGTTAATACCTCGAATACTAAGTCCGCTACAAACGTGCCTACACTATCTTTATGCTTAGTTGTATCTAGTAACGGCATATCTATTACAACAATATCAGCGCCAATATCATTCGTAATATCTTTCCATTCCTGCTTAATCCCTTCCTTATCACGACCTAAACGGTCAAGCGACGATATATACAACACATCACCTTTACGCATTGATCGTTTCATAATCTGATATTGCTCACGGTTGAAGTCTTTACCGCTTGCCTTATCGACAAATATGTCACGCTCACTAATGCCCGCATTACGCAAATCATTGAGTTGGCGTTCCTCGTTCTGCTCTTTCGTCGATACCCTCGCATACCCGAATTTACGCTGCTCCATTACTAACGCCTCATTTCCGATTAGTTGATACCTTAATACTATCGAAAGTGTGCGTAAAGGTCAATCGTTTTATACGAACGTTCTTTAATTAGTTTCAAGCCTTAACGAACGCTTATATCGGAAGAAATCGGTCGTTTCTTTATTAGCCGTAATGGTATACGTTTACGAACGCTAAATATGTCAATAATCCGCTTAAATCCGACCCCTCGAGTTTCAGAAGGCGACGGCCAATCCGAAGCTCTCCCCGGTGATTTTGCGTATATATTACCGTTCCTTACCTATGCAAATCGAAGAAATGTCCGTTCAAAGTGTTTCGAGGGCGCGTGCATTTACGCCGTCTCCCCGATATTTCAGCGTCCCAAAACGTTCATAAATGCGTAAAAATGTAACATTAAAACGGCGTAATATTAACGTTTTCGCACGATTTATACTATCTTTCTACGACAGTCCTAACGCAATGCTAACGTAATTCATATCGGCCATATAAGCGCTTATCGGTGTCTTTTTACGACTACGTTTGCGAAATTCCAAGCGGTAATGCTCGCTCATTAATTCGTATTGTCGATCCAACTCGTAAGCATAAATATAGTCATAACGGTGCCAGCGATATAACGTCATACGTGCCACTCCGACAATGTCCGCCACTTCTTCTTGCGTTAAATATCCGTCGTTTTCGGCTAGTACAACTATCGCTGCAACCTTTGTCATATGTCCTTTCAACTCACGTTTAAGGCGCTCTATCTCTACATCAGATACCTTATACGGCTTGCACATTCGTTTTTGTTGTCTCACACTATCGCTCCTTTACAAAAAAATAAGAGCAACACCCGGTAAGGTGCTGCTCGTTGTTCTATCCAGTAATTTGAAACGCTTCTCTCTCCATCAATTTCGCTAACTGCATCGCTACCTTTTCTATATCTGATTCCTCACGCACATTAAACGTATTGCCTGTGATACTGATTTTTCCAATGCTATTCCCTTTACCTTCGTTAAACTCCTTGCTCTCCTGGGCCGTTAACAAACGCTCCCCTTTATGTGCGGAAATTTGATACCCGTCATAGGGAACGTTGGAAATGCCGTGATAGTGACCTTTTGGTTTATCTCCGCCAGGTATCATCTTTTGAACAAGCTTCGTAGCGGATCCGCCTAACTTTTGCACCCAATCCGGAATTTTAATTTTACTTAAAGTATCTGCGAAACTACTTACGTGTCCGGCCGCCGCACTAATCCAGCTACCGATTGTTTTAAACATTCCGCCAACCTTATCAAGTACCGGCATGACTAAATTTAGGCCTGCTACGAGTCCGGATGTCCAGTAATCAACAAACGGCGCTACAATTGTGTCCCACAACCACATAATTACCGTTCCTAGCACCTTAAAGCACGCGCCAAGCAATTCAAGGATAGGCCCAACAACCGTCCAAAGAATTTGGAATAGCTTCGTGTTAAACGCGATTGCCGGTGCGATAACGTTGTTAAATACCATGACTGCGACGTCACCAATAATCGAAATTGCGTTTCCTAAAACGGATAAAATAGGCCCCGCTATATTCCAAAGAGTGGAAAGTACGGAAGTTATGTTTTCAACGGCCGTCTGAAATGCGAATTTAAGCATATCAACAGTCGGCTGAATTGCAGTCCATTTTTCCGCTAAATACGTAACAAAGGTGCCGACCGCTTCTTTCATTCGGTTTATATCTTCGATCATGGACGGTGGTAATAACGAAGAAAGTAATCAGCTAGTTCCTCCCGACTGAAACGCTGACCATAGCTCCTTTGCCTTCGATACGATTCCGTCAATCATGCCGCGGAATGTCGCGCTATTGTCATAGAGCGCCTTCATGCCGACTGCTGCCGCTGT